>NBJMR02800__coassemble_2198_pt1 | contig 15956 bp, 12 predicted proteins | sample NBJMR02800__metabat2_high_PE_046 | metagenome-assembled genome bin NBJMR02800
GAGGTGTCGTTCACCGCCGTGCCGGCGAAGAGGCCGAAGCCCTCGTTGCTGAGGCCCAGCGCGCCCCCCAGGGTGGGAAAGAGCAGGGCGGCGGCCACGTTGAACAGGAAGATCACCGAGATGGACTGGGCGATCTCCTCGTCGTCGGCGCCGATCACCGGGGCGGTGGCGGCAATGGCGGAGCCGCCGCAGATGGAGGAGCCCACCCCCACCAGGGTGGAGATGTTGGAGGGTACCTTCATCAGCTTGTGCAGGGCAAAGGCCACCACCAGGGAGGTGGTGATGGTGGACAGGATGATGGGCAGGGACTGGAGCCCCACCTTGGCGATCTCCGACAGGTTCAGGCCGAAGCCCAGCAGGATCACCGCGTACTGCAAAATCTTCTTGGAGGTGAAGGCGATGCCCGCCTGGGTGCGCCTCTTCTCCCGGTAAAACAGGGCGATCACCATGCCCGCCAGAATGGCGAACACCGGCCCGCCCACCACCGGCACCGCCTTGCCCAGCAGCCAGCAGGGCAGGGCGATGCACAGGCACAGGAACAGGCCCAGGCCCCGGTCTTTCCATACGCTCACAGCAGATTCCTCTCTTTCTATGGTTGTGGGCCCATCATACACCAAAATTTACATCAGGTAAAATGATACTTATTTATTTTATCATTATATTTTCTTATCATTATTTTCTCCCCCTTCCGCCCTTGCCCCCGGGACACTTTTCCGGTATAATGTAGCAGAGTATTTTGCCGTTCCATTGGAAAGGAGCCCTGCCAGCCATGCTACAGACTGTCATCCCCCAGGGGTACGCCCCCTGCCTGAACCTATACGACACCCAGAAGGCCATCGGCCTGCTCAAGCGCCTGTTTGAGGACACCCTGGGCGGCGCCCTCCACCTGCGCCGGGTGTCCGCCCCCCTGTTTGTGGAGGCCTCCACCGGCCTGAACGACGATCTCAACGGCGTGGAGCGGGCCGTGTCCTTTGACATCCCCGACGCCGGCCGGGACGCCCAGGTGGTCCACTCCCTGGCCAAGTGGAAGCGCATGGCCCTGTACCGCTACCAGTTCTCCGTGGGGGAGGGCCTGTACACCGACATGAACGCCATCCGCCGGGACGAGGAGCTGGACAACCTCCACTCGGTGTACGTGGACCAGTGGGACTGGGAGAAGGTGATCGCCCCCCGGGACCGGACTGTGGAGTACCTCCAGCAGACGGTTCGCACCATCGTGGCCGCCATGCGGGAGACCCAGACCACCCTGCGCTCCGTGTTCCCCCAGCTCACCCCCCTGCCCCTGCTGGAGGAGGAGGTGTCCTTCGTCACCACCCAGGAGCTGGAGGACCGCTGGCCCGACCTGTCTCCCAAGGAGCGGGAGGACGCCTGGGTGAAGGACCACCCGGTGACTTTCCTCATGGGCATCGGCGGCGCCCTCAAGTCGGGCAGGCCCCACGACGGCCGGGCCCCCGACTACGACGACTGGACCCTCAACGGCGACATTCTGGCCTGGAACTCCGTGCTGGGCCGGGCCTTTGAGCTGTCCTCCATGGGCATCCGGGTGGACGCCGCCGCCCTGGACCGGCAGCTCTCCATCGCCGGGTGCGACAACCGGCGGGAGCTGCCCTTCCACAAGCTGCTGCTGGAGGGCAAGCTGCCCCTGACCGTCGGCGGCGGCATCGGCCAGTCCCGGCTGTGCATGCTCCTCCTGGGCAAGGCCCATATCGGCGAGGTGCAGGCATCGGTCTGGGATGAGCAGACCCTCCAGGCCTGCCAGGACGCCGGGGTCATTCTGCTCTGACACAGGATAGTGTGCCTGCAAAAAGCAAATGTCCGCAATTAGCGGACATTTGCTTTTTTATTTATTTTCAACAACTTAATCCCTTGACCTTTCTGGTGCTTTGTGCAAAAATAATGCTAACAACGGGGTGTGTACGGTTACATGCGGCATGCCCATCAGGAAAGGAGGCCCGTTCCGGCATCAGGATTCCTTCCCCAGCGTCAGAGACCCTAAATTTTCTTAGGTAGATGGAAAGGAAGAAGAAACCATGAAAAAATGTTTCCGCATACTCTCGGTGGTTCTGGCAGGAGCCATGCTCCTGAGCACCAGCGCACTGGCCTGCACCGGCGTCTACGTAGGCAAGGATGTCAGCGACCAGGGAACCTACATCATCGCCCGCAGTGAAGACCAGGCCCAGAGCGACTACAACAAGATGTTCATGGTGCAGCCCCGGGTGGAGAACGTGCCCGGCCGGGTGATCCTGGACACCGCCACCGGTTTTGAGATTCCCCTGCCCGACACCACCTACAAATACACCTACGTGCCCGACTACACCCGGGGCGAGGACGGCATGTACCCCGGCTCCTGCACCAACGAGTACGGGGTGAGCATCACCGCCACCGTCTCCACCTCCACCTGCGACGCCTGGCGGGAGGCGGACCCCTTCATTGAGCCCGGCCTGCGGGAGGCCATCCTGGCCGCCGCCGTGGCCGCCGTGTCCACCACCGCCCGGGAGGCCGTGGACGTGCTGCTGGAGTACGTGGACACCTACGGCTCCGAGGAGGGCAACACCGTCATGATCAACGACCAGGACGAGGCCTGGATCGTGGAGATCTACAGCGGCCACCACTACTGCGCCATGAAGATGCCCGACGACAAGGTGGCCGTGTACGGCAACCAGAATATGATCGGCCTGGTGGACCCCAGCGCCACCCCCGAGGACGGCTACATCTACTCCGACGGCCTGTTTGAGCTCATCGACGAGCTGGGCCTGGCGGTGAAGGAGGGCGACCTCTATCACCTGGCCAAGTGCGTGTCCAACAACACCCGCAGCGACTCCAGCAACATGCGCAACTGGGGCGGCATGAAGCTCCTGGCCCCCTCCCTGGTGGGCGAGTACGACACCAACGAGTTCTACCCCCTGTTCTACTCCCCCGACGAGAAGGTCAGCGTGCTGGACGTGATGGACATCTACCGCAACCGCTATGAGGGCACCGAGCTGGACGTGAACCTGCCCGGCAACGAGGGCAACCGGGTCATCGGCACCCCCAACTCCTCCCAGATCCACATCCTGCAGACCTTCCCCGACTGGCCCGCCGAAAGCGCCGCCATCAACTGGATCTGCCTGGGCAACACGGAGCACTCCGTGTTTATCCCCTTCTTCTCCGGCATCACTGATACCGCCGACGCCTATAAGGTGGACGGCGACACCTACGATGCCTCCGGCGCCTACTGGAAGTTCAAGCGCATCGACACCCTGGCGGAGCTGGACCGCTCCCTGTACAGCGAGAGCGTGCGCAAGTTCTGGAAGTTCCAGGAAGAGGATATGTACCAGCAGATGCTGGACGCCGCCCCTGTCATGCTGGAGAAGTACGCTGAGAGCAGCGAGGCCGGCGATGCCTATGTGACCCAGCTGGGCATCCAGATGGCTGAGTATGCGATGACCCTGTCCGACAACCTGTTCGCCAAGCTGTACACCGGCGTCATGCACAACACTGGCCGTACCGCCGACCGGGTGGCGGTGTTCCTGGCCGACGTACCCCTGCGCCAGTGGGCTGAGAGCCGCGGCTATACCGTCACCTGGAATGCCGCCGACGGCTCCACCACCATCGCCAAGGGTGCGGACAGCTACACCGTCACTCCGGAGAGCTACGACTGCGTCACCGCCTCCGGTGAGGTCATTGAGCTGACCCACTACTGCTATGTCAAGGACGGCATCACCTACATCCCCATGGACTTTGCTGAGACCCTGTAAAAGCCCGGCATATGTACAGAACCCCCGGCCCGCTTGAGGCCGGGGGTTTTCTTGTGCGCATGCCGTTCATACCGTCGGGCCCAGCAGCACCGGCTGGAGCTGCTTTCCTGCCAGGGCCGCATCGACGGCATCCTCCACCTTGGAGAAGTCGGCCACCAGAGAGGTGGGCTTTTTCACCGGGTCGTCCTGCCGGAATGGGACGAAGTAGAGGTTCTTTTTGTCCAGCAGCAGGCCGATATTTTTGGCCGAGGCGGCCAGGCCGTCGTTGGTGGCGGGGCAGAGCACTACGGGCCGGCCATTGCGCAGGTGGGCCTTGGCCGCCATGGTGACGGCGGTGTCGGTGATGCCGTTTGCCAGCTTGGCCAGGGTATTGCCTGTGCAGGGGCAGATCACCAGCACGTCCAGCAGGCCCTTCGGCCCGATGGGCTCGGCCTTGGCGATGGAGTCGATCACCGGCTTGCCGCAGATACGCTCCATCTCCGTCATGAAGCCGCGGGCCGTGCCGAAGCGGGTGTCGGTGGAGGCACTGCTCTCCGAAACAATGGGGGTCACATCGCCATACCGTGCGTGCACCCGCTCCAGGGCCTTCAGGGCCGGACTGAATGTACAGAAGGAGCCGCAGAAGGCGAACCCCACCCTTACCTGTTGTTCCATGCTCACACTCCCAGTTCGCTCAGAATATTGTAGATGGCGGTCTGGATGGCCCGGCCCGCCGTCACCGGGGCCACCTTGCCCGGCAGGGACAGGGCCCACACCACCCGTTTCCCCAGCCGGGCCGCCGCGTCCAGATCCACGCCCCCCGGCTTGGAGGCCAGGTCGATCACCAGGCAGTCCGGCCGGAGCTCGGCCAGCTCCGCCTCCCCCAGCACCCGGGCGGGCACTGTGTTGATCACCAGATCGTAGCCGCACAGCCAGGGCTGCAGCTGCCCGGTGTGCTCGGCACCGAAGCCCCAGCTCTCCGCCCAGGCGAGATCGGCAAACTTCCGGGCAGCCACGCTCACCCTGGCCCCCAACCCCGCCAGCCGGGGGGCCAGCGCCCGGCCAAGCCTGCCACAGCCGATCACCAGTGCCCGGGCGCCGTGGAGGGTGATGGGCAGCTCCTCCATAGCGATTTGGATGGCCCCCTCTGCAGTGGGCACCGCATTGGCCACGGCCAGTTCCTCCCTGGCAAAGTAGTCGCAGAGGGTGAGGCCCAGCCCCTCCGCCTGCACCATGGCGGGCGCATCCACCCGGCCGGCGCACACCACTTGCCCCGGCCGCAGGAAGGAAAACAGCTCCGCCAGAGGGAGCGGATGCCGGGACAGGGGAGCATTGAGCATCCCGTCCTCCCCGGCCGCCGGCAGAGGCAGCACCACGCAGTCGGCCAGCTCCGCCTCCGCCAGATATTTCTCCTGCCGCACCCCCTCCAGCGGGCCCAGCGCCTCCAGGGCGAAGGTATGTACCGTGTGACCGTCGGCGGAGAGCAGCTCGGCCAGCTTGGCCTGCCGCATGTCTCCTCCTACCACCCAGAAATTCAGTTCGTTCCGCATGGATATCCTCCCTTCAGGCGGTCTGTTTCATCCTATTCAGCAGCCCGGAGGAGGTGCAGGGGAATGTCAGACGGGGAAGAAGGCTCTCACGGTCCGGCCACATCATCTGCGGCCCCTACCAGCTTTACTGGGCCCTGACGCGGTAGCCCACGCCCCACACCGTCTGGATATACCGGGGGTGGGAGGGATCCGCCTCGATTTTCTCCCGGATGCGGTTGATGTGGACGGCCACGGTGGCGTTGTCCCCCATGGTCTCCAATCCCCAGATCCTCTCGTACAGCTCCTCCCGGCTGAACACCATGTCCGGGTGGGCCAGGAGGAAGTGGAGCAGCTCATATTCCTTGTTTTTCAGTTCTACCTCCCGGTCGTCCACGTATACCCGGCGGTTCTCCGTGTTCAGGCGTAGTCCGCCGGCCCGCAGCTCCGGCCGGGCCGCCCGGCGTGTGCCGGTGAGTCGCTGATACCGGGCCAGATGGGCCTTCACCCGGGCCACCAGCACGCTGGGGGAGAAGGGCTTTTCGATGTAGTCGTCCGCACCCAGGCCCAGCCCGTGGATCTTGTCGATGTCCTCCCGGCGGGCGGTGACCATGAGGATGGGCACGTCGGTCTCCTCCCGCAGGCGGAGGCACACCGTGAAGCCGTCGGTGCCGGGGAGCATCAGATCCAGCAGAATCAGGTCAAACCCGCCGCTCAGGCCCCGTTCCAGCCCGCTGTCCCCGTCCGGGGCGGTCTCCACCTGGTATCCGTTCAGCTCCAGGTAGTCCCGCTCAATGGCGGCGATGTCGGTGTCGTCCTCCACAATCAGGATTTTCTGCATCCCGTGCTGCCTCCTTCGATGGGGTGGTTTTCATGGCCGTCCGGGGAGGCCGGCGCCCAGCCCCTGCTGTCCACGGCTCCATGCTGCCGCCGGGGCGCCTCTGCACCGTATCATAGCACATTTTTCCGCCCCATTGTTAAACGGGGGATAAATTATCCGGGCCGCGGGGACACGTCGGCCCCGGCCGGAATTTGCACAGTCTGTGAACAAAACCTGTCTTTTCTATGAAGAATGGCGGAACCTGGTTGACAGAATACCGGGGCGATGCTATAACAGGGCATCATTGAGGCCGCGCCCATCCGGGCCGCCCTGATGAATACCGAAGAAAGCTGGGCAAAATCAGACGAGGTGATTTGCAATGATAAAATTGAGATATCTGACGGGCCTTCTGGGCCTGTCCCTCTCCCTGACCGTGCTGCTGGCAGCCTGCGGCCCCGGCGGCACCAGCACCCCCACGCCGGCGGTCTCCCCCTCCGCTTCGCCGGAGGACACGGCGGCGCCCTCCGCCTCTCCCGTCCCCTCGGCAGAGCCAGCCCTTTTTACCCCCGGAACCTGGCTCTCCGACGGCGGGCAGTACTACTTTTTCGACGAGGGCGGCGCCACAGGCCGCACCGCCAGCCTGGAGGATGGCACGGGCGTGGGCTTCTCCTACACCCTGAACGGGGCGGAGGCGGCGTTTTCCATGGGGTCTGCGGACAGCTCCTCTCCCTGTACGGTCAGCCGTGACGGCGATACCATCACCCTGGAGTGGGAGGACGGCACCACCGAGCACCTCACCTACGTCTCTGCGCAGGGCTCCGATGCCTTCCAGTTCTACAGCGATCAGGAGCTGGCCGATCTGGCCCTGACCTACTACAAGGAGCAGAGCGGCGTCCAGGATACCGGCAATCTGACCGCGGCCGCGCAGACCAACGAGGACGGCAGCGTCACCATCCAGGTATATGAGAACTTGGGTGACCACAACAGCACGGCGGCCTGGTACACCGTGGACCGGATAACGGGAACCGGGACGGATGAATCCGGAGGCGAGGTTGCCCTGGCACAGGGACGGTAAGCACGGAGAGAGCTGCACAGGAGTCCGGATGGCCGGTATTGCCACCAAACCAAAGGCCGCCGCAGCCCGATGGGCTGCGGCGGCCTTTGCGCTCTGCATTCATGATTCATGAAAGATGGAAATGCCCGCTTCGTCAGGGGGTGTATAAAGCCCCAATCTGCAAAGGACCCTGACGGGCTGCGGCGGATACAGGGCTCCAGCTCCGCAGACTGCCCAGAGGAGCTACAGGGTCTCCGCCTGATAGGCCAGGGTGTGCGCCTGACCGGGGGAGAGGGTGATGCAGTGGGGCTTGCCGGCGAACTCCGGCCCCTCGCTCCAGGAGGCGGCACAGCCGTGCCACGGCTCGATGCACAGGTAGGGGGCTTTCTTCCCGGGCATGGTCCAGAAGGCCAGCATGGGGAAGCCCTCAAAGGATACCCGCACCCCCCTGCCGCTCTTTCTGCTCCGCAGGGTGACGGAGCGGGAGCGCAGGCCCTCGAAGATCAGGGTATCCAGCTGGTCAAACCAGCGGTAGTCCAGGGGGAAGGTGTCCGTATCCTCCAGGCAGGGCATGGCCGCCGGCCGGTCCAGCAGGCCGTCCCGCAGCAGCAGGGTGGGGCAGGTCTCCCTCTCCGGGAACACCAGCTCGTAGTCCTCAAACCGCTCCCCCTCCGCCAGGGGGCAACGGAAGCCTGTGTGGGCGCCCAGGCAGAAGGGCATGGGCGCCGTCCCGGTATTGGTCACGGTGACCGCCGTGGCAAAGCCGCCGTCGGTGAGCCGCTGCTCCACCGCCAGGCGGAAGGGGAAGGGATACATGGCCAGGGTCTCCGGGCTGTCCGTCAGCTCCAGCCGGGCCCAGTCCTCCCCCTGTTCCGCCACGGCAAATTCCTGCCGCCGGGCAAAGCCGTGGCGCTCCATGGCGTACTCCTTTCCCCCGATGGTCACCTTTCCGTCCCGCAGGTTCCCCACCACGGGGAACAGCAGGGGGTTCCGGCCCGCCCAGTAGGCCGGGTCGCCGCCCCAGATGTACTCCAGGCCGTCCTCGTCCCGGTAGGATACCAGCTCAGCCCCCTTCGTGTCAATCCGGGCGGTGCGGCCGCCCCGTCTCAGCTCCAGCTCCATTTTGAGCGCCTCCTTCTTGATTCTGAGGGCATAATACCACGTCCCGGCGATCTTTACAAGGCCGGGTTGGGCGGCTGGAATCCGTTTCAAAAATGGTTTCGATGTGCCGTTTGGTTTGACAGACGGCCCATTCCGGGATACAATAGGAACACGAACTTAAGAAAGGAGCAGCCCAATCATGCTGTTTGCCCAATACGAGCGCTATCAGTACGCCCGCCCCCCGCTGGTGGAGGTCATCTGCCAGCTGCGCTTCCCCACCATCCTGGCCATCGGCGCCCAGGAGCCCGCCGCCTTTCAGGAGGCCGTGCGCCGGGACTTTCCCCAGTACGCCGCCCGGCAGGAGCAGCTGCCCCCCAAGGTGGTGCGCAAAGGCAATACCGCCTCTTTGGAGCCTCAGAAGCCCATCACCAACTACAACTTTGTCTCCCAGGACGGCCGGTGGAAGCTCAACCTGACCCAGAATTTCATCGCCCTGTCCACCGTGGGCTACCAGCGGTGGGAGGACTTTGCCACCCGGCTGGATCAACCCCTGGCCCAGTTCATCCAGATCTACCAGCCCGCCTACTTTGAGCGCATCGGCCTGCGGTACGTCAACGCCGTCTCCCGCCAGCGGCTGGGCCTGGAGGGCCAGCTGTGGGACGATCTGATCCAGAGCCAGTATATCGGCATACTGGGGGAGCCCGACGTGGAGGAGAGCGAGATCGCCAAGTGCTCCCTGGAGGTGGACACCCCCCTGGTGGGCGGCTACCGGATGAAGCTGCGCACCGGCCCCGGCCTTGTCGGCGGCGGCAAGACCGACAAGGAGGTCAAGTTCGTCCTGGACGCGGACTTCTCCACCGCCGGAAAGATGACCGCGGAGGCGGTGCCTGAGAAGCTGGAGCGGATGCACCGCTTCGCCGTGTGCTTCTTCCAGGGCGCCATCACCAAGGAGCTCCACGAGGCCATGGGCCCTACACCCATGGCGGATTGACCGCACAGCCCCGGAAAGGCCCTTGCTTTTCCGGGGCTCTTGGTATAAAATAGTCAGGTGTCTTGACAGTTTGGAGGCGGTACGGATGAAGAGACTGCTGCTGGTGGTGGACTACCAGAAGGACTTTGTGGACGGGGCCCTGGGCTTTGCCGACGCGGAGAAGCTGGACGGGCCCATCGCGGCCAAAATCGCCCAGTACCGGGCCGCCGGGGACGACGTGGCCTTCACCATGGACACCCACGGCCCCGACTACCTGGGCACCCAGGAGGGCCGGAAGCTGCCGGTGCCCCACTGCCTCCGCGGCTCCGACGGCTGGCAGCTCTACGGCGAGACCGGACAGGCCGTGGAGCGCAGCCGGGACATGGTCATCGGCAAGGGCACCTTCCCCTCCCTGTGGCTGGCCAACTGGCTCAAGGGGCAGGGCTATGACCAGGTGGAGCTGGCGGGACTGGTGTCCTATCTGTGCGTGCTCTCCAACGCCATCATGGTCAAGGCCGCCCTGCCGGAGGCGGAGATCATCGTGGACGCCTCCTGCACCGCCGGGCCCGACCCGGCCCTCCACGCCAAGGGCCTGGACGTGATGGAGGCCCTCCAGATCACGGTACTGAACCGATAAAGGTTGTGAAACAGATGAAGGAACACATGAACTATACCCTGCTCTGCGACTTCTACGAATTGACGATGGGCAACGGCTACTTCCAGACCGAGGGGTACGCCGACCAGATCTGCTATTTCGACGTGTTCTTCCGCAGCGTGCCCGACGGGGGCGGCTTCGCCATCGCCGCGGGGCTGGAGCAGGTCATCGACTATATCGAGAATCTCCGCTTCACCGAGGAGGACATCGAATTCCTGCGGGGCAAGGGCTGCTTCTGCCAGGAGTTTCTGGACTACCTGCGGGACTTCCGCTTCACCGGCGACATCTGGGCCGTGCCGGAGGGCACCCCCATCTTCCCTCGGGAGCCCATCCTCACCGTACGAGCCCCGGCCATCGAGGCCCAGTTTATCGAGACCTTCCTGTTGCTCACCCTGAACCACCAGTCCCTCATCGCCACCAAGACCAACCGCATCGTCCGGGCCGCCGACGGCCGGCCGGTGAGCGAGTTCGGCTCCCGCCGGGCCCAGGGCCCCGACGCGGCCATCCTGGGGGCCCGGGCGTCCTATATCGCCGGCTGCGCCGGCACCGCCTGTACCCTGGCCGACGAGATCTACGGCTCCCCCGCCGGGGGCACCATGGCTCACTCCTGGGTGCAGATGTTCCCCGACGAGTACACCGCCTTCAAGACCTACTGCCAGCTCTACCCCCACTCGGCCACCCTGCTGGTGGACACCTACAACGTGCTCAAGTCCGGCGTGCCCAACGCCATCCGGGCCTTCCAGGAGGTGCTGCTCCCCCAGGGCATCACCAGCTGCGCCATCCGGCTGGACAGCGGCGACCTGACCTACCTGTCCCGCAAGGCCCGGCGGATGCTGGACGCAGCGGGGCTCACCGAGTGCAAAATCGTGGCCTCCAACTCCCTGGACGAGTATATCATCCGGGATCTGCTGCTCCAGGGGGCCAAGATCGACTCCTTCGGCGTGGGGGAGCGGCTGATCACCTCCAAGAGCGAGCCGGTGTTCGGCGGCGTCTACAAGCTGGCCGCCGTGGAGGACAAGGCGGGCAACATCATCCCCAAGATCAAGATCAGCGCCAACCCGGCCAAGATCACCACCCCCCACTTCAAGAAGGTGTACCGCCTCTTTGACAACGAGAGCGGCAAGGCCTTTGCCGATCTGATCACCCTCCACGACGAGAGGGTGGAGGAGGGGAAGCCCCTGGAGCTCTTCGACCCCGACGCCACCTGGAAGCGCAGTGTGTTCACCAATTTTACCGCCAAAGAGCTGCTGGTGCCCGTATTTCGGGCCGGTAAGCGGGTGTACAACTCGCCCCCCATCGCCGAGATGCGGGCCTACTGCGCCGGGCAGATCGACCTGCTGTGGGACGAGGTCAAGCGGTTTGAGAACCCCCACAACTACTATGTGGACCTGTCCCAGAAGCTGTGGGACATCCAGCAGGAGCTGCTGGAGCGGGAGGGCAAGTAATCAAACAGGCACGGCCGCCGGCCGGGAACAGCTCCCGGCCGGCGGCCGTTTTGTGCTTGGCGGAAAGGGATTATAGGGGGCTGCCTTCCGACAGGAGCAGCCTGGCGATGGCCAGCAGCAGCCTCCGCTGACGGGCATCCATCCGTTCCACCAGCTGGGCCAGCTCCCGTTCCAGGTAACGACCATGGTGCACCGACACTCCGGTTACCAGCTCGGACAACTCGCAGCCCAGGCAGGAGGACACCGCCGCCAGGGTGTCCAGGTTGATCTTGGTCACGCCCCGTTCCATCTGGCTGATATACCCCACCGATACAGAGAGCGCCTCCGCCAGCCGTTCCTGCGTCAGGCCGCGGCTCCTGCGCACCTGCTTGATCCGCTGGCCAATGGCAGCATAGTCCACGTTCATCCGATTCACCCGTTCTTAGTGTATCGGGAATCGGCTTTCGTATACAGACATCTTTTGCTAAAGGTTGAGCTATCCCTGCGGTTTCCGGGCAAAACCGCGTGCTTTTGTACCAGGCCGCCGCCCGTACCCGCCCTGCCGGGAGGGATTTTTATGGCAGATTATACGGAGCATTATCAGCTCCACCAGTGGGTGCCCACAGACGATTTTCTCCGCACCGACTTCAACACCGATTTCGCCAAGATTGACGCGGCGCTGGGGGAGAAGGCGGACGCCGCCACCCTGGCGGAGAAGTGCGGCGCGGTCACCGGCACCTACATCGGCGACGGGGCGGCCAGCAAGGCCATCAACCTGGGCTTTTCACCCAAGGCTGTGATCCTGCGGGAGGCGGAGGCGGCCGCCCCCTGCTTCGCGGCGGCGGGCGGGCCCGACGTGGTGGAGGACTACAACGGGGACGTGATGATGGAGCTGACGGACCAGGGCTTTACCGTCCACTACAAGGTGTTTTACATCGGCGCGAACCAAAATATCAGCTCCCCCTACACCAACCGGGAGGGGGAGACCTATACCTATCTGGCACTGAAACAGTAAAAAGCTCCCCCGGGCCGTACGGCCCGGGGGAGCTTTTGTGACTATTAGCTTTTATACACTAATTAGCCAACAGTAAAAGTGCCGCTCTCAACAATCTTTCCATCCATGGTCACAGTCCAGCTGTAATTGCCGTCCTGGATACCGTGGCTGGGGATCTCGGCCAGATAGCCGGTGCGGGGATTCTCCGCACTGGGAGTAGCCTGATAGTTCTGAGCGCTGTCATCGATGTTCACATAGAAGGAGTGAACCGCGTTGTCAGAGTAGGTATAGCTCTCGGTGTAGATGTTGCGGTCATTCTCATCCACAATCACCAGCTCAGCCTTCTGACCAGCCACGGTCTTGAAGGTAAACACCATGTGACGGTCGGTGGGGATGCAGTCGTCAGCACGACCAGCATCGTCGAGAGCATCGCCGGAACCGATCAGAACCATACCGGATTCCCAATCGCTGGTCGTACCAGCGGAGGCAATATCCATAGCACCAACAACCACATCATCATACCAGATGGTCTCGGTAGTGAAGGTAGCGCGGAAGCCATACCGGTCATCAGCAGAGAAGGTGTACTCGTTGGTGGCCTTGTCATACGCATAGGAGACGTCGGAATAGCCAGCGTCAATCAGGGCCTCGCGCACCACGGCCACACGGTTGTCGGCGCCCACGGTAGCCCGCAGATAGATGGTGGTGTGATCCTCGTCGATCTCGATGACCTCAGTGGGAACGGGATTGGTGTCGTCGATACCGGGGTTGGCATCCTCCTTCACGTCCCAGATCCAGGCGGTGCGGATGGCGTTGCCGTCGATCACGATGGCCGCATTGACCTCGACGTTCTTGCGGAAGTTGCCGGTGCTGACCTCGTCCTCGTCGTCATTGACGCCGGTGACGTCCCAAACCTTGGCCACATCCTCAGTGTAAGCGATGTAGTCGTCGGTGGTGTCGGTACCACCCAGCTTGGTGGCGTAAGCAACGGTGCCCACCTGGAGCAGGTCGGCGTACACGTCGTTCTTCACGACCTTGGTATCCACATCGTACAGGTCGTAGGTGCCGTCGCTGTTCTCCACATAGGAGTAAGCCTGCATGAAGTCCTCAGTCTCGTCAGCGTCAAAGGCGTTGGCGTGAGGCTTGTGGTCAACCTCGATCTCGGCCACGGTGCCGTCCTCGAACACCACGTTCAGCCACAGGGTCTTGCCGGTGGTGTAGGCGTTGCGGTTCAGGACAAACAGGTAGTCGTTGTCGTTGGCGGCGGTCTCGGCCTCGAAGACGATCACGCCGGCCAGGTTGGAGGCCTTGTACTCGTCGTCGTTGGTCTTGGTCAGCACGGGGTAGACCTGAACGTGGGTTCCGGCGGGCACGGTGCTCATCTCATCCCAGCCGGTCAGGACCTCGGAGCGGACATCGCCATCCTCGTCAACCCAGTAGTAGAAGGCCACGGTGTTGCGGTCCACGGCGTAGGTCTTGCTACCCTTATCGGCGGCATCGTTGATGCCGGTCACAGTGATGGAGCCGTCGCCGTTCTCATAGCCGTCCATAGCCGCGTACTGGACGTTGCAGTCATCCCACTTTGTGGTGCTGTGATCGTCAAAGTCGCCGTTGGACTTAAAGGTTAGATAGGGGTTGTAGTGGATGATAGTACCATGGTCGCCCACACCAGCGGTGCTGTCGACGTTATCCTTGTTGGAGACGATCTCCAGGCTGTTGGTGGCCAGAGCATTGTCCTCCATCACGCGCTCGATGGTCAGGACGTTGTCCTCATCCAGGGAGTAGGTGATCAGGGTGCCCTTGGCGGCACCGGTGTCGCGGTAGTAGGTATCATCGGGATCATCCTTGCTGTTGACATCGCGGGTGCCCAGATACTTCTCCAGGGCGGTGTCGCTGCCGAAGTAGCTGTCCACGGACTCGTCCCAGTCGATGTCGTAGGTGCCGGTGGTGCCGTCAGCGGAGAGGATCTCCACCTGGCCGCCGCGGCGCAGGGCGTTCTGAGTCCAGGCGGAATCCAGGACCAGAGCGTAGTTGGTCACGACCTCCTCGGCGGGGCGGATGGCCACCACGAAACCGTTGGAGTCCAGAATGAAGTCGTACAGGGTGTCGAAGCCGGGATCCTCGGTGGCTTCCTTGACGTTGAAGTTCATGACGTCCACGTCGGCGTCAGAGGCCTCATCGCGGATGAAGGACTCATAGTACTCGTCGCCGCCGTCGATGGTGATGTACAGCTCGTCCTCGCGGTCGCGGTCCACTCGGGTCATGGTGCCGGTGACGATGTCGGCCAGGGACACATAGGTGCGGCCACCGTACTGAACATACAGGATCAGGTCGTCGGTGGACAGCTCGTCGCCCTCAGCGATCACCAGATCGTCGAAGTCCACGCGGGCAGTCACGGGGGTGTCGTTATCGTACAGCCGATCGGTGCCCACATCGGAGGCGTAGAAGGACAGGACCTCATCGCGCTCGTTGTAGCGGACAACCTCGGACAGGGTCTCGCGGGTGTACAGAACGTACTCAGCGGTGCCGTCCTTGTCGTTGTCGATGACCTCGACCTCAACGCCGTTCAGGTTGAAATCGTCGGTCTTGGAGTCCTTCTGATAGTCGTTGACCAGCTCAACGGCCTCAGCGGAGTCCTCGCAGTAACCGTAGTTCACATAGTACTCGGTGTTGCGGTCCACGGTGATGTCGGTGCCGTCCAGAGCGTCCTTCGCGGTGTCGTCGCCGTTGGCGCTGGCGTAGATCACGTTCAGGTCGTCGTTGGTGGCCACGCCCACAACGATGGAGTTGGAGAGGATGGTGGTCTTCTCCACGTACATGGTAACGGCCTTGCCGATGTACTCGACAGGGGTAGTCACGTTGAAGGTGACAGGCTGAGTCTCACGGACGCCCTCGTCCACCACGGTGTTGGCGGTGGTGGAATCATACCACACCACGTTGTCCAGGGTGGTCTTGCCGGTGCGCAGGGCGGCGTCGGAGTCGGTCTCCTCCAGGCGGGCCCACTCGTTGCCCACGACCACGCCCTCCACGCGGATCACGCCGAACACGGAGCTCAGCACGGTGCGGTGGTCGGCATAGGCCAGAGCATAGCCGTTGGAGTACTGCTGGATCATCTCAACGTCCATGGCGTTGTAGATCAGCAGAGCCGCGTCGTCCCGGTTCAGGGGAGCGTTCACGTCCTTGGTGAAGTGACGGAACACGCCCAGCTGGTGCGCCAGAGAAGCGGTGTTCAGATCCCAGTCGGTGCCCACCAGGCCCTCGATGGCGGGATCATAGCCCAGGGCGGTCAGCAGCATCTTGGCGGCCTCAACGGCGGTCACGTTGGCGGTGGGATCAAAGGTCCCGTTGCCGCGGCCGGCGATGATGTCCAGGGTGTAGCAGTAATTGATATAGCCCCGGGCCCAGCTGTTGGTGATGTCGGTCAGACCGCTGTTCACGCTCATGTAGAGCTGATCGCAGTCCTCGTTGTTGCTGAGCATGACTGAGATCATCTTCGCCATCTCGGCACGGGTCACGTTGCCCGTGGGGTCAAAGTAGGATCCGTCTTCCTTGCCGTTGATCACGCCCAGCGTGGTCAGCATGGAAACCGCATCCTTGTTCACGATTTCTTCGCTGTCGGAGAAATCGCTGTAACTCACAGCACCGGCGCCGACAACCATCATGCCAATGACCATGACGACTGCCAGAAGCAGGCTGAGA
>NBJMR02800__coassemble_2227_pt1 | contig 15735 bp, 15 predicted proteins | sample NBJMR02800__metabat2_high_PE_046 | metagenome-assembled genome bin NBJMR02800
GCCGCGCCTTGGGTGGCACGCATCGGGGTTACCCTGCAAGCCCTGAGAGCTGCTGCGCTGTACCGGCTTGGCCCGCCGGGCCGCCATTGGTGCCATGCCTCCGAAATACCAAGGCATTCGCGGCGGCTGGGAAACAGCGCGTCGGGGATGCCGCGCCCTACGCCTCCAGGGTGATGGCCACGGCGTAGGCCCGGTCGTACTGGTTGAGGTAGGCCACGTCAAAGAAGCTGTCGGGCAGGGCGGCGGAGGTGACCCCCTCGCCGTCGTCGTACACCGCCAGGTAGAGGGGCGCGCGCTCCCCCACGGTCAGGGCCTGGGGGTCGTTCAGCCACGCCCAGGTGCGGCCCGTGTCGGTGCGGGTGACGCCGCTCAGGGCGGCGTTGACGCTGTACCGGCCGGAGCCGTCCTGCCAGTTGATGCGGATGCCGTCCTCCTCCAGCACCACGCCCAGCCGGAGGCTGTCGGAGGAGCCGGAGACGCCCACCGAGCCGCCCCCCACGGCCAGCCACTGGCCATCCTGCCAGGAGAGTACCTCGATGCTGCAGCCGGTGACCGCCTCACCGGCGGAGAGCTGGTACACGCCGTACTCCGTGTCCGCGCCCCCCACCAGGGCCAGCAGGGCCGCCTCTTCCTCACTCAGCTCCAGGGGAGCCACGGAGTTGTCCCCCAGTTCCTCGTTCTGCTCCCCGCCGCCCCGGGGGGCGCAGCCCGCCAGGGCCAGGGTACACACCAGGGCCAGACAGATCAGCTTTTTCATGTTCCTCGTCCTCTCTTTTTAGGTAATCCAGGCGCTTCCCAGCACCGTGTCGCCGTCGTAGAACACCGCCAGCTGCCCCGGCGTGGGGGCCCGGGCGGGGGTGTGCATGCGGAGCACCACGCCCTCCCCGTCCGCCTCCAGGGCGGCGGGGAGCTGGGTGCGGGAGTGGCGCAGGCGCACCTGTACCTCCACCGGGCCGGTGAGGCCGTCCGCGGCGAGCCAGTTGGGGCGGACGCAGCGCACCGTGTCCCTCCCCAGGTCGGAGCCGTCGGAGAGCACCACCTCACAGGTGTCCGGCCGCAATTCCGTGACGAAGTACCGGTGGGGCCCCGACACCCCCAGGCCCCGGCCCTGGCCCAGGGTGTAGCGGTGGATGCCCTTGTGCTGTCCCAGGATATGGCCCGATTTGTCCACAAAATTGCCGGGCAGTGTGGAAAAGCCACGCGCCTCCAGCCAATCGCCGTAATCCCCCTGGGGGATGAAGCAGATCTCCATGGAGTCGGGCTTGTCCGCCACCGGGATGCCGAAGTCCCGGGCCAGGGCCCGTACCTCGGCCTTTTCGTAATCGCCAAGGGGGAAAATAACCCGCTGTAATTGCTCCCGGGTGAGCCGGGAGAGCATATAGGACTGGTCGTTGGCGGGCCGCCCCTTTTTCAGCACCCCGTTTTCCACCCGGGCGTAGTGGCCGGTGGACACATACCGGGCCCCGATTTTCTCCGCCAGGGCGAAGAGGGCGGGGAACTTCACCAGCCGGTTGCACCGGGCGCAGGGCAGGGGCGTCCGCCCCGCCAGGTAATCGGCGGCGAAGGGGGCGCACACCTGCGCCTCCAGCTGCGCCCGGATGTCCGCGATCTCCAGAGGGATGCCCAGCCGCTCCGCCACGGCGGCGGCGTCCGCCGCCCCGCTCCCCCCCAGGCCGATGTCCAGATAGAGGCCGGTGACGTCGTAGTGCTCCTGCAGCAGCTTGGCCGCCACGGCGGAGTCCACCCCGCCGGACAGGCCCAGGACAATTTTCTCTCCCATAGGTTCTCCTTTGTGTTGGGTTTTCGTAATCCCGCGGCGGGCCGACACACAGGTCGGCCCCTACGGGGATTACCAGCGTCCGCGTAGGGGCGCACCTGTGTGTGCGCCCGTCGGATCCGGAACCGGCGGCCCGTCCCGCCCCTATTTCTCCAGCTGGAGCATGAGCACGGCGATGTCCGCCGGGCTGACCCCGGAGATGCGGGAGGCCTGCCCCAGGCTGAGGGGGCGGATCCTGTCCAGCTTCTGCCGGGCCTCCAGCCGCAGGCCGGCCATGGACAGGTAGTCCAGGTCGGGGGGGAGGGGCCGGTCCTCCATCTTCCGCTGCTCCTCCACCTGCCGCAGCTGCCGGTCGATGTACCCCTGGTACTTCACCGCGATCTCCACCGCCTCGGTGACGTCGGGGGGCAGATCCGGCCGGCCCCTGTCCACCGCCGCCAGGCCCTCATAGGTGTTCTCCGGCCGGCGGAGCAGATCCACCAGCCGCCCGTCGGGGGTGCCGGTGTGCTCCAGCCGCCTGATCTCCTGATCCACGGCGGCGTACTTGTCCAATACTTTTTGATACCGCTGGTGGCTGACCAGGCCGATATCGTGCCCCACGGGGCACAGCCGCCGGTCGGCGTTGTCCTGCCGGTGGAGGAGCCGGTACTCGGTGCGGGAGGTCATCATGCGGTAGGGCTCGTTGGTGCCCTTGGTGACCAGATCGTCGATGAGCACCCCGATGTACCCCTGATCCCGCCGGAGCACCAGCGGCTCCCGCCCCAAAATCTTCAGCGCCGCGTTCACCCCGGCCACAAAGCCCTGGGCGGCGGCCTCCTCATACCCGGAGGAGCCGTTGAACTGCCCCGCCCCGTACAGGCCCTGGATTTTTTTGCACTCCAGGGTGGGCAGCAGCTGGGTGGGGTCTAAGCAGTCGTACTCGATGGCGTAGGCCGGGCGGGTCATCTCGGCGTGCTCCAGCCCGGGAATGGTGTGGAGCATCTGAATCTGCACGTCCTCCGGCAGGGAGGAGGAAAAGCCCTGGATGTACAGCTCCTCGGTGTTCAGCCCCATGGGCTCCACGAAGAGCTGGTGCCGCTCCTTGTCGGCAAAGCGCACCACCTTGTCCTCGATGGAGGGGCAGTACCGGGGGCCCACCCCCTCGATCACCCCGGAGAACAGGGGCGACCGATCCAGGTTGGCCCGGATCACGGCGTGGGTGGCGGCGTTGGTGTAGGTGAGCCAGCACACGGCCCGGTTCTCCGGCGGCGTCTCCGTCTCAAAGGAGAAGGGGAGCACCCGCCCGTCCCCCTCCTGGAGCTCCATTTTGGAAAAGTCCACGCTGCGGGCGTTGACCCGGGGGGGCGTGCCTGTCTTGAACCGCCGCAGCTCCAGCCCCAGCTTCTCCAGGCTCTCCGTCAGGGGGAGGGCGGCGGCCAGCCCGTCGGGGCCGGACTGCCGCGTCACGTCCCCCACGATGGTGCGGCCCCCCAGGTAGGTGCCGGTGGCAACCACCACAGCTTTGACCCGGTACACCGCCCCGTAGGCGGTGCGCACGGCGGCGACCCGGCCGTGCTCGGCAAACAAGTCGGTGATCTCCGCCTGCTTCACCCACAGGTGCGCCTGCCGCTCCAGGGTGTGCTTCATGATCTCCTGGTACCGGCGGCGGTCGGCCTGGGCCCGCAGCGACCACACCGCCGGGCCCTTGCCCCGGTTGAGCAGCCGGTACTGGATGCACGCCCGGTCGGCGGCCTTTGCCATCTCGCCCCCCAGGGCGTCCAGCTCCCGCACCAGGTGGCCCTTCCCCGTGCCGCCGATGGCCGGGTTGCAGGGCATGTTGCCCACCGCGTCCAGGTTCACCGTGAAGCACAGGGTGTCCAGCCCCAGCCGGGCGGCGGCCAGCGCCGCCTCGATGCCCGCGTGGCCCGCGCCGACGACGGCTATGTCGTATGTTCCTGCTTCGTAATCCATGCTCTTGATACTCTTTCCTCTGTACTATTGTATGTATATACCTGTGCGCTGAACCCGGAGCCCCTCATCTGCCCCGGCGGGGGCAAGCCCCCGCCCTACGGGTGGTACGGATTCAGAATGTGCTGTGTGCCGCCACAACCGCCAAGATCGTTCGGCGGCATGGCACCAACGGCGGCCCGGCGGGCCAAGCCGGTACAGCGCAGCAGCTGTCAGGGCTTGCAAGGTAATCCCGATGCGTGCCGCCCGAGGCGCGGCAGCGCCTGTAACGAAACCAATAACGGGGCCCCCGCCGAAGCCCAGCGAAGCGGGTTCGGTGGGGAGAGGAGGCACAAGTTACGGATCGCTCGCTTCGCCGCAAGCGGCAAAGCTCGTTCCCTCCACTGTGCCTCCTCTCCCCACGACGACCACTCCGTTGGGTCGCCGCGGGGACCCCATGGAACGGGCCAAGCGGTTGTCATACCCCCCGTAGGCGGCGCGTCAAGGATGCCGCGCCCTACTTGCCGTAGACGATGGAGACGGCCTTTTGGCAGTTGAGGATCTCCGCCGTTTTGGGGGCGCCGCCGAACTCGCCGTCCAGAGTCCAGGGCAGCTCCTGCTCACAGGTGATTTTCAGCCGGCTGGTGCGGTAGCTGGTGACCAGCCCGCCCTCGTCGGGGGACATGGTGAGCAGGGCGCGGATCACGGCCTGGAGCTGGATGGGGTTCTCCGGCTGGCGCACCAGCACCACCTCAAAAATCCCGTCGTCCAGGGCCACCGGCTGGGCGGGCGTCCCCTTGAAGCCCCCCACGGACACGGTGTTGCTCACCATGCCGTAGCAGTAGCCCCCCGCCTCCACCCCGCCGTCGTGCTCCACGGTGAGGGGGTAGGACTGGATGGAGGCGATACGGGTGACGCTCTCCAGCATATAGGCGGTGCGGCCCAGCAGGTTCTTCACCGGCTGGGGGGTGTTGTAGGACACGTCGGTGAAGGCGCCGAAGGCGGCCACGTAGATGAAGTGCTCACCGTTGAACCTCCCGATGTCCACCGGCCGGGGCACCCCGGCGGCGGCGGTGCGGGCCATGGCCTCCATCCCCCGGGGGAGGGACAGGTTCCTGGAGAAGTCGTTGGTGGTGCCGGCGGGGATATAGCCCACCTCCGGCCGCGCCTCGGGCGGCAGGGCCATCAGGCCGTTCACCACCTCGTGGAGGGTGCCGTCCCCCCCGCCGCAGACGATGCGGTCGAACTCCCCGGCCCGGCGGGCGGCCAGCTCCGCGGCATCCCCGGCCCCCCGGGTGGGGTGAACCGTCACGTCCCAGTCCCGGGCCAGCTCCTCCAGCACCGCCGCCAGGCGGCTTTTCAGCAGGCCCTTCCCCGCGTGGGTATTGTAGATAAACAGCAGCTTTTTCATAGCGCTCCTCCGTTGTCATGTGCCTATATTATACAGGGATTGCCGCAAAATACAACCACCCGCCGGAGCGGGCGGCAAATTTCCGCCGGGTCTTGCTTTTTTTCGCTAAAGTGTGTAGAATAAAAATCTCAGCGCAAACACAAAGGAGTGCTGCCGGTATGGATCGCAAAGCCCTGGCCGCCGCCTTCCCCGTCACCCTGCCGGTGCTGATGGGCTATCTGGCCATCGGCATCGCCTTCGGGCTGATGCTCCAGGAGATCGGCTACAACTTTATCTGGGCCTTTTTCATGAGCCTGACCATCTACGCCGGGTCGGGGCAGTATCTGGGGGTGACCCTGCTGTCCACCGCCGCGGGCCTGGGCACCGTGGCGGTCATGACCCTGCTCATCAACTTCCGCCACCTGGTCTACGGGCTGTCCATGCTGGAGAAGTTCCGGGGCATGGGCTGGCGCAAGCTGTACATGATCTTCTCCCTCACCGACGAGACCTACGCCCTGCTCTCCTCGGCCCAGGCCCCGGTGGGGGTGAACCCCAAAAACTTCTACTTCGCCATCGCCGTTCTGGATCAGAGCTACTGGATTCTCGGCTCGGTGATCGGCGCGGTGGCCGGGGCGGTGATCCCCTTCAGCACCGAGGGGGTGGACTTCGCCATGACCGCCCTGTTCGTTGTCATCGCGGTGGAGCAGTGGAAGACCTACCGAAAGCACCTGCCCGCCCTGCTGGGGTGTGCCGTGACGGTGGTGTTCCTCATCATCCTGGGCAGCGTCTTCGGGCAGGATCAGATGCTGCTCATTTCCCTGGGCGTGATCGTGCTCATCCTGCTCATCCTGCGGGACAGACTGGACGAAAAGGAGGGAGAACCATGCTGAGCACCGGCGCAGCCATCGCGGCCATCGCCGTCATGGCCATTGTCACCTTCCTCACCCGGGTGCTCCCCTTCCTGCTCTTCGACCGGGGGGAGTCGCCCCCCAAGCTCGTGCTCTACCTGGGCCGGGTGCTCCCCCCGGCCATCATCGCCATGCTCATCGTCTACTGCCTGCGGGGGGTGTCCTTCGCCACCCCAGGCGGCTGGGTGCCCCAGCTTCTGTGCGTGGCGGTGGTGGTGGCCCTCCACCTGTGGAAGCACAACAACCTGCTGAGCATCTTCGGCGGCACCGTTCTCTACATGGTGCTGGTGCAGGCGGTATTCTGAAATGGCCGGATAAACGCAGAGACACAGACCCAGATGGGCCTGTGTCTCTGTTTTTTGAAAGAAGAGAGGAAAGAGAGGGGGTTATGGTCATCTCTGACCACGCTGTTATCCTATCCCATCCCTGTGAACCCATTTTGAACCGGATATGAACGTTTTGTAAAGGAATGGGGGGCGCGGCGGCGGCCGGCCCCGATGTCAGAAAAACGTCAGAAATAATTAAGGATTTTTCCCGGCGGAGGCGTGTATACTGACTGTACTAATGCAAGCGATACAGTTTCCGGAAAGGAGACGGCGGGATGATCCAACTGAATTACCGCGACGCGCGGCCCATCTATGAGCAGGTGAAGGACGGCCTGCGGCACCTGGTGGTGACCGGCGCCCTCCAGGCGGGGGACAAGCTGCCGTCGGTGCGGGCGCTGGCCTCCTCCCTGGCCATCAACCCCAACACCATCCAGCGGGCCTACGAGTCCCTGGAGCGGGAGGGCTATCTGTACACGGTGGCGGGCAAGGGCTCCTTCGCCGCCCCCCAGGCCGACGTGAACGCCGACCGGCGGGCGCGGCTGCTGGAGCAGTTCGACGCCTCGGCGGCGGAGCTTTTGTTCCTGGGCCTGACGGCCGGGGAGCTGGCGGCCCGGCTCCAGGCGGCGGAGACGGGCCGCACAGGGCACAGAGAGGAGGAGAGAGCATGAGCGAGGCGATGATTGAGGCCAGAAACGTGGTGAAGGCCTTTGACGGATTCAGGGCCCTGGACGGGCTGACCATGACGGTGCCCCGGGGCTCCATCTACGGCCTGGTGGGGCCCAACGGGGCGGGCAAGAGCACCCTGCTGCGCCACGTCACCGGCATCTACCGGCAGGACAGCGGCTCGGTGCTGCTGGAGGGCAACCCCATCTATGAAAATCCGGCGGCCAAGGCCCGGATTGCCTCCATCCCCGACGAGCTGTACTACTTCCTCTCCGCCTCCACCCGGGACATGATGCGCTTCTTCAAGGGCTTCTACCCCCGGTTTGACGGGGCGCGGTACGAGGCGCTGAAGGACGTGTTCACCACCATCAACGAGAAGCAGCCCATCCGCCGCCTGTCCAAGGGCATGCAGAAGCAGGCCGCCTTCTGGCTGGCCCTGTGCTGCCGGCCCGACGTGCTGGTGCTGGACGAGCCGGTGGACGGCCTGGATCCGGTGATGCGCCGGCAGGTGTGGTCCCTGCTGATGGGGGACGTGGCGGAGCACGGCACCACGGTGCTGGTGTCCTCCCACAACCTGCGGGAGCTGGAGGACGTGTGCGACCACGTGGGCATCCTGTCCAGGGGCAGGGTGCTCATCGAGCGCAGCCTCAGCGATCTCCAGGAGAACCTGGTGAAGATGCAGGTGGTGTTCCAGGAGAAGGAGATGCCCCGGATGCCGGAGGATCTGCAGATCCTCCACGTGTCCCGGGTGGGGCGCATCCACACCCTGATTGTCCGGGGCGGCGCCACCGAGGTCACCAACCGGCTGGCCGCCTTCGGCCCCATTTTGCTGGAGGCCCTGCCCCTGACCCTGGAGGAGATCTTTATCTATGAGCTGGGAGGTGAGGACTATGCAGTTCGGGACATCGTACTTTAACAAGACCCTGTTTGCCAAGCACTTCGCCCGGTTCTGGCCCATCTGGGGGCTGTACGGGCTCATCTGGACGGTGTGCCTCCCCCTGAGCATCCTGGCGGGGAGCCGCTCCGGCTGGATGGCGGCGGACGCCCGGGTGCTCCCCCTCAACTACCTGGACACCACCGGCTGGGTCAGCGCCGCCACCCTCCTGGCGGCGGTGTTCGGCCTGCTGGCGGCCATGGCGGTGTTCTCCTACCTGTACAGCGCCCGCTCCGTGGGCCTGTTCCACGCCCTCCCCCTGCGGCGGGAGGGCCTCTTCCTCACCAGCTACCTGGCGGGGCTGGGCTTCCTCATCCTGCCCAACCTGGCCGTGTTCCTCCTGGCCCTGGCGGCGGAGGCGGCCTGCGGCGCGGTGGTGTTCTCCAGCCTGTTCACCTGGCTGGTGGTGTCCTCCCTGCTGGGCCTGTTCTTCTACTCCTTCGCCGTGTTCTGCGCCATGTTCACCGGCCACATCCTGGCCCTGCCCGCGTTCTACGTGGTGCTCAACGGCCTGGCCGCCGGGCTGGCCGTCCTGTTCGGCCAGATGGCCCATGAGTTCCTCTTCGGCTTCGACGGCGCCTCCTGGCTCACCGGCCTCGCCTCCTGGCTCTCCCCTGTGCTCCGGCTGTCCGCCTGCCATGTGGTCATCCCCACCGTCATGGATGCCGCCGGCAACGGCTGGGCGGACTACGCCTCCGCCTACTTCACCGGCCTGGGCTACGTGGCCCTGTACGCCCTGGTGGGCGTGGCGCTGGCCGCCCTGGCCCTGGCGGTCTACCGCCGGCGGCAGCTGGAGACCGCCGGCGACGTGGTCAGCGTCTCCTGGGTGCGGCCGGTGTTCAAGTACGGCGTGGCCTTCTGCGCCGCCGTGGCCCTGGGAGAGACCCTGTACAGCCTCTTCTCCGCCCTGCTGCCCCGGGGGGTCTGGGGCCTGCTGCTCATGCTGCTGCTGTGGGGCGCGGCGGGCTACTTCGTGGCGGAGATGCTGCTGCGCAAGAAGTTCTGGGTGTTCCGGGGCAGCTGGAAGGGCTGCGTGGTGCTGCTGTGCTGTCTCACCGCCGCCATGTGCCTGATGGAGTTCGACGTGACAGGCTTTGAGCGGCGGGTGCCCGACCCGGCCCGGGTGCAGTCCGTGTCCCTGGACGCGGGCTCCACCGCCCCCTATGACGACGCCAACGGCCGGACGCTCACCCTGGAAACCCCGGAGGAGCTCGCCGCCGTCACCGAGCTCCACCGCGCCATCGTGGCGCGGAAGGCGGCCATCGAGGGGGCGGAGCCGGACTACACCTACGAGCAGCTGGACAGCGGCCTGGAGGTGGAGACCTCCGGCCAGTCCTGGGTGCAGCTGCGCTACACCCTCACCAACGGCTCCGTGGTCACCCGCAGCTACCGCATCCCCCTGACCCAGGAGGCCCTGGACGACCCCGACCACCCCGCCGCCCGGCTGGACGCCCTTCTCAACGCCCCCGGACAGGCGGAGAAGGCCTACTTCGGCGCCATGGCCGAGGGGGACTACCTCATCAGCGCGGTGGTGACCCAGCCCTACTATGACGAGGAGGGCGCCTATTACTACGACGAGAAGCCGGTGGACAGCGCCGGGCTGGAGGAGCTGTGGAGCGCGGTGCAGGCCGATCTGGCCGACGGGAGCCTGGGCCGCCGCTACCTGCTGGAGAACCAGGCGCGGCTGGAGAACTGCTACGTCAACGACCTGATCCTCACCTTCCGCCGGGCGGGCCAGGCCGCCCGCGCCGACGGCAGCGACACCTACTCCGTCACCGTCACCCTCCAGACCACCGGCGCCCGCACCCTGGCCGCCCTGGAGCAGTACGGCTTTGACCTGGACAGCCTGCTCACCCAGGCACAGGCCCAGCTGAAAGAGCGGCAGTGAGCCGAAGATGAACCGCCTGGTTTGTTTTGCACAAACCAGGCGGTTTTTCCGCGCCGAATCCCGTCTCCCTTACCGCTCAGTCTCTAGTTGATTTTTCCCAAACGGCGCGGTATAATTGGAAGCGAAGGGTATTTTCGGTATGGGAAGAACACAAAAATCATTTTTGGAGGGTTTACCATGAAAGAAGTCTATGTCGTGAACTGCTGCCGTACCGCGGTGGGTTCCTTCGGCGGCAGCCTGAAGGACACGCCCGCCCCCGAGCTGGGCGCCGTGGTGGTGAAGGAGGCCCTGAACCGCGCCGGCGTGAAGCCCGAGCAGGTGGACGAGCTGATGTTCGGCTGCATCCTCACCGCCGCCCTGGGCCAGAACCCTGCCCGCCAGGTGGGCGTGAAGGCCGGCCTGCCCTACTCCGTCCCCGCCTACACCGTGGGCATGGTGTGCGGCTCCGGCATGAAGAGCGTCATTGAGGGCGCCCGCGCCATCCTGGCCGGCGACGCCGACATCATTGTGGCCGGCGGCACCGAGAACATGTCCGCCGCCCCCTTCGCCCTGCCCAATGAGCGCTGGGGCGCCCGCATGGGCGACAAGAAGGTCGTCGATACCATGATCAAGGACGGCCTGTGGGACGCCTACAACAACTACCACATGGGCACCACCGCCGAGAATATCTGCGACGTGTGGGGCATCACCCGGGAAGAGCTGGACGCCTTCGGCGCCGCCTCCCAGCAGAAGGCCGAGGCCGCCATCAGCTCCGGCCGGTTCAACGACGAGATTGTCCCCGTCATGGTGAAGAAGAAGAAGGAAATGGTGGAGTTCAAGGTGGACGAGTTCCCCCGCGCCGGCACCACCGTGGAGGGCCTGGCCAAGCTGAAGGGCGCCTTCCCCGTGGGCCCCGAGGGCGTGGAGGACGAGATTGTCCACACCTTTGAGCCCACCCAGGTGCACGCCGATGACACCCGTAAGCACGTGCAGCGGGTCACCGCCGGCAACGCCTCCGGCATCAACGACGGCGCCGCCGCCATCGTGCTGGCCAGCGGCGAGGCCGTTGAGAAGTACGGCCTGAAGCCCATGGCCAAGCTGGTGAGCTGGGGCCAGGGCGGCGTGGATCCCAAGATCATGGGCGTGGGCCCGGTGCCCGCCTCCCGTCAGGCCATGGAGAAGGCCGGCCTGAAGATCGAGGACATCGACCTGGTGGAGGCCAACGAGGCCTTTGCCGCCCAGTCCATCGCCGTGGCCCGGGAGCTGGGCTTCGACATGAGCAAGGTCAACGTGAACGGCGGCGCCATTGCCCTGGGCCACCCCGTGGGCGCCTCCGGCGCGCGCATCATCGTCACCCTGCTCCACGAGATGCAGAAGCGGCCCGAGGCCAAGAAGGGCCTGGCCACCCTGTGCATCGGCGGCGGCATGGGTGTTGCAACTATCTTCGAAAAGTGCTAAACTAGGAATATCAGGCACGCCGGGGACAGGCCTTCTGCCCCCGGCGTGTCCGAAAATGAAACTTCCAATCTATTTTTACAGGAGGGTAACACTGTGCGCAATAAGATTATTTCTGTTGCGGAGGCCGTGGACATGATCCCCGACGGGGCGACCATCATGTACGGCGGCTTCCTGGGCTGCGGCAGCGCCCATCACATCATCGACGCCCTGGCCGAGAAGGGCACCAAGGATCTGACCATCATCGGCAACGACTGCGGTATGGCCACCGGCCCTCTGGGTGAGGAGTACTACGGTGTTGCCAAGCTGGTGCACAACCATCAGGTCAAGCACGTCATCGCCACCCACGTGGGCATGACCCCCGACGTGGGCACCCAGGGCATGGTGGACAAGACCCTGACCGTGGATCTGATCCCCCAGGGCTCCCTGGCCGAGATGATCCGGGCCGGCGGCGCCGGCCTGGGCGGCGTCCTCACCCCCACCGGCGTGGGCACCATCGTGGAGGACTCCCCCTTCTGCCTGGGCAAGCAGACCATCGACGGCAAGGAGTACCTGCTGATGAAGCCCATCCGCGCCGACTTCGCCCTCATCAACGGCCACATTGTTGACAAGTTCGGCAATGTCTGGTACAAGGGCACCACCCGCAACTTCAACATCGTCATGGCCACCGCAGCCGACGTGGTCATCTGCGAAGCGGACAACGTGGTGGAGATCGGCGACATTGAGCCCGAGAACGTGGTCACCTCCGGTGCCTTCGTCAATTACATCGTGGATGGAGGGAATGCGTAATGGAAAAGTCTGAGATCAAGGGCTTCATCGCCAAGCGCGTGGCCAAGGAGCTGAAGGACGGCGACGTGGTCAACCTGGGCATCGGCCTGCCCACCCTGGTGCCTGCCTACCTGCCCGAGGGCGTCCACGTGATCCTCCAGTCCGAGAACGGCATCATCGGCACCGGCCCCAAGCCCACCCCTGAGGAGGCCGACCCCCACTTCAAGACCGACGCCGGCGGACAGCCTGCCCAGGCTGCCAACTTCGGCTGCTACATCGACTCCGCCACCTCCTTCGGCTTCATCCGCGGCGGCCACGTCAACGCCACCATCCTGGGCGGCCTGGAGGTGGATCAGGAGGGCTCTCTGTCCAACTGGATCATCCCCGGCAAGAAGATGCCCGGCATGGGCGGCGCCATGGATCTGCTGGTGGGCGCCAAAGAGGTCATCGTGGCCATGGAGCACACCGCCAAGGGCAAGCCCAAGATCCTGAAGAAGTGCACCCTGCCCTACACCGCCGTCCACTGCGTCACCAAGATTATCACCGAGATGTGCGTGATCGACGTGACCGACAAGGGCCTGGAGCTGGTGGAGATCAACCCCGAGTTCACCGTGGACGACGTGAAGGCCGCCACCGAGGCCGACCTGATCGTCTCCCCCGATCTGAAGCCCATGTGCTGAAACCTCAATCAGACGGCAGGCGCCGTCTGATTGAAAAACAGCCCGCTGCATGCAAGGCCGGGCCGCCGTTGGCGGCCCGGCCTCACACTTGCGGGCTGAGCAGTGTTTTCAGCCACGCACATGTCGCGGCTGAAAACCGCCTGCTATTTTTTCGCGCCGCAGGCGCGAACTCTGCGAGGCGAAAAAGCGCCGCCCCGGCATTGCCGGGGCGGCGCTTTTCTGCTATCGGGACAGATCCGCCGGGGTGTCCACGTCCATCAGCTCTCTGGGGGAGGACGCCTCCACCAGCCGCAGCCGCTCCGGGTGGCGGCGGAGCACCGCGCTGCCGCCTGTGTCGCCGGTAAGGGCGGCCAGCTCCCCAAAAAAACAGGCGGGGAAAATCACCGGGCTGCCCCGGGTTCCCCGCCAGGACAGGGCGCAGATGGCGTCCCCCGCGTCCGAAAAGGCGTCCAGCAGCCGCCGGACGCTCTCCGTGGTCAGCCAGGGCTGGTCACAGACGGCGAACAGGGCCCCGTCCATCCCGTCCATGGCGGCCACGCCCAGGCGGATGGAGGCGGCAATGCCCTCCCCCGCCCCCGGGTTGTCCAGGGGGCGGAAGCCGTACTCCGCCCCGGCGGAGAGCACCTCCGGATAGGGGGAGCACACCACCAGCCGGCCGAAGCCGGCGGGGGCCAGGGCGGCCATGGCACGGCGGTGGAGGGGCACCCCCTCCACCGCCGAAAGCAGCTTGTTGGAGCCGAACCGCCGCCCCGCGCCGGAGGCCATCAGCACGCAGCCCACCATCAGCCGAAGCCGTTGGCCAGATACATGATGAGGAAGGGCACGGCCACCTTGATGAGGCCCACCACCAGCGTCATGACGGTGAGGAGCACCAGGGCCTTGCCCCGGCTCTCAAAGGTGTCCTCCCACCGGCGGAGCATGTTGGTGAAGTTCCGGGTACGGTTCTGGGCGCCGATGAGGTCGGCGATGCTCTTAATCGCGTTGAAGGCGGTGTAGCCCATCCAGATGGGCAGAGCGATCATGGAGACGTTGTGGCTGAACCCCCCGCGGAACAGGAAGAACAGCGCCAGCAGGAAGCTGGCCATGGTGAACAGCAGGTAGGCCCAGACGCCGACCTTGGCGGCGCGGTCATGTGTAGGCATAGCGGTTTGTTTCCTTTCTCGGTGAAATGTTGATTGCTTCTGGTTCAGGGCGCGATGCCCGCCTCCGCAAAGGCGGAGAGCAGCGCGTCCATGTCCGGCGGCACCACCAGCGGCTCCCCGGCGGCCCTGATGCCGCTCTCCACGTCCTTGAGGCCGTTGCCGGTGACGATGCTCACCACTGTGGACTCAGGGGAGATCAGCCCCAGCTCCAGGGCCTTCTTCACCCCGGCGGTGCCGGTGATCCCGGCGGGCTCCCCGAACACCCCCTGGGTGCGGCCCAGCAGGCGCATGGCGTCCAGGATCTCCCTGTCGGACACGTTGACGGCCACGCCGTCCGACTCCCGGATGGCGTTGAGGGCCTTGTCCGGGTTGCGGGGCACCCCCACGGCGATGGAGTCGGCCAGGGTGTCCTCCTCCATGGGCCGCCACGGCTCCCCGGTCTGGATGGCCCGGTTGATGGGGCAGCAGCCCTCCGCCTGCACGGAGATGAGCCGGGGCAGGCGGTCGATGAACCCGGCGGCGTAGAGATCCTTCAGCCCCTTCCACGCCCCGGCGATGGTGCACCCGTCCCCCACGGAGAGGGCGATATAGTCGGGCACCTGCCAGCCCAGCTGCTCCATGATCTCCAGGGTGACGGTCTTCTTGCCCTCGGACAGGTAGGGGTTGATGGCCGCGTTGCGGTTGTACCAGCCCCAGCGGTCGATGGCGGCGCGGCTCAGCTCAAAGGTGTCCTCATAGGAGCCGTCCACGCTCACCACCGTGGCACCGAAGATGCGCAGCTGGGCCACCTTGCCCTTGGGGGCCCGCCTGGGCACGAAGATGTAGGTGGACAGCCCGGCCGCCGCCGCGTTCCCCGCCAGGGAGGAGGCGGCGTTGCCCGTGGAGGAGCAGGCGATGGTGTCCGCCCCCGCCTCCCTGGCCTTGACCACCGCCAGGGCGGAGGCCCGGTCTTTCAGGGAGGAGGTGGGGTTCTGCCCGTCGTCCTTGAGGTACAGGGTTTTCAGCCCCAGGGCCCGGGCCAGGCTGTCCGCCTTGTACAGCGGCGACCAGCCCACCCGCAGGGGCGGCGGGGCGGAGCCCTCCTCCACCGGCAGGAAGGGCCGGTACCGCCACATGGTGTTGTCCCGGCAGGCGGCCAGGTCTTTGGGCGAGAAGTCCCGCCGGATGGCGGCGTAGTCGTACACGATGTCCAGGATGCCGCCGCAGGCGCAGGTGGTCAGGCCGGGGACGGCCTCATATTCCTTCCCGCACCTGACACATTTTGCACCGAGGACATACTTCATGTGGAAAACCTCCTTTCAGGGGGTGGAAAAAAGCGCGCACCCGGGGGGCATCCCGGCAGGCGGATGGCGCGCCGGGGTCGTCGCGCCCCACAACGTCGGCCCAAGCTGCGGATCGTTCGCTTCCGCGTAAACGCGAAAGCTCATTTCCTCCGCTGGGCCTCTTTCTCCCCACGCGACCCGCGGCACAGCCGCTGGGCTCGCGCGGGGGCCCCATTCCCATAAGCGCCGAAGTATTTCAGGGGCATGGCACCAGCGGCGGCCCGGCGGGCCAAGGCGGTACAGCGCACCCATTCCCAGGGCCTGCGGGGTAATCCCGATGCGTGCCGCCCAGGGCGCGGCAGCGCCTTTTACATACGTGCCAATCGGGCGGGCGGCAATGCGCGCCCGGTCTCTGCCCTGTCCGTACAGCCCACCGCCGCCATGGGCCCTGGGTCCAGGGCCGCAGCCCTGGTGGTTTTCCCACCGCTTTTGACATCAAAAGCGGTGCCCCGGCCGAGTCGGAGGCGCCGGGGGCGCTTCCGATAAAAATCCAGCGAAGCCACCTCCCAAAAAGCGGCCCGTCCCCCGGGGGCATCCCGGCAGGCGGATGGCGCGCCGAGGTCGTCGCGCCCCACGG
>NBJMR02800__coassemble_2236_pt1 | contig 15674 bp, 15 predicted proteins | sample NBJMR02800__metabat2_high_PE_046 | metagenome-assembled genome bin NBJMR02800
AAGAACGTCTGTCCCAACTGTATCCGTGAGCTCCAGATGAAGTAATTTTTTGTTTCATAGAGTAAAACTCCCTTGCTTTTCTTGAAAAGCAAGGGAGTTTTACTTTTTGCACGGGCCCCTGTTTCGAGCAAATTCGGCCCGGTATTTTCTCCTTCGACTAATACTATTTGTAATATACAAAATTCCAGATAATTCTAAAATAGGATATTACGCTTCGACATGCTTCCCCACGGCCCGGTCATACAGCTCGTTTTTGGGCAGGCCGGTCTCCTTGGCCGCCTGCTTGACGGCATCCCGCAGGGATAGCCCCTGCTCCCGCAGTTCCGCCACCCGCGCCAGGGCGTCCTGGGGGGTGGGGCCGGCCGCCGCTGTCTCCGGCGCGCCCTCCACCACCAGTACAAACTCCCCCCGGGGCGGATTGGCCTCATACCACGCCGCCGCCTCCCCCAGGGTGGTGCGGCGCACCTCCTCGTGGAGCTTGGTCAGCTCCCGGCACAGGGAGATCCGCCGCTCCGGCCCGAAGGCCGCCGCCAGATCCTCCAGGGTGGCGCGCAGCTTGTGGGGGGCCTCGTAGAAGATCATGGTCCGCCGCTCCCCCGCCAGCTCCGCCAGGTGGGCCCGGCGGTTTTTCTTGTTCATGGCCAGAAAGCCCTCGAAGGTGAACCGGCCGGTGGGCAGGCCGGACACCGCCAGGGCGGTGATCAGGGCGCAGGGGCCTGGTATGGCCACCACCGGGATGTCCCGCTCCGCACACTGGGCCACCAGCTCCTCCCCCGGGTCGGACACCGCCGGGGTACCCGCGTCGGTGACCAGGGCCCCGTCCTCCCCGGAGAGCAGGCGCTCCAGCACCGCCTCCCCGCCGGCGCCGGTGTTGTGGCGGTAGTAGGAGAGCAGGGGCTTTTTCAGCCCCAGGTGGTTGAGCAGCTTCAGGGTCACCCGGGTGTCCTCGGCGGCGAGGAAGTCCACCGCCTCCAGCGTCTCGGCGCACCGCCGGGAGATGTCCCCCAGGTTGCCGATGGGTGTGGGCACTAAATACAGCGTTCCGGCCATGGTTTTCTCCTCCGATTCAGGTATTCAGCAGGGTGGGCAGCACCGCCAGCCCCGGCCTGCCCTGCCGCACCGCCTCCACCAGGGCGGCGGAGGGGGGATTGTCCGGCCCGTGCTGCACCAGCTGGAGCCGCTTGGGCTCCATGCCATGGGCCTGGAGGGCGGCGAACAGCTCCGTCAGGCGCTCCGGCCGGTACACCAGGGCGAACCGCCCCCCGTTTTTCAGCAGCCGCCCAGCGGCGGCGCACCAGCCGTCCAGGGTGCTCTCCCCCTCGGTGCGGGCCGTCCCGCCGGGCTTCCCCCGGCCCGCGGCAAAGTAGGGCGGGTTGGACACCGCCAGGGAGAAGCCCCCGGAGGGCAGGGTTTTGCACACATACCCCAGCCCCCCGGTGTAAATGGTTCCCGTCAGGCCGTTTTCCGCCAGGTTTTGGCGGGCCAGGGCCCCGTCCTCCGGGGAGATTTCCACACCGGACAGCTCCAGGGTGGACTCCCGGGCCGCCAGCAGCAGGAGCAGCGCCCCCGCGCCGCAGCCCAGGTCGCACACCCGGTCCCCCTGCCGCACCGTGGCAAAGGCGGCCAGGCGCAGGCTGTCCGCGCCCAGGGGGAAGCAGGTGTCCGACTGCCGGTACACATAGGGCCCCAGCCGTTCCGGGGCCCTCACGGCATCTGCTCCATCAGGCGGCGGGTGATGCGGCCCGTCAGCCCCCAGATGGGGTGCCCCGGCCAGTCGTAGATGGGCACGTCCACATGGCCGCCCCGCCAGCGGTAGCCCTGGGAGAAGCCGATGCGGTCATAGGGGAAGTCGTCCTTCACGTCGGGAATCAACTTGTAGGTGTATACCGCCGGCGGGTGAGCTTTCAGCCAGTCCACCGGCACCCAGAAGGTCTCCTTCACCTCGGCGGGGCTGGGCCGCAGCTGTTCCACCCCCTCCGGCGACAGGATGCCCAGCACCGGGTACATGGCAAAGCCCCCCTGATGGGTGAGGAAGTCCAGCTGGGCCACCACCTGAATCCTCTCTGGCGGAATGGCCAGCTCCTCCCAGGTCTCCCGCAGGGCGCAGGCCGCCGGATCCTCCCCCGCCTCCATCCTCCCGCCGGGGAAGCACACCTCCCCGGGCTGGCGGCCCAGCTGCTCCGAGCGCACCTCGTACAGCAGGCACAGGCCCTCCGGCCGCTGGGCCAGGGGCACCAGCACCGCGTACTCCCGGTTTATATCCTGCAATTTGGGGGTGTGGCCCGTCCAGCGGGCCTTGAAATCGTCTACGGTCATAGCTGCTTCATCCATTCGTTCAGGGCGTCAAAGAATTTCCCCACGTGCACCCCGTCCAGCAGACGGTGGTTCAGCTCCAGGCTGACCAGGAGGCTGGTCCGGTCCCCCTGCTCCTCCCACCGGCCCCAGGCCACCCGGGGCACCGAGTCGGAGGGATTCAGATCCTTCTCGTTTTTCAGCGCCGTGACGGGGAACCAGGGCAGACAGGTGAAGTAGACCAGCTGATCCGCGTCCCACGGCCCGTCGGTGATAAAGGCGGTCTGGGCCGCCGACTGCTCCTTGGCCCGGCGGCAGAAGTCCGCCGGATCCTCCCCCGCCTCCAGGGTGACAATGTGGAACAGCTCGCTGCCCGGCTTCAAGTCGGTGAAGCTGGGCACCAGGGTGTCGTGGCGGACGATCACCCCGTCCCGATCCTTGTAGTGGAAGGCGTCCACTTCCTCCATGGCCTTGGTGACGGCGTATACCATGGCCGGGTAGAAGGGCTGGCGGCTGGCCCTGCACCAGGCGCGCAGGGCGGTCACGTCCACCGGGAAGGTGAGGGTGTAGAACGGGTCGGACATGGGGGCGAAGAAGTCGTAGTGCGCCCGCCGGGGCCAGGTCTCCTTGTCAATGATGGTCATCCTTATCCCTCCCTGCCCAGCAGATAATCGGTGGTCACGTGGAAGTAGTCCGCCAGGGTGATCAGCATTGTGGCGGAAATATTGATATGCCCGTACTCAATTTTCTGATAGTGGCGCTCCGTGATGCCCAGGAGCGCCGCCATATCTTTCTGGGTTTTTTTCTTTTCCTTCCGCAGGGGCTTCAGCCGTTCTGCCAGGCTGGGCAAAATCAGTTCCATCTTTTCCGTTATCCCCCTTGACACATCATTAAATTTCGTATATTATAAAGACATCACATAAATTCGTGTTATGAGGTGACCAACATGTCCGATTTTCTGACCTTCCTGTACGCCCATTACATCAGGCCCTATCTGGACACCCGGCCCAGGGACGACGGGGACGCCTTCCGGGCCTCCCTGTGCGAAAACAATCAAACCGAGGAGACCCGGAAGGATGTGGAGGCGGTGGTGGCCTTTGCGGCGACCCACGCCTTCCTGCTGGGGCTGCGCACCGGCGCGGGGCTGGCGGAGGAGGGCAGCTGGCAGATCTAGAGCGGCGGGGGCAAGCCCCCGCCCTACAGTCGTTCACCTCCGGGCAGGCCCGCACCCCGGAGGGCAATCCGAAGCACGGCAGACGGCGCGCCGGGTCGTCGCGCCCCACGGCACCGCGGGGACCCCAATTACCACAAGCGCCATGGTATTTCAGCGGCATGGCACCGATGGCGGCCCGGCGGGCCAAGTCGGTACAGCGCAGCGGCTGTCAGGGCCTGCGGGGTAATCACGATGCGTGCCACCCGAGGCGCGGCAGCGCCTGTGACGTAAGCGAACACGGGGCCCCCGCCGAAGCCCAGCGAAGCGGGTTCGGTGGGGAGAGGAGGCACAGTGGAGGGAACGAGCTTTGCCGCTTGCGGTGAAGCGAGCGATCCGTAACTTGTGCCGACGATGCCGCCCATGGGCCCCTGGGTCCAGGGTCGAAGACGCCGGGGGCGCCTTCGATGAAAATCCACGCGAAGCCATCTCAAAAAACGCAGGCCCTGGTGGTTTTCCCACCGCTTTTGACAGCAAAAGCGGTGCCCCGGCCGGGCAGGCCCGCGCCCCCGGGGTGCCCCGGCCAACGGGCGCACACACAGGTGCGCCCCTACGACTCCGGCCGGACGAAGTGGGCCAGGGGGTCGGGCCGCTCCCACAAAACGACCTGCCCGGCGGCCAAAGAGCGGGGCACGTCGATGAGCCGCTGGTTGGTGCTACCCCGGAACAGGGCGGCGTAGGACTTCTGCGCCTCCACGAAGGGCCCGTCCACCAGCACATCGGTCTGTGCCAGCAGCTCCATGGCGCCGGGCACCTCCCCGGCAATCAGCCTCTCATAAGTATACCCCGTATACACCCACACGTTCAAGCCCTTTTCGCGGGCGATGGCGGCCAGGCGGGCGCACTCCGCCGCCTGACAGAAGGGCTCCCCGCCGGAGAGGGTGAGGCCGTCGGTCAGCGGATTGGACAGCAGCTTCTCCGCCAGCTCGTCCACCGCCGCCTCATGCCCGCCCACCGGATCGTGGGTGTCCGGGTTGTGGCAGCCGGGGCAGCGGTGGGGGCAGCCCTGGGTGAACACGGTGAACCGCAGGCCGGGGCCGTCCACGATGGAGTCGGACACGGTATTGGCGATGCGCATGATGGTTCCTCCTGCAAAAACAGGGCCGCCGCACGGTGCGGCGGCCCTGTTCTGATTTATAGCTCGTCCACCACCTGGAAGATGTAGAATTTCAGGTAGTAGGACTGGTCGGCCCCCCACAGGATGGGGTGGTCGGGGGACTGGGTGCGGTACTCCACCTGCCGCAGGCGGCGTCGGGCGTCCCGGGCGGCCTCCCCGATGGTCTTGGTAAACAGCTCCGGCGTCATGAAGTGGGAGCAGGAGCAGGTGGCCAGATAGCCGCCGTTTTTCACCAGCTTGATGCCCCGCAGGTTGATCTCCCGGTAGCCGGTGACCGCCTTCTTCACCGAGGCGCGGGACTTGGTGAAGGCCGGTGGATCCAGCACCACCAGATCAAACTGTTCCCCCTGCCGGTGCAGCTCGGGCAGCAGCTCGAACACGTCCCGGCACACAAACCGAACCCGGTCCTCCATGCCGTTGAGGGCGGCGTTTTTCGCGGCCTGATCCACCCCCAGCTGGGAGGCGTCCACGCCGATCACCTCCGCCGCGCCGCCCTTGGCGGCGTTGAGGGCGAAGGCCCCGGTGTGGGTGAAGCAGTCCAGGGCCCGGCCGCCCCGGGCCAGGGGCTGGATAGCCAGGCGATTGTACTTCTGATCCAAAAAGAAGCCGGTCTTCTGCCCCTCGGCCACGTCCACCTGGTAGCGGATGCCGTTCTCCACGATCTCCACCACCGGGTCGAAGGGCTCGGACAGAAAGCCCTTCACCCGCTCCATGCCCTCCTTCAGGCGCACCTTGGCGTCGCTGCGCTCGTACACGCCCCGGATGGCGACGCCGTCCTCGGCCAGCACCTTCACCAGCAGGTCCAGGATGGTCTGCTTCAGCCTGTCGATGCCCAGGGCCAGGGACTCCACCACCAGCACGTCGGCAAACTTGTCCACCACCAGACCGGGGAGGAAGTCGGCCTCCCCGAAGATCACCCGGCAGGAGGCGGTGTCCACCGTGTCCTTGCGGTACTGCCACGCGGCCCGCACCCGCTTCTCCAGAAACGCCTCGTCGATCACCTCGTCGGCGTTCCGGGACAGGGTCCGCACCGCGATGGTGGAGGCCCGGTTGAGGAAGCCCACCCCCAGGGGGTAGCCGTTGTAGTCCTCGATGCGGACGATGCCGCCGTCGGCGGGCTCGCCCAGGATCTCCCCGATTTCGTTGTCATAGATCCAGGGGCCGCCGGCCTTGAAGGCCCGGCCCTCTCCCCGCTTCAAACGGACGGCTGGCGTGTTGGACATGGAAATGACCTCCCCTTGGGAATGGTACCCTCCCCTGTGGGAAGGTTCTGGTTATACGGAGTGCTTCACCCGGTCCCGCTCCTCGGCCCGCTTGGCGTTGTTGAAGCGGTCCAGGGTGCCCACCAGATAGCCGGTGATGCGGCGGATGCGCTCGAAGGGCACACCGTCGTCCTCGGTGCGGCCGCAGCCGGGGCACTGGTCGCCGATGATGCCGGAGAAGCCGCACACCGGGTCACGATCCACCGGGTGGTTGACCGAGCCGTAGCCGATGCCGCTCTCCTTCATGCAGCGGATCACCTTCTCAAAGGCCTCCAGGTTGTCGGTGGGGTCGCCGTCCATCTCGATGTAGCTGATGTGGCCGGCGTTGGTGAGGGCGTGATAGGGCGCCTCGATCCTGATCTTGTCGTAGGCGGAGATGGGGTAGTACACCGGCACGTGGAAGGAGTTGGTGTAGTACTCCCGGTCGGTGATCCCCTCGATGGCGCCGTACCGGGCCCGGTCCAGCTTGACGAACCGGCCGGACAGGCCCTCCGCCGGGGTGGCCAGCAGGGAGAAGTTCAGCCCCCGCTTCTCGCTCTCCTGATCCATCCGTGCCCGCATGTGGGAGATGATCTCCAGGCCCAGCACCTGGGCCTTCTCGCTCTCCCCGTGGTGGACGCCGATGAGGGCCTTGAGGGTCTCCGCCAGGCCGATGAAGCCCACGGACAGGGTGCCGTGCTTGAGCACCTCCCGCACCTCGTCCTCCCAGTCCAGCTTGTCGCTGTCCAGCCACACCCCCTGGCCCATGAGGAAGGGGTAGTTGTACACGTGCTTGCGGCACTGGATCTCAAACCGCTCCAGCAGCTGGTCCACGCACAAATCCAGCATCCGGTCCAACCCCTCGAAGAAGGCGTCCAGATCCCCCCGGGCCTTGATGGCCAGCCGGGGCAGGTTGATGGTGGTGAAGCTCAGGTTGCCCCGGCCGTTGCAGATCTCCCGCTGGGGGTCGTACACGTTGCCGATGACCCGGGTGCGGCAGCCCATGTAGGCGATCTCCGTCTCCGGATGGCCGGGCCTGTAGTACTGCAGGTTAAAGGGCGCGTCGATGAAGGAGAAGTTGGGGAACAGCCGCTTGGCGGAGCACCGCATGGCCAGCTGGAACAGGTCGTAGTTGGGCTCGCCGGGGTTGTAGTTGACGCCCTCCTTCACCCGGAAGATCTGGATGGGGAAAATGGGGGTCTCGCCGCCGCCCAGGCCGGCCTCGGTGGCCAGCATCACGTTCTTCATCACCATGCGGCCCTCGGGGGAGGTGTCCATGCCGTAGTTGATGGAGGAGAAGGGGGTCTGGGCCCCGGCCCGGGAGTGCATGGTGTTCAGGTTGTGGATCAGGGCCTCCATGGCCTGATAGGTGGCCCGGTCGGTCTCCTTCACCGCCCGCTGGTGGGCGAACTTCTGGGCCTTCTCCAGCTCCGCCTCGGTGCCGAAGGAGGGCACCAGGGCGGCCCGCTCGGCGGCGAAGTAGTCCTCACAGTCCTCCAGGGTGGGGGTCAGGCCGGTGTTCTCCTGAATGTCCGCCATGATGCCCTTCAGTTCCTGCTCGGGATCCTCCCGGTTCTCCAGCAGCATGAGGGCCCGGGCCAGGTTCTGGCGGTACACCCGGCGGAAGGTCTTGCGCACGCCGTCGGCCATGCCGTAGTCGAAGTTGACCACGCTCTGGCCGCCGTGCTGGTCGTTCTGGTTGGACTGGATGGCGATGCAGCACAGGGCGGCGTAGGAGGAGATGTCGTTGGGCTCCCGCAGGGTGCCGTGGCCGGTGGAGAAGCCGCCGGCGAACAGCTTTTTGATGTCGATCTGGCAGCAGGTGGTGGTGAGGGTCAAAAAGTCCAGGTCGTGGATGTGGATGTCCCCCTCCCGGTGGGCCCGGGCGTGGTCGGGGTTGAGGACGAACATATCGTAAAACTGCTTGGCGCCCTCGGAGCCGAACTTGAGCATGGAGCCCATGGCGGTGTCGCCGTCGATGTTGGCGTTCTCCCGCTTGATGTCGGAGTCCTTGGCCTTGGAGAAGGTGATGTCCTCGTAGGTCTTCATCAGCCGGGTGTTCATCTCCCGGGCGCGGCTGCGTTCCTCCCGGTAGAGGATATAGGCCTTGGCGGTCTGGACATAGCCGTTGTCCATGAGCACCCGCTCCACCAGATCCTGGATGTGCTCCACGTCGGGCTGACGCTCCCCCTCCACCTCCAGAATGGAGAGCACCTCGTCGGCCAGCTTGCGGGCCACGTCCTCCTGCCCGGGCTTGTAGGTGGCGTTGAAGGCCTTCTCAATGGCCCGGGCGATCTTGTCCTCGTTGAAGTCGGCCAGCCGGCCGTCCCGCTTGCGGATCTTGGTCAGTGTCATGGCGTTTCGTTCCTTTCTCTGGGCTTTTGTCCAGCAAAAAAGCCAAAACAGGGCGGGGCCGCCGTCCCAGCTTGGCACTACATCTTGTGGCTATTTTTGTTTGTCCGCTTTCTATGATACCGTATCTTGAACGTCCCGTCAAGGCACAAAAGCGGAGGCCGCCGCCAAAAACCGAAGGCCCTTTTTGGCGGTTTCGCTGATTTTGAAAAAGAGGGGTCGGGGGGATTGACGGCAAAACGAGGGTGGAATAATCCCCGCCTCTGTGGTAAAATAGGCGGGTATGAAAGGGGGCCGCCGTCATGTGGCTGCTGTTCGCGCTCCTATCCGCGGTTTTCGCGGCGCTCACCTCCATCCTGGCCAAGATAGGGATTGAGGGGGTCAACTCCAATCTGGCCACCGCTATCCGCACTGTGGTGGTGGTACTCATGGCCTGGGGCATGGTGTTCCTCACCCACGCGCAGGGTGGCGTCGCCGCCATCAGCCGGAAGAGCTGGCTGTTCCTCATTCTGTCCGGTCTGGCCACGGGGGCGTCCTGGCTGTGCTACTACCGGGCGCTCCAGCTGGGCAAAGCCTCCCAGGTGGCGCCCATCGACAAGCTCAGCGTGGTCATCACCCTGGTTCTGGCCTTTGTCTTCCTCCGCGAGGAGGTCACCGCGAAATCCCTGGCCGGCTGTGTCCTGATCTGCGCCGGCACCCTGTTGATGGTTCTTTAAGGGGGGACATGCCATGCCCGCCAACTTTATCGACCTGACGCCGGAGAATCTGGCGGACGAGCACCTGTGCTGTATCATCCGCAGCAAAAAGCCCCACTCGGGGGTGGAGGCCAAGCGGCAGTGGCTGGCGGAGCGGCTCCGGGAGGGGCACGTGTTCCGCAAGCTGGACGAGAAGGGCACGGTCTTCATCGAGTACGCCCCCCTGGAGACGGCCTGGGTGCCGGTGGTGGGGGACAACTACCTCTACATTTACTGCCTGTGGGTCACTGGCCCCCACAAGGGGAAGGGATACGGCCGGGCGCTGCTGGAGTCCTGCCTGGCTGACGCCAGGGCAAAGGGAAAATCCGGCGTGTGCATGCTGGGGGCGGAGAAGCAGAAGGCGTGGCTCTCCGACCAGTCCTTCGCCCGGAGGTTCGGCTTTGTCGTGGCCGATACCACGGAGACCGGTTATCAGCTGCTGGCTCTCTCCCTGGACGGCACCCTCCCCCGCTTCACGCCTGGCGCCAAACGGGGGATCATCGACAGCCAGGAGCTGACCATCTACTACGACGCCCAGTGCCCCTTTATCCACCAGTGTGTGGAAAAAATCGCGGCGTTCTGCGAGGCCGGCGGGATCCCGCTGTCCCTGGTGCGGGTGGACAGCCTGGCCCAGGCCCAGGCCCTGCCCTGTCCGTTCAACAACTTCGCGGTGTTTTACCGGGGGCAGTTCCAGACGGTGAACCTGCTGGACGAGGCCGCCGTCCGGCGGCTTCTGAAGAAATAGGCGGACAAGAGCGGCGGCCCGGCCGGGCCGCCGCTGAGACTGTCGAAGAAGCGGCAGAGCAGCTTTTTCGAGCAGGATGCAGTCCGCCGCGCGCAGGATTTGTCCGCTTCAAGCGGACAAATCCCACACTTGCGGCCTGAGAAGTGTTTTCTCCGACGCACATGCCGCCGGAGAAAACAGATTTCCATTTTTTCGCGCCTGAGGGCGCGAGCTCTGCGAGGCTTTTTCCACACGATGAGCGGCGGCCCGGCCGGGCCGCCGCTCATCGTCTGCCGTCTATGCCTATAAAAGCACCAAACCGTACTTGTGGGACATCTCCTCCAGAAAGGCGTCGTCCAGATCCCCGGTGCCGTCCCAGAAGGCCCGGCCCTGGTAGAGCCGCAGGGCCTTCTCCAGCAGCTCGGGCACGTCCGACCACAGGCACAGGGCGTCCTTTACCACATACTGGTTCTCGGCGAAGATATCCAGATCGTCCTCCTCCAGGATGGCGATCTTCAGGGCTCCCTGAGGGGCCTCCTCCTCCGCGGCCAGGATGTCCTCCATCAGGTCGGGGGAGCACTCGATGGTCTCGCCCACGTCAACGTCGGGGGTGATGAACCGGGCCTCCTTCTCGCTGGCGCAGGGGATCACGTCGGGATCCCGCTCCGGCGGGGCAAAGGCGGAGAAGTCCACCGCCGCCACCGCGTCCCCCAGGGCGGCGATGTGCTCCGGCGTGGTGCCGCAGCAGCCGCCGAAGATGCGCACGCCGGCCTCGGCGAAGGGGGCGGCGTAGGCGGCCAGCTCCTCCGGCGTGCAGCGGTATACGGCCCTCCCGTCCACCACCTGGGGCAGGCCGGCGTTGGGCTTGGCAATCAGCGGCACCGAGGCGTAGGGGGTCAGGCGGCGCAGCTGCTCCAGCATCTCCGCCGGGCCGGCGCAGCAGTTGAGGCCGAAGGCGTCCACCCCCATGCCCTGCATGACGATGAGGGCGGCCAGCACGTCGGTGCCGGAGGGGGTGCGGCCGTTCTCGTCGCAGGTGAAGGTGACCCACACGGGCTTGGCGGAAACGCTCTTGCAGGCCAGCACCGCCGCCCGGGCCTCCGCCATGGTCATGGTGGTCTCGAGGAGGAAGAGATCCACCCCCGCCGCCTCCAGGGCGGCGGCCTGCTCGGTGTAGATGTCCACCAGCTCCTCAAAGCTGGCGTCGCCGAAGGGGACGATGGACTTCCCCGTGGGGGCCAGATCCCCCGCCACCCTGGCTTTGCCGCCCGCGGCCTTCCGGGTCAGGGCCGCCAGTCGCCGGTTGTACACCGATACCTGGCCGCTCAGGCCGTACCGGGCCAGCGTCACCCGATTGGCCCCGAAGGTGGGGGCGATGAGCACCTGGCTGCCCGCGTCCACGTAGGCGCGCTGGAGCTCCAGCAGGGCGTCTGGGTGCTCCAGCACCCACTGCTCGGTGCAGACGCCGTGGGGCATGCCCCGCTTGTACAGCTCGGTGCCGGTGGCGCCGTCCAGCAGGATGGGGGCGGATAAGGGGGGGATGGTGTCCATAGTTCGTTCGTTCCTCCTGAAAATTTGCGCGTGGCGCATTTGCAAGCTAGTATAGCACAAAGGGCCCGGTAAATGCAAGAGGCGGGGGGCGGAAACCCGCCTGTTCGGACAAGCAGGGAGCCGGGGAAATCCCCGGCTCCCTCTGGCATTATCCCAGCTCGTTGAGCTTTTTGGCGGCGGTGTGGTAGATGGGCTTCCACTCCACCTTCCGCACCAGGGCGGCGATGGAGATGGGGATGTAGGTGAACATGAAGACGGGGAAGGTGAACACATACCCGATCTTCTGCATCGGCGCGGCGCTGATGTGGCGCCACTCAGACAGCACCGTCAGCATGCCGTAGGCCAGCAGGCCCAGGTAGAAGTTCCACAGGTTGGAGCCGATGAAGCCCAGGCACTCGTGGATGATGCGGGCGGCCATGTGGGTGGGCTGGGTGAGGCAGGCGGCCAGCACCACGCCGTTGAACAGGATGATGAACAGCGTGAGCAGCATGCCGGGGGCCACGGTGGCGAACATGTCGTAGCAGGAGGTGCCCTTGTGCCCCCAGCGGAGGCAGCCCTTCAGCAGAGGGAGGGTGTAGGCCCGATCCACCTGATAGAAGCCCTTAGACCAGCGCAGCCGCTGATCCCAGGACTGGCGGAAGGTGGTGGGCTGCTCATCGTAGACCACCGCCTTGTCGCAGTAGCCGATGCGGCGGCCCCGGATGGCGCAGTCCACGGAGAACTGGATGTCCTCGGTGAGCAGGTGGAAGGGCCAGCCGCCGTTTTCCCGGATCACCTGGGCGGACACCAGGAAGCCGGTGCCCGACACGTGGCAGTTGGTGCCCAGCAGGGTGCGGGGGAAGTTGAGGAACCGGGCCTCCCGCAGGAACCAGATGGAGTAGCCGGCGGAGATCCAGTTGGTGCCGAAGTTCTTGGAGTTGCGGTAGCAGGTCACCGCGTCATAGCCCCGGTCGAAGGTGCGGTTCATTTCGGCGACGAAACCGGGATCCACCAGGTTGTCCGCGTCAAAGACGAAGTAGCCGTCGTAGACGTCCTTCCCCTCCTCCGCCAGGCGGCGGAAGAGGTAGTCCATGGCATAGCCCTTGCCCTTTTTGCTCTGGTCAAAGCGCTCGTAGACGAAGGCCCCCGCCCGGCGGGCGGCCTCGGCGGTGCCGTCGGTGCAGTTGTCCGCCACCACATACAGATCCAGCAGCTCCGCCGGGTAATCCTGTTTTCGCAGGCTCTCCAGCAGTTCGCCGATCACCACCTCCTCATTGCGGGCGGAGACGATGGCAGCGAAGCGGTGGAGCTTCTCCGGCTGGTGCCGGTCGGTCCAGCAGCGGCGCACCAGGCCCACCACCACATAAAAGCCCTGATACAGGTACAGCAGAGTGAACAGGACCACAATGGTCACGTTCAGATCTTTTACAAGTTCCAGCAAAGTCATGTCTGTAATCCTCCGTTGCGGGGTTGGAAGGAGTCCGCGCGGAGGGGGTCCTCCGAGCGTAGAGCCTATCATACCACGTTTTCAAAAGATTACAAGAGTGTTACACACCAATTAACAGATTGTTAAGTGAATGTTTTTAGTTTCTTTAAACAAATGTAAGAAACTCACTGGGGAGGGTGGAAAACCCTTGTGCCAGGGGAGAAGCGGTGCTATCATGGAGTAAGCCCAGAGGTTCCATTGCGCAAGTCCCGCGCTTCCCCAATCTCCACGAGAGGATGTGTGCTTATGCGCCAGTCCAGGCTCTCGGCGTTTTTCCGGCTTCACAAAAAGGATGTTATCGGCTTTGGCGTCTACTACGGAATTGTGGGGGCGGCCGTGGCCGCGGGGGCGCTCCTGGGGTGGAACCTGACCCTGCCCATGCTCCTGCTGCTGGTGGTTGTCCTGTTCTGCTGTATGGGCGGGCGCAACTACATCGGGGAGTGGCAGATCTATCAGGACAACCCCATGGCGGCCACGGAGTATGACCAGGGCTCCCGGGACTACCGCGCCCTGCCCCTGGTCCGCTCCCTGCTCCTGCTGCTGCCGCCGGCGGCCTACTTTTTCGTACGCCTTCTGTTTCTGCTCATATAGCTCTCCAGGACATCACAATGCGGGGGCGCTTCCTCTGGAAGCGCCCCCGCGTTTTTACTATTTACATTTTCTCCGGCGCGGAGACGCCCAGCAGGGCCAGGCAGTTGGCGATCACGGCCCGCACGGTGTCGGACAGCTTGAGCCGGGCGGCCAGAACCTCCGGCGCCTCCCCCTTGATGCGGCAGGAGTTGTAGAACCGGTGGAACTCCCCGGCCAGGGTGGTGAGGTAGCGGTTCACGTGGGAGGGGTCGTAGTCCCGGGCGGAGAGCCGGATGGTCTCGGGCAGCTGGGACAGGGTCTTGATGAGGCTCTTCTCCTCCTCGGTGGAGAACACGGCGGGATCCACCTCCGCCGCGTCGGGCACCTTGTCCCCCTCCTCGGCCAGCCGGGCGATGAGGGAGCAGATGCGGGCGTGGGCGTACTGAACGTAGTACACCGGGTTCTCGGAGTCCTCCCGCACCGCCAGATCCAGATCGAAGTCCAGGGCGGAGGTGGAGGAGCGGGAGCTGAAGAAGAACCGGGCGGCGTCCACGCTCACCTCGTCCAGCAGATCCCGCAGGGCGATGGCCTTGCCGGAGCGCTTGGACATGCGGACGGGCTGCCCGTCCTGAAGCAGATTGACCAGCTGCATCAGCACGATGATCAGCCGGTGGGAGCCGTCCAGGCCCAGGCCGTCCAGAGCGGCCTGGAGGCGGGCCACATGGCCGTGGTGGTCGGCGCCCCAGATGTTGATGGCCTTGGAGAAGCCCCGCTTCTCCAACTTGTTGCGGTGGTAGGCGATGTCGGCGGCGAAGTAGGTGTAGAACCCGTTGGCCCGGCGGAGCACGTCGTCCTTCAGATCCAGCTTGTCCACCTGCTCCTGGGTCTTGCCCTCGTTGAGGTATTTCTGCTTGAGCAGGGCGGTGGTGTTGAGCCACAGGGCCCCGTCCTTCTCATAGGTCCAGCCCTTGTCGGCCAGCAGGCCCACGGTCTCGGCCACGTAGCCGCTGTTATGGAGGGCGGACTCCAGGAACCACTCATCGTACTCGATTTTGTAGCGGAGCAGATCCTCCTTCATCTTGGGGATGTTGATGGACAGGCCGAACTGGGCCATGGCCTCCTGCCGCTCCTCCTCGCTCTTGTCCTTCCACTCCGGGCCGTGCTGCTCCAGGAAGGCCCGGGCCAGCTCTTTGATGTCGTCCCCGTGGTAGCCGTCCTCGGGGAAGGGCACGTTCTCCTCCCCCAGCACCAGCTGGAGGTAGCGGGCGTCGATGGACATGGCGAACTTGTGGATCTGGTTGCCCGCGTCGTTGACGTAGAACTCCCGCCACACGTCGTAGCCAGCCCGCTCCAGCACGCTGGCCAGGGCGTCGCCCAGCACGCCGCCCCGGGCATTGCCGATGTGCATGGGGCCGGTGGGGTTGGCGGAGACGAACTCCACCATCACCTTCTCGCCGCGGCCCTCGTCCACCGCGCCGTAGGTGTTCCCCTCGGCCTGAATGTCGGTGAGCACCTGGCCGTACCACTTGCTGCCCAGGGTGAAGTTGAGGAAGCCGGGGCCGGCGATGGCCACCTTGTCGAAGAAGGAGCCGGCCAGCTCCAGGTGATCCACAATGATCTCCGCGATCTGCCGGGGGGCCTTGTGGAGGGCCTTGGCCCCCGCCATGGCAAAGGAGGACGCGTAGTCGCCGTGGCTCACGTCCTTGGGGATCTCGATGGTGGCCTTGACCTCCGCCCCGCCGGGCAGCAGGCCCTCCGCCGCGGCCTTCTCATAGGCCGCCTGGGTCAGCGCGGCGACCTGCTCCTTGGCCGCCTGAATCAGGTTGGACATGTTATCTCCTCTTTCTCATTTCTTGTGCATACGCTCCGGGCGGATGCTCTCCGCTATCTACTGGCGGAGCACCGGCCCCTAGGGCTTGTTTGAAAATTGGCGATGTGTCCAGCGGCGAGGGATTTGGGGCCGCTGGCAAGCAATTTTTTCGCAGGAATCCTGACGGATTTCAAGGAAAAATTGCGCCGTCCAGGGGGCAAAAGGCCCGCCGATTGGGCATGTTGACATGTTTCAAACATGCCCTAATCCCGCACTTGAATCCGGAACAGGTTCTGGCCTGCCAATGCGTGGTCAATCTCCCCACGGCGCAGGCGCCGCGGGGGCCCCGCTGCTCTTCATCCGCTCGGGGCGAGTAAATCGCCCCGGCGTCAAGGTTTCGCCGGAGGCGAAACGCTTGGCATCGAGATTGACCACGACGGTCACTGTTTCAGCACCGGCCCCTTCTCCCGCACCTGAATCCGGAACAGGTTCTGGCCTGCCGATGCGTGGTCAATCTCCCCACGGCGCAGGCGCCGCGGGGGCCCCGCTGCTTTTCATCCGCTCGGGGCGAGTCAATCGCCCCGGCGTCAAGGTTTCGCCGGAGGCGA
>NBJMR02800__coassemble_2251_pt1 | contig 15542 bp, 14 predicted proteins | sample NBJMR02800__metabat2_high_PE_046 | metagenome-assembled genome bin NBJMR02800
CGGATACTCCCAACCTGGAACCGTTCCCCCGCGCTTTGCGCGGGGGAACGGTTCCAGCATCTGAATAAATTATATTCTGCAGCAAGCAGTGTCCCATAATACGGATAATTCTTGCTCCACTTTTTGGAACCTTATCAGTCAATCAGGCCCATGCCGCTATAATAGATACCCAATATGCAGTTGTTTTCAACAGGCCGCTTTGTTGCAAAGCAACAACAACTGTTGCAGATCAAAGGGGTATCATGCCCTCACCGAACAGGTGAGGGCATGTCCAGGCGGCCGCCTGGACAAAAAATTTTTCCCCGCAATTCCTTTCCACTGCTCACTTTCTGCCGTTGCTGCCGGTCGTCTTTGACCTCTTTTTCCCAACTTGGCAAAAACCTTGCATTTGAAGATTTTTGTTCAGAGCTCCGCCAAGTGCAGGCTCTACAAGACCCAGGTTAGAAAGGATGGATGGCAATGAAGGAATTGATCCGGCTTGAGGATATCAGCAAATCCTTCAGCGGCGTGCAGGCGCTGAGCGACGTCAATATCAACCTGTATGAAGGAGAGGTACATGTCCTTCTGGGAGAAAACGGCGCCGGTAAGTCCACGCTGATGAAGGTCCTAACAGGCATTTACCAGCCGGACAGCGGAAGCATTTACTACGAGGGAAAGCAGGTTCATCTGCAAAACCCCAAGCAGGCCGAGCAGCTGGGCATCGACATTATCCACCAGGAGTTCAACCTGCTCCTTCACCAGACCGTGGCCACCAACATCTTCCTGGGCAACGAGCCCCTGAAGGGCAAGGGCCGCATCGACTACCGCAAGCGGTACGAGGAGAGCAAGCGGGTGCTGGAGGACCTGGAGGTGGACATCGACCCCAACGCCCTGGTGCTCGACCTGGGCGTGGGCGAACGGCAGATCGTGGAGATCGCCAAGGCGGTCTCCCACAACGCCAAGGTGCTCATCATGGACGAGCCCACCGCCGCCCTGACCACCAACGAAATTGAGAAGCTCTTCCGCATGGTGGACAAGCTGCTCAAGCGCAACGTGGGCATCTTCTACATCTCCCACCGCATGGAGGAGATCTACCGCATCGGCCACCGGGTGTCCGTGCTCCGGGACGGCAGGCACATCAGCACCTCCAAGCTGGAGGACACCACCATGGACAAGCTGGTCCAGCAGATGGTGGGCCGTGAGATCGGCAACTACTACTACCGCAACGCCCCCCAGCCCGGCGAGGAGGTCCTCCACCTGGAGCACATCAAGTCCGGCAAGCGGGTCAAGGACGGCAGCGTGTCCGTGCGCAAGGGCGAGATCGTGGGCATCTTCGGCCTGATGGGCGCCGGCCGTACCGAGATGGTGCAGGCCGCCTACGGCGTGGGCCCCCTGGACGGCGGCACCGTCACCCTGAAGGGCCAGCCCCTCAAGAGCCACAGCGCCAAGGAGAGCGTGAGCCACGGCCTGGGCCTGGTGCCCGAGGACCGCGCCTACGAGGGCGCCACGGTGGAGATGTCCATCCGGGAGAACGTGGTGCAGGCCAGCCTGAAGAAGCTCCATCCCGCCGGCATCATCAATGTGGGCCGGGAGAAGAAGGCCACGAAGGAGTTTATCGACAAGCTGCGCATCGCCACCCCCACCACGGAGAAGAAGGTCCGCTTCCTCAGCGGCGGCACCCAGCAGAAGGTCATCCTGGCCAAGTGGCTGTGCTCCGAGTGTGAGGTGCTGATCCTGGACGAGCCCACCCGCGGCATCGACGTGGGCGCCAAGGAGGAGATCTACCACATCATGGACGATCTCACCCACCAGGGGGTCGGCATCCTGATGGTCTCCTCCGACATGAGCGAGGTGCTGGGCATGAGCGACCGCATCTACGTCATGCGCGAGGGAGAGATCGTGAAGGAGCTCTCCCGGGATGAGGCCGACCAGGAGCTGGTCCTGAGCTACGCAATGGGAAAAGGGGAGGAATATATCCATGCAAAAAACATCGCTGATCAGTAATCTGAAAAAGCTCCCGGGCGTATTCTGGGGCCTGGTGATCCTGTTCATCGCCCTGAGCGTCTTTACCAACAGCTTCTTTGATCTGGACAACCTTCTCAACGTGCTCAACCAGGCGGCGATCCTGCTGGTGGTGGCCGTCGGCGTCACCATGACCATCCTGGAGGGCGGCATCGACCTGTCCACCGGCGGCACCATGTGCCTGAGCGGCATGGCCGCGGCCATGGTGCTGAGAGACGTGGGCTCCTTCCCCCTGGCCCTGCTGGCGGCGCTGGCGGTGGGCCTGGTGGTCGGGTTCATCAACAGCTTCTTCATTGTCCGGATGCGCATTGAGGCGTTCATCGTCACCTTCGCCATGATGAGCGTCACCAGCGGCCTGGTCATGGGCATCACCGAGGGCAACGTGATCGTGGGCTTCCCCGACATCGTGAAGGCCTTCCGCAGCTTCAGCCTGGCGGGCATCTCCAGCTATGTTATCATCGCGGCGGTGGTTTTCGCCATCATGGCCTTCTTCCTCTACCGCACCACCTGGGGCACCTACATGTACGCCGTGGGCGGCAGCCGGCAGGTGGCCCACTACGCCGGCATCAACACCACCCGCATCGAGTCCTCCGCCTACCTGCTCAGCAGCCTGTTCGCCGGCCTGGGCGGCTTCCTCCTGCTGACCCGCATGGGCAGCGGCATGTCCACCTCCGGCATCGGCTATGAGTGGGACGCCATCGCGGCCGTGGTCATCGGCGGCACTCCCTTCGAGGGCGGCCGGGGCGGCATCGGCGGCACCCTCATCGGCGTGGGCATCATCGTGATTCTGAAGAACGGCCTGAACCACCTGGGCATGACCTCCTCCTGGCAGACCTTCGTCATCGGCGTGGTGGTCATCCTCAGCATCATGGTGGACGTGTTCCTCTACAACCGCAAGAAGAGACAGGAGGCGTAATCGACAATGGTGAAATATCTCATTAAGCTGTCCAGGTGGCTGCTGCTCCTGTTGGTGGTTATCTTCTTTGCCGTGCAGGTCCCCTCCACCTTCCTGACCTTCGACAACATCTCCAACGTGCTGCGGGTCAGTGCGTTCCTGGTGATCCTGGCGCTGGGCCAGGGCATCGTCATCATCTCCGGCAACGGCGGCATCGACCTGTCCAACGGCTCGGTGGCGGCCCTGTCCAGCTGCATCAGCGCCCTGATGATCTCCGGCGGCGTCAACATCATCCTGGCGGTGATCGTGGGCCTGCTGGTCGGCGCCGGCATCGGCCTGGTCAACGGCCTGCTGGTCAGCGTGGTGAAGCTGCCCCCCTTCGTGGCCACCTACGGCATGGACTCCGCCGTGCGCGGCGCGGCCTACATCCTCATGAGCGGCACCATCGTCTACGGCGTGTTCCCCGACTCCTTCCGCTTCATGGGCTCCGGCACCCTGTTCGGCATCGGCGTGCCCATCTACATCGCCGCCATCTGCGCCGTGGTTCTGATCTTCCTGATGGTCAAGACCATCTGGGGCCGCAACGTCTACTCCATCGGCAACAACAAGCGGGCCGCTGAGATCTCCGGTATCGGCGTCAACCGCCTGCAGCTGTCCGTGTTCGTGCTCAACGGCGTGATCGCCGCCTTCGTGGGCATCCTGTACGTGGCCCGCCTCAACGCCGCCGAGCCCGTGCTGGGCACCGACTTCTCCCTGCAGTCCATCGGCGCGGTGGTGCTGGGCGGCATCTCCCTGGCCGGCGGCAAGGGCAGCCTGCTCAACGCCGTGGTGGGCGCCATCCTGATCTCCGTCATCAACAACGGCCTGACCCTGGTGGGCGTGTCCTCCCACTGGCAGACCTTCGTGTTCGGCGCCGTGATCGTGGGCGCCATCCTCCTGGAGGTCCTCATGTCCTTCCTGGAGAAGAAATACGTCAAGAGCGACGGTTAAGACCGGTTTGCCGACCGGCTTAATATAAGAGGAAACCAAATTAAAAGGAGTGTATCCAGAAATGAAAAAGAATCTGCGCCGCATCCTCGCAATTGTCTCCTGCGCCGCCATGCTTTTCACTCTGGCCGCCTGCAACAGCACCGGCTCCGGCGAAGAGGGCTCCGGCTCCGGCGAGGGCACCAAGGAAATCGTCTACATCACCAAGAACCTGACCAACCCCATCTGGCTCCAGACCCAGAAGGGCGCCGAGGCCGCCGCCGCCGAGTACGGCTACACCGTCACCACCCTGGCCCCCACCAAGGCGGACAACCAGGAGGAGCAGACCAACATCATCATGGACCAGCTCAACCGTGACATCGCCGGCATGCTGCTCATCATCGTGGACGACGAGGGCGTGGTTCCCGCCATCGAGCAGGTCAACGAGGCCGGCCTTCCCCTGGTGATCGCCGCCTCCCGTCCCACCGGCGGCGACTTCGTGTGGGTCGGCCAGGACAACACCTCCGCCGGCGAAGTGGGCGCCACCTCCCTGGTGGAGAAGATCGGCGGCGCCGGCAACGTGCTGATGCTGGACGGCACCCCCGGCGTGCAGGCTGCCGAGCAGATCCACGAGGGCGCCATGTCCGTGTTCGAGGCCAACTCCGACATCACCGTGCTGGAGAGCATCACCGCCAAGTTCATGCGTGAGGACGGCATGACCGTCATGGAGGACCTGCTCCAGAAGTACCCCGACATCGACGGCGTGTTCGCCGCCAACGACGAGATGGCCCTGGGCGCCTATGAGGCCATCAAGGCCGCCGGCCGCGAGGACGAGATCGTCGTCGTGGGCTGCGACTGCAACATCGACGCCGTGCAGTCCATCCGTGACGGCGGCCTGTCCGGCACCGTGGACAAGCGCTGGTACAACCTGGGCTACGACGGCGCCACCAACCTCATCAAGACCATCGAGGGCGAGGACATCGAGGATATGGTTCTGCCCTGCCTGCCCGTGGACAGCTCCAACCTGGACGAGTACCTGGCCATGTACGAGCTGGATGCCGAATAATTCAGGCTCTCAAACACCTTGTGTTCACAAAAGCGCGCGGCGATTGATACGCCGCGCGCTTTTGTCGCAATCTGCTCCGTCAGATGGAAATCCGGCACTGCGGGCAGGTTCCGGCCCGGCGCTGTGTATCAGGAGATGCAGACAGCCGCCCGGAAATCCGGTAAAATCGGTCCATGGAATCCCCGGATCACACCGTCTCGCTGGTGCAGAGCCGGGCCAGCTTCAAGGGGGATGTCACCGTCAGTCCGCCTCGCCCTGTGGAGAGGATCCCCTGCTTCCTAAGGGCAGACAGCTCCCGGGACACCTGCACCCGGCTCATGCCCAGGATGTCCGCAAGCTCCTCCTGGGTCATCCCGATGGCCGGGCCGGAAGCCGCCGGCCGGTTCATGAGCAGCAGGTAGAGCAGATTGCAGAGCTTGATACAGGTGGGGTTGAACTCCTGGTGAATGGTCTCGTACAGGAAGCGGTTGATGTACATGGAGTACCAGTTCACCACCTGACGGCTCAGCGCGGGGCTGGAGACAAACATGGCGGTAAACTGCGGCACCGTGAACTCCAGCACCCGCATGTCCGAGAGGGCCTGGGTAGCCAGGGTGCACTCGATACGGTAGCCGTTCTGGCGGTAGCCGGGAAAGACGGTGCCCGGCCCGTGAAAGCTGATGATCTTCCGGCGGCCGCTCTCATGCAGGGCGTAGTGCATCGCCGCCCCGGAGAGGATGTAGTGGATCTTCTCATAAGGGCGCCCCGGCTCCCACAGCAGCCCGCCCTTCTGAAACGTCTTTTCGGTGTGTGGCTGGGACAGGAAATAGTCCTGAAAGGGGCGGAAGTCCTCCGCAAAATAGTAGCGCGGCATCAGCATGGCGGTCACCTCACCTTCCGGTGCCTGATTTTATCACATCCGCCGGGCGGATTCCACCTGTATTTTCCAGTCAAAGGAGCGAATCACATGAAGCACAGAGTCAAAGTAACCGTCCTGGACAAAAAGCTGTACCCGGAGCTCCAGGCCCAGTACTGCGCCGATCCCGCCGCCGGGGCCTGTCCCTGCTACAACGTGGGGGACGAATTTCTCTTTGAGCGGGAGGGGGATCGGGACGATTTCTGGCACATGGGCCTGAACACCCTGGTCAAAACCGACGCCGATCCGGACACGGTGGCCGGCGGCCCCAGGATGCCCCACTGCTCCGAGGCCTGGGACGCCATTGCCCGGTATATCTACGCCGGCCTCCAGGGCGGCTCCATCATGAAGGGGTGGATGAACCGGGAAAATGTGATGATCACCTGCTGCTCGGACGGAACCCGGCCGGTGATCTTCAAAATCAAGCGCTTGGATCTGGAGGAGCAGGCTCGGTGATCCAGCCCGGCGCAGAGGAGCAAGAGGCGCTCCGCCCGGAGCCGGCAGGAAATTGTGCCGGCTCCGGGCGGAGCGCTGTCTGACTCTGCCGGGCGCCCCGGGCCGCTTTGCCGCTCAGGCCCCCAGCAGCCGCGCGAATCCTATGGCCGCTATGCAGAGGGTTCCCGCCGCACAGGACGCCAGCGACAGGATGAACAGGAGAAAAAAACCGATGGGGATAAGGGAGAAGGGGGCGGAGAGCAGCTCCATGGCGCCGGGCCGCAGCGCGCACCCCCCGGTCACGGTGTCGCGGTACAGCGTGTACCGGCCGCCGGGCATGTATCGCTTGCGGGACATCCGGTGGCTGGGGAACCAGTGGAGCTGCTCACCCTCCACGGTGTACTGAAAAAAGGGGTAGTAGCTGACGTCCTCGTCGCCGGTCTCCCGCCAGATGATCCCGACGCACTGGGCATCCACCTCCTCAAACCGGTGCAGGACGCGGGCCTTGAGCAGCCAGACCACCGGCTCGGCGGCCGTCCGGAGCAGGGAGGGCATCAGGCCCCGGACACAGGCATAGGCGCAGGCCCCGCAGACCAGCCCGATCAGCGCGCAGACGGTGCTGCCGGCCAGGTTGGGGGCCTCCACACGGTAGGCGGCCAGCTCCGCCAGAAGTCCAGATCCATCCAGCAGCAGAGCCAGCCCCGCCGCGGTGCAGAGACAGCCCAGCGCCGCGAACACGCACCAGTGGGTGCGGGCCTCCTTCCGCAAAATCCACTCCCTGCTGTCCCGGTCAAAGAGGATGGGGAGCTTCTGCCCCGGGACCGGTGCAAGGATGATCCCCGGGTACTGCCGGCGCTCCTCGTACGCCCTGCCCCGGTCGGTGAAACAGAGCGTGGCTTCGGTGGACGATCTATGGTCGTTGATCTCCGTTTTCTGCTGCCGCGCCTCCTGATACCGCACGGATTTCACCACAGCCAGCAGGCGGACTGCGCCGCGCCACCGGGCGCTGCGCCGGTACTGCCGGGCGGACAGGAGCAGGCATGCCGCGATCCCCACCGCCATTGCAAATCCCTCCGATTCTGTGCTCCGAACGTTTTTGGGTGTCACAATCATTATACTGGAAGGCGTTTTGACGTGCGATGCAGGGATCGTCAGCTCTTTGTCAGGTTTCTGTAAAATCTCCTCCTGTCCGGCGCGGCCAAAGTCCAGCGGCAATTTTACATGAATTTTACAGATATTTGACAGTGGCAGGAAAGAGCCGAAACCTAATGTTTGATAAAATGATAAATTGACTAGGTATACACACCCGGAGTCTTTTCGCAAAAATCTATTGCGACCCCGAAAATCCGGCAGACGGCCCGTACTCTTCTGCTGGAGGGGATGGAGGGATCGAAATGGTGCGGACAGAACACAGCATCGTGGGCCAGGTCTACGCGGCCAAAACGGACCCGGAGGCGGCGGACGCTCTGATCGGCCAGTACATGGGCTTCATTCGCAGTGAGACGGTAAAATTCACCCACGCCGCCCCGGAGGACGGCCACGAGGACGAGCTGAGCATCGCCATGCTGGCCTTCTACGAGGCCATTCTGAGCTATGAAAAGGGGCGGGGGGCCTTTCTCCCCTATGCGGCCCGGGCCATCCGGAACCGGCTCATCGACCACTACCGGGCGGAAAAGCGGCACGGAAACGTGATCTCTCTCCACGCCTCCGCGGGGGAGGAGGACAGGACCCTGCTGGACACCCTGCCGGACACCCGGGATGAGATCGGGGCCTACGAGACGCGCACGGCCAGCCAGCGGGAGATCCAGGAGTTCGGCGCCCAGCTGGCGGCCTTCGGCATCTCCTTTTCCGACGTGGCGGACAACTGCCCCCGGCAGGAGCGCACCCTGGCCGCCTGCCGCCGGGTGCTGGACCACGCCCGGGCCCATCCGGAGCTGCTGGACCGGCTGGTGGGGACGGGCCGCCTGCCCATGAACGAGCTGGCGGCGGGCTCCGGCACCGACAAAAAGACCATGGAGCGGCACAGGAAGTATCTGGTGGCCATTCTGCTGGCCTTTACCAACGGCTATGAGATCATCCGGGGACACCTGCGGCAGCTGGCCCCGGCGAAGGGAGGGAGCGGAAGATGAACTATCTGGTCATGGAAACCCACCCGGCCTACGCGGTGCTGCTGGACGAGGAGGGGCGCTTTCTGAAGGCGGCCAACCTGTGCTACCAGGTGGGGGACACCGTCCAGGACATTGTGGAATTGCAGCCGCCCAAGGCGAAGTCCCCCGCCGTGTGGAAGCCCCTGTCCGGCCTGGCGGGCCTGGCCGCCTGCGTGTGCCTGGTCTTCTTTGGCTACTACCAGCCCAACTACACGGCCTACGGCACGCTGCGCATCCAGATCAACCCGGATGTGGAGATGACGGTCAGCCGGACAGACCGGGTGCTGGGGCTGGAGGGCCTGAATGAGGACGGCGAGACGCTGATCGCCGGCTACACCTACCAGGGCAAAAACCGGGAGACCGCCACCGACGAGCTGGTGGAGCGCGCCATTGACATGGGCTATCTCTCCGACGGCGACACCATCTCCATTACGGTGAACAGCGCCGACGCGGAATGGCAGGCCCAGGAGGAGACGCGGATTCAGGAGCAGCTGGAGGACCGGTACGGCGAAAGCATTGTGATCCAGCTGGGCGGTGAGCCCGGGCAGGCCGGGTCCCCGCCGCCGGAGGACCCCGTGGAGGTTGTGGTCCCGATTACGCCCCAGACGCCCGTGCCGGCGTCCACCCCCACACCAACACCTGCGCCCGCCGGCACAAATGACGGCTCCGGTGTGGACAGCATTCCCAACTATGGCGACACGGACTACGGTCCCAACGCCGACGGCGTCACCGATTACGACGACACGGATTACGGCCCCAACGCCGATGGCGTCACCGACTATGACGATACCGACTACGGCCCCAATGCCGACGGCGTCACCGACTACGACGATACGGACTACGGCCCCAATGCCGACGGTGTCACCGACTATGACGATACCGACTACGGCCCCGACGCCGATGGCGTCACCGGCTACACGGACACCGGCGGGGAATCGTACAGCGACGGCGTCACGGACTACGAGGACCGGGATGACGACGACTGGGACGACACCCAGGATGACGGTGACGATGAGGAGGATGACGACGACGATGACGACGACTGAGGCGCCGCAAAAAATCAGATAAAAATTTTGAAAGCGGCCCCGGTTTTGGGGGCGGACCTCCGTATTCTCCCCATGTAAGCCAAAGAGAAAAACTTTTTTGTAAGACCCCGTTTTTCAGGCAGCGGCTTCGTAATCTATCAGCAGAGAACACAAAACAAACTGTATTTTCTGAGGTGAATGAGATGAAAAAGAACTTCACTCCCAAGCTGTTTGGGCTGGCCCTGACCACTGCCCTGACCCTGACCACCCTGACCGCCTGCGGCGGCGGCACCGGCACGGCGGCGGCCCCCGGCGGCGCCAGCAGCACCCCCGCCGCGGTCCAGGAGACCGCCAACGGCAGCGTGGGCACCGTGCTGCTGAGCGTCAACCCGGAGATCGAGATGGACTACGACGATGCGGGCAACGTGGTGGCCCTCAACGGCCTCAATGACGACGGAAAGGCCGTCCTGGCCTCCTACACCGGCTATGAGGGCAAGGCCTGCACCACCGTCATCGGCGAGCTGGTGGACGAGATCAACGCCGGCGGCTACTTTGACGCCACCACCGACGGCCATGAGAAGAACATCGTCCTCAAGCTGGAGCGGGGCTCCAAGTATCCCAGCGACCAGTTCCTCAACGAGCTGGCCGAGGCGGTCCGCCTGGTGGTGGAGGCTGATCAGATCGGCTCCCAGACCGTGTCCCTGGACGATGACGACTACGACGACACTTACGCCGACAAGGGGTACATCAACGCCCAGGCGGCGCGGAACATCCTCTCCACCCAGCTGGGCCGGGATGATATCCAGTTTGTGGAAAAGGACTACAATCTGGACGACGGAGAGTACGAGGTGGAGTTTGTCATGGACGGCGTGGAGTATGAGTACGAGGTCAACGCCGTCACCGGTAAGGTCACGGAGATGGACGCGGACTACCAGGACTACGACGACACCGACTACGGCCCCAACGCTGACGGCGTCACCGACTACGATGACACCGACTACGGCCCCAACGCCGACGGCGTCACCGACTACGATGACACCGACTACGGCCCCAACGCTGACGGCGTCACCGACTACGACGATACCGACTACGGCCCCAACGCTGACGGCGTCACCGACTACGACGATACCGACTACGGCCCCAACGCTGACGGCGTCACCGACTATGACGACACCGACTACGGCCCCAACGCCGACGGCATCACCGATTATGACGACACCGACTACGGCCCCAACGCCGACGGCATCACCGATTATGACGACACTGACTATGGCCCCAATGCCGACGGCGTCACCGATTACGATGACGACGACTGGTACGGGGATCCCACCGGCTCTGACTACCCTGGCGACAGCGACGATTGGGACGACGATGACGATGATGACGACGATTGGGATGGCGAGGATCACTGGGACGATGATGACGACGGTGACGACGACTGGGACGACTAAGTCCATCCAGCTGCGGCATGAGCTGAAGCACCAGATCTCTCTCCAGGAGGATCTGGTGCTGGCCGGCCGGCTGCGCAGACTCTTCCGCCATGACGCCCACGCGGGCGCGGACGGGACCTACCGGATCACCAGCCTGTACTTTGACACACCCTATGACGCCGCCCTGCGGGAGAAGCTGGACGGGGTGGACCGGCGGGAGAAGTTCCGCCTGCGGTACTACGGCGGGGATCCCGATTGGCTGAAGCTGGAGAAGAAGTATAAAATCAACGGTCTGTGCGGCAAGCGCAGCGCCCGGCTGTTCCGGGGGGAGGCGGAGGCGCTGCTGTCGGGGGAGTACGGCTTCCTGCTCCGGCGGGAGGAGCCGCTGCTCCAGGAGCTGTACAGCAAGCTGCGGGGGAACGGCCTGGCGCCCCGTACCGTGGTCTGCTACGACCGGGAGGCCTTCGCCTATGCGCCGGGCAATGTGCGCGTCACCCTGGACCGGAACATCCGCACCGGGCGCAGCGCCCTGGAGTTCTTCCGCCCGGAGCGGTTCGCCCTCAGGCCCCTGGAGGGGTGTACGGTGCTGGAGGTCAAATACGACGCTTTTCTGCCCGAGCTGGTGCGCCTGGCCGTCCAGATCCCGGACCGCCGGGCCGGGGCCTGCTCCAAGTACGCCCTGTGCCGCCGGTTCGACTGAAAAACATACGGGAAGGAGTGGCCCCCATGACCACCTTTCAGGATATTTTCAAATCCAGCTTTCTGGAGCGGCTGGACAGTGTCTCCCTGCTGGACACCGCCATCGCCCTGGCGCTGGCCTTTCTGCTGGGCCTGTTCATTTTCCTGGTGTACAGGCGAAGCTACAGCGGGGTGATGTACTCCCCCAGCTTCGGCGTGACCCTGATCGCCCTCACTCTCATCACCACCCTGCTGATCCTGGCGGTGACCAGCAACATCGTCCTCTCCCTGGGCATGGTGGGCGCCCTGTCCATCGTCCGCTTCCGCACCGCCATCAAGGAGCCCATGGACATCGCCTTCCTGTTCTGGGCCATCGCCGCGGGCATTGTGCTGGCGGCGGGGCTGATCCCGCTGGCGGTGCTGGGGAGCCTCTTTGTAGGAATAGTGCTGCTGGTGTTCTCCCGCCAGAAAAACGGCGAGTCCCCCTACATCCTGGTGGTCCACTGCGCGTCCCAGGACGAGGAGGCCCAGGTCCGGGCGCTGGTGGAGGCCCGGGTGCGGCGGCTCAACCTGAAGAGCAAGAGCGTCTCCCCTGGAGAGATCGAGCTGAACTATGAGGTGCGCCTCCGGGACGCGGACACCGGCTTTGTGGGCGAGCTGGGGGCCATGGCAGGGGTGAGCCATGTGGTGCTGGTCTCCTACAACGGGGACTACATGGGGTAGGCCATGATCCGCCACCGAAACATCGAGCGCATCTGCGCGCTGGCCATGGTGCTGGCCCTGGCGCTGACGGGGCTGCTCTTTTTCGGGGAGCGCCTGGGGATGCAGGCCGCCAGCGCCGCGCCGGAATATGCCGCCCGCCTCTTTGACGGCGGCCGGGTCCATACCGTGGAGCTGCAGGTGGAGGACTGGGCGCAGTTCCTGGCGGACGCGCCGGAGGAGGCGTACATCCCCTGCACCGCCGTCATCGACGGGGAGGCCTTTCACCAGGTGGGCCTGCGGGCCAAGGGGAACAACTCCCTGCGGCTGACGGAGGAGTACGGCCTGAGCCGGTACAGCCTCAAGCTGGAGTTCGACCACTATGTGGACGGGGGGAGCTACCACGGCCTGGACAAGTTCTCCCTGGACGCCTCCTTTCAGGACAACAGCTATCTGAAAACCTGGCTGGTGTACGACATGATGGACTTCATGGGAGTGCCCGCCCCGCTGTGCAGCTACGTGTGGGTGACGGTGAACGGCCGGCCCTGGGGGCTGTTCCTGGCCATCGAGGAGCCGGAGGAGGCCTTTGCCCGGCGGAACTTCGGCGCGGATCACGGGCAGCTCTATAAGCCGGACTACACCTCCCTGAACGCGGAGAACGCCGACCTGGCCCTGCGGTATGTGGATGATGACCCGGCCAGCTACCCCAATCTCTTTGACAACGCCAAATTTGACGTGGACGCCGGGGATCAGGCCCGGCTGATCCAGGCCCTGCGGGTGCTGTCCACCGGGGAAAACCTGGAGACGGCGGTGAACGTGGACGAGGTGCTGCGGTATTTTGCGGTGCAGGTGTTCGTCATGAACTGGGACAGCTACCTGGGCCACACAGGGCACAACTACTTCCTCTACGAGGAGGACGGAGTGCTCTCCATCCTGCCCTGGGACTACAATCTGGCCTTCGGCACCTACGCTCTGGGCATGACCAATCCCATCCGCGACCCCAATGTGCTCCTCAACTGGCCCATCAACACCCCCGCCCGGGGGGAGACCATGCTGGAGCGGCCCCTCTACCACAACCTGATGAAGCACGACGAGTACTTCGCCCAATACCACGCCTATTTTGACCAGCTGCTCACGGAATACTTTGAGAGCGGCCGGTACGAGGCGGAGATCCGGGGGACCCAGGCCCTCATCGCCCCCTATGTGGAGGCAGATCCCACCGCCTTCTGCTCCTATGAGGATCATATGCTGGCGGTGGACACCCTGCTGGAGGTGTGCCGTCTGCGGGCGGAGAGCATCCGGGGGCAGCTGGAGGGGATCTATCCCTCCACGCTGGCCCAGCAGGCGGAGCAGCCAGGCAATGGAGTGGATGCATCCCATGTGGATTTGGGGGAGCTGGGCGACTTTCAGGATCTGAAAGTCGCCCGGGAACGGCAGGATGCAGCGCGGAAGTCCATAACATGACAAAACTGCGTAAGCGCATCAGCGCTTACGCAGTTTTCCTCTCCACAGCCTTCCAGAGCCGCGGCGGAGGGGGCCACCCCGGTCTGCGGGGTGGCGGAGCCCCAGGGCTTGTTTGAAAATTGGCGATGTGCCCAGCGGCGAGGGATTTGGGGCCGCTGGCAAGCAATTTTTTCGCAGGAATCCTGGCGGATTTCAAGGAAAAATTGTGCCGTCCAGGGGACAAAAGATCCGCCGATTGGGCATGTTGACATGTTTCAAACAAGCCCTAAGCCTGTGTCCCCTTGCAGCGGGAAAAACTGGAACTCTGACCGCACGGACTCCTGTGCCCCCGTATCCGGCCCTCTGGGGCCGCTTGAATGTTCTTATAACCCGCAGGCAGGCCTCCGAACCGGACCAGGTACAGCAGCAATTCTCCCCAGGACACTGCCTGCGTACACAGATGGCATCCGCTGGGCGGCCAGCCAGGGCATCGTCACCGCCTACGGCAGGGGCGGGCACATGCCCACCCGGTAGACAGTACGGTGGCGGTAGACCTCCCCCGCCCGGAGCACTGGAGAGGGGAAGCTGGCGTGGTGGACGGCGTCGGGCCAGTTCTGGGTCTCCAGACAGAAGGCCGACCGGGGGCCGTAGGCGGTCCCGCCCTTGCCGGGGGTGCCGTCCAGATAGTTGGCGGTGTAGAGCTGGAGGCCGGGCTGGGTGGTGAGGCACTCCAGCACCAGACCGCCGCCGGACACCCGGGCCGCCAGGGACAGGGGGGGAGATGGGGGCGGTGTGGAGCACGAAGTTGTGGTCGTAGCCGTTGCCCAGGGCCAGCTGGGGGTGGTCCATGGCCAGGCCCTCCAGGAAGTCCCGGGGCCTGCGCAGATCAAAGGGGGTGCCCTCCACCGGCAGCAGAGCGCCGGTGGGGGTGCTGTTTTCATCGGTCTGAGTGATGGCGTCGGCGAAGATCTCCACCTGCTGGCCCGCCAGGGTGCCGGCGTCATGGCCCAGCAGGTTGAAGTAGCTGTGGTTGGTGAGATTGCACAGGGTGTCGGCGTCGCTTTTGGCCCAGTAGTCCAGCATCAGCACACCGTCGGCGGTGAGGGAGTAGGTGACCCGCACCTCCAGCGCACCGGGGAAGCCCTCGTCCCCGTCCGGGCTCACGTGGGTGAGCACCAGGGCGCCGTCCACCTCCCTGGCCTGCCATACCGCCTGGTTGAAGCCCCGGACGCCGCCGTGGAGGCAGTTGGGCCCGCTGTTGGCGGCCAGGGGATAGGACTTTCCGTTCAGCTCAAAGGCGGCCCCGCCGATGCGGTTGGCCACCCGGCCCACCAGGGCCCCCAGGTACTTGTCCTGTCTCTCGTAGTCCTCCAGGGTCTCACAGCCCAGGACGATATCCCGGCTGCCGCCGGGGGCGGGGACGGTGAGGGAACGGAGGATGCCGCCGTAGGTGAGCACCTGGGCGGCATAGCCCCCCGCCCGGAGCGTCCAGACGTCCACCAGGCGGCCGTCCGCCGTGGCACCGAAGGAGGCTTTCGTCACTTCCGTCATGGCCTACACCTGCCTTAAGAAGCGGAGGAAGGCGCCCTGGCCCTCCGGGGTGCGCTTGTAGACGCCGGCGCACTCCAGCACCTGGGCGAATACCAAACCGGTCTCCTTGTACACGATGTCCAGGGCGTTGTCCGCCGTGATGGTGTAGCTGGGGGCAAACCCCTCCGCCCAGTCGGCGTGGGCCTCGGTCAGGGGGTCGGCCCGGAGATCCTCCCCCTTCACCAGCTTGTCCGCCACCGCCGCCAGCTCCGTTTTGAGGCGGGCGGGGAGGACGGCCAGCCCCATCACCTCGATGAGGCCGATGTTCTCCT
>NBJMR02800__coassemble_2264_pt1 | contig 15425 bp, 18 predicted proteins | sample NBJMR02800__metabat2_high_PE_046 | metagenome-assembled genome bin NBJMR02800
AGATCCTTGTCGCCGCCCCGCGTCGCCGCAAGCTCCGCATCGTTCGCTTCCGCCCGGGGGCGAAAGCTCATTCACTCCACTGCGGCTCCTTTCCCCACAAAACCCGCTTCGCTGGGCTTTTGCGGGGGCCCCGGATCTGGGGCGGCTGGGTGGTCAGTTGGACGCGGTATCCAGATCCTTGTCGCCGCCCCAGATCATGTTCTTGCGCAGCTCCTCGCCCACGATCTCCATCTGGTGCTTCTTGAGCTGCTGGCGCTTGGAGTTGAAGAAGGTGCGGCCGTTCTTGTTCTCGGCGATCCACTTGCCGGCGAAGGTGCCGTCCTGGATGTCGGAGAGGACGGCGCGCATGCGGGCCTTGGTCTCCTCGTGGGGGATGACCCGGGGGCCGGAGACGTACTCGCCGAACTCGGCGGTGTCGGAGATGGAGTAGTTCATGGCCGCCACGCCGCCCTTGTTGATCAGGTCGATGATCAGCTTCATCTCGTGGATGCACTCGAAGTAGGCGTTCTCCGGCTCGTAACCGGCCTCCACCAGCACCTCGAAGCCGCAGCGCATCAGATCCACCACGCCGCCGCACAGCACGGTCTGCTCGCCGAACAGGTCGGTCTCGGTCTCGTCGTGGAAGGTGGTCTCCATGACGCCGGCCCGGGCGCCGCCGATGCCGGCGATGTAGGCCAGGGCGATCTTATAGGCGTTGCCGGTGGCGTTCTGCTCCACGGCCACCAGGCAGGGCACGCCCTTGCCGTTGACGTAGGTGGAGCGGACGGTGTGGCCGGGGCCCTTGGGGGCCGCCATGAACACGTCCACGCCGGCGGGGGGGACGATCTGCTGGTAGCGGATGTTGAAGCCGTGGGCGAAGGCCAGGGCCTTGCCCTCGGTCATGTAGGGGGCGATGTCCTTCTTATAGACCTCGGCCTGCACCTCGTCGTTGATGAGCATCATGACGATGTCGCCCCACTGGGCGGCCTCGGAGATGGTCTTGACGGCCAGGCCGGCCTTCTCCGCCTCGGCCCAGTTCTTGGAGCCCTGGCGCAGACCCACGCACACGTCGCAGCCGGAGTCCTTCAGGTTGAGGGCATGGGCGTGGCCCTGGGAGCCGTAGCCGATGATGGCGATCTTTTTGCCGTTGAGGTAGGAGAGCTCGCAGTCCTTCTCGTAGTACATCTTAGCCATGGTAATACACTCCTTTTTATCCAGTGGTGGCTGTTGATAGCTTATCATAGCACAGGCGGGAACGAAAGAATGATAACTGTGTTACAATCTCAAAAAAGATTTGAGCGGCATCCCCGGCGGGGGAGTCAATCGAGCACCCGTTCCAGCCCGATCTCATCCTCGTCCGCCCGGCCGGTGGCAGAGAAGTGCAGGGTCTGGTACAAGTGACAGGCAACGGAATTTTCCGGGCTGACGGTCAGCCGGACGATGCTGGAATCCCCAAAGGGCTTGGAGCGGATATAGGCGAGCGCCGCCTCCATGGCGGCCCGCCCGTAGCCCCTGCCCTGGTGCCGGGCGTCGATCATCAGATGCCAGATGAAATAGGCTTCTTCGTCATAGTCATAGATGACCATCAGATATCCTACTACCTCACCGGCGCGGCAGACCGCAAAGGGGGTGCACTGCCCGCGGTATACATACGCCTGGGCCAGGCTTCGGATGGGGTGGGATACAAACTTTTCCTGCTGGGCATCCAATTCCAGGGAAAAGCAGGCGAGAAAATTGGATTCATCCACGTTCTGCAAGGTAATACAGTCCATACTTCCTCCTTTTAATCCGGAGGGCTAACGGATGAAAACCCTCCTTCTGGCTGACAGGAACCTGTTTTCATACAGCTTCATATCTGCTCTCCCCCTTTCTCTGGGAAAATGTTTATATAAAAAGGTTTCGCTGCGCGAAGCGCTTGAACGCCGCAAAGCGGCGGCTCGCTGCGCTCGCAAGAGCAGACCGGCCAGAGTTACAGGAAATTCTTACCCAGGTTAAACTCGGTCTGCTCTTTGGTCTCGTCGCCGATGGTGTAGGCGCCCCGCTCCAAAGCCACCATGCCGGTGCGCACCAGCTCCAGGATGCCGAAGGCCTCCAGCAGCTTCTGCATGGCGTCGGCCTTGGACTCGTCGCCGATGAGGGCCAGGGTGAGGGACTTGAGGGACACGTCGATGATGGAGGCCCGGAAGATGTTGGCGATCTGGATGACCTCGTTGCGGATGTCGGGGGTCTCGGCCCTGACCTTGAACATGACCAGCTCCCGGCGGATGGAGCGTTCCGGCTTGAGCTCCTGAACGGAGTAGACGGGGAACTGCTTGCGCAGCTGGTTCATGATCTGCTCGGTCATGGCCTCGTCGGCCATGACTTCGATGGTGATACGGGAGACGGTGGGGTCGTCGGTGGTGCCCACCGCCAGGGATTCAATGTTGTAGCCCTTCCGGGAGAACAGCCGGGAGACCTGGGACAGGACGCCGGCGGCGTTTTCCACCAGCACCGAGAGGGTGCGGCGGGTCACGGTTGCTTCACTCATTTCCACGCCCTCCTTATCAATCCAGAATGAAATCGGTGACCGGCGCACCGGCGGAGACCATGGGGTGAACCATGGCGTCCTTGTCGATGGCGCACTCGATGACGTAGGGCCTGCCGGCGGCCACGGCCCGGCGGAAGGCCGCCTCAAACTCCGGCTGGGTGGCGGCCCGCTCCCCCTGGATGCCGTAGGCCTCCGCCAGCTTGACGAAGTCGGGGCCGCGATCCAGGTCGGTCTGGGAGAACCGCTTGTTGTAGATCAGGTTCTGCCACTGGCGCACCATGCCCAGGGTGCGGTTGTTGAAGATCACGGTGATCACCGGGATGTTGTAGTGCTCGGCGGTACACAGCTCGTGGCAGTTCATGCGGAAACAGCCGTCGCCGGTGCACTGCACCACCACCTTGCCCGGGTTGCCCACGGCGGCGCCCATGGCGGCCCCCAGGCCGAAGCCCATGGTGCCGAAGCCGCCGGAGGTGATGAACTGCCCCGGCCGGGAGAAGTGGTAGTACTGGGCGCACCACATCTGGTGCTGGCCCACGTCGGTGGCGATGATGGCGTCCCCGTCGGTGACGGCCTGGATGGTCTCCAGGATCTCGTGGGGGTGGAGGATGTCGTCCTTTTTCAGGGGCACCTCCGGGTGGGAGAACACCCACCCCTTCCACTCGGGGTAGTCGTGGGCGGGCAGCTTTTCGTTGAGCAGCTCCAGCACCCGCCTGGCGTCGCCGATGATGTGATGGTCGGTCTTGACGTTCTTGTCGATCTCCGCCCGGTCGATGTCGATGTGGACGATTCTGGCGTTGGGGGCGAAGGTGGCTGGATCGGTGGCCACCCGGTCGGAGAAGCGGCAGCCCACGGCGATGAGCAGGTCGCACTGGTCGCTGGCCAGGTTGGAGGCGTGGGAGCCGTGCATGCCGATCATGCCGGTGAACAGCGGGTGGTTGCCCGGGCAGGCGCCGCCGCCCATGATGGTGGAGGCCACCGGGGCGTTGAGCCGCTCGATGAACTTCCGGAACTCGGGCACCGCCCCCTTGGAGCGGATCACGCCGCCGCCCACCAGCACCAGGGGCTTTTTGGCCTCCTCGATCATGTCCAGCAGGGTCTGGATGTCGCCGGCGTCGGGCTCGGGGGCCTTGAGCTCGTGGCTGGCCCGGCGGAGCATGGCGGCCAGGCGGCCGTGGTTGGGGTGCTCGGCCAGGGGGAGGGGCTCATAGTCGGCCTCGGCGGCGGTGACGTTCTTGGCGATGTCCACCAGCACCGGGCCGGGCCGGCCGGTGCGGGCGATGGCGAATGCCTCCCGCAGCACGTCGGCCAGCTGGCTGGGATCCTTCACCAGGTAGTTGCACTTGGTGATGGGCATGGTGATGCCGGTGATGTCCACCTCCTGGAAGGAGTCCTTGCCGATGAGGTTCTCACTGACGTTGCAGGTGATGAACACCACGGGGGAGGAGTCGTAGTAGGCGGTGGCGATGCCGGTGGTCAGGTTGGTGGCCCCGGGGCCGGAGGTGGCGAAGCACACCCCCACCTTTCCGGTGGCCCGGGCATACCCGTCGGCGGCGTGGGAGGCCCCCTGCTCGTGGGCCGTCAGGATGTGGCGGATTTTCTCCTTATATCCGTGCAGCTCAAACTCGTCATATACATTCAGAATGGTGCCGCCGGGGTAGCCGAAGACCGTGTCTACCCCCTGCTCCAGCAGGCACTCCATCAAAATCTGAGCGGTTTTCATTCTCATGGGTCGTATACCTCCTTTGGCGGAACTCTGGTATCAAAAACACATGGCGGCTTCGTCCCATAGGACGAAGCCGCCATGACTCCGTGGTACCACCTAATTTCGCGGGCAGGCCCGCGCACTCGTTGCCCCGATAACGGAGGGGAAAACCGTCTCCGCCTAGCCATCTGGTTCAGCGGAGCTGCTCTCGGGTGAGCGCCCGGACGGCCTCACGGGAGCTTACACCAGCCGCTCCCTCTCTGCGCTTGCGCGCCGTCCGTATGAATCCGGTCATCGCTTTTGGCGCCGCCGGATATTCCCGGCGGAGTTTAATTACTGATTATCTTACCGTTTCGGTCGGCGTTTGTCAATCTACTCAGTTTGATTTTTTGAACTTCTCTCTTTTTCACAACGCCGACGGAAGCGGAGCAATGGCGGCAATTCATCTTGACGAAAAATAAACTACACGGTACAAATGCGCAGAAACAGGGCGAAACAGCGCGCTTTTCGGCTTTTGAGATAAAACTGCCCAGTTCAGCGCAAAAAATGAATAAAATTTGAACATTTTAACTGGACAATTTGGCGTCTTTGCGCTATGATAATTCTGTTTGAGATACCGGTCAAACAACTCAGAAAAATGGCCCGTGTGTGGGTCAGATTTGCGAGGTGGACCTATGAAGCAAAGCTTTTACGGCGGCGTGCATCCCCACGACCGGAAGGAGTTGGCACGCCACAAGGAGATTGTGCCTCTCAGCGCGGCTCCCAAAGAGGTCGTCATCGCCATGGCGATGCACGTCGGCGCGCCCTGCAAGCCCATCGTCTCTGTGGGCGACCAGGTGAAGGTGGGCCAGAAGATCGGCGAGATCGCCGGCCTGGGCGCCCCCATCCACGCGTCGGTGTCCGGCACGGTCAAGGCGGTGGAGCCCCGTCCCTACGTGGGCGGCGGCAAGTGCATGTCCGTGGTCATCGAGAACGATTTCCAGGACACCTGGGGCTCTGAGCTCACCCCCCATCCCGACTACACCAAGCTGACGACCAACGAGATCGTGGAGATCGTCAAGGAGGCCGGTATCACCGGTATGGGCGGCGCCGGCTTCCCCACCCATGTGAAGATCAGCTCCGGCCTGGGCAAGGTGGACACGCTGATCCTCAACGGTGCGGAGTGTGAGCCGTACATCACCGCCGACCACCGGCTGATGCTGGAGCAGGGCGAGAAGGTCATCGGCGGCGTGCGCATCCTGATGCAGGCCTTCGGCCTCAAGAGCGCCGTCATCGGCGTGGAGGCCAACAAGGAGGACGCCATCGAGCATCTGAAGGCCCTGGTGGGCGGCAAGAACGACGTGACGGTGGAGTCTCTGCGCACCCGGTACCCCCAGGGCGCTGAGAAGCAGCTGATCCAGCGCATCACCGGCCGCGAGGTGCCCCCCGGCGGGCTGCCCGCCCATGTGGGCTGCGCGGTGTTCAACGTGGGCACCGCCGCCGCCGTGTACGACGCCGTGGTGGAGGGCAAGCCCCTGACCCACCGCATCGTCACCGTCACCGGCGACGCCATCAAGGAGCCCAAGAACCTGCGGGTTCCCCTGGGCACCTCCTTCCAGCAGATCATCGACGAGGGCAAGGGCTTCAAGGAGACCCCCGACCGGGTGCTCACCGGCGGCCCCATGATGGGCATCGCCCAGTACACCCTGGACGTCACCTGCATCAAGGGCACCAACGCCGTGCTCTGCCTGACCAAGAAGGAAGCCGCCCCCGTGGTGGAGGAGGAGACCTGCCTGCGCTGCGCCCGCTGCGTCAACGTCTGTCCCATGCACCTGACCCCGGTGTACATGCACCTGTACGCCGAAAAGGGCATGTGGAAGGAGGCCGAGGCCCTCAACGTCATGGACTGCATCGAGTGCGGCTCCTGCAACTACATCTGCCCCGCCCGTATCCACCTGGTTCAGTCCTTCCGTGTGACCAAGGGTGAGCTGCGGGCTCTGGCGGCCAAGGAAAAAGCGGCGAAGGAGGCGGCCAAAGCATGAACGAGGAAAAGAACCTGAGACTCACGGTGGCTTCGTCCCCCCACGTGGCCTCTCCCATTGACACCCAGAACCTGATGCGGGACGTGCTCATCGCCCTGGTGCCCGCCATGGTCATGGGCGTGGTGTTCTTCGGCCCCCGGGCCCTGGTCGCCACCATCATCTCCGTGGTGGCCTGCGAGTTCTTTGAGTGGGCCTACCGCAAGCTCATGAAGAAATCCTGCGCCAACAAGGATCTGTCCGCCGCCGTCACCGGCGTGCTGCTGGCCTTCGTGTGCGCGCCCACCCTGCCCTACTGGATGCTGATCATCGGCGACTTCTTCGCCATCGTGGTGGTCAAGCAGCTCTTCGGCGGCCTGGGCCAGAACTTCCTTAACCCCGCCCTGGCGGGCCGCGCCTTCCTGATGCTGTGCTACCCCGTGGCCATGACCACCTGGATTGTGCCCGGCATCGGCGCGGACAAGTGGGCCAATGTGCTGGGCAACACCACCACCATGGCCGGCGCCGACATTGTCACCGGCGCCACCCCCCTGAGCACCGATCTGATGCACTCCGGCCTGCTGCCCACCCTGGAGAACTTCCAGGCCGGCCTGCTGCCCGAGTCCATCACCTCCCCCACCACCCTGCTGGACGCCTTTGTGGGCAACGTGGGCGGCTGCATCGGTGAGATTTCCGCCCTGGCCCTGCTGCTGGGCGGGGTGTACCTGATCGCCCGGGGCGTGATCCGCGCCCGCATCCCCGTGGCCTACATTGCCACCGTGGCGGTGCTCACCTTCATCTTCCCCAAGGGCGACGTTGACCGTCTGGCCTGGATGCTGTATCAGCTGTTCACCGGCGGCCTGTTCCTGGGCGCCTTCTTCATGGCCACCGACTATGTCACCAGCCCCGTCACCAAGAAGGGCGAGATTATCTACGGCATCGGCTGCGGCCTGCTGACCGTGTTCATCCGCTACTTCGGCGGCTACCCCGAGGGCGTGAGCTACTCCATCCTGATCATGAACTGCTGCGTGTGGCTCATTGACAAGGTGGGCAAGCCCAACCGCTACGGCGTGACCAAAGAGATGCGCGCCGCCGAGAAGGCGGCCAAAAAAGCCGGGAAGGAGGGTTAACCATGACTGAGACGAAAAAAGATCCCGGCACTGCCACTCTCGTGGTGGTCCTGTTCCTCATCTGCCTGGTGACCTCTCTGCTGCTGGGCCTGACCAACGAGGTGACCGCACCCTTTATCGAGGCGAATAACTGGAAGACCACCCAGGAGGCCATGAACGCTGTTCTGCCCGCCGACGAGTACACCGACGTGACCGCCGACTACGCCGGCGGCGACACCACCGTGGAGGCCGTCTATCAGGCCGGCGACGCCGGCTATGTGGTGCAGGTCTCCCCGCCCACCTCCTTCAGCGGCAACCTGACCATCATGGTGGGTGTGGACTCCAGCTACGCCTGCACCGGCATTTCCGTCACCAGCACCGGTGAGACCTCCGGTCTGGGCTCCAATGCCAGCCGGCCCTCCTTCGCCGATCAGTTCATCGGCAAGACCGGCACCGTGGCCGTCACCAAGGACGGCGGCGACATCAACGCCATCACCGGCGCCACCATCACCTCCCGCGGCGTGTGCGAGGCGGTCAACTCCGCCATCGCCGTGGCCGAGAGCATGGGTTAAGGAGGTAAGAACGTGAATCCGAAAAAGCAATTGATGGACGGCCTGTTCTTCCAGAACCCGGTTACCGTCCAGCTGCTGGGCATGTGCTCCACCATGGCCATCACCACCACCCTGTTCAACGGCCTGGGCATGGGCGTGTCCGTGCTGATTATCCTGACCCTGTCCAACATCCTGATCGCCGCGCTGCGGAAGATCATCCCCAACAACATCCGTATCGCCTGCTTCATCGTGGTGATCGCCGGCTTCGTGACCATCGTGGATCTGATGCTTCAGGCCTTCATCCCGGCCCTGTCCAAGAGCCTGGGCCTGTTCATCCCCCTGATCGTGGTGAACTGTATCATCCTGGGCCGCGCCGAGGCGTTCTCCTACAAGAACACCATCGCCGCCTCCACCCTGGACGGCATCTTCCAGGGCCTGGGCTACACCATCATCCTGGTGATCATGTGCGTCATCCGTGAGTTCCTGGGCGCCGGCACCATCATGGGCGGCCTGCTGGAGATCGGTGAGAACGGCCAGCTGGTCTTTGGCCTGGGCACTGCCGCCGGCATCCGCATCCTGCCTGAGGCCTTCCCCGCCCTGGGCATGATCCTGCCGGTGGGCGGCTTCCTCACCCTGGCCTGCCTGATCGCCGCCATGCAGTACATCCTGAACAAGCCCAAGAAGGACAAAAAGACTGAGGAGGTGGCCAAGTAATGGGATTTGATCTTGCCAACCTGTTCAGCGTGGCCCTGGGCGCCATTCTGGTCAACAACTTTATTTTCTCCCAGTTCCTGGGCATCTGCCCCTTCATGGGCGTGTCCAAGAAGATCGACACCGCCGCCGGCATGGGCATCGCCGTGACCTTCGTCATGGGCCTGGCCTCCGCTATCTGCTGGCCCATCAACCAGTTCCTGCTGGTGAACCCCGCCATCTACGGCGAGGGCGGCCCCAATCTGGCCTTCATGCAGACCGTGGTCTTCATCCTGGTCATCGCCGCCCTGGTGCAGTTCATCGAGATGTTCCTGAAGAAGTCCATGCCCTCCCTGTATGAGGCCCTGGGCATCTACCTGCCCCTGATCACCACCAACTGCGCGGTGCTGGGCGTGGTGCTCCAGAACACCCAGAACGGCTACGACTTCATCACCAGCGTGGTGTACGGCATCACCGGCGGCCTGGGCTTCATGCTGGCCATCGTGATCTTCGCCAGCATCCGGGAGCGGCTGACCTTCTCCGAGTGCCCCAAGGCCTTCGAGGGCTTCCCCATCGCTCTGATGACCGCCGGCCTGGTGGCTCTGTCCTTCATGGGCTTCTCCGGCCTGAAGGTCTTTTAAGGAGGGCGGAAGAATATGAATTTTCAGATTGTTATCATCGCGGTGGTGATCCTGGCTGCCCTGGGCGCCCTGTTCGGACTGGTGCTGGGCTTCGCCGCCAAGGTCTTCGCCGTTGAGGTGGATCCCAAGGAAGAGGCCGTGCTGGGCTGCCTGCCCGGCGCCAACTGCGGCGGCTGCGGCTTCGCCGGCTGCTCCGGCTATGCCGCCGCCGTGGCCAAGGGCGCTGCCCCGGTCAACGCCTGCGCCGCCGGCGGCGAGGCGGTTGCCGCCCAGATCGCCGAGATCATGGGCGTGTCCGCCGGCGCCATGGTCAAGCAGCTGGCCCAGGTGCACTGCACCGGCTGCGGCCAGAACTACAAGCAGTATGAGTACGTGGGCCTCCACGACTGCGTGGCGGCCTCCAAGGTGCCCGGCGGCGGCGCGCTGTCCTGCGCCTACGGCTGCCTGGGCCTGGGCTCCTGTGAGAAGGCCTGCCCCTTCGACGCCATCCACGTCATCGACGGCGTGGCCAAGGTGGACGAGGAGAAGTGCAAGGCCTGCGGCAAGTGCGTGGACATCTGCCCCCGCCACATCATCGCCCTGGAGCCCTACAAGACCAAGCGCCACGTCACCATTCCCTGCTCCTCCCACGATAAGGGTGTGGACGCACGGAAGGTGTGCGACAACGGCTGCATCGGCTGCTCCCTGTGCGCCAAGAGCTGCCCCAAGGAAGCCATCACCATGGTCAACAACCTGGCCGTCATCGACTACGAGAAGTGCATCGGCTGCGGCATCTGCGCCCAGAAGTGCCCCCGCAAGCTGATCACCGTGGACGGCAAGGTGCCCGAGGTGAAGCCTGCGGCCCCCAAGGCGGCCCCTGCCGCCGCCAAGCCCGCGGCCCCCGCCGCAGAGGCCCCCAAGGCCGAGCCCGCCGCCAAGGCGGAGGGCACCTCCGAGACCAAGGAGTAAAAACGGCATCAGAAAGCGCGCGTTCCAAACGGAACGCGCGCTTTTTGCCGTCTGTACGGGGCCTTACTGCTTGGTGCCCAGCTGGAAGGACGCGCACTCGGTGTTGGCGCAGTTGGTCACGTTGGCGTCGCAGCAGCCCACCTTGATCTCGTTCAGGGTGCAGTAGTTCTGCTCGCCGCAGTGATAGGCGCAGCGGTTGACGGAGCAGCGGATGCTGTTGTTGGGGGTCTTGTTCATGGTTCGATTCCTCCTTGATTCCTGGCTCGCGCAAGGGAAGCACCGCCCTCCGCGGGGCGGAGGAGGTGCTTCCCTAGTATGCGCCGCCAGGGGCGGAATATGCATCTACGGTTTGCCGGCGGTCTGATCCTCCGGCTCCGTCTCCTCCGGCCAGAGGGTGGGGATGAACCGGCGGGCGAACCAGCCCCGGCCCCGGTTTTTCACATAGAAATAGCCGATGAAGGAGAACACCACCGCGCCGATGAAGTTGACGAACAGATCCTTCATGGTGTCCAGAATGCCGATGTCCAGATAGCCGCCCAGGCCCAGGGCGTGCTGGGCGCCGTCGGCGGTGACCACAATCACGTCGGTGATGTCCTCAATGGCCACCGGGGTGTTGCCGCCGCTGGGATCCAGCATCACCGAGCCGATGGAGTGGACGATGGTATCCTTCTGCATGTCCAGCAGGAAGAGCTGATCCATCAGGCACTCAAAGAACTCCCACAGCACCCCGATGGTCATGGAGAAGCAGAAGGCCACCACAGCCAGATACACCGGCGACAGGGTGAAGGCCAGCTTCTCGTTGCGGTTGAGGATGTCCAGGAGGGAGAAGCCGATGGCGGCGCACAGGAAGCCGTTGAGGGTGTGCAGCATGGTGTCCCAGTAGGGGAACTGGACATAGTAGGCCTGGATTTCCCCCAGGATCTCCGCCGCGAAGATGAACAGGAGGATGATGACCTCCAGGGTGTCGGGGATCTCGATGCGGATGGTGCGCTCAATGAAGCTGGGCAGGGTGAAGAGGAACAGGGTGAGCACGCACAGGAACACGTTTTCGAAGTTCCCGTTGAAGAACTGGGCCACCAGCGCCACAAGTACCAGGGCGCGGAGGGTGATATACACCGCCGTCAGCCCCGGCTTTGCCTTGATCTGCTCCCGCAGGGTGGGGCGGCCCGGCAGAGGGGCGGGCTTTTTATGCTTCCGCATGTCACATGCCCTCCGCGTCACCGGCCAGGGGCAGTAGCTCCGCCGACAGGCGCAGGTATTTCCCCGCATCCTGGGCCAGCCCGGCCAGCTCATCAGGGCGCAGGGGCCGCTTGACCCTGGCGGGTGAGCCCACCACCAGGCTGCCCGGCGGGATTACCGCGCCCTGGGTCACCAGGGCGCCGGCGGCCACCAGGCTGTCCGCCCCGATCACACAGCCGTTGAGAAGCACCGCCCCCATGCCGATGAGGGCTCCGTCCTCCACCGTGCAGCCATGGAGGATGGCGCCGTGCCCCACCGTGACCCCGCGGCCCACGGTCATGGGGAAATCCTCGTCGCAGTGGAGCACGGCGTTGTCCTGGATGTTGGAGTCCCGTCCGACCCGGATGGGGGCCTCATCCCCCCGGAGCACTGCGCCGTACCAGAGGCTGGCCCCGGCCTCCACGGAGACCTCTCCCACCACAACAGCGGTCTCCGCCACCCGGGCGGCAGGATCAATCTGAGGCCGGAGATTGCCATAGGCCTGCAGCATTGCGATCGTCTCCCTTCGTGTTTTTCAGATAAGAACCATTATACCGATCCCAGCCCCGCCTGGCAAGTCAAATCTGGCGAGGCGACCGCATAGGATAGCGGGGAGGTGAATCCGATGGATCTGAAAAACAACAAGGTGACGGTGGGGGAGCTGATGGAGCATCCCGGCGCCCGGGCGGTGCTCCAGCGGCGGTTCCCCATGCTGATGAAGCACCCCGTGATGGGGGCGGCCCGCACCATTACCCTGGAGCAGATCCTGGCCGTGGCCAGGGAGTACGTGCCCCAGAAGAAGCTGGACGAGGCGCTCAGCGATCTGCGCCGGGCCTGAGCCGGCGCTCAGGCGGCCCGGCGGCGTGGGAGGCCGACGTACCACCGCAGCACGGCGGGGTCGCCGCTGCGCCGCAGCAGCCGGGCGGTGAGGAGGGTGTCCGCCCCCAGCAGCACTGCGGCGGGGGGCAGGGCCCAGAGGGGGATCCGGGCGGCCAGCCAGGCCGCCGCCGGGTGGATGAGGTAGAGTACCGCCAAGGCCAGGATACCCCAGAACAGGGCGAACAGGGGGCACACCCGCCCGCCCAGGTTTCCCGGCAGGTGGGAGTAGTCCCAGAAGGACACCCGGAACACCTTTTCATAGAACAGGCTGGTCAGGTACTCCACCGCCGTGCATGCCGCGCCGGCGGCGGGGAGGAGGAGCAGGGGGCGCGCCTGCACAAAGGGGGGCAGGGCCAGGACGGCCAGGGCTCCCAGCCCGTACACCGGGCAGATGGGCAGGAGGAGCCGGCACTTCCGATCCCGCTTGGCGCCGCCCACCGCCCGCACATAGACCACTTCCACCAGAAAGCCCAGAAAGCTGTAGACCAGAAAATACCAGAACCAAACCATGCAACCGCCCCGCTCCGTCCATTTTTCTCTAGCATGGACGGGACGGGGCGGGCTTATGAGATGCAGTTTTTAGCAGGGGCGGGCGGCGCACAAGGCGGGGCGCGAAAAAGGTTGGAAATTTGTCCATTCCGCTCTTGCCGTAGAGGGGGGAAATATGATACGATAGAAAAAATTCTAAAGGGGTAATGAAGGGTCATGCGGCATTTGATCGACTTTGGAGACCTGACGCGGGCGGAGTGGGATTCCCTGTACCAGCGGTGCAGCGAGATTATGGACCACCCCGCTGATTTTATGGACGCCTGCAAGGGGCGGGTGATGGCCAGCCTGTTCTACGAGCCGTCCACCCGCACCAACTTTTCCTTCCAGACCGCCATGCTGCGGGTGGGGGGCACGGTGTTCGGCTTTGCCGATCCCAAATCCACCTCCACCGCCAAGGGGGAGACCCTGAAGGACACCATCAAGATGGTGTCCGGCTACGCCGATGTGGTGGTTATGCGCAACCCCAAGGAGGGGGCGGCCAAGGCGGCCTCCCTGTACTCCGATGTGCCGGTGATCAACGCCGGCGACGGCGGGCACATGCACCCCACTCAGACCACCGCCGATCTCACCACCATCACCCGCCTGCGGGGCAAGGTGGACGGGCTGTCCGTGGGCCTGTGCGGCGATCTGAAAAACGGCCGCACCGTCCACTCCCTCATCAAGGCCCTGGCCAAGTTTGAGGGCATCAAGTTCTTCCTCATCGCCCCCCGGGAGCTGGCGGTGCCCGAGTACATGCGGGCTTTCATGCGGGAGAACGACATGTGGTTCACCGAGGTCACCGGCCTGGAGGCGGTCATCCCCCAGCTGGACGTGCTCTACATGACCCGCATCCAGCGGGAGCGGTTTGTGGACCCCCTGGAGTACGAGCGGAACCGTGGCATCTACATCCTCACCCGCCGCAAGCTGGACCGGGCCAAGAAGGATCTGCTGGTGATGCACCCCCTGCCCCGGGTGGACGAGATTGCCATCGACGTGGACGACGACCCCCGGGCGGTGTACTTCGACCAGGCCCGGTACGGCATGTTCGCCCGCATGGCCCTGCTCACCGACCTGGCCAACCAGGAGCGGTACAGGCCCGAGCCGGTGGCCATCGGCACCAAGCCGGTGTGCTCCAACCCCAACTGCATCACCCAGACCGAGCTCTACCTGCCCCCGCTGGTGAAGCAGAACGGCGGCGTGGACTGCTGCGCTTACTGCGACAAGGAGCTGCGGTAAATTCGCGGCCCTGCGGGCAAAAAATTTCTCATATTGTGCGACCAAAGGCCCTCTCTGCCGCTCTATATAGGCAGAAGGGCCTTTACATATTATCGGAAGAGGAGGCGGGATCATGACGGACAGTGAGCTCATCGCCCTCTATCAGGCCCGGGATCCCCGGGCGGTGGAGGAGACCCGGGCCCAATACGGGGCCTGGTGCGCTGCCATTGCCCGCCGCCTGCTGACAGACAGCCGGGATGTGGAGGAGTGCCTCAATGACTGCGCCCTGGCGGTGTGGAATGCCATCCCGCCGGCGGAGCCGAAGCACTTCCGGGGCTGGCTTGGGGCCATCGTCCGCCACCGGGCCTTAGCCATCGGGAAGGCCAATGACCGCCGGCCGTCCACAGTGGAGGAGAGCGCCCTGGAGCTGGCTGCGTCTCTGCCGGCGGCGGACACGCCCCACGGACAGGCAGAGGCGGAGGAACTGGGCCGGGCCATCTCCCGGTTTCTCCGGGCGCAGAAGGAGCCGGCACGGGTGGTATTCCTCCGGCGGTACTGGTATGCCGACTCGGTGGAGCAGGCGGCGGCCCATATGGGCTGGAGCATCAGCAAGACCAAGACCGTCCTCTACCGCACCCGAAACCGGCTGCGGGAATTTTTGGAACAGGAGGGACTCTGGAATGGATAAAGAGATCCTGTTGGATGCGTTGAATGACCTGGATCCGGAGCTGGTGGAGGAGGGAGCCGCTCCGCGGAGGCGGCCCGGCCGGCGGGCCCTGATTCTGGCGGCGGCCCTGGCCGCAGCCGTGTGCATCATGGGGGCCACCGGGGTTCTGGAGCGGGCTCTGCTGATGACGGGGGTGGACATCGGCCGCACCCCCCATAGGGTCTGGGTGAGCTTTCGTTTCGCCGAAGCCCCTTACACCGTGGAGGGGGAGCGGGTATATTTCACCGCCGACGGCCAGCACACCGATATTACCGCTCAGATCGACGAAAACATCCCCTATATCTATGAGACGGAGCACGAAGGCCGCCCCACATGGCTCATGGTGGGGGGTGCGCCAGGGGCTCTGGGCTGGGCCGAGGTGTGGGCTGGCCGGGAGGCGGTGGAAGTGGCCTTTCAAGCCGGTGGTGGCAGCGGCGTGCTCAATCTGGACGCCCAGAGGCTCCGGGAGCGGATCTGGCGGGAACTGCTGGGGGATGTCTCCTGGCTGTCCGCCGGCCTGGACGCCATCCAGGGCGAGCTGGAGGCCCTGCTGCCGGAGCCGTGAGACCCTCTGCCGTTTTGACGAAGAGAGGCTTGCCTTTTTGATTGCGGCGCAGTGCAGCGGGCATATCGTCACGAGGCTGCCTCTGCCATATCCGGATATATCGGTTTGTTCAATACGGCTTTATATCCATTTGTCTGATCACCGGTGATGGTAATAAAATATGATTCACC
>NBJMR02800__coassemble_2328_pt1 | contig 14863 bp, 19 predicted proteins | sample NBJMR02800__metabat2_high_PE_046 | metagenome-assembled genome bin NBJMR02800
GCTGAAATATTTGTAGAATACGACGAAAGCAAAGCGAAAAACCGGGCGGCGCGGAGGATTTCCTCCGCGCCGCCCGGTTTCTGCGGCTGAATATGTCCGCGCTCAGATGCGCTCCTTGACCTTGGCGCTCTTGCCCACACGGTCCCGCAGGTAGTACAGCTTGGCCCGGCGGACCTTGCCCTTGCGGACGGTCTCGATCTTCTCGATGGTGGGGGCGTGGATGGGGAAGACCTTCTCCACACCGACGCCGTAAGAGATGCGGCGGACGGTGATGGTCTCCTCGATGCCGCCGTGCTTCTTGGCGATCACGGTGCCCTCAAAGACCTGGATACGCTCCCGGTTGCCCTCCTTGATGTGGACGTGGACGCGGACGGTGTCGCCCACTTCGGCCACAGGGGGCTCGGCCTTCAGGTTCTTGTTGTTGAATGCCTGCATGAGATCCATTTGTAACTTCCTCCTGGTTTATAGGCGTTCGTACCGGCCTTTCCGGCCGCCCGATTTCTGGGAAGCGGCCGCCGCAGAGGAACACCCTTTATTGAGACTGCAATAGTTTACCACAACCGGTTCCGGATTGCAAGCACATTTTTGACTTTCAGGCGTAAATCTTCATCCTAGCCGCTCCATCCGCATGTTTCCCGCCGCCGGCGCGGCCAGCAGCCACAGGGCGGTGAGCAGCAGGCTCAAATTCCCCCGCCCCTGCCACACCAGGGCCAGGGCCCCGCACACCAGCCCCGCCGCCAGGGCGGCGGAGAGGGCGGGGACAAACCTGTCCGCCCGCGCCCGCCCGGCCAGCAGGGCCAGAGCGCACCACAGCACCCGCCCACCGTCCAGCTGGGCGGCGGGGAGCAGGTTGAAGACGCCCAGGGCCAGATTGAGCCCGGCGAAGCAGTAGCCCCACTCCGTCCCCGTCCTGGCCGCCGCCCAGGCGGCGGCCAGGTTGGCGCAGGGCCCGGCCAGGGCGGCGATGCACTGGCCCGCGTACCCCAGTGGATAGCGGGCGGACAGGCGCATCTCCGCCCCCACGCAGGTGAGGCGCAGGGCGGTGATCCGGCCGCCCAGGGCCCGGGTAGCCAGCCAGTGCCCCGCCTCGTGGAGAGCACAGGCCAGCAGGGCCAGGGGCAGCACCCCCTGGCCGTCCAGGTAGTACAGCGCCGCCAGCATCAGCAGGGCGCCGCCGCTGATCTCCACCCGCCTCCAGCGCAGCATCTAGGTGGTCTCAATATAGTAGAGCGGGTTGAGGAGCACCCCGTTGAGCTTCAGCTCAAAGTGGAGGTGGGGGCCGGTGGCGTTGCCCGTGTCCCCGGACTGGGCCACCCGCTCCCCCGCCGCCACCACCTGGCCCTGCTGAACCAGCAGCTGGCTGCAGTGGGCGTAGAAGCTCTTCAGGCCGCCGGCATGGCTGAGCTGAAGATAGAGGCCGTAGACGGGGCTGTCGCCGATGTAGTCCACCGTTCCGCTGGCGAAGGCCAGCACATCGGTGCCGTTGTTGACGGCCAGATCCACCCCGTTATGGAACTTCTCCTCCCCGTCCACCGGGTGCTCCCGCCAGCCGAAGGGCGAGGAGACCCAACCCAGGGCCGGTGTCACCGTCTCCGTAATCCCCAGGGCACTCAGGCTGTATTTGTCCATGGTGGCGTTATCGGGCAGGGCAGGGCCGGTGTACTCCACGTGCACCACCGCCGGCTCCGCCTCGGGCTGGGGCTCCGTTTGGTCGGTCTCCGACCGGGGCTCCGCCGGGGTCGCCGCCAGCGGCCCCCGCAGGCCCAGCCAGTGGCCAGACGCGTCCTCCCGGACTGGAAAGCCGCTGAGGAAGGCGGCCTGGGCCCGGAGCAGCGGGGAGTCCGCCCGGGACGCCTGCCCCTGCACGGTCACCGCCGCTCCGCCGAACACCTCCACCCACAGCTCCCCCAGGGTGTCCAGGATGGGCTCCCCTTGGGAGACCGAACGGCCCAGCTGGGAAAAGGCGGCCTGGAAATCCGTATCGCTCTGAATCACGCCCAGCACCGTCTCCCGGGCCTCCGCCAGCCGCTCCGGAAAGATCCCCTTCCCCACAAACACCGCCAGAAACAGGGCCAGACAGACGGCCAGCTGGGCCAGCCGCCGCCGCTCCCGAAGGCCGAGGGCCACGCCTGCCCCACTCCCCCGCCGTCTGGCCATCCTCCGCTGTCCCCCGCTCCGCTCCTGCCGCCGCTTCTCCCACTTTTGATAGGCCGTATCCATCGTGCTCTTCCCTTCCGTAATCCGTCTTGTAATGATTCATATGCGGACGGGCCCGCGGCTATGCGGCGAAAACGGGAAGACACATAAAAAGACGCACCGCAGATTCTGCGGTGCGTCTTTTTGGTTGTCAGTAGGACTCAGCCCTGCTGCTCACGCATGCGGGCGAAGCACTCGCTGCAGTAAACGGGACGGTCGGACTTGGGCTCAAAAGGAACCCTGGCCTCACCGCCGCAGGCAGCGCAGGTAGCGGTGAAATACTCACGGGGGCCGCGGGCCGCAGCCTTGCGGGCGTCGCGGCAGGCCTTGCAGCGCTGGGGCTCGTTCTGGAAACCGCGCTCCGCGTAGAACTCCTGCTCACCGGCGGTGAACACGAACTCCTGGCCACATTCCTTACATACCAGAGTCTTGTCTTCGTACATGATGATACCCTCTCTTTGCATTGTTGCCCAGATCCGGATTTCCCGAGCGTGCTGGGACTGTAATATTGCGTTCAGCTTTCGCTGACATCGCCAGATGAAGATTGCTGCGCCAATTTGCGCCGGATGCGCTGGACAGCGTTGTCCACCGATTTCGGGGACTTTTTGACCTCGGCTGCGATCTCAGAGTAGGACAAACCGGTCAGATACAACCGAAGTACATTGGCTTCGAAACCGGACAATTGGCCCATCAGTGCCTCCATCCGCTCCCGGAAGGCCTCCCTGCTGAGAAAAATCTCCTCCGGATCCTCCAGATGCTGAACCGATGCACGGTAGGCATAGCGATCGCCGTTCCCGCAAAAAAGAGGGGTTTCGAATGAGACCGAGTTGTTCAGCGGTGTGTGCTTATCTCTTGCTGCTGCCTTGATGACAGAGAGCAGGCGGTTCTTGATGCAGACCTCCGCATAAGTGCGGAAAGAGGCCGCCTTGGACGGGTCATACTCCCGGATGGCGGCCAGCAGGCCCACCATTCCCTCCTGAATCAGATCCTCACTGTCGCCACCAGCCAGGAAATAGGGGCGGGCACACACCCGCACCAAGCGGTTGTAGCGAATAACCAAACGCTCCTCCGCGACCCGGTCGCCGGCGGCGGCCCTGCCGCAGAGAACTTCGTCGGAATCTGATCCAGATGGATTCTGACCTGCTTTCATACCCTTGCTCCTTGTATATTATATGCGAAAGGTTCGGAACTGTCAAGCTTTTGTGCAAATTTTCTCCGCCGATCTCAGCTGTTTTTTATCACATTTGCCAAAAATTCGGCGACCGCGCGGGCCTCATCCCCGGTCTGGGCCTCCACCATGACCCGGATGAGGGCCTCGGTGCCCGAGGGGCGCACCAGAATCCGGCCGTTGCCCGCCAGGGCCTTCTCCTGCTGGCTAATGGCGGCCTGAAGGTCTGCGTCGGCCATGATGGCCTCCTTCTTGGCCTTGTCGGCCACGGGAATATTGACCAGCACCTGGGGATACCGTCTGCACCCAGCCACCAGCTGAGAGGCCTTTTTCCCGGAGCGGCAGAGCAGATCCAGGAACTGCAGGGCGGTGAGCTGGCCGTCGCCGGTGGTGGCGTAGCGGCGGAAGATGGTGTGCCCCGACTGCTCGCCGCCGATGACGTAGCCGCTCTCCTCCATCTTCTCCAGCACGTTGCGGTCGCCCACGCTGGTGCAGAAGAGCGCCACGCCGTGCTCCTGGCAGAAGCGGTGCAGGCCCAGATTGCTCATGACCGTTGCCACGATGGCCCCGCCGGACAGCTCCCCCTTCTCCTTCAGATCCAGGCCGCAGGCGGCGATCACCTGGTCGCCGTCGATCTCCTCCCCTGTCTCGTCCACCATGAGGCAGCGGTCGGCGTCGCCGTCAAAGGCGATGCCCAGGTCATAGCCGCCGGCCTTCACCATGGCCTTGAGCTGCTCCAGATGGGTGGAGCCGCAGCCGTTGTTGATGTTGACTCCGTCGGGATCGGCGTGGATCACGTCGGTGTGCAGGTCGGGGAACCGGTCAAACAGCCGGGCCGCCGTGGCGGAGGCGGCGCCGTTGGCGCAGTCCACCAGGATGTGCAGTCCCGCCAGGTCGGAGCCGATGGTGGACACCAGGTGGTCGATGTAGTCCTGGCTCTCCTGCTGGTCGGCGTAGATCACCCGGCCGATGTCCCCGCCGGTCTTGAGGGGCACCGCCACATCGTTGAGGATGATGTCCTCGATGCGGTTCTCCAGCTCGTCGGACAGCTTGAAGCCCCGGCCGTTGAAGATCTTGATGCCGTTGTGCTCAAAGGGGTTGTGGGACGCGGAGATCACCACCCCCGCGTCGCAGCCGGTGTCCACCGTCACCCAGGCCACCGCCGGGGTGGGGATCACGCCCAGGTGGAGCACGTCGGCCCCGGCGGAGCACAGCCCGGCGATCAGCGCCCCCTCCAGCAGATCGGAGGAGATGCGGGTGTCCTTGCCGATGGCAAACCGGGGCTGCCCGCCCCCCTTCTCCTGGGTCATCACGTGGGCGGCGGCCATGCCCACCTTGTACGCCAGCGTCGCGTCCAGTCCGTCGTTGACGACACCGCGGATGCCGTCGGTTCCAAATAATTTACCCATGTTTTCTTCCACCTCGTTATCAATTGACCGTTCCGACCCGTTCCGGGCGAAACCCAGTGTTTTGTTGATGTTAATCGCTCTCCTGATCCTGCCCGGGCCTTTTCCGCTGCCGCGCCTTCTCGATGGGCTGGGAGCAGAGGGCGGACAGCAGCCCCGTCACCAGAATCGCCAGGGCGTTGGCCTCCACCTGGGGCATCAGGAGATCCGCCGCCCGGAACACCAGGGCGGAGCACAGGGTATCCAGGGGGATGTACAGGAGGTTTGCCTGCCGCCGGGTAGCCCAGCCCAGCCGGAACAGGGCACCGGCCAGCCCGTTGGTGAACAGCTCCAGGGGCAGGCCGATCACTGAGGAAAGCACTACATAGCCAATCAGCCAGCCGAAGGAGGTATAGCGCACCCCCAGCAGATGCAGAAGCCCGGCGTCCACCAGGACGACGGCCGCCGCAGCGGCCAGGACAAGGAGCACCACCGGGAGCACGCCCAAAGCGGCGCCCCAAAAATTCTTTTTCATGGAGATTGCCCGGTTCCTTTCTTCTCTCAGCCGTCCCCGAACAGCGTCCGCAGTATCCCCTCCGGGTCGTTGAGGAAGCGGCGCGTCAGGATGTAGTGCTCGGTGTGCCGGTACTCCGTCCGCTCTATGCCCTTCTCCGAGAGCAGGTAGATGGCCGCCCCAGGGTAGGACATGAGGATGGGGGAATGGGTTGCCACCACGAGCTGGGAGCCCTCCCCCGCCAGCAGGCGCATCTGCCCCAGCAGGGTGAGCTGCCGCGCGGGGGACAGGGCGGCCTCCGGCTCGTCCAGCAGGTAGAGCCCCTCCCCGCCGAAGCGGTTCTGCACCAGGGCCAGGAAGCTCTCCCCGTGGGACTGGGCGTGGAGGGAAACCCCGCCGTAGCTGTCCAGCAGGCTGGGGCCGGGCTCCTCGTCCAGCCTGTCGATATAGCTGGCCGCGTTGTAGAAGCTCTCCGCCCGGAGAAAGAAGCCGTCCCGGGGGTAGGCGCTGCGGGAGATGGTGAGATACTCCCCCAGGGCCGAGTGGGTATCCCGGGTGGAGAAGGAGAAGTTCCGGGTGCCCCCCTCCGGGTTGAAGCCGCAGGCGACGGCGATGCCCTCCAGCAGGGTGGACTTCCCCGCCCCGTTCTCCCCCACCAGGAAGGTCACCGGGCTGTCAAAGGCCAGCCGCTCCCCCGCCCGCAGAGGGGCCAGAGCGGGCAGCCGGTTCAGCCAGGAGTCCTCCGACAGAGGGCGGCCCAGGAAGATCTCCCGGATATAGCCGGGGCCGCTCACAGGGACAGCTGGTCCAGGCCAAAGCCCCCGCCGGGCGGGGTCAGGCCCAGGTGCTCATAGGCCCGCCGGGTGACGCACCGGCCCCGGGGGGTGCGGGTGAGGAAGCCCATCTGCATGAGATAGGGCTCGTACACGTCCTCCAGGGTGACGGCCTCCTCGTTGATGGTGGCGGCCAGGGTCTCCAGGCCCACCGGGCCGCCGCCGTAGTGCTCAATGATACTGGTGAGCATGCGCCGGTCGATGGCGTCCAGCCCCAGGTGGTCCACCTCCAGAGCGGTGAGGGCCTGGTCGGCCACCGCGCGGGTGATCACGCCGCCGGCCTTCACCTGGGCGAAGTCCCGCACCCGCCGGAGCATCCGGTTGGCGATGCGGGGGGTGCCCCGGCTGCGCTTGGCGATCTCCATGGCGCCGTCGTCCTCGATGGGCACATCCAGGATGCCCGCCGAGCGCTTGACAATCAGGGCCAGCTCCTCCGGGGTGTACAGCTCCAGCCGCAGGGTCACGCCGAAGCGATCCCGCAGGGGGGCGGACAGCTGGCCCGCCCGGGTGGTGGCCCCGATCAGGGTGAATTTTGGCAGATCCAGCCGGATGGAGTTGGCCGACGGCCCCTTGCCGATGATGATGTCGATGGCGAAGTCCTCCATGGCCGGGTACAGGATCTCCTCCACCGAGCGGTTGAGCCGGTGGATCTCGTCCACAAAGAGGATGTCGTTCTCCGCCAGGTTGGTGAGCAGGGCGGCCAGGTCCCCCGGCTTCTCGATGGCCGGGCCGGAGGTGATGCGGATGTTGACCCCCATCTCGTTGGCGATGATGCCGCTGAGGGTGGTCTTGCCCAGGCCGGGCGGGCCGTGGAGCAGCACGTGATCCAGGGGCTCCCCCCGCATCCTGGCGGCCTGGATGAACACCTCCAGGTTGCCCTTGGCCTTCTCCTGGCCGATGTACTCCCGCAGGGTCTTGGGCCGCAGTGACCCCTCGTTCTCGTCCTCCCGGGTCAGGGATGTGGTGACCAAGGGCTCCTACGTCTCAAATCCGGTGTCGGAAAAATCAATGCTCAAGTGCTCACTTCCTCTGAAATCCCCAGTTCTTCTTCCGGCGTTGGGGGTCTGGTGTGCTCATGCAGTTCGGGCGAGCAGGCGCCGCAGGCGCGGTAGTTCTCCCGCCCCTCCGCCAGCGTTACGAGGTTGCAGCCGCCGGGCTCGTCGGGGTGCTCCAGCGCCCAGGGGTCGTCCACCCACGCGCAGACAGGGCAGGTCTGATAGCTCCCCACCGGCTCCTCTTCCATGGTATAGTTCCCACAGCAGGGACAGGGATACGGTTTCGCCGTCTGGGAGCCAGCTCCGGAGGACGCGGCGGGGCGGCAGCCGTCCAGCAGCTCCGCCACCTTGTCCAGGAAAGACTCCTCTCCCACGGTGTTCATCTTGACGAACATGGCCTGACTGCCGCCGGAGGTGATGGCGGAGATGAAAATCCGGTTCCCCTCCCCCACCAGGGTCAGGCTCAGGCTCACCCGGTTTCCGCCCAGAAGGCTGTACCGCTCATAGACCCGCACCGCACAGCGGAAATCCGGGCCGCTGTAGTCGCTGCCGTCCTCCCAGCTGGCCGAGGCGCTGCCGCTCAGGATGCCGTCGTGCAGGTAGTCCAGCAGGGCGTCAAAGTCTCCGGTCAGGGTTCGCTCCAGCTTCGCCATGACTCGGCCCCCCTTTAGTTCTTGACCATCTTTTTCAGCGCCTGTTTGATCACGTCCTCCAGGGACAGGGCGTCCACGTCGATGCCCTTGAGGGCAACGCCGATCTCGCTCTGGCTGTAGCCCAGCACCGCCAGTGCGGCAGCGGCCTCGCTGGACTTGTTCTCGGGGATCACGGTGACGCCGGTGCCGCCGTAACTCTCCCCGTCGGCGGAGAGCTGCCCCTTGGCCAGCTTATCCTTCAGCTCCAGGATGATGCGCTGGGCGATTTTTTTGCCGATGCCCTGGGCCACCGTCAAGGCCTTCTCGTCCCCGGTGATGATGCTCATGGCCAGGGACTCCGGCGTGGCGGCAGACAGGATGGACAGGGCCGCCTTGGGCCCCACGCCGGACACGCCGATGAGCATCTGGAAGCAGTTGAGCTCGCTCTCCGAGAAAAAGCCGTACAGCTCCATGGCGTCCTCCCGGACGTTCAGGTGGGTGTAGAGCTTGGCCCTCTCCCCCTTTTTCAGCCGGGCAAGGGTGTTGTTGGTGGTGCGGCAGGCATACCCCACCCCGCCGCAGTCGATGACCGCCAGGAAGGGGGCCGTGTGGGCCACGGTGCCGTTGACATAGTAAAACATGGTGTTGTTCGCTCCTAACGGGTGGGATTGCGCACCTCATACCGGCCGCTGCCCGGCCTGGCGGCGTCGGGGCTCTGGAGCCGGGAGGTGAACGAGCGGGCGTGGCACAGGGCGATGGCCACCGCGTCGGCGGCGTCGTCCGGCTTGGGGACGGCCTTCAGGTTCAGCAGGCGGCGGGTCATATCCATGACCTGCCGCTTCTCCGCCTTGCCGTAGCCCACCACCGCCTGCTTCACCTGGCTGGGGGTGTACTCGTAGATGGGCACGCCCCGGCGCTCGGCGGAGAGCAGGATCACGCCCCTGGCCTGGGCCACGCCGATGCCCGTGGTGATGTTGTTGTTGAAGAACAGCTCCTCCACCGCCATGGCCTGGGGCTTGAACTGCTCCAGCAGCAGCTCCATGTCATCGGCAATCCGGAGCAGCCGGGCGGGCAGAGGCTCCCCCGCCGGGGTGGTGATGGCGCCGCACTGCACCAGCCGCTGCCGGCCGCGGTCTGCCTCCACCAGGCCGAAGCCCACGATGGCGAAGCCGGGGTCGATTCCTAAAATCAGCATGGTATGCGTTCCCTTTCTCAGTCCATACAGAAAATATTGTACCACGGCGGCCACGGCGGCGCAAGATGGAAAACAGGCCGGAACACACTGTGCTCCGGCCTGTCGCTTACGCCCTGGGATGGGCTTTGTTGTAGACATTTTTCAGCTTCTGGTTCACCAGCTGGGCGTAGATCTGGGTGGAGGAGATATCCGCGTGGCCCAGCATCTCCTGGATGGAGTGGAGATCCGCCCCGTTCTCCAGCAGGTGGGCGGCGAAGGAGTGGCGCAGGGTGTGGGGAGTGATCTCCGTCTGGATGCCCGCCTTCTCCTGGTAGTGCTTGATGATCTTCCAGAAGCCCTGGCGGCTCATCCGCTCCCCGCTCATGTTGACGAACAGGGCCCGTTCATCGGGGTGCTCCACCATCTGAGGCCGCACGTGGGTAATGTAGTCCTCCAGGGCCTGAACCGCCGCGGGATAGAGGGGGATCATCCGCTCCTTTCCCCGGCCGGCGCAGCGGAGGAAGCCCGCCGCCAGGTTGACGTTGTCCAGATCCAGGCCGATGAGCTCCGACACCCGGATGCCGGTGGCGTAGAGCAGCTCCAGCATGGCCCGATCCCGGCAGCCCTTGGCGTCGGAGGGGTCGGGCTGCTCCAGAAACAGCTCCACCTCCTTGGAGGTGAGGATGTGGGGCAGCTTGCGCTCCACCCTGGCCGGGGACAGCCCCCGGGCCGGGTTCACCGCCACCAGCCCCTTCCCCATCAGGTAGGTGTAAAAGGACTTGAGGGAGGCCAGGCTGCGGGTCACCGTGGCCGCCGACTTCCCCTTGGATGTGAGGAAGCGGGTATAGGCCTCCACATCCCGCTGCTCCACCTGCTCCGGCAGGAGCTTCTCCCCCGCCAGCCAGTGCAGATACTGGTTCACATCCCGCAGGTAGGAGCTCAGGGTGTTGGAAGAAGCACGCTTTTCCTCGGTCAGGTAGTGGGCATAGCCCGATTGATAATCCATCCGTCCAACACCTTCTCACACAATTCTCTATCCGGCCAGCAGGGTGCCGGCCAAGCCGGACACCAGCGCGGGAACCGCGAAGCCATCCAGCAGCATACACACACACAAAGCCGCGGCGCACCCGCCGCAGCGCAGCCAATAGGCCCGTCCATAGAGGGGGGCGGCCTTGCTCTCCCCCCAAACCCGCCCGGCCAATGTCCGGGCGGTCATGAAACTCTGCACCCCCAGCACAAAGAGCGCCGGGACAGAAAACGCCCCGCCCACGCCGAACACCAGCAGGGCCAGCAGACAGCCCGTACCGCCGAAGAGGCGCACAAAAGAGGCGATGGAAAAGGCCAGCAGGAACCCCCGCACCGCGAAGAGCAGGGGCAGGGCCAGCAGGCCCAGGGCCGTGAAGCCCAGCAGAAGGGCCAGCAGCGGCCAGCGCAGAGTCTCCCACACCAGCGCGGCCAGGGCCGGCGGAGAGGTCTCTCCCGCCTGTGCGGCCCGCAGGAAGCCCTCCACATAGGCGGCCAGGCTCTCCTGCCCGCCGCCGTCCACACAGCCGGCCAGCAGGCAGCCCGCCAGCCCGCCCAGGAAAAAGCAGGCCGACACCGCCGCCAATATCAGCACCGCCCCATCCGCCGATGCGCTCCAACGGTCTGCCCTCCGCATGGCTCCCACCTCCCATGGGAGTGTATGCGGACAGGGCCGCCCGTAGACGTGCCGGAACTTTCCTATGCTAACTATAGACCAACTGAGCCGCGTGTGCAAGAATCCCGGGATAAAAAAATCATTTTTGGTTATTATGCCAATATTTTATGTAAACTTTATTATGTAAATCCCGCAAACCAAAAGAGGGGCGCCGCAGTGTGCGGCGCCCCTCTTTCTCGCCTCTTTATGCTGTTTTTAACGCATATCTCCGAAAAATTCGGAACCTTTTGGGCTGATTACGCCCGATTACATTCCGTATAATTACGATCTGTATACCTCAGTCCGCCATGCCCGCCGCAATAGCCCGCAGGGCGATGGCGCACTCCAGCCGCTTGCGCTCCAGCTCGCACCCCACCCGGTGGGGCTTTTTTATGTCGCCGTTGACAAGCAGGTTGGAGGCGGAGCACCCGCCGGAGCAGTAGAACCGGGCCCAGCAGTCCCGGCACTCCTCCCGGGTGTAGATGTTCAGCCCGGCAAAGCGGCCGGACAGCTCCTTGTCAAAGGTGCCGTCGTGGACGCTGCCCAGCCTGTAGTCCTCGTTGCCCACGAACTGGTGGCAGGGGTAGATATCCCCCTCCGGGGTGATGGCCACGTACTCGCAGCCCGCGCCGCAGCCCCGCAGCCGCTTGATCACGCAGGGCCCTTGGGCCAGATCCACATTGAAATGGAAGAAGTTGGTCTCAGGGTGATCCTTCAGGTACTCGGCCAGGCGCTCGTACTCCGCCTCCAGCTCCGGCAGATCCTCCTCCTGGAGGGCATAGGGATCTTCCCTCTTCCCCACCACCGGCTCCACCGACACGTTCCTGCCGATGGCCGCCAGGGCCTTCACGTCCTCAGCGAAGTCCTTGTGGAAGCGGGTGAAGGTGCCCCGCAGATAGTAATCCTTGGTGCCCCGGCCGGCGATGAGCTTCTCAAACTTGGGGACGATCACGTCATAGCTGCCCTTGCCGTTGACGGTGGGACGCAGATCGTCATTGACCTCCTTCCGGCCGTCCAGGGACAGCACGGCGTTGGACATCTCCCGGTTGATGTACTCGATGTTCTCGTCATTGAGGAGCACGCCGTTGGTGGTGATGGTAAAGCGGAAGCACTTGTCGTGCTCCTTCTCCACGGAGCGGGCGTACTCCACCGTCTTCTTCACCGTATCCATGGCCATGAGAGGCTCCCCGCCGAAGAAGTCCACCTCGATGTTGCGCCGGTGGCCGGACTTCTCGATCACAAAGTCGATGGCCTTCTTGGCGGTCTCAAAGTCCATGGTCATGCGGTGGCCGGTGCCGAAGTCGCCGGTACCCGCGAAGCAGTATTTGCACCGCAGGTTACAGTCGTGGGACACATGGAGGCACAGGGCCTTCACCAGGGCCTGCTGCTGCATGGACGCGGCCTTCTCCCGGTCGATGTAGTCGTCCTCCTCAAAGAGCAGCCCCTGCTCCGCCAGGCCGCGCAGCTCCTGCCACGCCTCCTCCAGGGCGGCGGGGTCGTACTGGGGCAGCCTGGCCGCTACCTCTGCCGGGCAGTGCTCTCCCATGGGGGGCTCCACCAGCTCCAGCAGGTGGTAGGTCAGCTCGTCCAGCACATGGACGGCGCCGCTGTTCACATCCACGGCGACGTTCACGCCGAGGCATTGAAAGGTATGTACCATATCTGTTCGTTCCTCACTTGATTCCGGCATGGAAAAAGGGTGGGGGTACCCCACCCTTTTCAAGCCCTGTTCGTTCTTACTGGTTCTCGCACTTCTGATTGGCGACGGTGCAAGAGGTCTTGCAGGCGGACTGGCAGGAGGTCTGGCACTCCCCGCAGCCGCCGTGGGCGGCGCTCTTCTTCAGGGTCGCGCCGTTCAGCGTCTTGACATGCTTCATTCTCGTTTCCCTCCCATGGCGATAGTTTAGAATGAGTATACCACATCCATCGCCTGATTTCAATTATTTTCTGCGTTTTTTCCGGGGTGCGGCTTTTTTCTTCCCGCTCCCCAGCAGTCCGGCGGCCGCGCCGCCGCACAGGCAGCCGCACAGCAGGCCGATGCCTCCCGCCTCCAGGGACACATTCTCAAAGCACAGCGAGCCGATGGTGAGCAGCAGCAGGAACAGCACCGCCCCGGCGGTCAGGCCCACGATCAGCGCCCGGCTCCCGCACCGCCGCACGGCCAGCACGCCGCCGGCAAAGGCCCCCAGCACGCAGCCCACGATGGTCAGCTGGTACATCAGCTCCTCCCCCGCCAGGCCGCCGGAGATGGCCGCCGACGCGGCCAGCAGAAAGGCAAAGCAGACCGCCAGGGCCAGCACACCGCCCAGCACGATTCCCATGCCGCAGCGGATCAGCTTCGCGCCCTGCTCCTCCTCTTTTTTCCCCATAGAAACACCCTCCCTTGGCATGGATTTCTACTGAAACCTATGCAGGGAGGGTGCTGGCTAGTACGATATTACTTCTTGTCCTTGGAATCCTTGGTGTCCTTGGTATCCGCGGGGGCGTTCTCCGTGGACTGGGTGCCCTTGGTGGAGATGGCCCACTTGGTAAACTCGATGCGCACGCGGTCGGCGCTGGTCTCGATAACGATGGTGTCCTCCTTCACCTGGCAGATGGTGCCCACGATGCCGCCGATGGTGGTGATCTCGTCACCCACCGCCAGCTCGGAACGCATCTTGGCCGCCGCCTTCTTCTTCTTGTTTTCCGGCCGGATCAGCAGGAAGTAGAAGACCGCGATCAGAATGACCAGCGGCAGGATCATGGACATAAAGCCGGCGGTGCCCTCGGTGCTCTGCGTCAGCAGCGCGCTTGCAGCCTGTGTGAACAATGGTATCCCCTCCGAATGTTTCTTTGATAAAAGGACTTATCAAAAGGACATTATAAAGCCAAATGCAGGATTTGACAAGCCCTTTTCTGGTTTCCTTTACAAAAACTTCACAGCCGCCCGGACAGCTTCTCCGAGTACTCCGCCCGGAAGGCGGCGAACTGCCCTTCGTCCAGGGCCTGGCGGATGCGCTGGGTCAGCTTGTTGTAGAAATAGAGGTTGTGGAGCACCGCCAGGCGCATAGCCAGCATCTCCTCCGCCGCAAACAGGTGGCGCAGGTAGGCCCGGGAGAAGTTCCGGCACACCGGGCAGTCGCAGTCCGGGTCGATGGGCCGCTCATCCAGCTTGTACTTCTCATTGCGGATGTTCATCGCCCCCGACCAGGTGAAGAGCTTGGCGTGGCGGGCATTGCGGGCGGGCATGACACAGTCGAAGAAATCCACGCCCCGGGCCACCCCCTCGATGATGTTGGAGGGGGTGCCCACCCCCATGAGGTAGCGGGGCTTGTCCGCCGGCATCCAGGGCTCCACCGCGTCGATGATGTCGTACATCACCTGGGTGGGCTCCCCCACCGCCAGGCCGCCGATGGCGTACCCGTCGCAGTCCAGCTTGGCGATCTCCTTCATGTGCCAGATGCGCAGATCCTCAAATGTGGCCCCCTGGTTGATGCCGAAGAGCATCTGCCGGGGATTCCCCGCGTCGGGCAGGGCGTTGAGCCGGTTATGCTCCGCCACGCACCGCTCCAGCCAGCGGAGGGTGCGCTCGCAGGAGGCCTTGGCGTACTCGTAGGTGGCCGGGTTCTCCACGCACTCGTCAAAGGCCATGGCGATGTCGCTGCCCAGGTTGGACTGGATCTGCATGGACTCCTCCGGCCCCATGAAGATGCGCCGGCCGTCGATGTGGGAGGCAAAGGTGACTCCCTCCTCCTTGATCTTGCGCAGGCCGGACAGGGAGAACACCTGGAACCCGCCGGAGTCGGTGAGGATAGGGCCGTCCCACCGCATAAACTTGTGCAGGCCGCCCATCTGGCGTACCACCTGGTCGCCGGGGCGCAGGTGGAGGTGGTAGGTGTTGGACAGCTCCACCTGGCAGCCGATCTCCTTCAGATCCAGGGCGGATACCGCCCCCTTGATGGCCCCCTGGGTGCCCACGTTCATGAACACCGGCGTCTGCACCGTGCCGTGGGCGCAGGTGAACACGCCCCGCCGGGCCTTCCCCTCTGTTTTCAGGACTTCAAACACAGTAAAACTCCTTTGTCTTCAAAGCAATGGATTCAGCAGACATTATCATACCAGAAGGCGGGGAACTTGGCAAGGTTTCCGGCAAAAGCGGGCATTTCCCCGCCGCTGCAACCGCCGGTTGCCGAATAGTTGGTGGACAGGACGGGCGCCTTCCCTTATAATTGGGCTCGAGGTGAGGACAATGACACTGGGAGAGCGCATCCGGGAGCAGAGGAAGGCCAGGGGCATGTCTCAGGAGATG
>NBJMR02800__coassemble_2347_pt1 | contig 14705 bp, 13 predicted proteins | sample NBJMR02800__metabat2_high_PE_046 | metagenome-assembled genome bin NBJMR02800
CAAGGAGGACATCGACAAGGCCGTCAAGGAGGCCGAGCAGTTCGCCGCCGAGGACGCCAAGCGCAAGGAAGAGGTGGACGTGCGCAACCAGGCCGACCAGGTGATCTACCAGACCGAGAAGGCCCTGGAGGACGCCAAGGACAAGATCAGCGCCGACGACAAGGCCAGCGTGGAGGCCGCCCTCAACAAGCTGAAGGAGGCCATGAAGGGCACCGACGTGGAGGCCATCAAGACCGCCACCGAGGAGGCCAGCAAGGCGTTCTATCCCATCGCGGAGAAGATGTACCAGCAGACCGGCGCCCAGGGCGGCGCGCAGCCCGGCCCCGACATGGGCTCTGCCCAGGCCGGCGGCGCCACCAACACCGACCCCAACGTGGTGGACGCCGACTACGAGGTCGTGGACGACGACGGCAACAAGTAATGAAAGGGAACGCAACGGCGGGGGCCTGCCCCCCGCCCTGCGGCGTTCCATCCTGCGGTATGGCGGGGGCTTGCCCCCGCCGCTTTCCGCGTAAAGAGGTGAGAGAAACCAATGCCTGAACAGAAGCGCGATTATTATGAGGTCCTGGGCGTGTCCAAGGGGGCCAGCGACGAGGAGATCAAGAAGGCCTACCGGAAGAAGGCCAAGCAGTACCACCCCGACCTGAACCCCGGCGACAAGGACGCCGAGGCCAAGTTCAAGGAGGTCAACGAGGCCTATGAGGTGCTCTCCGACAAGGAGAAGCGCTCCCGCTACGACCAGTTCGGCCACGCCGGGGTGGATCCCAACTTCGGCGCCGGCGGTCCCGGCGGCGGGTTCGGCGGCTTCGGCGGCTTCGATATGGGCGACATCGACCTGGGCGACATCTTCGGCTCCTTCTTCGGGGGCGGCTTCGGCGGCGGCGGTTCCAGCCGCCAGCGCACCGGCCCCATGAAGGGGGACACCCTGCGGGCCTCGGTCACCATCTCCTTTGAGGAGGCCGCCTTCGGCTGCGAAAAGGAGCTGAACCTGACCCGCACCGAGCCCTGCGACGAGTGCCACGGCACCGGCTGCGCCCCCGGCACCACGGCGGAGATCTGCCCCGACTGCCACGGCAGCGGCCAGATCCGCATCCAGCGGGGCGGCGGGGCCTTTACCTTCGCCACCACCACCACCTGCCCCAAGTGCGGCGGCAGGGGCAAGATCATCCACCAGCCCTGCAAGAGCTGCGGCGGCACCGGCAATGTGCGCAAGCAGCGCCGCATCACCGTCACCATCCCCGCCGGCATCGACAACGGCCAGGCCGTGTCCCTGCGGGGCCAGGGCGGCGCGGGCAAAAACGGCGGCCCGGCGGGGGATCTGCTCATCAGCGTCACCGTGCGGCCTCACCCCTTCTTCAAGCGGGACGGCACGTCGGTGTATCTGGAGCATCCGGTCACCTTCCTCCAGGCCACCCTGGGGGCGGAGCTGGAGATCCCCACCATCGACGGCAAGGTCAAGTGGACTCTGCCCGCCGGCACCCAGCCCGACACCACCTTCCGCCTGCGGGGGAAGGGCATCCCCAGCGTCAACGGCCGCGGACGCGGTGATCAGTATGTCACCGTGAAGGTTCAGGTTCCCACCAACCTGAACCACGAGCAGAAGGAGGCGCTGCGTGCCTATGGCGAAGCCATGGGCGAGATTCCACCCAGTCCGGTGGACAGCGTAAAATCTTTCTTTGACAAAAAGAAGAAGAAGAAATAAAATAGAAGGACGAGCGTATGCCCGTCCTTCTATTTTTTTGATTTCCGAGAGGTGACCGCCTATGAATCCCGTCCACTATCTGGTCTATCTCTTTCCCATCGCCACCCTGCTGGCGCTGTTCGCCTTCTTCTACTGGTACTGGGGCACCCAGCGCGCCCCCCTGGCCAAGCGCCTGATCACGCCTCCCGAGGAGGCGCCCCGGGAGCAGCCCCGCTTCACCTTCGCCGGCAGATGCCATCCCCTGGTGCGGCGGGATGCCATTCCCATCCTTCTCATCACCGCCGTGTATGCCGTCACCGCCTTCGCCCACCTGGGCTCCCTCCGGGCGCCCCAGAGCGCCTGGGACTTCGGCAGCGGGGAGTCGGCCACCTTCTCCCTGCCCGAGGCGGTGCAGGTGTCCCAGCTGTGGTATTACCCCAACCTGGGCACCGGAAAGTACCAGGTGGAGATCTCCGAGGACGGGGTGACCTGGCTCACCCTGTGGAGCCGGACGGAGACGGATGAGGCCGGCAGCGAGGAGACCGTCTATTACTGGGCCGACTCCACCGGCTACGGCGAGAGCTTTGCCATGACCCAGAACTACAACCAGCTCTTCAAGTGGAACGAGATCGTCTTTGAGAACCCCCAGTATATCCGCTACCTGCGCATCACCGGGCAGGCCAACAAGGGCCTGCTGGAGCTGGGGGAGGTGGCCCTGTTCGACATGGCGGGGAACCGGGTGGAGGTGCCCGGCTCGGTCAGCCCCCTGTTTGACGAGCAGGACATGGTGCCGGACAAGCCCACCTACTACGACGAGGCCTATTTTGACGAGATCTACCACCCCCGCACCGCCTGGGAGCACATCCGTGGCATCGCGCCCTATGAGATCTCCCACCCGCCCCTGGGCAAGCTGATCATGGGCATCGGCATCCGCCTCTTCGGCATGACCCCCTTCGGCTGGCGGTTCATGGGCACCCTGTTCGGGGTGGGGATGCTGCCCCTGCTGTACGTGTTCCTGAAAAACCTGTTCGGCCGCACCTCCATTGCCACCTGCGGCACCATCCTGCTGGCGGCGGACTTCATGCACCTGACCCAGACCCGGCTGGCCACCATCGACACCTACGCGTTTTTCTTCATCCTGCTGATGTACTGGTTCATGTACCGCTACCTGACCCTGCCGGCGGGCACCCCCTTCCGGAAGTGCGCCCTGCCCCTGTTCCTGTCGGGGCTGTTCTGGGGCATCGGGGCGGCCTCCAAGTGGACGGTGATCTACGGCTGCACCGGGCTGGTGGTGCTCTACTTCATCGGCCTGTACCAGAAGGTGCGGGACTGGCCGGCGGAGCAGCCCGGCAGGGTGAAGTGGGTCTTCCAGATCCTCGGCTTCTCCGTGCTGGTGTTCGCCGTCATCCCGGCGGCCATCTACACCCTGTCCTACCTGCCCTATGCCATGGCGGAGGGGGACACCAGCCTCACCGGCCTCATCGGCGCCATGTGGGAGAACCAGAAGTATATGCTCTCCTACCACAGCGGCATCACCGACTCACACCCCTACGCCTCCCGCTGGTACCAGTGGCTCTTTGACATCCGGCCCATCCTGTACTATATGGACAACGATGTGGCGGGGTACACCACCCGCTTCGCCGCCTTCGTCAACCCGGTGGTGTGCTGGGGCGGCCTGCTGGCGGTGGCCTCCTGCGCCGTGCAGGCGGTGCGCCGCCGCTGCGCCAGGGCCCTGTTTATCTTTATCGGCTACCTGGCCCAGCTGGTACCCTGGTTCTTCATCGGGCGCATCACCTTCGCCTACCACTACTTCCCCTCCGTGCTCTTCCTGGTGCTGTCCCTGTGCTACGTGTTCCACACCCTGGCGGAGCGGGAGGAGATGGTGAACTGGAAGCCCGCCATGTTCGCCGTCACCGGTGGGGCCGTGGGGCTGTACGCCCTGTTCTACCCCGTGCTGGTTGGCATCCAGATCCCCACCTGGTACAGCAACAATGTGCTGGGGTGGTTCCCGAGCTGGCCGTTTTGACTCGTCTAGGGGGCATCCAATGCCCCCTAGATACGAGCCTGCGTGCCGGCGAAAACGCCGGCGACTTGGCTCGATACCCCCGGTTTCGCGCCCCGTGGCGCGGGTCGGGGTGTCTTTCCGGGAAATGAATTCCCGGAAAGACCTCTTCTGATCTGGTTTCCGCCGCTGGGGCGGCGGAACTCTGCGAGGCTTTTTCCGAGGTGTCTGTTATGTATCTCACCGATTACCACACCCACAGCAGCATGTCCTTCGACGGCCACGCCCCCATGGCGGACATCGCCGCCGCGGCGGAGCGGGCCGGGCTGGACGAGCTGTGCATCACCGACCACTGCGACTTTCTGGACGAGCACGGCCGCCCCAACCGGGCCTATGACTGGGACGGGGCCTGCGCCCAGTACCGGGAGGCCCTGGCGGCCTGCAAGCCGGGCTTCACCCTCCGGCTGGGGCTGGAGTTCGGCATGTCCCACCTGGATCCGGCGGCGGCAGCGGCCATCTGCGCCCGGCCGGAGGCGGACTTCATCCTGGGCTCCATCCACAACCTGTGCCCGGAGAAGGGGGGCACCGACCTCTACGTGGTTCCCTACCCCGACGAGGCGGCCTGCTGCGCCGCCCTGGACGACTACTTTGCCTCCATGGCCCTGCTGGCTGACACCGATTTCTACGACGTGCTGGCCCACATCATCTATCCCCTGCGGTATATGGAGGTACCGGTGTCCCTGGAGCCCTATTACGGCCGCATCCGGGCCATCCTGCGCACCGCCGTGGAGAAGGGCCGGGGCATGGAGATCAACACCTGCCGGGGGCACACCATCGGGGCGTGGAAGCCCATTCTGGAGCTCTACAAGTCCTGCGGCGGGGAGATCGTCACCGTGGGCTCCGACGCCCACACCCCCCGGGATGTGGGCAAGGGGGTGGAGGCGGCCTGCGCGCTGCTGTCCGCCTGCGGCTTCCGGTACGTCTGCACCTATGAGAAACGCAAGCCTGTATTTCACAAATTGTAAGGAGGAGATCACATGATCGCACTGGGCTGTGACCACGGAGGGCTCGCCCTCAAGCGCCACGTGATGGAGTACCTGGACGCCCGCGGACTGGCGTATCACGACTTCGGCTGCTATACCAATGAGAGCTGCGACTACCCCGACTTCGGCCGGGCCGCGGCGGAGGCGGTGGCCTCCGGCGAATGTGACCGGGGCATCGTCGTCTGCACCACCGGCATCGGCATCTCTATCGCCGCCAACAAGGTGAAGGGCATCCGCTGCGCCCTGTGCAGCGAGCCCCTGTCCGCCGAGATGACCCGGCGGCACAACGACGCCAACATGCTGGCCATGGGCGGCGGGATGATCGGGAACAACATGGCCGACCGGATTCTGGACGCCTTCCTCAACACGGAATTTGAGGGCGGCCGCCACCAGCGCCGGGTGGACAAAATCGAGGGCTGACACGAATTCGCAAAAAACAGCAGCGGTCTGCACCCACGCAAACCGCTGCTATTCTTTTGCACGCATGGTGTCCACCAGCCGGGACAGGGCCTCCGCCTCCCGCTCGGTATGGGCGGTCAAGGATAGCGGAACCTCCCAGCGGGAACTCACGGGAAACGCTTTGCCGCGCTATGGCAGCCCGACAAAAAAATCCTGATATTCAGCATGGAAGATTTCCTTCATTGCGACCAGTTCGCTCACCTTGATGTTCATCCGGTTGGTCTCCAGTTTTGCATAGGTGCTCTTGGAAATATTCAGCCCCATCAACTGGAGTTTTGCCACTGCCTGATCCTGGGTCATGCCAGCAGCTTTCCGCAAGCGCTGGATATTGTGCCCGATATCCAGATCTGGCCGTATCTTCTGCATAACGACACCCGCAATTCGCAATAAAGAATTTTACGGGTTGAGTTTATCCGGTTCCTCTGTTACAATGTTTCGTAATAACGAATTTTTTAACTGAGGGAACTTGTTTATGATGAAATGGCCTATGTGGGTACGGGTTGTCATTGGAGTCGCTGCGGTTTTGCTCTGCCTGATTTCCGCCCTCTTTCTCCAGCCGTGGATCGGGGAATACGGGCTGTTCCTAATCCTCCCTGGGGCGGCGGTATTTATCTGCCTCAATCCAGAGCTGTGGAGAGGGGAATAGCGGCGACAGCCCCTCATTTGAATGCGCAACACCCCGGCCCCGGAACCGTTTGGTTCCGGGGCCGGGGTGTTCTGTTTCAGATTCAGAGCAGGCAGCGCCCGCCCTGGTCGATATAGTGGGCGTCGGCCCGGAGGGTGAGGGCCCGGGGGCCGTCCCCCTCGAAGTACAGGCGTATGCCCTCCACGGCCACGTCCCGGGGCTCCGGCCCCTGGTGGGGCGGCAGGACAACCACCCGGCTCCCCCGCTCCTCGTCCCCCTCCAGGGCCTCCACCCGCACGGCCACCCGCCGGCCGGGGAGCACCCCCTCCAGGCGGAGGGCGCACTCCAGCGCCTGCCCGCCGTCGGGGCGCAGGGCCCCCAGGCGGCAGACGGTCAGGCCGCCCTCCAGCTCCAGCTGGCGTTCCAGCATGGGAAACCACCTCCATGGGATTCATACGGTGACAAATCCACACCGTATGTAGCGCAGGGGCGGCCCGCTCTATTGTATGCTCACCGGATCTGTCCGGTACCGTAGACCACATATTTGGAGCTGGTCAGCTCCTCCAGGCCCATGGGGCCCCGGGCGTGCATCTTCTGGGTGGAGATGCCGATCTCCGCCCCCAGGCCGAACTCGAAGCCGTCGGTAAAGCGGGTGGAGGCGTTGACGTACACCGCCGCCGCGTCCACCACGTCCAGGAACCGCTGGGCGGCGAAGTAGTCCCGGGTGACAATGGCCTCGGAGTGGCCGGTGCCGTGGGCGGCGATGAAGTCCACCGCCTCGTCAAAGCCGGACACCACCTTGACGGCCAGGATGTAGTCGCCGAACTCGGTGTCCCAGTCGGCGTCCTCGGCGGGCTTGACGAAGTCCCCCAGGATGGCCCGGGTCTCGGGGCAGCCCCGCAGCTCCACGTTTTTGGTCTGGAGCAGCTGCCACGCCATGGGCAGGAAGTCCGGCGCCACCGCCCGGTCTACCAGCAGGCACTCGGCGGCGTTGCACACCGACGGCCGGGAGGTCTTGGCGTTGTGAATGATGCGGGCGGCCATGTCCAGGTCGGCCCCCTCGTGGACATAGACGTGGCACACACCCACGCCGGTCTGGATCACCGGCACCCGGGTGTTTTTCACCACGCTCTGGATCAGCCCCGCGCCCCCGCGGGGGATGAGCACGTCCAGATACTCCGTCAGGCCCATCAGCTCGTTGGCGCTCTCCCGGCTGGTGTCCTCCACCAGGGCCACGCAGTCCCGGGGCAGGCCGGCGGACTCCAGGGCGTCCCGCAGGACGGCCACAAAGGCCTTGTTGGAGCGGAAGGCCTCCTTGCCGCCCCGGAGGATCACGGCGTTGCCCGACTTCAGGCACAGGGCGGCGGCGTCCACCGTCACGTTGGGCCGGGCCTCGTAGATGATGCCGATGACGCCCAGGGGCACCCGGCGCCTGCCGATGACGAGCCCGTTGGGCCGCGTATCCATCTTCACCACCTGGCCGATGGGGTCTGGGAGGGCGGCCACCTGCCGCACCCCCTCCACGATGCCGGCGATGCGGCCCTCGTCCAGGGCCAGCCGGTCTACCAGGGCCGGGCGCATGCCGGCGGCCTTCGCCGCCGCCAGATCCTCGGCGTTGGCGGCCAGAATCTCGCCCTTCCTGGCCTCGATGGCTTTAGCCGCCGCCTCCAGGGCGGCGTTCTTGGCGGCGGTGCCCGCCACCGCCAGCACCCGGCCGGCATTCTTGGCCGCCAGGCCCTGGGTCTCCAGTATGGTCATAAAAATCCCTCCTTGTTGTCCTCGGGTCCGCGGCCTATCGCGGCCCTGCATTGTGTGAATGTCATGATGTAGGGGCCGACCTGTGTGTCGGCCCGTCCCGGAAATGCGGGCGCACACACAGGTGCGCCCCTACGGCTGGTATCCGGATGTCAGGCAGACGGTGCGGCCGTGCTCAGCCCTGCCCCCGCCGGGCGGAGAACCGGGTACCCACGTCCTTTCCGTCCACGATGTCGTACAGGGCCTCCATACGGCTGCCGTTGGCGATCACCATGTCGATGCCCGCCTCCAGGGCCAGCCGGGCGGCGTGGAGCTTGGTGGCCATGCCGCCGGTGCCCCGCCAGGTGCCCGCGCCGCCGGCCATGGCCTCCAGCTCGGGGGTGACGGCCTCCACGTGGTGGATCAGCTTCGCGTCCGGGTGGGTGCGGGGGTCGGCGTCGTAGAGGCCGTCGATGTCGCTGAACAGCACCAGCAGCTCCGCCCCGCACAGCCGGGCCACGATGGCGGACAGGGTGTCGTTGTCGCCCAGCACCTTGGCCTGGCCGGTCTCGATCTCCGCCGAGGACACCGAGTCGTTCTCGTTGACCACCGGGATCACCCCCAACTCCAGCAGGGCCTCAAAGGTGTTGCGCAGGTGCTCCGACCGGATGGGGGACTCCACGTCCTCCCCGGTGAGCAGGATCTGGGCCACGGTGCGGTTGTACTCGGCAAAGAGCTTGTCATAGATATGTACCATCATGCACTGGCCCACGGCGGCGGTGGCCTGCTTCATCCGCAGTTCGCGGGGCCGCTCCTCCAGCCGCAGCTTCTTGGTGCCGATGCCGATGGCGCCCGAGGACACCAGCACCACCTGATAGCCCATGCCCTCCAGATCCGAGAGCACCCGGGCCAGCTTTTCCATGTTCTGCAGGTTGAGGCTTCCGGTTTCCCGGGTCAGGGTGGACGTGCCCACCTTCACCACCAGCCTGCGGGGGTTCTGCTGTTTCACTTGCTTCACGCTCCTCCTTGGTGTCCCTTTCATCATACCACAGCCGGCCGCTACAATAAAGTGGAAATCCAAACAGACGGCAGAGAAACCTGTCGGAAAGAAAACTGGCTGTTTCAGTACTTTTTTACACTTTTAAGGTTGAAATCCTTCCGGTTTTGGAGTACAATATCGTCCGCTGACCAGGGAGTAAGCGGGAGGAGGCGCGAGGTTGCTCAATATTGTGCTGTTTGAGCCGGAAATTCCCCAAAACACGGGAAATATCGCACGAACCTGCGCGGTGACGGGCACCCGTCTCCACCTGATCAAGCCTCTGGGCTTTGACATCAGCGACAAGGCGGTCAAGCGGGCCGGTCTGGACTACTGGCACCTGGTGGACGTGCGGGTGTATGAGAACCTGGACGACTTCTTCGCCAAGACCGGCGCGGAGGACATCTGGCTGGCCACCACCAAGGCCCCCCGGCCCTATACCAAGGCCGTCTTTCGGGATGAGTGCTACCTGATCTTCGGCAAGGAGACGGCGGGCCTGCCGGAGGAGTTCCGGCGCGCCCACGCCGCACGCTGTATCCGCATTCCCATCCGGGCGGAGGCCCGGTGCCTGAATCTATCCAACGCGGCCGCGGTGCTCACCTATGAGGCGCTGCGGCAGCTAAACTTCCCCGGCCTCGCCGGGGAGGGCGAGATGAAAGGAGAGGCTCTATGAACTACAACAAGAAGACCGTCAAGGACATCGACGTGGCCGGCAAGAAGGTTCTGCTGCGCTGCGACTTCAACGTGCCCCAGGATAAGGCCACCGGCGCCATCACCGACGACAAGCGCATCGTGGCCGCCCTGCCCACCATCCGCTACCTGCTGGAGCAGAAGGCCGCTGTGATCGCCTGCTCCCACCTGGGCAAGCCCGTGGCCACCTTTGACTCCTATGTGAAGAAGCAGGCCGAGAAGGGCAAGGATCCCGCCTCCATCACCGAGGAGGAGTGGAAGAAGTCCCTGGCTAAGCTGTCCCTGGCCCCTGTGGCCAAGCGGCTGAGCGAGCTGCTGGGCCAGGAGGTCATCATGGCCGCCGACGTGGTGGGCCCCGACGCCACCGCCAAGGCCGCCGCTCTCCAGCCCGGCCAGATCATGCTGCTGGAGAACACCCGCTTTGAGAAGGGCGAGACCAAGAACGACCCCGAGCTGGCCAAGAAGATGGCCTCCATGGCCGAGGTCTATGTGTCCGACGCCTTCGGCGCCGTGCACCGCGCCCACGCCTCTACCGCCGGCGTGGCCGCCTACCTGCCCGCCGTGTCCGGCTTCCTGATCCAGAAGGAGCTGGAGATCATGGGCGGCGCCCTGGCCAATCCCAAGCGGCCCCTGGTGGCCATCCTGGGCGGCTCCAAGGTGTCCTCCAAGATCGGCGTCATCAACAACCTGCTGGACATCGCCGACACCATCATCATCGGCGGCGGCATGTGCTACACCTTCGCCAAGGCCATGGGCGCCAGCGTGGGCAAGTCCCTGCTGGAGAGCGACTGGCTGGACTACTGCAAGGAGATGATGCAGAAGGCCAAGGAGAAGGGCGTCAAGCTGCTGCTGCCCGTGGACGGCCTGGCCGCCACCGAGTTCTCCGCCGACGCCGCGGCCCACCCTGTGGACGGGGTGGACATCCCCGACGACATGATGGGCATGGACATCGGCCCCAAGACCATCGAGCTGTACACCGACGCGGTGAAGAACGCCGGCACCGTCATCTGGAACGGCCCCATGGGCGTGTTTGAGTTCCCCGCCTTCGCCGAGGGCACCCGCGCCATCGCCAAGGCCCTGGCCGAGTCCGACGCCATCACCATCGTGGGCGGCGGCGACTCCGCGGCCGCCGTGGCCCAGCTGGGCTATGCCGACAAGATGACCCACATCTCCACCGGCGGCGGCGCCTCCCTGGAGTTCCTGGAGGGCAAGGAGCTGCCCGGCGTGGCCTGCCTGCTGGATAAGTAAACGGCGTGCAGGCGCCGCCGCGCGAGCGTAAGCGAGCCGCGCCGTCAGGCGCGCCCAAGCGTTTTGGCCAACGGCCAAAACCTTGCCGCAGGGCGAATTCACTTCGCCCGAGGATGTGAAATCAATGGGTACCCGGCAGAGCGGAGCTCTGCTGGGATGCGCCTCCCTGGAGTTCCTGGAGGGCAAGGAGCTTCCCGGCGTGGCCTGCCTGCTGGATAAATAAGACTTTGGTGCCGGGCAGCTCCTTCGTCGGGATCCCCGCGCGAGCCCAGCGGCTTTGCCGCGGGTCGCGTGGGGAGAGGAGGCACAGTGAAAGGATCGAGCTTTCCCGCCAGCGGGGAAGCGAGAGATCTGGAACTTGTGCCGACGAGCCCGGCGTGGCCTGCCTGCTGGACAAGTAAAAGGCCCGCGATTCCATGCATGGCCGGCAAAGGGGTCGGCCGGTAAAATAAAATACAGAAGTGAAGAAAGGGGTTCGTCCTACCCATGAACAGGAGATACCGTAAGACGATTATCGCTGGAAACTGGAAGATGAACAAGACGCTGAGCGAGACCAAGGCCTTTGCCGAGGAGCTCAAGCCCCTGCTGGGCCGCCCCAACTGGTGCGAGGTAGTCCTGTGTGTGCCCTATGTGAACATCCAGGCCGCCGTGCGCATGTTTAAGGAGTGCCGGGTGTCCATCGGCGCGGAGAACTGCCACTTTGAGTCCCACGGCGCCTACACCGGCGAGGTCTCCCCCGAGATGCTCAAGGAGCTGGGCGTCAAGTACGTGGTCATCGGCCACTCCGAGCGCCGCCAGTACTACAATGAGACCGATTTCACCGTCAACAAGAAGGTGCATGCCGCCCTGGAGGCCGGCCTGTACCCCATCGTCTGCGTGGGCGAGAGCCTGGAGCAGCGTGAGCTGGGCGTCACCATGGATCTCATCTCCTACCAGGTGAAGGCCGCCCTGTCCGGCGTGCCCGCCGAGAAGATGCGCCACGTGGTCATCGCCTATGAGCCCATCTGGGCCATCGGCACCGGCAAGACCGCCACCGCCGAGCAGGCCGGCGAGGTGTGCGAGGCCATCCGCACTGTGATCCGCAAGCTGTACGGCGCCCGGGTGGCCCGCAGCGTCACCATCCAGTACGGCGGCTCCATGAACGCCAAGAACGCCCATGAGCTGCTGGCCCAGCCCGACGTGGACGGCGGCCTCATTGGCGGCGCGTCCCTGAAGGCCCCCGATTTTGTGGAGATCGTCAACGCCGCCAATCAGGAGCAGTAAGCCGTCCACGTCGGGCGGTGATACGGGAACCCAACGAGAGCCCAGCGGAGCGGGTCTCGTTGGGAGAGGAGGAGCAAGGGAGCGGAGCGCAGCTTTCGCCGTCAGGCGGAAGCGGAGCAAAGCGGACTTTGCGACGACGAGGACGGCGGCCTCATTGGCGGCGCGTCTCTGAAGGCCCCCGATTTTGTGGAGATCGTCAACGCCGCCAACCAGGAGTGAGAAGCGCGGAGGGTAGGCGCATAGGGGAGCTAAGGTAGGGCGCAGGCGAAAAAACAGGCGACGGGCGCAGCCCGGAGCGGCATTTTTCGCGGAGCCCGGACTTAGCGACCCGGCTATGCGCCCAACCCGCAGCGTGACAGTGAGAAGCGCGGAGCCGTCGGGAGCGTGCCCCCGCAAAACGGGCTCTGCAGCGACGAATTCGCCCGACTTGTGTGCAAGAGAAGTTTAGATTCGAGGTTATTATGAGTAAGACACCGACTACCCTGATCATTATGGACGGCTTCGGCCTGTCTGACGAGCGGAAGGGCAACGCCATTGCCGCCGCCAGCAAGCCGAACCTGGACAAGATTTTTGCCGAGAACCCCGGCTGCAGGCTGTCCGCCTCCGGGCTGGACGTGGGCCTGCCCGAGGGCCAGATGGGCAACTCCGAAGTGGGGCACACCAACATCGGCGCCGGCCGGGTGGTGTTCCAGGATCTGCCCCGCATCAGCCGTGCCATCGAGGACGGCAGCTTTTTTGACAACGACGCCTATGTGGAGGCCATGGACGACTGCAAGGAGCGGGACGGTTCCCTCCACCTGATGGGTCTGCTGTCCGACGGCGGCGTCCACAGCCACATCACCCACCTGTTCGCCCTGCTGGAGATGGCCAAGCGCCGCGGCCTGAGCCGGGTGTATGTCCACTGCTTCCTGGACGGCCGCGACGTGCCTCCCGCCTCCGGCAAGGGCTACGTGGAGCAGCTGGCGGCCAAGTGCAGGGAGATTGGCGTGGGACAGATCGCCACCGTCATGGGCCGTTACTACGCCATGGATCGGGACAAGCGCTGGGATCGGGTGCAGCGGGCCTATGACGCCATGACCCGGGGCGAGGGCATCCAGAATCCCGACCCGGTGGACGGCGTGCAGAAGTCCTATGACGCCGGCGTCACCGACGAGTTTGTGGAGCCCATCGTGTGCACCAAGGACGGGAAGGTGAAGGAGGGCGACTCCATCATCTTCATCAACTTCCGCCCTGACCGGGCCCGGGAGATCACCCGCTGCTTTGTAGATCCCGCCTTCACCGACGTGGAGCGGAAGAAGGGCTACTTCCCCGTCACCTATGTGTGCACCACCGAGTACGACGCCACCATGCCCAATGTGCTCATCGCCTTCCCCCACAGGGAGCTGGTGAACATCTTTGGCGAGTATATCGCCCGGCAGGGCTACACCCAGCTGCGCATCGCCGAGACGGAGAAGTACGCCCACGTGACCTTCTTCTTCAACGGCGGGGCGGAGCAGGTCTTCCCCGGCGAGGATCGCTGCCTGATCCCCTCCCCCAAGGTGGCCACCTATGACCTCCAGCCCGAGATGAGCGCCCCCCAGGTCACGGAGGAGGCCGTCAAGCGCATCGAGAGCGGCAATTACGACGTGATCATCCTCAACTTCGCCAACTGCGACATGGTGGGCCACACCGGCGTGTTTGAGGCCGCCGTCAAGGCCGTGGAGGCCGTGGACGACGGCGTGGGCAAGGTGGTGGAGGCCACCTCCCGCATGGGCGGCGTGACCCTGATCACCGCCGACCACGGCAATGCCGAGCGGATGCTGGACGCCGACGGCGTCACCCCCTACACCGCCCACACCACCAACCTGGTGCCCTTCTACATCGTGGGCGCCGACGTGAAGCTGCGGGACGGCCGCCTGGCCGACATCGCCCCCACCATGCTGGACTTGATGGGTCTGGAAAAGCCCGCGGAGATGGACGGGGAGACGCTGATCCTCAACTGATTTTCCTCAAGCCTTCCCCTCTCAGGGGGAAGACCTGCTGCACCTGGCATAAGCGGTATCCGGCGGGAGCAAGCTCCCGCCCTACCATAGATCCCCGGCGGGCGGAGGCCCGTCCCCCACACAATCCTACCCCTGCGGGGCGGGGGCTTGTCCCCGCCGCCAAGACGAAAGGAGTTTTTACCCATGAAGCAGATTATCGAGATCGTCGACGTCCTGGGCCGCGAGATCCTGGACAGCCGCGGCAACCCCACCGTTGAGGTGGAGGTCTACCTGGAGGACGGCACCATGGGCCGCGCTGCGGTTCCCTCCGGCGCTTCCACCGGCATCTATGAGGCCTGCGAGCTCCGGGACGGCGACAAGAGCCGCTACAACGGCAAGGGCGTGGAGAAGGCCGTCTCCAACGTGAACACCGAGATCGCCGAGGCCCTCATCGGCACCAACGTGCTGGATCAGGTGGCCATCGACAAGATGCTCATCGAGCTGGACGGCACCCCCAACAAGAGCCGCCTGGGCGCCAACGCCATCCTGGGCGCCTCCCTGGCCTGCGCCAAGGCCGCGGCCGAGAGCCTGGGCACCTCCCTGTACAACTATATCGGCGGCGTCAACGCCAAGCAGCTGCCCGTGCCCATGATGAACATCCTCAACGGCGGCGCTCACGCCACCAACAACGTGGAGATCCAGGAGTTCATGGTCATGCCTGTGGGCGCCACCAGCTTCCGTGAGGCTCTGCGCATGTGCGCCGAGGTCTTCCACCAGCTGAAGACCACCCTGAAGGAGAACGGCACCCCCGCCGCCGGCGTGGGCGACGAGGGCGGCTACGCCCCCAACCTGAAGAAGGACGAGGACGCCCTGAAGGTGATCGTGCAGGCCATCGAGGAGGCCGGCTACAAGCCCGGCGAGGACTTCAAGATCGCCATCGACGCCGCCTCCTCCGAGTGGTGG
>NBJMR02800__coassemble_2493_pt1 | contig 13495 bp, 12 predicted proteins | sample NBJMR02800__metabat2_high_PE_046 | metagenome-assembled genome bin NBJMR02800
GGAAGTCGATGATCTCCACCAGGGACTCCTTGGCCTCGTCCTGGCCGGCCACGTCCTTGAAGGTGACGCCGGTCTTTTTCTCCACGTATACCTTGGCGTTGGACTTGCCCAGGTTGCCGATGCCGCCGCCCATCTTGCCGGCCATGCCCCGCATGAGCAGGGAGAAGGCCACCATGATGATCACCATGGGCAGCACCCAGGACACCAGCAGGGAGATGATGGGGTTCATAGGCTCCACATATTCGGTGCCGTACTGGGTGATGCCCTGTTCCTCCAGCAGGGTGAGCAGGCTGGAGTCATTCAGGGGGGCGCAGAAGTAGACCACGGAGGAGGACGAGGACGTGCCGCCGCCGCTCTGCCCGGAGGCGCCGCCCTGGATGGGGGTGAGCCCCTCCAGCACGGGGAGATCCAGCTGGCCTCCGGTGGTCTCGCCGCCGGTGCCGCCGCTTTCTCCACCGGAGGTATCGGCAGAGCTGGCCTGGCTGTCCTCCTTCACCGCCTCCACATTGCCGTCGTCGTCAAACTGGAGGGTGTATCCCTCCTTGAGGGTGAAGGTGTACCGGTCGCTCTCCATGAGCACCGAGTCCACCACGCCGTCCATGACCAGATCGCGGAACTGGCCGTAGAGCACCTCCACGGAGTTGGCCTGCTGGAACCGGGAGGTGGCCACGTTGACCAGCAGGGTGAGCACCAGGGCCCACAGCAGAACCGAGACAATGGCGGTCACGTTGCGCTTGTTGCCGCCGTTTCCCCGGTTGTTGTTCTGATTGGGGTTCAAGGTAGAGTTCCTCCTTGATGGGAAACAGTTTCGTCCGAAGTAATAATATAGTTATAGCACAAGGCGGGGGAAAAAACAAGAAAGGGGGTGGGCAAAACCTGTAAACTTTCTATGAAAAGCCGACGGAAACTGACGGCCGCTTTTTGCGTATTTCCGGCAATTTTGGCTTTTTTGATCCGGGCGGTTGTGGTATACTGAAGGAGATAAACGGACAAGAGGAAGGAAGAGGAAGCATGAAGGAGCGCAGGCCCAATCTGGAGGCGGAGGCCGACGGCATCATCGAGGGCCGCAACGCGGTGATCGAGGCCCTGCGGGCGGGGACGCCCGTGGACAAGATCTATCTGGCCAGGGGGGAGACCGACTCCGCCCTGGGGCACATCGCCTCCACGGCCCGCTCCAGGGGCATCGTGGTGGTGGAGTGCGACCGGCGCAAGCTGGACGGCATGAGCCGCACCCACTCCCACCAGGGGGTGATCGCCCTGGCGGCGGTGCGGGAGTACGCCAGCGTGGACGACATCCTCAACGCCGCGGAGGAGAAGGGGGAGCCCCCCCTGATCGTGGTGTGCGACGAGCTCTCCGACCCCCACAACCTGGGGGCGGTGATCCGCACCGCCGAGTGCGCCGGGGCCCACGGGGTGATCATCCCCAAGCGGCGCTCCGCCGGTCTCACCGCCGTGGTGGCCAAGACCTCCGCCGGCGCGGTGAGCCACGTGCCCGTGGCCCGGGTGCCCAACCTGCCCGCCCTGCTGGACGAGCTGAAGGAGGCGGGGGTGTGGGTGTTCGGCACCGCCGCCGACGGGGACCGGCTGCTCTACGACGCGGATCTCAAGGGCCCCGCCGCCATCGTCATCGGCAGCGAGGGCACCGGCATGGGCCGTCTGGTGGCGGAGAAGTGCGACTTCAAGGTGCGCATACCCATGAAGGGCAGGCTCAACTCCCTCAACGCCTCCGCCGCGGCGGCGATCATGCTCTATGAGGCCGTCCGGCAGCGTATGCAGCTCTAGGGGGGATTTATCCCCCCCTAGATACGAGCCTGCGTGCCGGCAAAGCCGGCGACTTGGCTCGATACCCCCTCACCCGCGCACGGCGCGGGTGGCCGCCCGCCGGTGGCGGAGCGGGTATTGGTGTCCTGCGGCGAAATCAATTCGCCTCCGGACGTTTTTAACCGCCATTTACGCAAAGGGGCCGACCCATCATCCACCGATTCCACCACGCAAAGCAGGTGAGCATCATGTCCGACGACCGGGACGACAAACAGAATACAGGCGCCCCCGGCCCGGAGGACTTCTCCCTGGAGGAGATTCTGGCGGAGTTCGGCGGCGGGCCGCCCAAGCCCACCCGCTGGAAGGAGGATACCATCCCCTTCCCGGTGCAGGGGCGCCGGCCCAGAGGGGGCTCGCCGCCTCCGCCGGCGGGCGGCGGCAAGGTGGTGGACTTCCCCGCCGGGAAGCGGGAGGCAGGCCCCAGGCCCGCCCCGCCGCCCAAGGCCCCGCCGCCCCCTCCGAAACCGGAGGAGTCCGAACCGGAGGAGGCGCCGGAGGAGGACGGGGACGACAAGGTGGTGGACTTCCCCGGCGAGGAGGGGCCCGCCTCGGACAACCCCATCGCCGAGGGCCTCAACCGCCTGCTCCAGAAGGCCGACGACTACGCCGGCCACATGTTTGAGGAGGAGGGGAAGGAGGACGACGAGGAGATCCGCCGGGCGGAGGAGTTCATCCCCGGCACCGACGAAGAGGAGCCGCCGGAGAACCGGCGGGAGCGCCGCCCCCGCCGCCAGCCGCCACCCGCCCCCGACCTGCCCCCGGCGGAGCTGGCCCGGCGGTACGGCAAGGGGCTCAAGTCCCTGGGCATCCGCTCGGTGCTGGTGTTCCTGCTGCTCATCCCCGCCCTGTACCTGACGGTGGATGTGTTCCCCTATCCCGCCGCCCTCACCCCCCAGCTGCGGGTGCTGCTGCTCTCGGCGGCCCAGGGCCTGGCCATGCTGGTGGGCATCGACGTGCTGGCCCGGGGGCTGTTCCGCCTGGTGCTGCTGGAATTCGGTATGGACACCCTGCTGGTGTTTGCCTGTGCCGCCACCCTGGCCGACGCGCTGACCATGTACCGGCTGGATCCCCGGGAGGGTCAGATGCCCTACTGCGCGGCGGCCATCCTGGCCATCTTCCTGCTGATGCGGGGCACCCGGCGGAAGCGCCGGGCCCAGCGGCTGGCCTGCCGCACGGCGGCGGCCGCCGCCCACCCCTACCTGGTGACCCTGGACGAGGGAAAGTGGAGCGGCCGGGACACCTACGCCAAGTGGTCGGGGGAGCCCATCGGCTTCGGCCGCCAGATGCAGGCCGCCGACGGGGCGGAGCGGATTTTCCACCGCATCTGTCCGCTGCTGTTCATTGCCTGCCTGCTGCTGAGCATCGTGGCCTCCATCGGCCGGGGCGCGCCGGAGCGGCTGCTGTGGTGCCTGTCCGCCATGCTCACCGCCTCCACCTCTCTGTCCGGGGGGCTTTGCTACGCCCTGCCCTGGCTGAGCCTGACCCGCCGCCTGAGCAAGTCGGGGGCGGCCATCGCGGGCTGGGACGGGGTCACCGCCACCGGCGGCAGCGGCATCCTGCTCACCGACACCGACTTTTTCCCGCCGGGCTGCGTCTCCCTCAACGGCATCAAGATCTTCGGGGACTTCCCGGTGGACAAGGTGGTGTCCAACACTGCCACCCTGATCCGGGACTCGGGCTGCGGCCTGGACAAGATCTTCCACGATCTGCTGCGGGCGCAGGGCTGCGTCTACCGCCGGGCCTCCGGACTGACGGTCTACGAGGGCGGCCTGTCCGCCGTGATCCGGAACCAGCAGGTGCTGGTGGGCTCGGCGGCCTTCATGGGGCTCATGGAGATCACCCTGCCCCAGGGGCTCCATGTGAAAAACGCCGTGTTCTGCGCCATTGACGGGGAGCTTGCGGGTATCTTCGCCCTCAACTACACCCTCCACGGCAATCTGGAGCCCTCCCTCAACAGCCTCATCCGAAACCGGGTGACCCCGGTAATGGCCACCCGGGACTTCAACCTGATCCCCGCCATGCTGCGTCAGCGGTTCAAGCTGCCGGTGGACAGAATGGAGTTCCCGCCGGTGGAGCGGCGGGTGGAGCTCTCCGGCGAGGAGCAGAGCCACAGCGACATCCTCACCGCCGTCCTGTGCCGGGAGGGGGTGGCCCCCTACTCCGAGGCGGTGGTGGGGGCGGCCCGGCTCCGCCGGGCGGTGCGCACCTCCGCCGTGCTGGCCTGCCTGGGGGCCCTGGCGGGGCTGCTGCTGGCCTTCTACCTCACCTTTGTGTGCTCCTACTCGTCCCTCTCCGCCGTCAACCTGCTGGTGTTCCTGGTGATGTGGCTGGTGCCCACCCCGCTGATCGCCGGCATGGTCAACAAATATTGAGCAAAAACGACGCCCCGTCCATCGGACGGGGCGTCAGCGTGTCGAAAAAGCGGAAAAGCCGCTTTTTCGAGAAAGATTGCATGGTGGAAGGGGTTCGTTTTCTCGCGAAAAAGTCACCCCTTCCACCATGAGAAGTGCCATTTCCGACGCACATGTCGCCGGAAATGGCGGATTTTGATTTGATTCCTGCGGCTGCGCCGCAGGAACTCTGCGAGGCTCTCCTTCGCGGGAGGTTTTTTTGACAGCCTGGCGCCTCGTCCACCGGACGGGGCGTATTTTTGCACCTCTAGTTCTTCAGACTCTGCATCGGTGCGGGGATGCGGCCGCCGCGGGCGATGAAGGCGTCGCTGCCCTCGGGGTGGACGGGCATGACGGGGGCGGAACCCAGCAGGCCGCCGAACTCCACCGTGTCCCCCACCACCTTGCCGGGGGCGGGGATGATGCGCACGGCGGTGGTTTTGGAGTTGACCATGCCGATGGCGGCCTCGTCGGCGATGATGGCGGAGAGGGTGGCGGCGGAGGTGTCGCCGGGGACGGCGATCATGTCCAGGCCCACGGAGCACACGCATGTCATGGCCTCCAGCTTGTCCAGGTGGAGGGCCCCCGAGCGGGCAGCGGCGATCATGCCCTCGTCCTCGCTGACGGGGATGAAGGCGCCGGACAGGCCGCCCACGTGGGAGGAGGCCATGACGCCCCCCTTCTTCACCGCGTCGTTGAGCAGGGCCAGGGCGGCGGTGGTGCCGTGGGTGCCGCAGGTCTCCAGGCCCATCTCCTCCAGGATGCGGGCCACGGAGTCGCCGATGGCGGGGGTGGGGGCCAGGGAGAGATCCACGATGCCGAAGGGCACGCCCAGCCGGCGGCTGGCCTCCTGGGCCACCAGCTGGCCCATGCGGGTGATGCGGAAGGCGGTCTTTTTCACGGTCTCGGCCACCACGTCGAAGGACTGGCCCTTCACGGCCTGGAGGGCGTGATAGACCACGCCGGGGCCGGACACGCCCACGTTGATGATGCAGTCCGGCTCCCCCACGCCGTGGAAGGCGCCGGCCATGAAGGGGTTGTCCTCCACGGCGTTGCAGAACACCACCAGCTTGGCGCAGCCGAAGCCGCCCCTGTCGGCGGTGCGCTCCGCCGTCTCCTTGATGATGCGGCCCATGACGCCCACGGCGTTCATGTTGATGCCCGCCTTGGTGGAGCCCACGTTGACCGAGGAGCACACATAGTCGGTGATGGCCAGGGCCTCGGGGATGGAGGAGATGAGCTTCCGATCCGCCGGGGTGGCCCCCTTCTGCACCAGGGCGGAGAAGCCGCCGATGAAGTCCACGCCGGCGGTTTTCGCGGCGCTGTCCATGGCCACGGCGAAGGGGACATAGCTGCTGGTCTCCGACGCGCCGGCCACCAGGGCCATGGGAGTGACGGAGATGCGCTTGTTGACGATGGGGATGCCGAACTCCCGCTCGATGGCCTCGCCGGTGGCCACCAGGTGCTCGGCCCGGCGGGTGATCTTGTCGTAGATCTTCTGGCAGGCGGCCTTGGGGTCGGGATCGGCGCAGTCCAGCAGGGAGATGCCCATAGTGATGGTGCGAATGTCCAGGTGCTGCTGGTCGATCATGTGGATGGTATCTAAAATCTCATTGGTGTTAATCAAAGTCAAATCCTCCTGCACAGAACTGGCACCCGCGAAGCGGGGACGAGCCGGGTGGCGCGTACAAGCATTTTGGCCCCGGGCCAAAATCTTGCCGCAGGGGCAATTCACTTGCCCCGAGGAAGTAAAAAAACGGGGTTCCCGCAGGGCGTCAGCCCTGTGGGGCAATGGTGCGGATGTCCAGGTGCTGCTGGTCGATCATGCGGATGGTATCTAAAATCTCATTGGTGTTAATCATGGGTGCTCACCTTAAATTCTGTGCATGGCGTTGAAGATATCCTCCCGCTGGGCCCGGATATCCAGGTTCTGCTCCCTGCCCTCCTGCTCCAGCAGGGCGGCCAGCTGGCCGAAGGGGATGTCGCAGGCGCCGGCATCCACCAGCATGACCATGGTGAAGTCCTCCTGGAGGATGGTCTGGCTGATGTCCAGGATGTTGACGTTGTGCTGGGCCAGCAGGGCGCACACCAGGGACATGATGCCCACCCGGTCTTTGCCCAGAACGGTGACGATGGCTCTCATAAGTAAACAGCTCCTTTGTTTTTTCTGCGGTATGTAAGGCTTGGGCTGTCACGCTGCGCCTGTTCGCGACGCCCGGCTTCCCTCCGTCTCGGGCTCCAACCGCCCCGCTGTGCGGAGCTGGGTTTTCGCCCTCGCTCCGGTCCATCCGGGCTGCTCACGACGGCTCCGCGCTTCTATTGCAGCTCGTCCAGTGTCAGCCCGAAGGCGGGCAGGAAGTGCTCCATGAAGTAGTCCAGCTCGGGCAGCTCATAGCCCTTCAGGGCCTCCAGGGTCTGCTCCGCGGCCTGCCGGAACTCGCCGTTGCCCGCCTTGAGCTCCTCCACGCACTTGATGTAGGCGGAGAGCTTGTCGGCGGCCTTTACCAGCCTCCGGAGCTCGGGGTCGTAGTCCTCCCGCAGCAGGGGGTCGAAGGCGGGGCGCAGGGATTCCGGCAGCATGTCCAGCAGCTTGCGGGCGGAGAACTGCTCCACCTCCCTGTAGGCGTCCCGGATGTCCGGGTTGTAGTACTTGATGGGGGTGGGCAGGTCGCCGGTGAGGATCTCCGGCGCGTCGTGGTACAGGGCGGCGGCGGCGGCCAGCCCCGGGTCGGCCTCCCCGCCCAGCACGTCCCGCCGGATCACCGCCAGGGCGTGGGCCAGTACGGCCACCATGTGGGAGTGCTCCTGGATATTCTCCTGAACCGTGTTGCGCATCAGCCCCCAGCGGTTGATGTACCGCATGCGGGAGAGATAGGCGAAGAAGGGGTACTGGTCTGCCATGGCGATTCCTCCTGTAAAAACACACTATTTTACCACAGCAGGGGCGGCTTGTAAACGAAAACCGTCAAAAAAGCGGACGGCGCCCGGGCCGTCCGCTTGTCATCGGGAGACTTACTGCTCCTCCTTCACCTCAAAGGCGGCCACACTCTGCTCAAAGGCCGCCCGGTCGGCGTCGGAGCCGTGCACCTTCACCTGCACCGGCTGGGACAGATCCAGGGAGAACAGGCCCATGATGGACTTGGCGTCCACCACATAGCGGCCGGAGAGCACGTCCACGTCGCAGGCGCAGTGGGTGGCGGCCTTGACGAACTGGCGCACATCATCAATCGAGGTCAGGGAGACCAGAAATTCAGACATGTGAAAACACCTCCATAATCGCACTTTGAGAAAGACCTATACAAGAATTCGGGTTTGCCTTATAATAGGGATGCCCACATTATAGTCGATGAAATCAAAATTTCAATGGTTCGCCGGAGAAAAGAAAGAAATTCTGTTTGATTGCACAAAGGGCCCCGGCGGCGCGAGAGGAAAAACCATGCGAGTTGCTATCTATACCCTGGGCTGCAAGGTCAACCAGTACGAGACCCAGGCCATGGAGGCGGAGCTCACCCGCCGGGGCCACACCCTGGCCCCCTTTGACGGGGAGGCCGACGCCTACATCATCAACACCTGCACCGTCACGGCGGTGAGCGACAAGAAGTCCCGCCAGATGATCCGCCAGGCCCGCCGCCGCGCCCCCCATGCTGTGGTGGCGGTGTGCGGCTGCTACGCCCAGACAGACCCCGGGGCGGTGGAGAAGCTGGGGGTGGATCTGGTCATGGGCACCAATGACCGCATGGGCTTTTTGAACGCTCTGGAGGCCCTGAGCCCCGACGGGGGGCAGCCGGTGGTGGACGTGGACGACGCCCTGCGCCGCCGCACCTACGAGCGGCTCCCCGCCGGCGGGCTGGAGGGCCGCACCCGGGCCATGCTCAAGGTGGAGGACGGCTGTGTCAACTTCTGCACCTACTGCATCATCCCTTACGCCCGGGGCCCCATCCGCTCCCTGCCCCTGGAGGAGGCCGCCTGTGAGGCAAAGTGCCTTGCCGGGCTGGGGTACCGGGAGCTGGTGCTCACCGGCATCGAAATCTCCTCCTGGGGCCATGATCTGAAAAACGGCCAGGGCCTCATCGATCTCGTCGAGGGGATCTGCGCCGCCGCGCCGGGCTGCCGGGTGCGGCTGGGCTCCCTGGAGCCCCGCACCATCACGGAGGACTTCTGCCGCCGGGCCGCCGCCCTGCCCAACCTGTGCCCCCACTTCCACCTGTCCATGCAGAGCGGCTGTGATGCCACATTGAAGCGGATGAACCGGAAATATGATTCCGAACGGTATTATGAGAGCGTAAAATTACTGAGAGGCCACTTTGACCGGCCGGGGATCACCACCGACCTGATCGTGGGCTTCCCCGGGGAGACCGAGGCGGAATTTGCCCAGACCCTGGACTTTGTGCGTAAGTGCGCCTTCTCCGCCCTGCACATCTTCCCCTACTCCCGCCGCTCCGGCACCCCGGCGGCCTCCATGCCCGGTCAGGTGCCCCGGACGGAAAAGGAGGAGCGGGCCCATCGGGCCGCAGAGGTGGCGGCGGAGCTGCGGGCCGCCTGGCTGGCCGGGGGGATCGGCCGCACCGCGCCGGTGCTCTTTGAGGAGGAGAAGGACGGCCTGTGGCGGGGCCACGCCCCCGACTACACCGAGGTGTACGCCGAGGGCGTGGGATTACACAACGTAATAAAAACGGTCGAAATGACCGAAATACATGAAAATGGATGGAGAGGAAGCGTCGTGAAATGAAAAGGAAGCTCCTGCCCCTGGCGCTGTCCCTGGCCCTGCTGGCCGGGTGCGCCCCGGCCCCGGGGCCCTCGCCGTCCCCCACGGCGGAGGCGACCCCTTCGCCCACCCCAACCCCGGCCGCGGCGGTGGACTTCCACGCCTTTCTGGACGAGGTCAACGAGACAAGGCGGGCCGTCATCGAGGACGGGGAGCCCCTGGATATTACGGCCTGGACGCCGGACTTCACCGACCAGAACCACACCTTCACCGATGAGGCGATAGAGACCCTGCTGACCCGCCGCGATATGGTGGACTACCTCCCCCTGGAGCAGGCCAGGGAGGATCTGGACGTGTTCTTTACTCTCCTGCGCACCACCTACGGGGCCTATGAGTACTTCGGCGGCGATGAGGTATTTGAAGAGCTGAAGGCCGAAGCGATTCAAAGGCTGGAGGACAGTGCCGGTACCGGCTCCATGCTCGTCCGGCTGGCGACAGCCCTGTATGGGGCGCTGGAGGGGACGGTGCTGGATGGACACTTCACAATTGCGGGGAGCCACCTGGTTCCCCCGCTCTATACCTATTATGTGCCCGATGTATACATCAGCGACCCCGCCGGGCTGAGCGAGGACTATGTGAAGCCCACCATCGGCCCGGACGGGGCTATCACCTACGGCTTTTTCGCCATGAGCGAGGACGGGAGCGACCTGCCGGACAGCCTGGGCGGGTACGAGCTGGACTGGACGCTGTGCGAACCCGTGGGCCGCGGCAATTTCGTGTTCGCGGAGAAGGAATACCGGGGCATCCCCACGCTGCAGTCCCGATATATGTCCGCCGACACGCCGGAGGAAGAGGCCCAACTGGAGCGGTTCGCCTCCTGCGGCGGGGAGTACGCTGACGTGCCCCTGCTGATATTCGACGTGCGGAGCAACCCCGGCGGCAGCGACTGGTGGTTTATGGAATGGTTCAATGGGTGGACAGGACAGTATGCCCAGCCCCACAAGTGCACCGGACATCGGTACAGCCAGATCGGGTGCTATTTTCTGGACTATCCGGACGAGGCCATGGGAACCTGGCAGGTTTCCTCCCGGCCGGGCCGCTGGGTGAAGCGGGAAGGCCTCACCTTCCTGCTGACGGATGCCGCCACCGCCTCCGCCGGAGAGGATGTGCTGCTTGACCTGCACACGGTGGAGAACACACTGGTGGTTGGCGTAAACACGGGCGGCTGCTCCCTGGTGCCGGATAACTTCACCTGCTACCTGCCCAACACGGGGCTCCCGATTTTCTTCGGTACCGGCCTGGGCTTTTATGAGACCATGGAGAACCGGGACGTAGTGGGATACGCCCCCGATCTGTGGGTCAATCCGCCTGATGCCCTGGAGGCGGTGGCCCGGATGTGCGAATATTACGGCCTGCGGGGGTGAGCGCAGCTATTCCCCCCGGGAGCGGCGGTAGAAGGGGGCCAGCCAGCGCTCCAGCCGCTCCCGGGGGAGGGCCCAGTTGATCAGCAGGGACATGGCCACCCCCACGCCGGTGTCCAGCATGCGGTTGAGGGAGTAGGAGACATAGTTGTCCGGCCCGATGGAGAACAGCAGCAGGCACAGCACCACCCCGCCGGGCTGCACCGCCCCCACCCAGAAGAACTGGGCCAGAATGATGAGCACCACGATCCCCCCGAAGAGCAGGGGCACCAGCAGCAGGTGGTGTCCCCCGTCCGGGTAGAAGATCAGATAGATGCGGTAGATGCCGATGCCCAGGAACCCGCCGATCACGGTGCCGAACAGGCGGTTGCCGCCGTGGAGCCTGGAGTGCTCCATGTCGGCCCCCATGCCGAAGATGGCGCCGATGCAGGCAAAGGCCGGGTTGCGGCCCAGAAAGTAGTAGATCAGGGCGCACAGGGAGGCGGAGAGGGCGGTTTTCACGTTGCGCTGGCCCACGTGGACGGGGAGAGGCTGCTTCATGGCGGACAACTCCTTCCTTTGATCCCCTACAGTGTACCATGATCTGGGGGATTTTTCCACAGAAAATGACGAAACCGCAGGGTTTGCCTTTTGCCGGAAAATGTGGTATGCTGGGCAAAACGCAGATGGAGGAGGAACGCCATGAGCCGCGCCGACGAGCTGTTTATCCAGAACTGTAAGGACATCCTGGCCCACGGGGTGTGGGACACGGAGCAGGAGGTGCGCCCCCGGTGGGAGGACGGAACCCCTGCCCACACGGTGAAGAAGTTCGGCATCGTCAACCGCTACGACCTGCGGGAGGAGTTCCCGGTGCAGACCATCCGGAGGATGGCCTTCAAGAGCGCGGTGGACGAGCTGCTGTGGATCTGGCAGAAGAAGTCCAACAATATCCGCGATCTGAACTCCCACATCTGGGACGCCTGGGCGGACGAGAGCGGCTCCATCGGCAAGGCCTACGGCTACCAGCTGGGGGTGAAGCACGTCTATCCCGAGGGGGAGATGGATCAGGTGGATCGGGTGCTCTACGATCTGAAGCACAACCCGGCCTCCCGGCGGATTCTCACCAGCTTGTACAACCACCACGACCTCCACGAGATGGCCCTCTACCCCTGCGCCTGGTCGGTGACCTTCAACGTGTCGGGGAAAACCCTCAACGCCGTGCTCAACCAGCGCAGCCAGGACATGCTCACCGCCAACGGCTGGAACGTGATGCAGTACGCCGCCCTGGTGCACATGCTGGCCCGGGTGTCGGGGCTGGAGGCGGGGGAGCTGCTCCACGTGATCGCCGACGCCCACATCTACGACCGCCACGTGCCGGTGGTGGAGGAGATCATCGCCCGGGAGCCCTGCGACGCCCCGGCGCTGTGGATGGATCCGGCGGTCACCGACTTCTACGCCTTCACCAGGGACAGCTTCCGCCTGGAGGGCTACCGGTTCCACCCCCTGGACACGCCCATCCCGGTGGCGGTGTAAGGGGGGCGGCGGCATGTATGTGATCGCGGCGGTGGATCAGAACTGGGCCATCGGAAAGGGGGGGGATCAGCTGTGCTATCTCCCCGCCGATCTCAGGCGCTTTCAGGCCCTCACCACCGGACACCCGGTGATCCTGGGCCGCAAGACCCTGGCTACCTTCCCCGGCGGGCGGCCCCTGAAAAACCGGCGGAACCTGATCCTGTCCCGGGATCCGGCCTTCGCCCCGGAGGGGGCGGAGGTGTTCCGGTCGCTGGAGGCGCTGCGTGCCGCCGCCCCGGCGGATTCCTTCGTCATCGGCGGAGCCAGTGTCTACGCCGCCCTGCTGGACGGGTGCGACACGGCCTATATCACCAAAATCGGCAGGGCGTGGGAAGGGGCGGACGCCTTTTTCCCCAATCTGGACGGCGACCCGTCCTGGTTTATTGCGGAGGAGGGGGAGCCCCTGGAGCATGAGGGCATCCCCTTCCGCTATGTGACCTATCGGAGGCGTGACGGACATGTACCTGGATGACATTCTGGCCTACGAGCCCCGGGATGAGGCGGAGGCGGGGGACAAGGCCATGTTCCTGGAGTACCTCCGCCTCTTTCCCGACACCATCCTCACCCGGGAGAACAAAATCGCCCACCTGACCGCCTCCGGCTTCGTGGTCAACGGCGACGGCACCCGCGTGCTCATGGCCCACCACAACCTGTACCGGGTGTGGGCCTGGACGGGGGGCCACGCCGACGGGGACGGGGATCTGCTCTCCGTGGCCCTGCGGGAGGCCAGGGAGGAGACCGGGGTGGAGCACATCAAGCCCCTGAGCACCGCCATCGCCTCCCTGGACATCCTGCCCGTGTGGGGCCATGTGAAGCGGGGGGAATGGGTGCCCTCCCACCAGCACCTGAACGTCACCTACCTGCTGACGGCGGACGAGACCGACCCCATCCACATCCGGGAGGGGGAGAATACGAAGGTGGGCTGGCTGCCCGCCGAGGGCCTGCTGGCGTACACCAACGAGTGGCAGATGGACGGCATCTATGCCAAGCTGCTGGAACGGATAAGTACATATATAAAATTTTGACAATACTCTTGATAATCGCTGGAGATTGTAGTAGGATAGGGATGAATCCGAAGCGCGTCGGCGCGCTTACCGTCTTTTGCTTTGCAAAAGACGGTGATCTCTGGAAACCGGCGGCTTAACAAAGTTTGAAGGAGGATGTGTATGAAACGGCGGATTCTACCTATGATTATGGCTGTAATAATGATTCTGTCCATAATCCAAATGCCGGCGTGGGCGGCAACTGGGGATGACCCGGCGGGTGAGGACGGCAACCCCGGGCAGGTGTCAGAGCAGCCTGTCGAGGAAAGCGCAGAACCCAGCGCGCCGGTGGAGGAGGAGCCTGCCTCCAACGAGTTGCCCAGCCTGCCCGATGGGGAGACAGAGGAAGAACCCGCTCCCGAGGAGCGGGCCAAAAATTATGTCGCGGAAGTGAATGGTAAGAAGTTCACGACCCTTCAGGCGGCGATTGATGCAATTGAAAATGAAGGTATAATTACACTTTTAACCGATGTATCTGGCGCACAAATATCGGAATATAAGCAAATGCGATTCTATGATGCAAACAAAACGATTACTATTGATCTAAAAGGAAAAACGATTACG
>NBJMR02800__coassemble_2495_pt1 | contig 13484 bp, 13 predicted proteins | sample NBJMR02800__metabat2_high_PE_046 | metagenome-assembled genome bin NBJMR02800
TTGATCAAACAACTTTTTGAAACTTTGGTGAAGTTTCAAAAAGTTCAGCAGCCTGGCGAAAAGACTTTTTCGACAGGCTGAGGCGGGGCGGAGGAATTTCCTCCGCCCCGCCGCTGATTTACAGGCTGCTCCGGGCAGAATGGTTACTGCATGCCGTTCTCGTAAGCCTGAATCATCTTCTTGACCATCTGGCCGCCCACAGAGCCGGCCTCACGGCTGGTCAGATCGCCGTTATAGCCCTGCTTCAGGTTGACGCCCACCTCGCTGGCGGCCTCCATCTTGAACTTGTTCAGGGCCTCGCGGGCGCCGGGAACCACAGGCTGATTGGAATTGGTGTTCTTGGAACTAGACATAACGGTGCATCTCCTTTTGTGGCAAATTTGTTGGATTCGGAGAATCCGAACATAGCTTTGCCCCAGCCCGGATTTCTATGTGCGCCATTTTTTGCTGAATCAGACAGGGTTTGAAGCCCGCATCCGGTGAGAGATGCCGGCCCGCTCAGAGGAGGCCGTCCGCCCGGAGGCGGTCCAGGAGCCGGAGCGCTCTTACGCCCGCCGGGTCAGCTTGAGGGCCAGGACGGTGCGGTCGTCGGCGGCCGCGCCCACCTGGGCGGTGCTCTCGTCCAGGATGGCCTGGGCCAGCTCCCGGGGGCTGCCGCCGTTGAAGGCGGCCAGCTTGTCCCGGATCCACTGATCCCCCTCCCCTCCGGCCACCCCGTCGGTGACCAGGAGGACGCAGTCGCCGCTCTCCAGATGCAGGGCGGTGGTGTCGGGGGCGGCCCCGTCGCCGGAGGTGAGCCCGGCGGGGAGGGCCGCGCCGGTGATGCGGCTCACCGCCGCCCCCTTCTTCACGTAGGTGGGGGCCGCGCCGTACTTGTACACCCACGCCTCGCCGGTGAACAGATCCACCCGCAGCAGATCGATGGTGGTGAAGCCGCCGGCGGCCTCGTCGTTGCGCAGGGCCAGGGCGGAGTTGAGGGTGCGCAGGGCGTTCTCCGGCCGGACGCCGGCCCGGAGGAACTGCTCCAGCAGGCGGACGGCCAGGGTGCTCTCCCGCTGGGCCGGCGCGCCGGAGCCCATGCCGTCGCACAGCAGGACGTAGAGGGAGCCGTCGTCGTGCTTGAACCAGGCGCCGGTGTCGCCGCTCACCGCCTGGCCATCCTTCTTCTGGGCCGCCGCCCCGGCCACGGCCATGAGGGGCTCGCTCTGCACCAGCACCAGCTGATCCCGCCGGGTCTCGTCCAGGGGGCGCAGGGGGAAGTTCATCAGTTTGGACAGCCTGTCCACCGCCTCCGGCTTGCGCAGGGGGGCCAGTCCCGCCCCCTCCAGCTCGATGCGCAGATGGCCCGCCTGGTCGTAGTAGGCCGCCAGCTGGCACTCGATGCCCTGGGCGGTGAGGTGCTGCCGCAGGCGCTTCTCCCGCACCGGGTCGGGCACCAGCTCGGCGGACAGCTCCGCCGCCGCCTCCCCCAGCACCCCGGCCAGCTCGGCGTACTGGCGGCACACCGCCGCCCGGTTGTCCCGGAGGCGGCTCTGGAGCTGCCGCCGGTAGAGCAGGGCGGACAGCTCCTCGTTGGCGGCGGAGAGAAAGTCGTTAAAGTGGAGGCACCGGTTGGCGAAGTAGGCGGGGAAGTCGCCCCCCTCCCCCTTGCCCCGCTCCACCATGGCGGGGAGAGCGTCGTTGAGGGCATTGAAGGTGGACACGTAGTCCCGCTGCCAGCAGGCGGTCTGTAGGGGGCAGGTTTTGCACACCCGCTGGGCCGTCCGGTCAAAGACGGAGGCGGCGTCGTTGTCGTTGGGCCTGGGGGTGTGGAACACCCCCCGCATGGACTCGTACAGGTTCTTGAAGGCGGCGGCGGTGGCCTCCAGCCGGGCGGAGACATAGGCGCGGGCCCGCTCCTGGGTCTCGTGCCGGGGCTGCCGGGCCACCAGGGCCCCCACCTGCCGCAGGGCGCGCTGGGGGAGGAGCATAAAGACCACCGAGGCGATGAACACCTCATAGAGCAGGGCGATGTGGAGCCCGTCCTCCCAGGTCCACAGCACCGCCAGGGCGTTGGACAGCACGTAGGCCACCGCGGCGGCCAGCCGCCCCTGCCGGTGGAACACCCCGGCCATCACCCCCGACAGGGCGTAGGCCATGGAGTAGAAGGGCAGGCCCCCGGCGGAGAGATCCATCCCCAGCCCGGCGGCCACCCCCACCGTGGCCCCCACGCCGATGCCCCCGGCGTAGGCGGCGGCCATCACCGCCACCGCGGCGGCCAGCCGCCCGGCGGACAGATCCCAGAGGAGGGTGAGCCTGGACAGGGTGAGCAGCAGGGTGCCCCCCAAAATCAGCAGGCTCACCGTCTGCCGGGGGGTGAGGGCCTCCTCTTCCCGCTTCTCCGTCCAGGGGGTGAAGGCGACGCGGTAGAAGTAGGCCGACGCCCCGCACAGCAGCAGCTCGGTGCCGAAGAAGATCAGGCTCTCCGGCGACCAGCCCCGGTCGGATAAGTACACAAAGCCGGTGATCCCATCCATCCCCGCCGCCGCCAGGGGCATGAACCAGCTCTTGCGGTAGGCCTTCACGTCGAATAAGGCGAAGGCCAGGGAGAAGGCCAGGATGCAGGCGGCGGCGTAGCGGAGCCCCTCGGCAAAGCCCTGGAAGGACAGGTAGCCGAAGCAGGCCCCCAGCAGGGCGCAGAACCCGTCGATGCCCGAGCCGGAGGCCGCCACCAGCCCCAGGCCGAAGGGGGCGTATCCGCCGAAGATCTCCGCGCCGGAGAGCAGGGCCCCCAGCAGGAAGCGGATGGTGCACTCCGCCGTGCGCACCAGGGCCGGCGCCCGGAGGATCACCTTCCCCGTCTCCCGGGCCTCCTCCCGCATCCGGGCCGCCTTTGTTCTCCACTTCTCCTTGGTAGCCATGGCTTCCGTCTCCTTTGCCTCCGGGCTTGTCCGCCCAGTGTGTCAGAGACAGTATAAGCCATAAATTGGAAAAAACTGGTCGGAACCCGACAGGGGAAACCAGAAACCTTGTGATCCTCCCCCACGAACGAAACCGGGGCGGCGCCTGACGCGCCGCCCCGGCTGTTCACTCGTCTGTAAAGGTAAACAGCTCCTCCACCGTCACATGAAATACCTTGGCAATGTCCATAGCCAGCTTGAGAGAGGGGTTGTACCGCCCGTTCTCCAGGTGAACGATGGTCTCCCGCCGGACGCCGATGCGCTGTGCCAGCCCGCTCTGCGTCATGCCGTGCCGCTCCCTGTACTCCTTTAAGGATGTTTTCAGCATACTCACACCATCCCGGCTCTGTCCAGCCACAGGAAGATGCAGGTTCGGAGCAGGATCAGCGCAAAGAGCCCGAAGGTCAGCAGATAGCCCACAAGCCGCTCCGGAGTGCCGCTCAGGAGCAGGAAGGGGAGCACCAGAACCCCCATCAGGACGATGGAGAGCTTGAAGCAGGCCGCGTCCGCCATCTGCATGGCCTGCTTTGCGTACTCGTCCGCGGCCTCCGCCCGCCTTTTCAGCCGCCCGAAGCAGAGCACCAGGACGATCACCGCAAAGAGGGGGACGGTGGAGCGGAGCCGGAGCTGTACCATCAGGATATAGTAGAGCGGGATGCACAGGGCGAGAAGCGCCTGTACCAGCACCATCGCCCGCAGACTGATCTGTTTCATGACTTGCCTCCAGAGTGATATATTTCTAACTTGGTATGTTATAAATATATCACTCTACATCCAGCATGTCAAGAGAGTGTGTGAAATATTTTTAACTTTATTGTGCCGCCGGACGTGTAACCCTCCCGCCGCCTTTTGTGTTAAGATTGGTGAAAGTACTTTCGAGCACACAGCGTCAGGAGGTGGGACGGGTGGAGGAACGGGAGCTGGTGCGGGCGCTGCTGGACGGCTGGGAGGACGGCTCTGCGGAGCTGCCCGTCCCCGCCGGGATGTCCCCGGAAAGGATGCGGGAGATGACCATGGAAAAAATTAAACAGACCAAACGGTCCCGCCGGCGGATGGGGCTGCGGCTGCTGGCCTGCGCCGGGCTGGCGGCGGTGTTCACCGTGTCGGCCATGGCGGCCTATCAGCTCTGGGGGCCGGGGGAGCTCTTCGACCCCTTCTTCAGCATCGAGAGCGCCCCCCTCAACGACGGGCAGAAGGCCCTGCTGGACGAGATCGGCACCACCAACCTGCCCCCCGTCACCAGCGGCGGCACCACCCTCGCCCCCCTGGCGGCCATCGCCGACGAGCATACCCTAAAACCCTTGCAGAGACGGCGGTTTCGTGGTATCCTTTCCATAGCGAAATAAAATGGAAAGGGATGACACCGATGCGAAACCGATTCCAATTCCGCGCGCTCTCCCTCCTCTGCACCCTGGCCCTGCTGACGGGCCTGCTCACCGCTCCCGCCTCCGCAGCCGACACCCCCGACGCCTGGGCCGCCGGGGAGGTGGAGCGGGCCATCTCCCTGGGCCTGGTGCCCGACGACCTCCAGAGCGGCTACACCGCCGACATCACCCGGGCGGAGTTCTGCCGCCTGGCGGTGGCCTTCCTGGCGAAGGCCGCCGCGGACAACGGCCTGTTTCTCACTCCCCAGACGGTGAGCTTTGACGACACCGATGACACGGATGTGCTCATTGCCGCCGGCTTCGGCATCGTCAGCGGCGACGGAAAGGGCTCCTTCCGGCCCGACGACGGCATCACCCGGCAGGAGGCCGCGGTCATGCTCTACAACACCCTGTGGGCCCTGGGTATGCCCTCCATCGGTCAGGGGGAGACCTTCACGGATCAGGCCTCCATCGCCTCCTGGGCCTCCGGGGCGGTGTCCGCCATCGTGGACCGGGGCGTGATGAACGGCACCGGCGGCGGGGCCTTCTCCCCTCTGGACTCCTACTCCCGGCAGCAGGCCTATGTCACCATGTACCGCCTGATGAGCAGCCTGTACCTGCAGCTGGAGACCAAATCCTATCAGCTGCTGGTGGACGAGACGGCCCAGGCCGGCTGCACCCTCACCAACGGCGCCTCCGGCGCCTCCTGGAGCTCCAGCAACCCCGCCGTGGTGGCCATCGCGTCGGACACGGGCAGCGGGACCGCCACCCTCCGGGCCGTGGGCCCCGGCACGGCCACGGTCACCTGCCGCAGCGGCGACTACCAGATGACCGCCTCGGTCACCGTGACCCAGACCACCACCAGCACCGGCACCGACTTCAAGGGGAAGACCCGCATCCGCTACTCCAACGACGTGGCCTGGGATCTGTGCCGCCAGATCGAGAACGACATCGGCATCCAGATCTTCTACCTGCCCGAGTTCAACGACAGCGTGCCCGGCGCCCAGGTGACCTATGACACCTTCAGCTATGTGAGCCTGAACAACGAGTATTTCCAGCTGGTGTACAACGAGCTGGTGAAGATGAAGGAGGCCTTTGACCTCTACCCCGACGGCTTCCTGAAGCAGGTGATCGCCAAGAAGGGCAGCCGCACCACCGAGATCGTCCTCTTCCCGGCGGACATGACCCTGTTCTCCGGCACCCCTGCCAGCGTGGTCCTCACCGGTACCTTCGCCAACACCGGCGGTTTCGCCGGCCAGCACGTGTACGACGAGTCGGGCATGCGCATCGACCGCATCTACTACACCGGCACCGGCTCCCCCTACCACTACAGCCACGAGATGGGCCACATGGTGGTGTCCTCCGCCATGATCGCCAACGGCTGGACTGCCTCCTGCAACCAGTGGGTGAGCTACAGCGCCTCCTCCGCCGACTTTGTCTCCTCCTACGCCATGGCCAGCCGGCCGGAGGACTTCGCCGAGACCTGGGCCTACCTGTGGCACTATCCGGACAAGGTGGCCGCCCAGCTCTCCTCCGGCCAGTCGGAGGGCCTGCGCAGCAAGATCCGCTTCCTCACCGACGTGCTCACCAAGCAGTACTCCGCTGCCACCCGGGCCAGCCTGCCCTGGAGCGGCCTGGCCGGCTAGTGCCGGAGGGCCCGGAGCCGCTTTATTCAATTCCCCTAAATTCGCCCCCATTCCGGGGGCGAATTTTTTGTGTAAAGACGGGAAAGCTATGGGGCAGAAGGACTTTACATGATCTTTACAATTTGATGGGGGACAACTTTACAATCGGCCGATATACTGAATAGCGTTCCAAGGAGAAACAAAACCATTACATGATTGGAGATTGAACGACATGAAGAAGAGAACTCTTGCTCTGATGCTGTCCGCCGCTCTGTGCGTGGGCATGCTGGCCGGCTGCGGCGGCGGCACCACCACTACTACCGAGTCCCCCGCCGCCAACACCGAGTCCCAGGCCCCCGCTTCCCAGGCTCCCGAGAGCGAGTCCCCCGCCGCTGAGCAGCTCACCGGCACCGTCAACACCAACGGCTCCACCTCCATGGAGAGCGTCATGGGCTACCTGACCGAGGGCTTCGCTGAGGTGCAGCCCGGCATCACCGTCAACTACACCGGTTCCGGCTCCGGCGCCGGCGTCACCGGCGCCCAGGACGGCACCTGCGACATCGGCCTGGCCTCCCGCGACCTCCACGACGACGAGACCGGCGTGACCCAGATCACCGTGGCCAAGGATGGCATCGCCATCATTGTCAACCCCAACAACCCCGTGGCTGACCTGAGCATCGAGCAGATCGCCCAGATCTTCACCGGCGAGATCACCAACTGGTCTGAGCTGGGCGGCGAGGACGGCCAGATCGTGCCCATCGGCCGTGAGGCCGGCTCCGGCACCCGCGACGGCTTTGAGTCCATCACCGGCACCGAGGATACCTGCGTGTACCAGAACGAGCTGACCTCCACCGGCGAGGTGATCGCCAATGTGGCCTCCAACCCCAACGCCATCGGCTACGCCTCCCTGTCCGCCGTGGACGAGACCGTGAAGGCCCTCACCGTGGGCGGCGTGGCTCCCACCGAGGAGACCGTCCTGGACGGCACCTACGCCATCCAGCGTAACTTCAACTTCATCATCAGCGAGAGCACCGAGCTGTCCCCCGCCGCCCAGGCGTTCGTGGACTGGGCCACCTCCACCGATGCCGCCGACCTGATCGCCTCCGCCGGCGCCGTGCCCGTGGCCGAGTAAGCCCAGCCAATTACACCTTGCTCTTTATGCCGGATCTGCCCCCTCGGGCTTCGCTTCGAGGGGGCCTTCGGCGTGATCAGCCCCAAATCCCTGCATCTGACAAAGCCAACGGGCTGTGAAAGCCCCGGCTTTCAGGGCTTTCGCCTTTGTTCTGTACGCGTTATTCTACGAAAGGCCGGTAATCTGCCATGAAACAAAAGCTCCGACCGATGGAGACCATCATGAACGTGGTGTTTTTCGCCTGCGGCTTCATCGCCATCGTGTTCGTGCTCTTCATCAGCGTCTATCTGATCATCTCCGGCATCCCAGCCATCCGGGAGATCGGTCTGATCGACTTCCTCTTCGGCACCGAGTGGGCCTCCACCGCCGCAGAGCCCAAGTTCGGCATTCTGCCCTTCATCCTCACCTCCATCTACGGCACCGCCGGCGCCATTGTGCTGGGCGTGCCCGTGGGCTTCATGACCGCCGTGTTCCTGGCCAAGGTGGCGCCCCCCAGGCTGGCCGCCGTGGTGCGCCCGGCGGTGGATCTGCTGGCCGGCATCCCGTCGGTGGTGTACGGCCTCATCGGCATGATGGTGCTGGTGCCCGCGGTGCGGGTGGCCTTCAACCTGCCCGACGGCGCCAGCCTGTTCTGCGCCATCATCGTGCTGGCCGTCATGATCCTCCCCTCCATCATCTCCGTGTCCGAGACCGCCCTCAAGGCGGTGCCCAAGGAGTATGAGGAGGCCTCCCTGGCTCTGGGCGCCACCCACATCGAGACCGTGTTCCGGGTGAGCGTCCCCGCGGCTTCCAGCGGCATCGCCGCCTCCATCGTGCTGGGCATCGGCCGGGCCATCGGCGAGGCCATGGCCATCATCATGGTGGCCGGCAACGTGGCCAACATGCCCGGGCTGTTCAAGTCCGTCCGCTTCCTCACCACCGCCGTGGCCAGCGAGATGTCCTACGCCTCCGGCCTCCAGCGGCAGGCCCTGTTCTCCATCGCTCTGGTTCTCTTTCTCTTCATTATGCTTATCAATGTGGTTCTCAACACGCTTCTCAAACGGAAGAAGGGGTGATATACTGATATGGAAGACAAAAAGATTACCATGCAGCCCCTCTCCGGCAGGCGGAAGGCCTATGACCGGGTGCTCCGCTTCCTGCTGTATTTCTGCGCGGCCCTGACCTGCGCCCTGCTGATCTTCATCATCGGGTATATCTTTATCAAGGGCCTGCCTCACATCAGCTGGCCCTTCCTCTCCACGGAGCCCAGCTTCATCCAGGACACCATCGGCATCCTGCCCAACATCCTCAACACCGTCTACCTGGTGGTCATCACCCTGATCATCATCCTCCCCCTGGGCGTGGGGGCGGCGGTGTACCTGACCGAGTACGCCCGTAACCGGAAGCTGGTGGCCGCCATCGAGTTCGCCACCGAGACCCTCACCGGCATCCCCTCCATCATCTTCGGCCTGGTGGGCATGCTGTTCTTCATCCAGCTGGTGGGCTGGCAGACCGGCGTGCTGGCCGGCGGCCTGACCCTGGTGGTGATGATCCTGCCCACCATCGTCCGCACCACTCAGGAGTCCCTGAAGACGGTGCCCCAGTCCTACCGGGAGGGCTCCCTGGCCCTGGGCGCCGGCAAGTGGCACATGATCCGCACCGTGGTGCTGCCCAATGCCATCGACGGCATCGTGACCGGCTGCATCCTGGCCGTGGGCCGTATCGTGGGCGAGTCCGCCGCCCTGCTGTATACCGCCGGTTTCGGCCTGGTGCTCAACAACTTTTTCTCTTCGCTGGAGTCCTCCTCCGCCAGCCTGACCGTAGCCCTGTACGTCTATGCCAGCGAGCGTGGCGAGACCGACGTGGCCTTCGCCATCGCCACCATCCTGATGGTGCTGACCCTGGTCATCAACCTGTCCGCCAGCCTGGTGGGCCGCAAGCTCAAGAAATAATTCGGAATAGGGAGAATCAGAATATGTCCACCATCATTGAAGCCAAGAATTTGAATCTGTGGTACGGGGCCCACCACGCCCTCCACGATGTGAATATCGAGATCCCCGAGCACGAAATCACCGCCCTCATCGGCCCCTCCGGCTGCGGCAAGTCCACCTTCCTGAAGACCCTCAACCGCATGAACGACCTGGTGGAGGGCATCCGCATCGAGGGGGAGATCAACTACGGCGGCCAGAACATCTACGACCCCGGCGTGGACACCACCTGGCTGCGCAAGCAGATCGGCATGGTGTTCCAGAAGGCCAATCCCTTCCCCATGTCCATCTATGACAACGTGGCCTACGGCCCCCGCACCCACGGCATCAAGAGCAAGAGCAAGCTGGACGACATTGTGGAGAAGTCCCTCCAGGGCGCGGCCATCTGGGACGAGGTGAAGGATCGCCTGAAAAAGTCCGCCCTGGGCCTGTCCGGCGGCCAGCAGCAGCGCCTGTGCATCGCCCGGGCCCTGGCGGTGGAGCCCGACATCCTGCTGATGGACGAGGCCACCTCCGCCCTGGATCCCATCTCCACCTCCAAGATTGAGGATCTGATCGCCGATCTGAAAAACCAGTACACCATCGTCATCGTCACCCACAACATGCAGCAGGCCACCCGTGTCTCCGACAAGTGCGCCTTCTTCCTGCTGGGCCAGCTCATCGAGTTCGGCGACACCACCCAGCTCTTCTCCGTCCCCAAGGACAAGCGCACCGAGGACTATATCACCGGCCGGTTCGGCTGAGCTCTGCCAGAGGGGCATACGGGCGCACACGCAGGTGCGCCCCTACGCCGCTCCCAGGCGGCGTGGCATACCGCACGTAGGGGCCGACCTGTGTGTCGGCCCGCCGGTTTGCGCATCGGATACCTATCAGACAAGGAGTAACGCTATGAGAAAAACCTTTGACGCCGAGCTCCAGGAGCTCAACTATGAGATGATCGACATGGCCGCCGCGGCCGAGGACTGCATCGACGTGGTCATTGAGTCCCTGACCACCGGCGACGAGGCGGCCGCCAAGTCCGCCGTGGAGATGACCAAGACCATGGATCAGATGGAGCGGGACATCGAGAACCGCTGCCTGCGCCTGCTGCTGCAGCAGCAGCCCGTGGCCCGGGATCTGCGCACCATCTCCGCCGCCCTCAAGATGGTCACCGACCTGCAGCGCATCGGCGACCAGTGCGCCAACATCGCCGAGATCGCCCTGCTGCTCAAGGGCCAGAAGCAGACCCAGACCCTGGCCGACATCCGCTCCATGAGCCAGAAGGCCGGCGTGATGGTCAAGCGGGCCATCTTCGCCTATGTCAACCGGGACACCGAGGCCGCCCAGGCCGTCATCGCCCTGGACGACGAGGTGGACGAGTACTTCCGCACCATCAAGAGCGAGCTGGTGGAGCTCATTGTGGACAACCGGGAGGAGGCCGACCAGGCCATCGACCTGATCATCATCGCCAAGTACCTGGAGCGTACCGCCGACCACGCGGTGAACATCGCCCAGTGGGCCATCTTCTGCGTCACCGGCGAAATTCTCGGGTAAGGAGGGACTGCCATGGCCAGGGCCATCGCGGTCGTGGAGGACGACGAGAGCATCCGGGAGATGCTCCGCTACTATTTTCAATCGGTGGGCTACGCCGTCCGGGCCTATGAGTCCGGCGAGGCCCTCTTCGCCGGGGAGGAGGGGCAGAGCCTGCCCGCCCTGTACATCCTGGACATCATGCTCCCCGGCATGGACGGGCTGGAGATCCTCCGCCGCCTGCGGGAGGGGAGGGACACCGCCGACGTGCCGGTAATCATGCTCACCGCCCGCACCGCCGAGATGGATCGGGTGGCCGGGCTGGAGAACGGGGCGGACGACTACGTGGTCAAGCCCTTTGGCATCATGGAGCTCCAGGCCCGGGTGAAGGCGGTGCTCCGCCGCACCGAGCGCAGGAGCGACCGGCTGCTCACCTGGGGGGATCTGGAGATCGACCCCGCCGCCCGGGAGGTGCGAAAGGCCGGCCGGGTGGTGGAGCTGACCTACAAGGAGTTTGAGCTGCTCAAGCTGCTGTGTACCCGCCGGGGGGTGGCCCTCACCCGGGACGAGATCCTCCAGGCCGTCTGGGACTACGACTACACCGGCGAGACCCGCACCGTGGACATGCACGTCAAGGCCCTGCGCCAGAAGCTGGGGGAGGACGTGATCACCACGGTTCGGGGCGTGGGGTACAAGATGACTTAACCTCTAGGGGGGAATTCTTCCCCCCTAGATACGGAGGCGGTTCCCAAGGAAACCACCTCCGATACCCCCCTCACCCGCGCCTGCGCGGGTGGCCGCCCGCCGGTGGCGGAGCGGGTATCGGTGTGCTGCGCAGGCGCATGTCCTGCTCCGCACAAATTTTAATTTTCTTTTGCCGGCGGGGCCGGCAGACTCTGCGAGGCGATGGAACCTTCCCCCCGCCGGGGGGAAGGTGGCACGGCGAAGCCGTGACGGATGAGGGGGACTCCCCCTGCGCCTTTGGATGGGAGGCTTTGCTCGTGAAAAAACGTATCATCGGCGCCACCCTGTTTACCGTGGTGTGCGCCCTGCTCATTTCCAATGTGGTGGGCGTCCTCATGTTCCGCAGCCGGGAGATGGATGCGGCCAGGAATACCCTCCAGGAGCTGCTCACCCTGATGGACGCCCAGAGCGCCATCACCGAGCCGGAGGAGCTGCTCCGCCAGTTCAGCCAGGCCGCGCCGGACAAGCGCCTGACCATCATCGACACCGACGGCACCGTCCTGGCCGACTCCGAGGCCGACGTGTCCGCCATGGAGGATCACGAGGATCGGCCCGAGGTGATGGAGGCCGAAGCCACCGGCTGGGGCGAGGCGGTGCGCCAGTCCGATACGGTGGGCACCTCCATGCTCTATGTGGCCAAGCGGTTTGCCGACAACATGGTGGGACGGGCGGCCATGCCCGTGTCCTCCATCAACAGCCTGGCGCTGGGCAGCGTGGGCGGCTTCACCCTGGCCGCCGTGGCCGCGCTGATCCTCACCCTGCTTCTGGCCAGCCGTACCGCCAACCGGGCGGCCGCGCCTCTGGACGCGGTGGGCGCCGCCCTCCAGGGGGTGCTGGACGGCAAGGAGCCTCCCGCCGGTCTGAATCCGGACAGGGCGTATGACGAGCTGCGGCCGCTGCTGCGCACCATCGACAAGCTGGTGGAGCGGCTGCGGGGGTACATCCAGTCCATCACCGCCGAGCGGGACAAGGTGGGCCTGATCCTGGACTGTATGGCTGAGGGCCTGATCCTGCTGGACGACGAGGGGAACGTGCTGGCCATCAACCGGGCGGCCCGGAACCTCTTCGGCTTCCCCGAGGGGGAGGAGGTGGACGGCGCCCTGCTCTTCACCCGCAGCCGCCGCCTGCGGGAGGCCATCCAGCAGTCCCGGGATACCCGCACCGCCGTGGTGCTGGACGTGGACGCCCTCACCGACGACGCCCGCAGCCTACGCCTGTTCCTCTCCCCGGTGGTGGGCCGCCAGTACGAGGGCCAGGACGTGGGCACCTCCATCCTGATCTCCGACGTCACTGAGCTGAAAAAGGCCGAGGGCATCCGCAGCGAGTTCACCGCCAACGTGTCCCACGAGCTCAAGACCCCCCTGACCAGCATCAAGGGCTTCACCGACATGCTGGCCTCCGGCATGGTGGCCTCTCCGGAGGATCAGAAGCGGTTCATCACCATGATCGGCGTGGAGGTGGATCGGCTCATCGACCTGATCAACGACATTCTCAAGCTCTCCGAGCTGGAGTCGGTGGCCATCGACCAGTGTGAGGAGCGCTCCGACGCCAACGCCGTGGCCAAAAGCGCCGTGGAGCTGCTCTCCACCTCCGCCAAGCAGGCGGAGGTGCGCCTCACCCTCAACGGGGAGGAGGCCGTGGTGGCTGTCCCCGAGGGACGGCTCAAGGAGCTGATGCTCAACCTGATCAGCAACGGCATCAAGTACACCGAGCCCGGCGGCTCCGTCACCGTCCAGGTGCGCACCCAGGACGGGCGGGCGGTGCTCACCGTGGCCGACACCGGCATCGGTATCCCCGAGGAGGCCCAGAGCCGGGTGTTCGAGCGCTTCTACCGGGTGGACAAGGGCCGGGCCCGCAAAAACGGCGGCACCGGCCTGGGGCTGGCCATTGTCAAGCACATCGTCCAGCTCTACGGCGGCACCGTCAGGCTGGAGAGTGAGGTGGGCAAGGGCTCCACGTTTACCGTGACCCTGCCCCTGGCGGAAAAGTAAATATCAAGAAGGACGGCTGAAGTTCAGCCGTCCTTCTTCGTTGCCGTATTTCTCGGGGCGTCCCAGCCTCCCGGCCGGGGCCTACGCGGCCGGCGCCCCGCTTTTGATGTCAAAAGCGGGGGGAAAACCAGCAGGGAGGGGGATTTCGATTTCCCCCTCCCTGCACCCACCCCTTAAAACGACCAATCAGGGGGGAGCTGCGGTCCACGGGTT
>NBJMR02800__coassemble_2548_pt1 | contig 12998 bp, 13 predicted proteins | sample NBJMR02800__metabat2_high_PE_046 | metagenome-assembled genome bin NBJMR02800
CTTTCGCGTTGGATCAAACAACTTTTTGAAACTTTTTTGAAGTTTCAAAAAGTTTGGCAGCCTGTCGAAAAGACTTTTTCGACAGGCTGAAATCCAAGGCGTGAAAACGCCTTGGATTTTTTTGCGGCTTTATGCGCCGCGCCATTTCCGGGTCAAGGGCCGCCCCATAAATTTGGGGTTGACCCACAGGATGTACAGCAGGGCAACCGCAAGCAGCAGAGCGGTGCCGGCCCCGTACAGAGCGTAATGGTGGGCGGACAGGGCGATTCCGGCCTGGAACAGGCAGTAGACGAGTTCTATCCTGATGTTCTTCCGGCGCTGTGAGGGATCCGGCTCATACCGCAGATTGAGGCACATCCAGAGTGAGCAGGCCAGCAGGGGAACAAGGCGAACCGTCCACACGAGACTGTCAGCGGCCGGCTGCCCCATGTCTGGAAAGGGCTGCATGGCCACATTCAGGAAGGAGACCTGAGCGATAATCGCAATCAAAGTCAGGTTGGTGCGCAGGATCTGATTCGTTTTCCTGATGCCGGGCAGATCCTGGTCACTCTGATAGTCGTCGTGGAGAAGGTAGTCCGTTGTCACATGGAATAGCAGACTCAGCTGGAGAATGTTGTTGGCGTCCGGCTTTGCCGAACCCGTCTCCCAGCGGGAGACAGCCTGCCTGGAGACGCCAAGCCGCTCGGCCAGTTCCTCCTGGGAGATTCCCCTGGATTTCCTCAGTCCGGCAATTTTATCAGGCAGCTTCATGTGCAGCCCTCCTTTATTATGGTGGCTCCATTCTGCCTGAAATCACGGGAAAAAGCCACCACACCGGCTTTCCATCTCCGCAACAAGAGGTTCCATCGTGGTGCCGGGCCCGGAAAGGGCGGGGATTCGGGTGTGTACGGCTCAGCTCTCCCGCACCAGGGATTCGCCCACGGTGAAGATGTCGCCGGCCCCCACGGTGAGGATCAGATCTCCGGGCCGGGCCAGCTCCTTGAGGCGCGCCGTCACCTCGGGCAGGGTGGCGCAGTACTCGCTGCCGGGGATCTGCTCCGCCAGATCCCTGGAGGAGATGCCGATGTCGTTGACCTCCCGGGCGGCGAAGATCTCCGCCAGGATGGTGACGTCCGGCTCCTTCAGCACCCGCACAAAGTCGTCGAACAGGGCCTTGGTGCGGGTGTAGGTGTGGGGCTGGAAGGCGCAGATGATCCGCTCATACCCCAGGGTGCGGGCGGCGGACAGCAGGGCCTGGAGCTCGCCGGGGTGGTGGGCGTAGTCGTCGTACACCTCGGCCCCGTGGTAGGTGCCCTTGTGCTCGAACCGGCGGCCGGCGCCCCGGAAGGCGGCCAGGCCGTCGCGCACCGCCTCGGGGGACACCGCCAGGGCGATGGCGGCCGCGGCGGCGGCCAGGGCGTTTTTCACGTTGTGCTCGCCGGGCACCCGCAGGGTGACGTGGGTGAACAGCTCCCCCCGGTAGATCACGTCGAAGGAGGGCAGGCCCTTCTCCCAGGTCAGGCTGGCGGCCTGGACGTCGCCCTGCTCCAGGCCGAAGGTGAGGATGGGCCGGGCCTCCCCCTCCAAAGTGTGCATGGTGTTGGCGTCGTCGGCGTTGGCCACGATCAGGCCGTTCTCCGGCACCCGGTCGGCGAAGGCCCGGAAGGAGTGCTCCACGTCCTCCAGATCCTTGAAGAAGTCCAGGTGGTCGGCCTCGATGTTGAGGATCACCGCCACGGTGGGGAAGAAGGACAGGAAGGAGTTGCAGTACTCGCAGCTCTCCAGGATGATGGTGTCCCCGTGGCCCACCCGGTAGCCGGAGCCCAGCAGGGGCAGGGTGCCGCCGATCATGACGGTGGGATCCATCTGGGCGGCCATGATGATGTGGGTGCACATGGAGGTGGTGGTGGTCTTGCCGTGGGTGCCCGAGATGCACAGGGCGTTCTTGTACCCCCGCATGATGGAGCCCCAGGCCTGGGCCCGCTCAAAGACGGGGATGCCCTGGGCGTGGGCGGCGGCGATCTCGGGGTTGGAGTCGTGGACGGCGGCGGTGCGGATCACCAGCTCCGCCCCCTGGATGTTCTCCGCCCGGTGGCCGATGGCCACGGGGATGCCCAGGGAGCGCAGGTGCTCCACCGTGGCGCTGTTGCGCATGTCGGAGCCGGTGATCACCATGCCCGCCTTGTGGAGCACCTCGGCCAGGGGGGACATGGACACCCCGCCGATGCCCACCAGGTGGGCCCGGCGGCCGGGGGCGATGTAATCGTGAATGTCGGCGCTTGCCATGGGGTTTACACACCCTTCACAGTAGATTATAATGCAGGAGGAATTGCAGGTATTATATTATATACCATTATAGGCGAATGGCAAGCACAAAATACCAAAAAGAGCCGGGAGGCGGGAAAGATGATGGGAAAGGACGGCTCCTTCGTGCGGTGGACGCCCCACCCGCAGACAGAGAGGATATATGACCTGGTCGAGGTGGAGTTCCGGGATGACGGTTTAGTGTTCACCATGCTCCAGGACGACGACTGGCGTCATGACCACCGGCTGCGCCTCACCTGGATCTGGGGGACGGTGGTCAGTTACCAGGTCAGCGAGGAGACCTACCGGGAGGACTGCTGGCTCCCGCCGGGGGAGGAGCCCTGGTGCTTCTTCGTCAGCGACGCCTCCCCCTGGCTGGAGGAGTACCGGGCCAACAGCGGCTTCCTGCCGGAGGGCGTCCGCCATTACCTGCTGAAGGGCACCAACCTGATCGCTGACGTGCTGGCCGACCAGCCGCCCCGGGTGGAGCGGCTGGAGGGCGGCCTGCCCACAGTGGACTGGCCCATCCCCGCCGGGGTGCGGCAATGCCTGGAGACCCTGGATCGGAAGCTTTACTACGCCTACCCGGTGGGGGGCTGCGTGCGGGATCTCCTGCTGGGCCGGACGCCGGGGGACTGGGATGTGTGCACCGACGCCAGGCCGGAGCGGGTGATGGCCCTCTTTCCCAGCACGGTGCCCACCGGCCTGAAGCACGGCACGGTCACGGTGCTGACGGAGGACGGGCCGGTGGAGGTGACCACCTTCCGCCGGGAGGGGGGCTACGCCGACGGCCGCCACCCGGACGAAGTGGACTTCGACGCCACCCTGGCGGAGGATCTGGCCCGGCGGGACTTCACCGTCAACGCCATGGCTCTGGATGAGCGCGGCATGGTGATCGACCTGCACGGCGGACAGCTGGATCTGTTCCGCAGGCTGATCCGCTGCGTGGGCGACCCGGACACCCGCTTTGCCGAAGACGCCCTGCGGATGCTGCGGGCGGTGCGCTTCGCCGCCCAGCTGGGGTTTTCCATCGAGGAGGGCACCCTGGCGGCCATCCGGCGCAATGCCAACCGGGCGGCCCACCTGTCGGGGGAGCGGATCAAGGCGGAGCTGGAGAAGATCCTCCTCTCCCCCCGGCCGGAAAAAGCCGGGGATGCCCTGGGGCTGGGCCTGCTGGCCCACCTGGGGGGGAGCCCGGACTGTCCCGACCTGTCCCCCCTGCGGGATGTGCCCGCCGCCCCCATCCCCCGGTGGCGGGCGTTCTGCCGCCTCACCGGCTTCCCCATCACCTCCCTGCCGGTGGAGCGCTCTCTCCGCCGGGGGGTGCTCCAACCGGAGGCGGAGGCAGTGCGGGAGCTGGCGATCTCCGGCGGGGAGCTGGCCGCCCTGGGGCTGGAGGGGGAGACCATCGGCGCCATGCAGCGCCGCCTGGCGGCCCACATCCTGGCCCACCCGGAGGACAACACCCGGGAAAAGCTGCTGGCCCTTGTGAGCGGGGGGCAGAGCACGGAAACCCCGTAGGGGCGGCGGGGGCAAGCCCCCGCCCTACAGAGAGGCACACCGTCCCTACGGAGCGTACCAGGGACGCGCGCAGGCAGGCCCAGCGCCAATTTGCCGGCCCCTGTAGGGACGACCTGTGGTCGCCCGCGGGCGGTCGCACACCGCCCCTACAAAAATGCTCCGGCTTTGCCTTCATTTTCCCCGGGACAGGCAAGATCGTACCCCCTCTCTCATAAGCATGGAGGACGAGGGGGGACTGCCATGGATCGGAGCGGAAAAAAGGAGGGCCTGCTGGAAAAGACGGCGGAGGTGTTCGACCTGCCCGGCGACGTGGTGGCGGGCCTGCCCCGCATCGAGCTGACGGGCAGCCGGGAGCTGCGGATGGAGAACCACAGGGGGATTCTCTCCTACGGCGACGACGAGATCCACATATCCGGCGGCAAGCTGGTGGTGAAGGTGATGGGGACAGGGCTGGAGCTGAAGAGCATGAACGCCAGCCAGCTCCTGATCACCGGGGCCATCCGGGCCGTGGAGCTGGAATAGGGGGGCGGGGCGATGCTGAAGCGGCTGGTCAACGCCCTGCGGGGGAGCGTCCGGCTGGAGGTGACGGGGGCCTTTCCCGAGCGGCTCCTCAACCTGTGCGCCCAGAAGGGGATCCAGTTCTGGAACGTGGAGTGGCTGGAGCCCACCCGCCTCCGCCTCACCGTCACCCGGCAGGGCAGCGGCCCGGCCCGGGCGCTGGGGGAGAAGGTGCAGTGCACCGTCACCCCGGCGGGGCGGTCGGGGGTGCCCTTTTTCCTGGCCCGGTTCCGGCGGCGGTACGCCCTGCTGGTGGGGCTGGCCCTGTCCCTGACGGCGGTGTGCGTGCTGTCCCAGTTCATTCTCACCGTGGAGGTGGAGGGCAACCAGAGCGTCACCACGGCGGAGATCCTCACCGAGCTGCGGCGACAGGGGCTGGGCGTGGGGGCCTACGGCCCCGGCCTGGACGCCGACGAGGTGGGGCGGCGGGCGCTGATGAACCTGCCGGGGCTGTCCTGGCTGTCGGTCAACCTCCACGGCACCCGGGCGGAGGTGCTGGTGCGGGAGGCGGTGGAGACCCCGGAGTCCGTGGACGGGACGGAGCTGGGGGACATCGTGGCCCGGGCCTCGGGGATCATCACCGGCATCGACGCCCTGTCCGGCGAGGCCCGCTTCGCCGTGGGGGACACGGTGGTGGAGGGGGATGTGCTCATCTCCGGCTCGGTGGTCCTGGACGCCCCCATGTACAGCGAGCGGGAGAACCTGGGCACCATGGAGGTGCGGGCCCAGGGACAGGTGTACGCCCGCACCTGGCGCACCCTCACCGCCGCCCTCCCCCTGGAGGCTCCGGTGAAGGCATACACCGGGGAGGAGCACAGCCGTTGGGCCCTGACCCTGTTCGGCCGGCGGATCGATTTTTTCGGAAAGAGTGGAATTTCCTTCCCGGAGTATGATAAAATAAGCCGTACCTGGACATTGACGCTGCCGGGCGGCCGGGAGATGCCCCTGGCCTTCACCCGGGAGACCTGCCGGGCCTACACCCTGGAGAGCGCCCCCGTGGAGACGGCGGCGGCCCGCGCCCTGCTGGAGGAGGAGCTGCTGGCGGCCCTCCGGGAGAGCGTGGGGGAGGGGGAGATTCTGAACGCCTCCTTTGCCGCCGCGGAGCGGGACGGCCTGCTGACGGTCACCCTCCAGGCCGAGTGCACCGAGGAGATCGGGCGGTTTGTGCCCAGAGAACATGCAGACTTTACACAGGAAAACGAGGCCGATTCATGATCGAACAGAGCATCAACGTGGAACGTATTGAGGACGCCATTGACATCTTCGGCTCCTTTGACGAGAACATCAAGCTCATTGAGCGGGAGCTGGGCGTCACGGTGGTCAACCGGGACTCTGAGCTGAAAATCTCCGGCGAGGCGGAGAACGTGCTCTACGCCGTCAAGGCCGTCCAGGGCCTGCTCAACCTGGCGGGCCGCAAGGAGACCATCACCGAGCAGAACGTGCGCTACATCATCAACCTGGTGAAGGCGGGCAACGAGGAGCACATCGGCGACATCGCCCGGGATGTGCTGTGCGTCACCGCCAAGGGCAAGCCCATCAAGGCCAAGACCCTGGGCCAGAAGCGGTATGTGGACGCTATCAAGAAGAACACCATCACCCTGGGCATCGGCCCGGCGGGCACCGGCAAGACCTATCTGGCGGTGGCCGCCGCCGTGGCCGCCTTCCGGGACAAGCAGGTCAACCGCATCATCCTCACCCGCCCGGCGGTGGAGGCCGGGGAGCGGCTGGGCTTCCTGCCCGGCGACCTCCAGTCCAAGGTGGATCCCTACCTGCGGCCCCTGTATGACGCCCTCTTTGAGATGCTGGGGGCGGAGACCTACAACAAGTACCTGGAACGGGGCAACATCGAGGTGGCCCCCCTGGCCTACATGCGGGGCCGCACCCTGGACGACTCCTTCATCATCCTGGACGAGGCCCAGAACACCTCCCGGGAGCAGATGAAGATGTTCCTCACCCGCCTGGGCTTCGGCTCCAAGATCGTCATCACCGGCGATATCACCCAGATCGACCTGCCGAAGGACACCGTGTCCGGCCTGAAGGAGGCCATGCGGGTGCTGGACGGGGTGGAGGACATCGCCATCTGCAAGCTGGGCGAGACCGACGTGGTGCGCCACGTGATTGTCCAGCGCATCATCAAGGCCTACGAGGAGGACGAGAACCGGCGGGCCAGGAAGGAGAACCGGGAGGCGCGCAGGTGACGGAATTCGCTTGGCACGGCTACACCGTGGAGGTGGACGAGCCTGCCACCCGGGCCTGGTACGCCCAGGCCGGGGACTGGAGCTGTACCTGCGGCCACTGCCGCAACTTCCTGGCTCTGGCCAGGGCGCGGAAGCTGCCCGGGGAGCTGCTGGACATCCTGGATACGCTGGGTATCCCGCCGGAGAAGGCCACCTACGTCTGCGAGCTCTACCACGACGAGAGCTGGCGGGAGAAGGGCCTGCTCTACCAGGTCCAGTGGCGCCTGGCGGGTGCGGTGGTCCAAACGCCGGAGAGCAGGGAGAACGAGGGGACTTTTTGGGGCCCGCCGGTGCAGCTGCCGGGCTTCCACCTGATGCTGGGACACGAGACCTTCCCGGTGGAGCCGGACTTTCCGGAGCCAAACTTTGACCTGAATGTGAGCCTGTACCTGCCCTGGGTGCTGGACGAGCACGTGGACGGGCCGGGAAAGAGAAAGGACGAGCCATGAACCACGAAATTCTCATGGAGACCGAGGTGGACGGGGCGGAGCCCTACGCGGCGCTGCTGCGGCGGGTGATCCCCGCCGCCCTGGAGGCGGAGGGGGTGCCCTTCCCCTGCGAGGTGGACGTGCTGTTCACCGACGACGCGGGCATTCAGGCCATCAACAGGGAGCAGCGGGATGTGGACCGGCCCACCGACGTGCTTTCCTTCCCCATGTTCAACCTGACCCCCGGCACACCGCCCACCCTGGACGATGTGGAGGTGGACCCGGGCACCGGCCTGGTGCCCCTGGGGGACATGGTGCTCTCCCTGGAGCGGGCCGAGGCCCAGGGGGCGGAGTACGGCCACGGAGCGGAGCGGGAGGCGGCCTATCTGGCCGTCCACTCGGTGCTCCACCTGCTGGGCTACGACCACCTGGACGAGGGGTCCATGAAGGCCCAGATGCGGGCGCGGGAGGAGGCCATCCTGAACGGCCTGGGCATCACCCGGGGGGAGGAGACCGGCCGTGCATAACCTGTGGCGCTATGTGATCGGCGGTGGGGCCATCTCCGTGGCTGCCTGCGTGGTGCTGGTCATGGTGCTGGAGAGCCTGCCGGGCTTAGATGGAGATGGGCTGAAGCTGCTGGTGACCGGCCTGCTGTTCGCCCTGCCCGGCATCGTGATAGGCTGTGCCATCTGGCTGTATGAGTCTCTGAAAGGCGGAGACGGGCCGGAATCGTAGGGCGCGGCATCCCTGACGCACCGCCCGTTTCCCTGTTCGTAGGGCGGGGGCTTGCCCCCGCCGTCATTTACCGGGCCCACCGGGGGACGGGTCTGCCCGGCACGGTATGTCAACTGCCCGGCCCGTAGGGGCGGATATCATCCGCCCGCATTCGTAGGGGCGACCTGTGGCCGCCCGTCTGCCGGGGTGCCCCCGGGGACGCGCCCAATGGGGCCCCCGCGGCGACCCAACGGAGTGGTCGTCGTGGGGAGAGGAGGCCCAGCGGAGGGAATGAGCTTTCGGGCCTGCCCGGAAGCGAACGATCCGCAGCTTGGGCCGACGACGGCGCCCCCATTTCTTCCCAAAGAAATGGGGGAAAAGAAGGGCCGGGGGCTCTGCCCCCTGGACCCCCCAAACGGGGGCTCGTGGCGGCGGTGGGTTATACGGACAGGGCAAAGACCAGCCGCGCATCGCCGCCCGTTTTCCTGGCACTTATGTCACAGGCGCTGCCGTGCTCCGGGTTGCACGCATCGGGATTACCCCGCAGGCCCTGACAGCCGCCGCGCTGTATCGGCTTGGCCCGCCGGGCCGCCATCGGTGCCATGCCGCTGAAATACCCCGGCGGCTGCTATAGTTTGGACCGGCGCCGTAGGGCGGGGGCTTGCCCCCGCCGCCTGCTGCCTCTGTTTGAAAATACCATCATAAAACTGCTCAAGAAAGTTGAGGATTACCTATGGACATCAAGAAATCCGGCATGATCGCCATTGTGGGCCGGCGCCCCGCGCGGCTGACGCCCCGTGGGGACCCCAAGTGATTTTATCTGCGCGGGCCAAGTGAATTGGCCCGGCATCAAGGTTTTGGGCGCGGCCCAAAACGCTTGTACGCGCCAAAGGCGCGCCCGCTTCGCGGGTTGGGCCGGCGGGAAACGAAAGAGCAGATAAGGAGTGTCATTATGGACATCAAGAAATCCGGCATGATTGCCATTGTGGGCCGGCCCAACGTGGGCAAGTCCACCCTGACCAACGCCCTGGTGGGCGAGAAGATCGCCATCGTCACCAACAAGCCCCAGACCACCCGCAACCGTATCTGCGCGGTGGTGAACAAAAACGACTGCCAGTATGTGTTCCTGGACACGCCGGGCCTGCACCGGGCCCGTACCCGGCTGGGGGACTACATGGTGAAGGTGGTGCGGGAGAGCGTGGCCGACGTGGATGCGGTGCTCCTGCTGGTGGAGCCCATCGACCACATCGGCGCCCCCGAGGCGGAGCTAATCCAGCGCATCAAGGCCCTGAACGTGCCCGCCCTGCTGGTGATCAACAAGATCGACACGGTGGAGAAGGAGAAGCTGCTCTCCGTTATGCAGGTGTACGGGGCGGCCCACGACTTCGCCGCCATCCTGCCCATCTCCGCCAGGAACGGCGAGGGGGTGGACGAGCTGCTGGAGCTGCTCTCCCAGTTCCTGCCCGAGGGGCCCCAGCTCTTCCCCGAGGACATGATCACCGACCAGCCGGAGCGGCAGATCTGCGCCGAGATCCTGCGGGAGAAGCTGCTGCTCTGCCTGGACAAGGAGATCCCCCACGGCACCGCCGTAGAGCTGACGAAGTTTTCCGAGCGGGAGGACGGGGTGATCGAGCTGGACGCCACCATCTACTGCGAGAAGGCCAGCCACAAGGGCATCATCATCGGCAAGGGGGGCGCCATGCTCAAAAAGATCTCCTCCCTGGCCCGCTCGGACATGGAGCGGTTCCTGGACGCCAAGGTGTTTCTCCAGACCTGGGTAAAGGTGAAGGAGAACTGGCGGGACAACTTGAATTTGATCCATAACTTCGGATACCGGGACGAATGAGCGGCGCGCACATCAGCACCCAGGGGCTGGTGCTCCGGGAGGTCAACTACAAAGAGTCGGACAAGATTCTCACCGTCCTCACCGCCGAGGGGGGCAGGCGCACGGTCAAGGCCCGGGGCTGCCGCCGGAAGGGGAGCCCTCTGGCGGCCTCCGCCCAGCTGCTGGTCTACTCGGACATGACCCTGTTCGAGTACCGGGATCACTTCACCCTCAACGAGGCGGAATCCCTCCAGCAGTTCTGGCACATGAAGTCCGACGTGGTGAAGCTGAGCCTGGCCTCCTACTTCGCAGAGGTGATGGAGGCCGTGGCGGTAGAGGGGCGGCCCGACCCGGCGGCCCTGTCGCTGATCCTCAACGCCCTGTACGCCCTGGATCAGCTGAACAAGCCTCTGGCCCTGGTGAAGGCGGCCTACGAGCTGCGCCTCATGTGCCTGGCGGGGTATGAGCCCCTGGTGGACGCCTGCGCCGTCTGCGGCGTGCCCGAGCCGGAAATGCCCCGCTTCCACCTGACCGAGGGGGTGCTCCACTGCGCGTCCTGCCGGGTGGGGGAGGGGGACGACCTGCCCCTGACACCGGGGGCGGTGGCCGCCATGCGCCACATTGTCTACGGCAATCCCAAGCGGCTGTTCTCCTTCCAGGCGGACGGGGACAGCCTGGCCCGCCTGGGGCGGGCCTGCGAGCAGTTTCTCACCACACAGCTCGACCGGGGGTTTCGCACCCTGGATTTTTATCATCAATGGGGGAATTGACTATGAAGCTGTACGTCGCGGACGCCTTTACCACCCAGCGCTTTTCCGGCAATCAGGCCGGCGTGGCCGTGCTGGGGACCGAGCCCTTCCCGGCGGAGGAGCTGATGCGCGCCCTGGCCGGGGAGCTGAAGCACTCGGAGACCGCCTTTGTGCGGCAGACGGGGGAGAAATCCTTCCACATCCGCTACTTCACCCCGGCGGAGGAGGTGGATCTCTGCGGCCATGCCACCATCGCCTCCTTCACCGTCCTGCGGGACACCGGGGCCATCGGGCCCGGCGACTACGCCCTCCACACCCGCTCCGGCGATCTCACCATCCAGGTGGGGGCGGACTCGGTGTGGATGGACATGGCGCCCCCCACCGACGGCCGGGGCTTCTCGGAGGAGGAGCAGGCGGAGCTCTACGCCGCCTACGGCCTGTCCCTGGCCGACCGGCCTGACGGCCTGGAGGCCCAGGCGGTGAGCACCGGCCTGCTGGACATCCTCCTGCCCGTGAAGGATCTGGACGCCCTGGAGCGGGCCGTGCAGAACGAGGGGGAGGTCACCCGCCTGTCGGAGCACTACGGCGTGGTGGGCGTCCACATGTTCTGCGCCGGTACGGCGGACGCCACCGCCCACTGCCGCAACTTCGCCCCTCTGTATGCCATCCCGGAGGAGGCCGCCACCGGAACCTCCAACGGGGCCCTGACCTACTACCTGTTCCGCCGGGGCCTGGTGGCCGCCGGGGCGGACAACCGCTTCGTCCAGGGGGAGAAGATGGGCAAGCCCTCGGAGATCCTCAGCCGCCTCACTGAGACGGAGGGCGGCGTGAAGGTGCAGGTGGGCGGCCGGGCGGTGCTCACCCTGCGGTGTGAGCTGCTGTAAACACCTGCTGAGGGGCAGAAAAGCGCCGCGGGCACAGCCCGCGGCGCCAGTTCTCAGGCCACGCCGAACTGCCGGATGATGCCGGTGGCCATGTACTCCCCCATCTCCTGGGCCAGCCGATCCAGCAGCAGGTAGGAGGAGCTGATGGCCCGGTAGTTGCCCAGGAGATCCTGATCCGCGGCCTGGCAGAGCAGGTTGGTGTTGTGGGTGAACATGGAGCCCCAAAGGCTGCTCTCCCAGTGGGGGTTGAGCTCCGCCAGCCGCTGGGCGGTGAGGCGGTTGAGCTCCAGCCACTGCTGGCGGATCTGCTCGGCCTGCCGGCGCTGGCGCTGCTTCAGATGCTCCAGATAGGTGTCGTAGTAGTGGTAGAGGGGGGAGCCGTCCGCGGCCGCCCCGCTGGTCAGGCTGACGCCGTAGTACCGCTCCATGATCTGGTCGTAGTGGGCGGGCTGGGCCTGGAGCTCTTGGTAGATGCTGTCCGCGTTTTTCGCGTCGAACAGTCGGCTCTGCATATACATGAGGGCCCAGAAGGAGCTGCCCCGCCAGGCGTTGACGCTGGCGTTGAGCAGGATCAGCTGGGCCTCCGTGAAGGTGTAGGAATCAGTTTCCATGGGAATCCCTCCTGCCCCAGCCTACGCGCCGGAGAGCGCATCTGTGCGGCGGGAAGGCTCTCCCGAGAAATTTCAAATAGGATGAACAAGACGATATGACCGATTTATTTGAGAAATCCATACAGACCTTAGAGCTGCCCAAGGTGCTGGAGCGCCTGGCGGAGCAGGCGGTGACGGAGGAGGGCAAGGAGCGCTGCCTGGCGCTGCGCCCCCTGACCGACGCCGACGATGTGCAGCGGGCCCTGGACGAGACCAGCGCCGCCGTCCAGATGACCGCCCTGCGGGGCAGTCCCTCCCTGTCCGGCGTCAAGCCGGTGGCCCCCTCCCTCCAGCGGGCCCACATGGGGGGCGCGCTGAACACCCGGGAGCTGCTGGACATCGCCGCCGTGCTGCGGGCGGCCCGCTCCGCCAAGGAGTACGGCGAGGGGGAGGGCGACCGGGCCAAGACCTGCATCGACCACCTGTTCCGCTCCCTGACGGCCAACCGCTTCCTGGAGGAGAAGATCACCGGCTCCATCCTGGGGGAGGACGAGATCGCCGACGCGGCCAGCCCGGAGCTGGCCTCCATCCGGCGGCACATCCGGGCCACCGCCTCCAAGGTGCGGGACATTCTGAACAAGCTCATCTCCTCCAACCAGGCCAAGTACCTCCAGGAGGCCATCATCACCCAGCGCAACGACCGCTTCGTGGTGCCGGTGAAGTCGGAGCACAAAAACGACGTGCCCGGCCTGGTTCACGACGTGTCCTCCTCCGGCTCCACCTTCTTCATCGAGCCCATGGGGGTGGTGAAGGCCAACAACGAGCTCAAGGAGCTCCAGTCCCGGGAGGAGAAGGAGATCGAGCGCATCCTGGCGGAGCTGTCCGCCGACTGCGCCCAGTTCGGGGAGGACATCGCCCAGGACTACCGCCTGCTCATCTTCCTGGACGTGATCTTCGCCAAGGCCCAGCTGTCCTACCGGATGCGCGCCTGCGCGCCCAAAATCGCCGAAAAGGGCCTCTACCTGCGCAAGGCCCGCCACCCCCTGCTGGATCCGGACAAGGCGGTGGCCAACGACCTGATGCTGGGGGAGGACTTCGACACCCTGGTGATCACCGGCCCCAACACCGGCGGCAAGACCGTCACCCTCAAGACCATCGGCCTGCTCACCCTCATGGCCCAGTGCGGCCTCCACATCCCCGTGGGGGACG
>NBJMR02800__coassemble_2639_pt1 | contig 12271 bp, 12 predicted proteins | sample NBJMR02800__metabat2_high_PE_046 | metagenome-assembled genome bin NBJMR02800
CCCCTGGACGCAGAAAAACGGCGTGACCATTGCGGTCACACCGTTCTCTGCCCCTCGCAAAGCTAAATAGTACCTTATCACTATTAAGCCTTCCGTCATGTGATCTTTCTCGAAAAAGCGGCTTTGCCGCTTTTTCGACACGCTCAGGGACGGTTGAGGCGGTAGCCCGCCCCCCATACCGTCTCGATGATCCTCGGGTTGGAGGGATCGTCCTCGATCTTGTCCCGGATGCGGCCGATGTGAACGGTGACGGTGGCGCTGTCCCCCAGGTAGTCATAGCCCCAGATGGCCTCGAACAGCTGCTCCTTGGAGAAGACGATGTTGGGGTTCTCCGCCAGGAATTTCAGCAGCTCAAACTCCCGGTTGGGCAGGCGCAGCTCCCGCTCCCCCTTGTACACCTTCCAGCTCCGGGGGAGGATGGTCAGCTCCCCCACCGTGATGCGCTCCACATCCTGGGCCCTGCCAGCCCCCACCAGCCGGTCGTAGCGGCTCAGGTGGGCCTTCACCCGGGCCACCAGCTCCGCCGGGTCGAAGGGCTTGGCGATGTAGTCGTCCGCCCCCAGGCCCAGGCCGCGGATCTTGTCCACCGAGTCGGTGCGGGCGGTGACCATGAGGATGGGCACGTCGATCTTGTCCCGCAGCTGGCGGCAGATGTCGTAGCCGTCCCGCCCGGGCAGCATCACGTCCAGCGGGATCAGGTCGTACTCGCCGGACAGGGCGGCGGCCGCCGCCGCGTCCCCATCGGCGGCCAGACCGGTGGAAAAGCCGGCGATCTCCAGATAGTCCCGCTCCAGCATGGCGATGTCGTTGTCGTCCTCCACAATCAGAATCTTACGCATACAGCTCCTCCTCACAGGGCAGAGAGATCTCAAACACCAGCCCGCCGTCGTTCCAGGCCGTCACCGTGCCGCCGTGGGCCTCCACGATGTGCCTGACGATGTAAAGGCCCAGGCCGCTGCCCTCGCCGTTTTTTCCGCTGCGGGAGGCGTCCCCCCGCCAGAACTGCTCAAACAGATGGGGCAGCTGCTCCTCCGGCACGCCCCGGCCGTTGTCCGCAAAGCGCAGCCGCTCCGTGCCTCCCCCCCGCCAGACAGTGAGTGTGAGCACCAGCGGCTCCGCCCCGGCGTAGCGCAGGGCGTTGTCCATCAGATTGGCCAGCACCCGGCCCATCTGCCCGGTGTCTATGCGCACCGGGTGGGGGGCGGGCGCGCCCCGGAGGACAAACCGGCCGCCCCGCTGTGCCAGCTCCCCCTCCGTGCTGCGGATATAATCCCGGACAAACTCCCCCAGATCCGCCCGCTCAGGGGACAGGAGCAGGCTGCCCGTCTCCATCCGGGAGAAATCAAACAACCGCTGGAGCAGCACCTCCATATCGCAGGCCTTCCGGTAGGCGATATCCACGTACTGCGCCCGTTTTTCCTCCGTGCTGGCCACCCCGTCCCGCAGGCCCTTGAGGTACCCCTGCACCGAGGTGAGCGGGGTGCGCAGATCGTGGGAGATGCCCGCCACCAGGTCGGTGCGGGCCCGCTCGTAGGCGGCGTTCTTCTCCCGCTCCTCCAGCAGGTGGTGCTGCATCTGCTCAAAGGCGGCGCACACGGCGGTGAACTCGTCCTGCCCGCCGTAGCCCACCGGTCGGGTGTAGTCCCCCGCCTCCACCCGCCGGGCGGCGTCCGCCAGGGCGTTCACCGGGCGCATGATGTGCTTCACCTGAAAATGGGTGGATATCAGGCTGAGGGACACAATAAGCAGGATGGCTGCGGCGCCGATGATCAGCAGGGAGAGCAGGGACGCCTCGGCCTGGGGCCGCTGCTGTCCGAAGAACTCCGGCAGATCCGGGCGGCTCATGGCCACCAGGGTATAGCCGCCGGACTGGATCCCCACCAGCAGGGCCGCGCCGTTCCACATCTCCGCCGCCTCCCCCTCCGGCCAGGAGGCGGGAATCCCGCCGTGCCGGAGCAGGTCGCTCTGCAGGGGGCTCAGGGAGGAGAACACCTCCGCGCCGTCCCGAACCGCGTAGAGCTGATAGCCCAGCGCCTCCAGCTGCAGGTTCAGCTCCTGCCAGCCGCCGCTGCCCTCCCAGGACTCCAGCAGCTCCGCCGCCTGGGCGGCGCCGGGATCCTCCTCCGGCGGGGCCTGGCTGGTATAGTGGTCGCTCACCCGGCGGATCACCTCGCTGCTGATGAGCAGAAGGGCCACCAGCGCCAGCACCACCACAATAGTATTGGTTATGAAGATGCGCCGCTTCATTACAATCACCCACGATAGCATAGCGGGCAATTGTAAACGCTTGGCTGAGATTTTCTAAATTTTTTGCAAACTCCCGGAAAAGCCCGGGCCCCCGGGGCGGATGCCCCGGGGGCCGCAGGTTGGGGAAATGCAAAGGGAGGGTGAGGGATCAGGTGCCAGAAGAAGAAATGGTAGCCCCGCTGTCCGGAATGTTGGTCAACGTGTACACGTAGTCGCCGTTGGATCCCTGCCTCGAAAGGCTACCGGCATTGGTGCTAAGATTGGCATCCGAGCAGGTGAACTCCAGATAGTAGGTTCCATCCTCATTCACTTTGGAGAGGGTGGAGGAGCCGAGGCTCGCGCCGGTCTCAGCATCCCATGCAGTCACACCGCTGCTGAAGGTGACGGTGGGATTGGCTTCGAGACGTACACCGATGATCAGCTTGTTGCTGCCGCTGTCCACATCCGCCAAATCCGCGCTGTCGATTGTGTATACGCCATTCTCGTCAGCCGTAATTTCAGTCGCAGAATCATCGCCTGCCAGCATCCAATTCACGAGCTCCAGATGATAGCCATCGGGGATCTGCACTGTAAAGGTGACATCCTCCGTGTTGTCAAAGTAGCTGTTCTCGCTGATGCCGATAATCACGTCCTCAGCATCCACGTCATCGTTACCAGTAATGACGAAGCTGCCAGTCATGGCGGAGTAGATGGCGCTCTGGGTCACGGTGATCGTGACGTCACTGCTGGTTGCTGCGGCAGGGAGGGTGTAGGTCGTGCCGCTGCCGGTGTAGGTCACCATGTCAGCCTCCAGGGTCTGGAAGGCCATCTGGGCGGCGTCCTCGCGAGAGATCAAATTGGCCAGCACCAGGCCGGAGGGGCTGATGCCCGCGTTCACGGCGTCGGCGGCCACGTTGATGGCCCAGTCGGTGCCCACATAGCCCTCAGAGTCGGCGTTGTAGCCCAGGGCCACCAGACACATCTTGGCAAAGGCCAAGCCGGTCAGCTCGCCCTCGGGATCAAAGGTGCCATTTCCGGTGCCGGCCAGGATGCCCTGCTGAGCACAGTAGCCGATATAGCCGGCGGACCAGCGGTCGGCGGACACGTCGCTGAACACCACAGAGTTGGTGGTCAGCTCCTCGGCATCCTCGCCCAGGAGCATGCGGCAGATAATGGCCGCAGCCTGCTCACGGGTCAGTGTGCCGTTAGGATCGAAGGCACCGCTGTCGGTACCCTCGAACACACCGAGGGCCGTCATGACCTGGGCCGCCTCGATGTTGGTGATTTCATCCGAATCGGTGAAATCACTGGAGCTCACAGCACTAGCCCCCACAACCATCATGCCGATGAGCATGGCGGCTGTCAGAAGCAGGCTGAGAGTCCGTTTGAGGTTTCTCATTTGGATTTTCCTCCTTCTAAAATTTGAGGCCAGAATTTCCATATTCGTCCAGTCCCCCTATAACAGGAGAATCAGAGTCGTATGACGCCCCTTGCACTGGCTCAAAAGGGAGAAATCCCGTCTAAATAACCTTCACTTCCGGAGGTTTATGCGTCTAAAAGTGATCTTGGTAGACACTTGGTAGACTCGCAAATGAGTTGTATTGCTAACAGATCCGGAGTCCGTTGCAGCACAAGGGTTTTCTGACCTGATTTGGTAGACATTACCTGAAAACACATTCCTGTACATCTGCAGACGGTTCTTCAGGCGCGAACCCACGTAGTCGGAATGGAGATACAACGGCGTGAACGACTCCCTGACTTATAAAATAAGCCGGAGCAAGTCATATATCGCTTGCTTCAGCTTGTACGGACAGTTAAAATCGATATTTTTTGCGATAAGAAAAACCCGCCGCGCAGCGGCGGACCCAAACCGAAGCCCAGCGAAGCGGGTTCGGTTTGGAAGCGGGGAGCAGCAGAATGAGCGCGCGATGAGCTTTGTAATGAAATGAAAAAGCTCGTCACAAGCGATATGTCGCTTGCGACGAGCTGGCGCAGCGGGAGGGATTCGAACCCTCGTGGGATTGCTCCCAAACTGATTTCGAGTCAGCCCCGTTATGACCACTTCGATACCGCTGCGTAAATCCGGACCATTGGCCTGGCCAATTGCCGTATATATTAGGATACCCTATTTTTATACTCTTGTCAATATTGCAGGATGGGCAAAAATGGGTTATAATCAACTGAACTGAGCTTGATCTGCCTGCGAGTGGACGGAAGGGAGCAGCATGGAAGAATTAAAGCGACGGATTTTGAGTGAGGCGGTAGTAGGCGAAGGGGACATCATCCACGTGGACATGTTTCTCAACCACTGCATGGATATGGGCCTGATGGAGCGGATGGGCGACGCGCTGGCCAAGCGGTTCCGGGGCGAGAAGATCACCAAGGTACTCACTGCGGAGAGTTCCGGCATCGCCCTGGCCTGCTTTGTTGCCCGGGCCTTGGGCGTCCCTGCGGTCTATGCCAAGCGCTTTCGGACGGGTTATATCGATCCAGAGGTCTATACGGCTGAGACCCATTCTTTTGTCCTGGACAAGACCTACACCCTGCGGGTGTCCAAGAAATACCTGACCGAGGACGATGTGGTGCTGGTGGTGGACGATATCCTGTCCAATGGTCAGGCAATTCTGAGCCTGTTGGAGCTGGTCTCCAAAGCCGGCGGCGAGGTGGCCGGCGTGGCTGTCGCCATTGAAAAGGCCATGCGGGACGGCGGACGGGTTCTGCGCCGGATGGGCCTGCGGGTGGAGGCCTTGGCCACCGTGGAGCGGGTAGAGGGTGAGCGGATTATTCTGCGGTAGAGGGATTGTCTGTGCTGAATCAAGAGATCTTTGATGAAATCACCCGGGCCAATGCCTTCGCCTCCTATAACGGGATCCGTACCTGCCAGACCGGGGACGGGACAGCGGAGGCCTCTCTGGAGATCGGCCCCCACAGCCTGAATCACTATGGCGTTCTCCACGGCGGGGCTTTCTATACACTGGCTGACTGTGCCGCCGGCGCCGCCTGCCGGACAGACGGACGGAAATATGTGACCCTCCACGGCAGCATGGATTTTATCCGCTCAGCAAAAGTGGGACACGTCACTGCCCGCGCTGCGGTGAAGCACCGGGGCCGCACCACCTGCCTGGTTTTGGTGGAAATCTCCGGCCCTGACGGCACGGTATATGCCAGCGGTCACTATACCTTCTTCTGTACGGGACAGATGCCGGCACACAACAGCACCGCCCCATAAATTCTCTCCCCCGTTATATGCCAGCAGGCGCCCATGGATTCTCCATGGGCGCCTGTTTCCGTCCGGGGCTCTATGCTTCCGCTCCGGAGAGAAGGGCCAGCGCGTCCCCGATGTCGGCGGAGATCCCGATGCCGCGCCGCCGCAGGCCCCGGGGGACAAAGGACTCCCCCCGGTTGATGCAGGCATAGACCGCATTTCGGTTTTGCATCGTCATCTGCCAGAAGGGGTACTTGATGATCACCGGGGTGTTGCCGCCCACACCCAGCTCCAGGAACAGCACCCGCGCCCCCCGGTGTCGCCGGAGAAACTCCGCGTACCGCCCGGCGGCCGCGTGCCAGCCCTCGTCCTCCACAAAGGTGCCGTCACACCGCAGGTTCATGGCCATGGGGCGGCCGCACCTGGGGCAGCGGGGCACCAGCTCCGGGGGCACCCGCATGTCCCGCTGCTCCGCCGCCATGCGGCGCACGGTCTCCTCGTTGTCGTAGGTCTCCTGGTGGCAGGGCTGGGAGCACTGCCACAGGCCGTAGTCCCCCTGGGTGTAGAACAGCCGCTTCTTGTCGAAGCCCGCCAGCTGAAACTGGTGATCCACGTTGGTGGTGAGGACAAAGCAGTCCCTCTCCCCCACCAGGGCCAGCAGGGCCTCATACACCGGGCGGGGGGCCTTTTCATAGCGGTTGAGCAGAATCTGGCGGCTCCACCAGGCCCAGTACTCCTCCAGGCTTTCAAAGGGGTAGAAGCCGCCGGCATACATATCCGGGATGTGGTATTTGGCGATGAAGTCCCCAAAGTGCTCCTCAAACCGCGCCCCGTCGTAGGTCAGCCCCGCCGAGGCGGACAGGCCCGCGCCCGCACCCACCACCACGGCATCCGCCCGATTCAGCGCCTCCCGCAGGCGGTCAACCGCCTCCGAGCAGGCTCCGGTAGATACGCTCGTCAAGCTCCTGGAAAACATTGAAGATCACCCTCTGGATGGAAGTATTGCGGCGGAGAAAGCCGGTGACGGTGTCCACCGCAATCCCGGCGGCCTCCCGGTTGGGGAAGCGGAACTCCCCGGTGGAGATGCAGCAGAAGGCCACGCTGCGCAGGCCGTGTTCCGCCGCCAGCTCCAGGCAGGCGCGGTAGCAGGAGGCCAGCTCCCGCCGGTTCTCCCCGGTCACCCGTCCCCGGACGATGGGCCCCACGGTGTGGAGCACGTACCGGGCGGGCAGGTTGTAGCCCTCTGTCAGCCTGGCCCGGCCGTTGGGCTCCGGGCGGCCCTGCTCCGCCATGATGCGGCGGCACTCCTCCCGGAGCTGGAGCCCCGCCGCCGAGTGGATGGCGTTGTCGATGCAGCCGTGGCAGGGGACGAAGCAGCCCAGCAGCCGGCTGTTGGCGGCGTTGACAATGGCGTCCGCCCGTAGCCGGGTGATGTCCCCCCGCCAGAGCGCCAGCCGGGGCTCGGCGGGAACGGCGGGCAGGGCGGCCCCGTCCACCACGCCCCGCGCCTCCCGCTCGGCGGAGAGCAGGGCGTCCTGCACCGCCAGGAAGTCCGGCGCCAGGGGCATGGGCGGCCGCACGTTCATCAGGGCGCGGAGCAGCCGCCGCTGGGCGGCCTCGTCCGCAGGGCATTGTGCCGCCGCCTCCTGATACTGGGGCAGCTCGGCCAGCAGCCTCCGGTTGAGAAATTGGATCTGTTCCATGCGGTTCACGGCTCCGTCCCCCCTATCCCAGCCGCACCACCGCCTGCACCGGACAGTGTGCAAGGCAGCTGCCGCAGTGGAGGCAGTTCTCCGGCCGGATCACATAGGGGCTGCCCGGATCGATGGCCCCCTGGGGGCATGCCCGCCGGCAGGCGCCGCAGCCGATGCAGGCGGCGGAGATCTCATAGCCCTTGGGGCGGATCTGCCCCCCGCCCACCGCATAGCTCTCCCGGAAGATAGGGCTGACCCCCAGGTTGAAATACTCGATGGTGAAGTCCCGGATACAGAAGATGATCCCGATGTCCCGGGTGTCCCCGGGGTAGACGTTGGACAGATAGGGCTGCTCCTCAAAAATGAGATCCCGCCATTTCTCCTGCTCCTCCGCCGGCACCGGCCTTGCCGTCCCGGACAGGCGGAGCATCTCCTTGTATCTGGTATAGCCCAGCACCTGCACCCGGCCGTCCCGCAGCAGCTCCCGGCAGAAGTTCTTGCCCCGGGCGGTGAAGAAGTAGAGGGCGTTTTCCTCGTAGTGGATGGCGCTGATGTTGCGCACCTGGGGCCCGCCCGATTCGTCCACCGTGGCGAAGGCCAGCACCCCCACATAGCCCAGCTTTTTCAGACAGGTTTCCGCGTCCATGCTGTCACGCCTCCTCCGATTCCACAATGCGGATGCGCCCGTCCTGGACGGGCTTTGGGCCGGGATAGGGCCCGTCCGCATAGCCCAGCAGGACGAAGCACCGGGGGATATAGCCCTCCGGGATGCCCCACGCCTGCATCAGCACTCTCCCCTCCGGGTGGTCAAAGGTCTCCTCCGCCCGGGCCACGATGCAGGAGGAGATGCCCAGCTCACAGGCCGCCAGCGCCATGTTCTCCGCGCAGTAGAAGGCGTCCGGTATGCTGTAGAGGAAATCCTCCTGGGCGAACACTACGCACACCGCAGGCGCGCCGTAAAAGCCGTTGCGGATGGAGGGGTCGTCGATGGCGCTGGGCTGCTCCCGGGAGACAAAGCCTCCGGCCAGGCGGCTCCGGTCAAACCGGGCCAGGTTCCAGCGCCCCAGGCGCCCGGCCAGCGCCCGGCTGCGCACCCCGCAGAGGATCGTCCGCTGCCCGCCGCCGGCGTTGGGGGCGCAGGCCCGGCCTCCAGGATCTGCCGCAGGGCCTCCTCCGGGATCTGCCTGTCCCGGTATTTCCGGATGGAGCGGCGGCGGTGGATGGCCTCCAGCGCGGTCATGCCCCCACCTCCTTCCAGCACTGGGGATCCGGGGCGTACATGTCCCCGTGGTACCCGGCCGCAACGGCGGGGCAGCCCCGGCAGAACCGCAGCAGCTCGCACCTGGCGCACTTCTGGAAGTTCTCGTACACCCGGTACCGGTCGAACTCCGGCCCGGTGAACAGGTCGTAGAGATCGTCGGTGAGGGCGTTTCCCACCCTGCTCTCCATCCGGCGGCAGGCGTACACCGCGCCGTCGGAGAGGATGGTCAGGTGGCAGTTGCCGCAGTTGCAGCCGTCGTAGACCACCCCGTCGTCGGGATATTGGCTGGGATCAAACAGGCCCTTCTCATACTGGAACAGCGTCCACAGGTGATCCTTCAGGTTGAAGGTGGTTTCGCACCCCTCCGCCTCGTAGTGCCGGAACTTCTCCCAGCACTGCTCCAGCATGTCCCGGTACTCCTCCGGGGAACAGCACACGTCCCGATCCTTCGGAGAGGGGCAGTAGCGGGCAAAGGCGAAGATGTCCGCCCGATGGGCCACCACCTCGTCCACCAGGGCGGGGATATCCTGCACATTCCAGCGGGACACCGTGGTCATGATGGCCGAGTCGATGCCCGCCTCCCGCAGCATGGGGATGGCCGCCATGGTGGCGTCGTAGGAGCCGGGCTGCTGGCGGATGCCGTCGTGGGTCTCCCGCAGGCCGTCCAGGGAGAGCTGGTATTTCCGGCAGCCGCAGTCCTTCATCCGGCGGCAGGCCTCCGGCGTCAGGTGGAAGGGGTTGCCCATAATGGTGAAGGGGATGTCCGCGATGCGCAGAATCTCCAGCAGCGTCCAGAACTGGGGGTGGAGGATGGGGTCGCCGCCGGTGATGTAAAAGTAGGGAAGCCGCCCCGCCTTCTCACAGAAGGTCTGGCAGTTCCGGATCACCGTCAGCATGTCCTCCAGGGCCATCTCCTGAAACCTGGCGTGGCTGCCCAGGGCGTAGATATAGCAGTGGCGGCACCGCTGGTCGCAGGCCTCGGTGATGTGCCATTGAAACGCAAAATACTCCATGTCTGATCCCTCGCTTGGAAGTGCGTCCCCGCGGGCCGGGGCCCGCGGGGAGGTCTGGCTGTATCCTTACTTCTTGTCGCCGCTGCCGCAGGCCGTTCCGCAGGCTGTGGGCTTCTTGTCGCCGCTGCCGCAGGCCGTCCCGCAGGCTGTGGGTTTCTTGTCGCCGCTGCCGCAGGCCGTTCCGCAGGCCGCGGGCTTCTCCTCCCGATCCCTGCCGAGGCTGAACAGATTCTTCAATGACATGATAAAAACCTCCTTGTGCGGCGGTGTGCCGCTCCTGATAACCGGATTGTAGCAGTCCTTCCTTCTTTTGAAAAGTACGCACAATAATGTGGCATAGTTACCGGCCGGTAACAATTGAGCGGTTTCCGGCGGGTAACCATTCAGGAGCCCCAGTGCTTTGCGGCCCGCGGCCGGCCGGGAAAAATCTTTACCTCCCGCCGGACGCGGCCCCGGCGTGCAGCGGCACCAGCTTGTCGGCCAGGCCGTCCAGGAAGGCCCGGTCGTGCTCCACCAGAAGCATGGCGGGGTGATATGCCTGCAGCAGCCGCTCCAGCTGCATGCGGGAAAACACGTCGATATAGTTCAGCGGCTCGTCCCACACGTACAGGTGGGCGCTCTGGCACAGGCTGCGGGCCAGGAGCACCTTCTTCTTCTGCCCGGCGCTGTAGTCGGCCATGTCCTTGTCAAACTGGGCCCGGGAGAAGTCCAGCTTGCGCAGGATGGCCTTGCACAGGGTCTCGTCCACGCCGCTGTCCCGGATAAAGTCCCGCAGGGAACCCCGCAGGAAGGATGCGTCCTGGGGTACCCAGGACACCACCAGCCCGGAGGCCAGGGCAAACAGGCCTGTGTGGGGGATGTCCTCCCCGCAGGCCAGCTTGAGCAGGCTGGACTTGCCGCAGCCGTTGCGGCCGGTCAGGGCCGCCACCTCTCCCCGCTCCACGGTGAAGGACACGGGGGCGCACACCGGCCCGTTCCCGTAGTCGGGGGCGGCGTCCCTCGCCTCCAACAGCCGGGTCTTGGGGTGGGTGAGGGGGTGGAGCTTCAGCTCCTCCGCCAGCTCGATGTTTTTCAGCAGGGCGGACTTGGCCTGGACGGCCTCCTCCCGGCGGGTCTCGGCGGCCTTGGACCGCTTCATCATCTTGGCGGCCTTGTGGCCGATATAGCCCCGGTCGGGCCGCAGGCCGGCGTTCCGGCTGCCCTTCTTGGTGGCCTCCACCCGGTCAGACCAGGAGGCGGTGCGCCGGGCGGCGTCCTCCAGCCGGCCGATCTCCTTTTTCAGCCGGCTGTTCTCCGCCCGCTCCCAGTCGTCCCGGGCCTGCTTGTCCCGCCACCAGGCGGAAAAGTCCCCCTGCCGCACCTCCACGTCCTTCTTGTTGATGGCAGCGATGTGATCCACGCAGCCGTCCAGGAAGGCCCGGTCGTGGGAGATGAGCAGGAAGCCCTCCTTCCGGGACAGCCAGCGGCTCACCAGCTGCCGCCCCTCCAGATCCAGATGGTTAGTGGGCTCGTCCAGCAGGGGGAAGGCGCCCTCCCGCAGGAAGAGGACGGACAGGAGCGCCTTCACCTGCTCCCCGCCGGAGAGGGTGGAAAAGGGCCTGTCCAGCACCCCCTCGTCCACCTCCAGAGCGGCAAGCTCCCTGAGGAGCCGCCACTCCTCCAGGCCGGGCGCCAGCTCCTCCAGCACGGCGCGGGTGTCCGCCTCCGGATGGGCCACCCTGGGCGGAAAATACGCCAGCTCCGCCGGCGCGGAGATGGCGCCGCTGTACTCGTACTCCCCCAGGAGCAGCCGCAGCAGGGTGGTCTTGCCCCGGCCGTTGCGGCCCACCAGGCCCAGCCGCCAGCTGGTGTCCAGCCGGAGATTGAGCCCCTCAAAGACGTTGTCAAAGCTGCCGGGATAGGCGAAGGTCAGATTGCGAATCTCAATGAGAGACATGGTGCATCACCTCAATATGCAAAAATGGGCGCAGGAGGATCCGGCCTCCCGCGCCCACTTTGTCCAAAAAGGGTGCAAAAAGGGGAAGCGCGCTCACATAACCCTCCTGCCGGCGCACGACGAACCGGACGGCCCCAGGGGCCGCCTCCGCGTGCATGGACAGTTCAGGTTATTTGCGCATCTTCCCAGCTCCCATCGTTTTTTTGATCGCCCACAGTATAGCAGGGCTTCTGCCGTCTGTCAACCGCCTCTGCGCGCATTTCCCCCTGCGGCGCGCATAGGATAGAGGGAGAGACCGGGAGAGGGGGCGGCGGCATGGAGCGGTTTTCCCTGGACGGCGGCCGGGGCTGGCTTACCGTCCGGGAGGAGAACGGGCGGGCGTGGATTGAAGCGGAGCTGCCCGACGACCGGCGCGGGCTGTACAAGGGCTGGCTGCTGGGGGCGCATGGGCGGGCCCTGGCGGGCACCTTTGTGCCCGAGGGGGGCGCGCTGAAGCTGCGGCGCACCCTGTCCCTGGACGAGCTCCGGCGGCAGGGGGCGTGGCCCCCCGCCGGTGCGGCCGCGGAGCTGGCCTTTGCCGCCGGAGCCGTCCCCGTGCGGGAGGCCACCGCCCCGCCGACGGGCTGGCAGTGGGAGCCCAGCCCCGCCAGGCGGATGGGGGAGCCCCTGCTGGCCCGGGCCGCCGGGGAGCGGCGGGCCCTGTACCGGCCGGAGGAGGGCGGCTTCTCCCTGGCCTACCCCTTTGACCCGGCGGCGCCCTTCCCCCTGACGCCCCTGTTCTGCTTCGCCTCCGTCCGGCGGCTGGGCGGGGCGTGGTACGCCGTGTTCCCCTTCCGCCCCGGCGGCTGCCCCAGGCCGCCTGAGCCGGACGCGGCCGGGGATTTGTAGGTTTGTCAAACATATTGGACAGTGAATTCATTCGGAGAAAGCCAGCTA
>NBJMR02800__coassemble_2695_pt1 | contig 11944 bp, 10 predicted proteins | sample NBJMR02800__metabat2_high_PE_046 | metagenome-assembled genome bin NBJMR02800
GCTTACGTTGTAACGCCCCCTCGGCTCGGGGCGGGCGACCACAGGTCGCCCCTACAGATAATTACCACAACCACCAGAGTTTTTCGGAGGCATGGCACCGACGGCGGCCCAGCGGGCCAAGTTGGTACAGCGCAGCTACTCACAAGACTTGCAGGGTAATCCCGATGCGTGCCGCCCGGGGCGCGGCAGCGCCTGTAGTGCAAGTGCCGATAGAGCGGGCGGCGATGCACGGTTGGTCTTTGCAAGCCGGATACAGCCCACCGCCGCCATGGAGTCCGGGTCCAGGGCCCGCAGGCCCTGGTGGTTTTCCCGCCGCTTTTGACATCAAAAGCGGCGCCCCGGCCGGGCAGGCCCGCTCTCCCGGGGGGATCCCGGAAATCGAACGGCGCGTCAAGGATGCCGCGCCCTACAACTCCGGGCGGACAGGAAACATCCCCACACCGGGTATGCAAAACGGGCGGCCCTTACGGACCGCCCGTTCCTGTGTTTGGATGTTAGAACTCCGCATTGCCCACGGTGCGGGGGTGGGGCAGGACGTCGCGGATGTTGGAGATGCCGGTGAGGTACATGACCATGCGCTCGAAGCCCAGGCCGAACCCGGCGTGCTTGCAGCCGCCGTAGCGCCGCAGATCCAGGTACCACCAGTAGTCCTCCGGCTTCATGCCCAGCTCCTTGATGCGGCCCTCCAGCAGCTCCAGCCGCTCCTCGCGCTGGGAGCCGCCGATGATCTCGCCGATGCCGGGCACCAGGCAGTCGGCGGCGGCCACGGTCTTGCCGTCGTCGTTGAGGCGCATATAGAAGGCCTTGATCTCCTTGGGGTAGTCGGTGACGAACACCGGCTTTTTGAAGATCTGCTCGGTGAGGTACCGCTCGTGCTCGGTCTGGAGGTCGCAGCCCCACTCCACCTTGTAGTCGAACTTGTCGTTGTTCTGCTTGAGCAGCTCCACCGCCTCGGTGTAGCTTACCCGGCCGAAGTCGGCGGCGGCCACGTGCTCCAGCCGCTCCTTCAGGCCCTTGTCCACGAAGGAGTTGAAGAAGTTGATCTCGTCGGGGCACTTCTCCATGACGGTGGCAATGATGTGCTTGATCATGGCCTCGGCCACGTCCATGTCGCCCTTCAGATCGCAGAAGGCCATCTCCGGCTCGATCATCCAGAACTCGGCGGCGTGGCGCTGGGTGTTGGAGTTCTCCGCCCGGAAGGTGGGGCCGAAGGTGTACACATCGCCGAAGGCCATGGCGAAGTTCTCCGCGTTGAGCTGGCCGGAGACGGTCAGGTTGGCGGGCTTGCCGAAGAAGTCCTTGGTATAGTCCACCGTGCCGTCCTCGTTCCTGGGAGGGTTGTCCATGTCCAGGGTGGTCACCCGGAACATCTCGCCGGCGCCCTCACAGTCGGAGGCGGTGATGATGGGTGTGTGAACGTAGACGAAGCCCCGCTCCTGGAAGAAGCAGTGGATGGCGTGGGCCGCCACGCTCCGCACCCGGAAGGCGGCGGAGAACAGGTTGGTGCGGGGCCGCAGGTGCTGGATGGTGCGCAGGTACTCCACGCTGTGGCGCTTTTTCTGGAGGGGGTAGTCGGGGGAGGAGGGGCCCTCCACCGCGATAGAGGCGGCCTTCACCTCCAGGGGCTGCTTGGCCTCGGGGGTGAGCACCACCGTGCCGGTGACGGTGAGGGCGGCCCCCACGTTCTGGGAGGCGATCTCCTTGTAGTTGGCCAGGCTGCCCGAGTCCATAACGATCTGCAGGTTCTTGAAGCAGGAGCCGTCGTTGAGCTCGATGAAGCCGAAGGTCTTCATGTCCCGGATGGTGCGGGCCCAGCCGGACACCAGCACCTCTTTCCCGCCGAACTGCTCCTGGTCGGCGAAGATCTGCGCGATTTTTGTGCGTTCCATTGGTCGTTCCCTCTATTCGTAAAAAATAAGGTCTCAGTGGGAAATAGTATATCATTTTTCGCTGATTTTGCAAGGGCTGGCGCAAAACTTCATGCGCGTTCGGCACACCATGAACATTTGCAACGGTTATGCGCATGAAGTTTTTGCGCAGCATTTCCGGTTGCCCCAAAGGGGCGAGGAAATGGCGCATCTCAATATTTTGCTATGCAAAGCATAGCAAAAAAGGCTAAAGCCGGTGATTGTCCCCCCACTCGCACATCTGATCCAGGATGGGGATCAGGGACTTCCCCCGCTCCGTCAGGCTGTACTCCACCTTGGGCGGGATCTGGGGATACTCCTCCCGGTGAACCAGCTGGTCGGCCTCCAGCTCCTTCAGGGTGGTGCTGAGGGTCTTGTAGGAGATGCCGCCGATGTACTTCTTCATCTCGTTGAAGCGCACCACCCCGAACTCCATCAGGGTGTACAGGATGGTCATCTTGTATTTGCCGCTGATCAGCGACAGGGTATAGCTGAACCCGGTGGCGCCCAGGCTCTCATTGGAAATGCACCGCTCGCCCATGTGACACTCTCCTAAAGGTAAGTATTGTTCTCTCTTACCAGTATCGCACTTGATTGTGCGTACTTGTTTTCCTTCTCATGCCTGCTATGATTATAGTAACGAGCGCGGGGGAAGTCAATCCCGCGGAACAGGAGGATATTTCTATGGGCAAGAACATTGTGGTACTCAACGGCAGCCCCCGGAGTAAGGGCAACACCTCCGCCCTGGTGCGGGAATTCACCCGGGGCGCGGAGGAGGCAGGCCACACCGTGACCGAGTTCTTCCTGGACGGCATGGACATCCACGGCTGCAAGGGCTGCTTCGGCGGCCACAGCGGCCGGGACTGTCCCTGCGTGCAGCGGGACGATATGGACAAAATTTATCCGGCAGTGAAGGACTGCCACGTGGTGGTGCTGGCCTCCCCCCTGTACTACTGGAACCTGAGCGGCCAGCTTCGCACGGCGGTGGACCGGCTCTTCGCCTTGGAGGAGGGGGACGGCAACCTGCTGCGGGGCGGCGGCCGGGCCTCCTGCCTGCTGATGGCGGCGGAGGGGAACGGCTTCGAGGATGTGCGCATCTACTACGACCACCTGCTGGAGCACCTGCGGTGGAGGAACCTGGGCCACGTACTGGCCGGGGGCAACATGGACGCGGGCGACATCGACGGCAAGCCGGAGCTCCAGGCGGCCTACGAGCTGGGCAGATCCATCACCTGACAAGATGCAAAGGCGGGCCGGTCAAATGACCGGCCCGCCCGTTTTTTCGGAATTCTGTAGGGGTTTACGGGGTTTTCTCCCGCCCGCCCAGGATGCGCTGGGCCCGCTCCCCGTCGGAGAGGGTGCGGTCCCGGAAGTGGTAGAGCACCATCCCCAGCACCGCCAGGGCGGCGGCCAGGGCGTACTCCAGGCCGTCCAGGGCGCCGGGGCTGAAGGGCACCAGCAGGTTGCCCGCCAGGAAAACCGACGCGAGGATGCCGCACACCGCGGTGATCCGGCCGCCGGGCATGGACACCGGCCGGTGCCAGTCCGGGTGGATTTTTCGGAGGGCCAGCACCGCGACCAGGGACATGACCCACATGACCACGGTGGCCAGGGATGCGATGTTGATGAGGGGGAGGAAGAGCAGCTTGCCGGTGAAGGGGGTGAGCACCACAAAGGCGGCGGTGAACCAGATGCACCGGGCGGGTGTGCCGTATTTGGGGTGGAGGGCGGAGAACTTCTCCGACACCAGGCCGAACCGGGACAGGCCGTAGAGCATCTGGGCGGAGGAGTAGAGGGTGGAGTTCATCACCCCCACCGCCCCCACGAAGGCGGTGACCAGAAAGAGCACCCGAACCGCCGGGACACCGGTGAGCTCCACCAGCACGTCGGCAAAGGGGGCGGTGCGGTTCACCGCCTCCCGCCAGGGCATGCACCCGGCCACGGCGGTGGACACCAGGCACAGGATGCCGGTGACCAGCAGCAGGCAGGTGATCAGCGCCGCCCCGGCCTTGCGGGCGGCGGGGCCGGTGGCGTCGGCGGCGGCCTTGGACACGGTCTCCCACCCGGCCACCGAGAACACCAGCAGACTCAGCAGGGCCATGGAGCCGGAGAAGTCGAAGTCCAGCCCCCCGTCGGAGGCGTACACCGCCGGGTCGAAGTGGGTGAAGCACACCGCCAGGCCGATGGCGCACATGACCAGCAGCACCACCGTGGCGATTTTGGCCAGGGAGGCGCACACGTTGGCCCCCTTGAGCTGGATGAACAGGATGGCCCCCGCCAGGGCCAGCTGGACGATCAGGTTGGGCAGGGTGACGGGGAAATCCCCCACCTGGTAGAGCACCGCCGTACGCCCCAGAACGGGGAACAGCTCGTCCAGCAGGGACACGGCGGCCAGATCCACCCAGCAGAATACAATGGTGTTCATCAGAATCCCCGCCCAGCCCACGGCGAAGCCCCCCCGGCTGCCGAAGGCGGCGTAGGAGTACACCACCTCGCCCCCGGGCAGGGGCAGCATGGGGATGGCCTCCATATAGGCGAAGGCGAAGGGCAGCTCAATGAGGATGCACAGCACAAAGGCCACCACCAGGTTCAGCGGGCCTCCCGCCGTCTCCAGCCACGTGCCCGTCAGCAGCAGCCAGCTGGTGCCCAGCATGCACCCGATGCCCATGGCCACCAGCCCAAAGTAGCTGATGGATTTTCCACCGTTCTTTCCCATCCGGATCCCTCGTTCCCATCAAGATGGGATCATTATATCATCTCTGGCGAGCTTTTCCTAGTCCCGCCCTCCAGAGAACCCAGGCCAGGCCCCAGCCGGCCAGATACAGCCCGGCCTGGAGCAGATAGAGCAGGGCGGCCGCCACATTCAGCCCCACAAAGAGGCCCCCCGCACGGTAGGCCCGCAGAGCGCAGACCAGCGGCCACCCCACCGCCGCCAGCGGGAGCAACCGCAGGAAGCGGAGTCTCCGCCGGGTCAGCCGGAGCACCCCCAGCTGAAGGACACACGGCCCCACCAGCCAGAGGGCGAACCAGGGCAGCAAAAGCAGTTCTTCCATATACGCACCTCACGTTCCGGAGTCCTTCCGCGGATACGCCCCCGCCGCGTTGCCCAGCAGGGCAAAGACCGCCGGCCCCAGGCAGAGGGCGCCGGCCATGTGATAGAGGCCCCGCGCAATGGGCAGCAGGCACAGGGCGCACGCCAGGGGGAAGAGGGGGCACAGGCCATGCCGCTTTCCCAGGGCCATCCCAAGGGCCATGCACCCAAAGGGCAGCAGGTAGATGGCAATCAGGATCCCTCCGGTTCCCAGCCACCACATGAGCAGGGCGGGCAGGAGGGTACACACCACCGCGCACCAGGGCAGCCAGAGGGCCGTGACCCGTAGCTTGAGGCGGACGGGCTCCGGGGCCAGCCGCCGGATCAGAACCGGGCTGGACAGGATCGCCAGCCAGCACACCAGGGCCGCCGGGGTCATACCCCCGCGCCCCCCTTCCGTACCCGCCGGAGGGCGGAACCGGCCAGATTGCCCGCCAGGGAGCAGACCAGGGCGATGGTCACCAGGGGCCAGTCGTACATGTTGGAGAACAGGCGGGCCAGGGGGATGAACACCAGAATCCCCAGCACGCACGCGGCGGGATAGAGGGGGCAGAAGCCCCGCCGTCTTCCCAGGGACAGGCCGGAGCAGAAGGCCCCCACGGGCAGCAGAATATAAGGGTAGAGCAGGCCGGAGAGCACCGGCACATACCCGCCGTCGCACAGCCGCAGCACCAGGGGCAGGAGCAGGCACAGCAGGGCGGCGAAGGGGATATAGGGCAGGGTCTCCCGCCAGCGGAGCGGGGAGGGGGCGGGGGCGGGGGAGAGGCCCAGCCTCTCCCGGATGGCGGAGAGCTCCACATACCACCCCACCCACCGGCCCAGCCACACCAGGACGTAGACCACGGCCAGCAGAAAGACCAGCAGCGCGGCCCCCGCCGGGTCGAAGGTGAGCCCCGCCCACAGGGCCATGGTGGCCGCCGTGAGGGCGAAGTGGGTCAGGGTGCGGAGCACCAGGGCCCGGCCCTCCCCGGCGAAGGGGAGGGTGGCGATGCCCACCTCCGCCCCCAGCAGGGCGAAGAGGGCGAAGGACAGGGCGATGCCCCACCCCTCCAGGGCGTCGGGAAAGCCGCAGTCCAGAAAGCCGTACCCGGTAAACTGCGCCGGACCGGCAATGGGAAAGTCCCCGGCCAGCCGGCCCAGGAGGGCGTGGGCCGCCAGCCCCAGCAGGGCCCCGGCCAGGGCCCGGCGGGCGGCCTGCCGCCTGTCGTCAAACAGCATGGAAATACCTCCTCTCAAAGCCCCAGGGCCTCCTTAATCTTCTTCACGTACCGCCGGGACGCGTAGCACACCGTCCCCCCCGCCAAGGTGATGCGGATGGTGCCGGTGAGGGACAGGTCCAGGGCGGTGACCTTGCGCAGGTTGACGATCTCCGAGTGGGAGATGCGCACGAAGGCGTGCCGATCCAGCCGGGCCTCCAGCTCGTAGAGCCGCTCCTTCAGATCATACACCCCGCCGGGAGTCTGCACCCTGACCCCCTTCTCCTCCCCATAGCAGCGGAGGATGTCCGCCTCCTCCAGGGGCACCGCCCGGGCCCCGTCCCAGCCCACCAGGGCCGCGCCCCCCTCCAGCCGGGCGGCCAGGGCCTTGATCTCGTCGGTGAGGGCCGGAGCGGTGATGGTCACGGCCGGCTCCCCGCAGGCCGGATCGATGCGGATGTCCACCTTCATGCCGCTCCCCCCTTTCACCCCCAATATAGCGGAAAGCGGGCCGTTTGTCCACGGTTTCCGGACAGACGGCCGACCGCGGGGGATAGCCGGCGCGCCCATGCCGGCGTAGACAAAACCCTATCGACGGCGTATAATATCCCCATACTACATAGAATGGGGAGCACACCATGGAAAACAACGCCAACAACGGCCATGAAGCCTACGATGACCAGGTGATTTTTGTCGATACCCATCTGATCCAAAAGGCGGTGGAGGGGCTCCAGCGCTCGCGGGAGGAGTTCCATAGCCTGCTGGAGCAGGCGGAGGGGGGAGATCCCGCCGCCTACTACGACCTGGGCGTGCGCTATGCCGAGGGGGACGGGGCGGAGCGGGATCCGGCCCGGGCGGCCCACTGGTTCTCCCTGGCCGCCGAGGACGGGGATCTCCGGGCGGTGGATCTGCTGGGCCGGTGCTATCAGGCCGGCTCCGGCGTGGAGAAGGACGAGGCCCGGGCCGTGGAGCTGTTCCAGCAGGCGGCGGAGCAGGGCTACGCCCCCGGCCAGTGCGACCTGGGCCTGTGCTACGAGAACGCCACCGGCGTGGAGAAGAACGAGGCCCGGGCGGCGGAGTGCTACCTCCAGGCCGCCGAGCAGGGCTATGCCCCCGGCCAGACCAACCTGGCGGTGTGCTATTTCAACGGCATCGGGGTGGAGCAGAGCGTGGACACCGCCCTCCAATGGCTGGAGAAGGCGGTGGAGCAGGAGTTCCCCCGGGCCCTGAACATCCTGGGGGACTGCTACTGGGACGGCACGGGGGTGGAGCGTGACCGGGCCCGCTCCGCCCAGCTCTACCGGCAGGCCGCCGACCAGGGCTATCCCCCCGCCCAGTGCAACCTGGGCCTGTGCTATGAGCACGGCGACGGGGTGGAGATGGACAAGGAGACGGCGGCGGAGTACTACCGCCAGGCCGCCCAGGAGGGCTATGCCCCCGGCCAGACCAACCTGGCGGTGCTCACCCTCCACGGCGTGGGGGTGGAGGAGGATCCCAGGGCGGCGGTGGAGTGGCTCCAGAAGGCCGCCGACCAGGATTTTCCCCGGGCCCTGGATCTGCTGGGGGACTGCTGGATGGAGGGCAGGGGGGTGGACTGCGTGGACACGTGGCGGGCCGCCGAACTCTACCGGCGGGCCGCCGAGCAGGAGTACCCGCCGGCCCTGTGCGACCTGGGCCTGTGCTACGAGAACGCCAACGGCGTGGAGGAGGACAAGGCGCGGGCGGCGGCGCTTTACCGGCAGGCCGCCGAGCTGGACTACGCCCCCGCCATGTGCAACCTGGCGGTGTGCTACCTCAACGGCATCGGCGTGGAGGAGAACATGGGGGAGACGGTGGCGTGGCTGGAGAAGGCGGTGGCCGCCGGCTCCCCCCGGGCCGCCGGCATCCTGGGGGACTTCTGCCTGGACGGCCGGGGGGTGGAGGTGGACAAGGAGCGGGCCATCTCCCTCTACCGGCAGGCCGCCGAGGGCGGCTACCTCCCCGCCGTGTGCAGCCTGGGCCTGTGCTATGAGACCGGCGACGGCGTGGCCGAGGACAAGGAGCAGGCCGTGGCCTGGTACCGGAAGGCCGCCGAGGGGGGCTACGCCCCCGCCCAGACCAACCTGGCCTACTGCTGCCTCACCGGCATCGGCATGGAGCCGGACGCCGCCGGGGCCATCCCCTGGCTGGAGAAGGCGGCGGAGGGGGGCAACGCCCGGGCCCAGAGCCTGCTGGGCAACTGCTACCGGGACGGGGACGGCGTGGAGGCCGATCTGTGCCGGGCGGCGGAGCTCTACGGGGAGGCCGCCAAGCAGGACTACCCCCCCGCCATGTGCAGCCTGGGCCTGGCCTTTGAGCTGGGAGAGGGCCTCACCCCCAATCCGGCCAACGCGGTGTACTGGTACAAAAAGGCGGCCGAGGCGGGCTATCTCCCGGCCATGACCAACCTGGCGGTGTGCTGCCTCAACGGCACAGGCACGGAGCGCAGCCCGGAGGAGGCAGCCCGGTGGCTGGAGCAGGCGGCGGAGCAGGACTTCCCCCGGGCCCAGGGGATCCTGGGCGATCTTCTCCTCACCGGCGACGGGGTGGAGCAGAACCGGGAGCGGGCGGCGGCGCTCTACCGGCAGGCGGCGGAGGGCGGCTACCTCCCCGCCTGGTGCGATCTGGGCCTGTGCTACGAAAACGGCCAGGGGATCGCCGAGGATCTGGAGCAGGCGGCGGCGTGCTACCGCCGGGCCGCCGACGGTGGCTATCTGCCCGCCATGACCAACCTGGCGGTGTGCTATCTCAACGGCAACGGGGTGGAGCGCAGCCTCCAGGAGGCCGTCCGCTGGCTGGAGCAGGCGGCGGAGCAGGACTTCCCCAGTGCATCCTGGGGGATTGCTGCCGGGACGGGGAGGGCACGCCCAAGGACGAGGCGCGGGCCTTCCAGCTCTACCGGCAGGGGGCGGAGCAGGATTATCCCCCCGCCCAGTGCGCCCTGGGCTACTGCTTCGAGGCGGGCATCGGTACGGCGGAGGACAAGGAGCAGGCCGCCCAGTGGTACCGGAAGGCCGCCGAGGCGGGCTACGCCACCGCCCAGTGCAACCTGGCGGTGTTCCTCCTCCACGGTGTGGGCGTAAAGCGGGCGCCCGAGGAGGCCGTCCGCTGGTTCGAGCGGGCGGCGGAGGGGGGCCACGCCCGGGCCCAGTTCCTGCTGGGGGAGCTCTGCCGCACCGGCCGGGCGGCAGAACGGGATGAGGCCCGGGCCGTCCGGCTCTACCGCCGGGCGGCGGAGCAGGGCTATGCCGACGCCATGTATGCCCTGGGCCGCTGCTATGAGCGAGGGGAGGGCACGGCTGCGGATCCGGCCCAGGCGGCGGAGTGGTACCGGAGGGCCGCCGAGCGGGGCCACGAGGAGGCCGGAGACGCCCTGCTCCGCTGCCGCAAGCGGAAGGCCCAGGCCGACCCGGCCCGTGCCGCCGAGGCCGAGCGCCTCCGCAAGGCCGCCGGGGCCGGGGATTTCCAGGCCATGTGCCGGCTGGCCGTGCTGTGCCAGCGGGGCGAGGGGACGCCCAAAAATCCGGCCCAGGCGGTGAACTGGTACCGGAAGGCCGCCGAAGGGGGCTATGCCCCCGGCCAGACCGGCCTGGCCCGCTGCCTGCTGGAGGGGCAGGGCGTCCGGGCCGACCCGGCCCAGGCGGTGATCTGGCTGGAGCGGGCCGCCGGGCAGGAGGATCCCCAGGCCCTCACCCTGCTGGGGGAGTGCCTCCGGGACGGCCGGGGCGTCCCCGCAGATCCGGCCCGGGCGGAGGAGTGCCTCCGCCGGGCGGCCGCCCTGGAGCAGAAGGGGACAGGAGACACCCCGGCGCCGGCGGAGCCGCGCCCCAAAAAGAAATCCTTCCTGAGCCGGCTCTTCGGCGGGAAATAACACTGAGGCCGCGGACATCGTTCGCGGCCTCACAAAATAAACGCGGGCGCCGCAGCTGCGGCGCCCGCGCGGGTTATTTGGCGTACTCGATGACCTTGGTCTCGCGGATCATGTTCACCTTGATCTGGCCGGGATACTCCAGCTCTTCCTCGATCTTCTTGGCGATGTCCCGGGCCAGGAGCACCATCTGATCCTCGCTGACCTGGTCGGGCTTGACCATGATGCGCACCTCGCGGCCGGCCTGGATGGCGTAGGACTTTTCCACCCCGGGGAAGGAGGAGGTGACCTCCTCCAGCTTCTCCAGCCGCTTGATATAGTTCTCCAGGTTCTCCCGCCGGGCCCCGGGCCGGGCGGCGGAGATGGCGTCGGCCGCCTGCACGATGCAGGCCACCACGGTGCGGGGCTCCACATCGTTGTGGTGGGCCTCGATGGCGTGAACCACGTCCTCGTTCTCCCGGTACTTCCGGGCCAGCTCCACGCCGATCTGCACGTGGGAGCCCTCCACCTCGTGGTCAATGGACTTGCCCAGGTCGTGGAGCAGGCCGGCCCGCTTGGCCTGGGTGATGTCGGCGCCGATCTCGGCGGCGATGAGCCCCGCCAGGTGGGACACCTCGATGGAGTGGTTGAGCACGTTCTGGCCGTAGCTGGTGCGGTAGCGCATCCGGCCCAGGAGCTTGACCAGCTCCGGGTGCAGGCCGTGGACGTTGGTCTCAAAGATGGCGCGCTCGCCCTCGGCCTTGATGGTGGCGTCCACCTCCCGCTTGGCCTTCTCCACCATCTCCTCGATGCGGGTGGGGTGGATGCGGCCGTCCTGGATCAGCTTCTCCAGGGCGATGCGGGCGATCTCCCGGCGCACCGGGTCAAAGCAGGAGACGGTGATGGCCTCCGGCGTGTCGTCGATGATCAGATCCACGCCGGTGAGGGTCTCCAGCGTGCGGATGTTGCGGCCCTCCCGGCCGATGATGCGCCCCTTCATCTCGTCGTTGGGCAGGGGCACCACGGAGACGGTGGCCTCCGCCACGTGGTCGGCGGCGCAGCGCTGGATAGCCAGGGAGAGGATCTCCCGGGCGCGGGTGTCCGCCTCCTCCTTGAACTGTGCCTCGATCTCCCGCACCTTCATGGCCGACTCGTGGGTGACCTCCTCGGCCAGCTGGTCGATGAGGTAGTTCTTTGCCTCCTCGGCGGTAAAGCCGGAGATGCGCTCCAGCACCTCCATCTGGGTCTTCTTGACGGTGGCGACCTCCTCCCGGGCCTCGTCCAGCTCGGTCAGCTTGCGCTGCAGGGTCTCCTCCTTCTTCTCCATGTTCTCGGTCTTGCGATCCAGGTTCTCCTCCTTCTGCTGGAGACGGCGCTCCTGCTTCTGGAGATCGGCCCGGCGCTCCTTGACCTCGCGCTCGTACTCGTTGCGGGCCTGGAGGATCTCCTCCTTGGCCTCCACCAGCGCCTCCCGCTTCTTGCTCTCGGCGCTCTTGATGGACTCGTTGATGATCCGCTTGGCCTCCTCCTCGGCGCTGTTGATCTCCTTCTCAGCGGTACGCTTGCGGAGCTGGATGCCGATTAAGATGCCTATGACCAGTGCGACCACTGCCGCGATCACACAGGTAATAACAGCCTGTATCAAGGGTTTCCCACACCTCCATTTCTTGGATTTTCAAAGTTCTAATGTCACAATTTGATGCATGCGCGCCGCCTGCTCTTGGGCAGTACGCACAAAATTTGAAGAACCTGCCCGCGGTTCCGCAAAATATTACACCTAATCTATTTTAAGACCCGAAGGGCTTTCTGTCAAGAAAATTCGTGTGGGAAGCAAGGGGGCGCCGGGCCGCCCGGGTCGAAAAATGTAGGTTTGTCAAACATATTG
>NBJMR02800__coassemble_2742_pt1 | contig 11655 bp, 6 predicted proteins | sample NBJMR02800__metabat2_high_PE_046 | metagenome-assembled genome bin NBJMR02800
GGAAATCACTGCGCGCCAATGGGTTGCGAGATTAAATTGGTAGACGTCTGGTAGACATTGCCTAGAATTGCATCGGGGAGGAAACTTTTGCGCTGTTTGCACGTCTAAAAAAATAGATCTGCCAAAATTAAGGTTTCCGTAAGAACTTGTCACTGCTTTGTAATGCCAACGGGCGCGGCTTGTGCTACAATAAGCTGGAACAGGCAGTGCCAACCAAGGGAGGAAGGATTATGACAGAACAGCAGACCCCGGTGCTCACCCCGCCGGTGCAGCCGACCGCCCCCAAGGGGCCCAAGAAAAAGCACAAAGGACGCGGCAAGACCATTGCCGGAATCATTGTGGCCGCTGCGGTGGCCATCGCGCTGATTGTCCTGGTGTGGTACTTTGTATTCCGGGACACCACGGCGCTGGGCGACCCCATGACCACCACGGTCTACCGTGGCTCGATCCAGTCCACGGTGGAGGGCTACGGCCTCACCAAGGCCAAGGACTCCGCCACCATCACCCCCGGCACGGGCACCATTCTGGAGCTCTTCGTCCAGGAGGGCGACCAGGTCACCGCCGGGCAGCAGCTCTACCGCATGGACGACACCGTCGCCCGGGACGCGGTGGCCGATGCCCAGGAGACCGTGGACAACTGCCAGAAGGAGCTGGAGGCCGTCTACGAGAAGGTGGCCGAGCTCAACATCGCAGCCCCCCACGCCGGCAACCTGCGGGAGGTGGCCGATATTCAGGTGGGGGATACGGTGAGCGAGGGAACCACCATAGCCAAGCTGGTCAACGACACCAAGCTGCGGCTGTCCCTCTATTACAGCTACGCCTACGAGAATCAGATCCACGTGGGCCAGTCCGCCAAGATCTCCATCCCCGCCGTCATGGGTGAGTGGAACGGCACCGTGGAGCAGATCAACAAGGTGCGTTTTGTCTCCCCCGAGGGGGCCATCCACTTTGAGGTGGTACTGTCCCTGGACAACCCGGGCACCCTCACCGAGGGGATGGACGCCTCCGCCGGCATCGTCGCCGCCGACGGCACCGCCATCTACCCCTACGAGAACGGCAAGCTGGAGTACTATGAGACCACCGAGATCAAGGCCAAGGCCAGCGGCCCGGTGGAGAGCGTCAACCTGCTGGACTACGCGGATGTGGCGGCCGGGCAGACCCTGGTGCGCCTGGGCGCCCAGGATACCGACGCGGAGATTGCCGCCGCCGAGGAGTCCCTCAAGGCCGCCCAGGAGAAGCTCACCACCGCCAACGAGGAGCTGGCCGCCTACAACGCCGTGGCCCCCATCGACGGCACCGTCATCCAGTGCAGCCTGACGGCGGGCCAGGAGGTGTCCTCCGGCCAGGGTCAGGGCATCACCATCGCCGACACCTCCGTCATGACCATCGAGATGCAGGTGGACGAGCGGAACATCCAGTACGTATCCACCGGCATGCCCGTGGACATCGACTACAACGGCAACTACCTCATGGGCACCGTGGTCTCTGTGTCCATGACCGGCACCGCCGAGAACGGCATGTCCACCTTCCCCGTGGTGGCCCAGGTGGAGAACCCCGACGGGCTGATCATGAGCAACTCCTACGCCAACTACTCCTTTGTGGCCAGCCAGTCCAACGACTGCCTGCTGGTGCCCACCGTGGCCCTGAAATACGTCAGCTTTGCCAACATGAGTGTGGGCGGCGACGGCATGACGGACGATGGCATGGTGGATGGCGGCATGATGGTGGACGGCGGCGAGGTGGAGGTTATGCCCCAGTCCTATACCGGCGGAGCCGCGGCGAAGCCCCTGATGGCCGTGGCGGTGCCCATGCCCGGCGGATCTTCCGGCGGCGGCACCATGGGCGGCGGTTCCATGGGCGGCGACGGGAGCACCGGCTATGTGGTCTTTGTCAAGGCCGACCAGGCACCGGACAACGCCATTCTGGAGCCGGATCCCACCTGGGGCTGCCCCGAGGGCTTCTGGACGGTTCCCGTGGAAGTGGGCCTGTCCAGCACCACCGAGGTGGAGATCGTCAGCGGCCTGAATGAGGGCGATGAGGTGTTCATCGGCTACCAGAACCCGGACGAAGTCATGGGCTATGGCTATTAAGAGGACACCGCCATGCTCATTGATGTAAAGAACCTCTATAAGATCTACAACGAGGGGGAGGAGAGCGAGGTGCGGGCCCTCAACGGGGTCACCCTCACCATCGACCGGGGGGAGTTCGTGGCTATCATCGGCCAGTCCGGCTCCGGCAAGTCCACCCTGATGAACATCCTGGGCTGCCTGGATATCCCCACCTACGGGGACTACCACCTGGACGGGGTGGATGTGACCGAGCTCACCGACCGGCAGCTGGCCCACATCCGGAACAAGCAGATCGGCTTCATCTTCCAGGGCTTCAACCTGATCCCCGCCCTCAATGCCTGGGAGAATGTGGAGCTGCCCCTCATCTACCAGGGCATCCCCTTCTACAAGCGGGGGGACCTGGTGGAGGAGGCCCTGGAGCGGGTGGGTCTGGCCGACCGGGCCAGGCACAAGCCCACCGAGATGTCCGGCGGCCAGCAGCAGCGGGTGGCCATCGCCCGGGCCATCGCCACCCACCCCCCCATCATCATGGCCGACGAGCCCACCGGCGCCCTGGACTCCAAGACGGGCAAGCACGTGCTGGAGATCCTCCACGGGCTCCACGACGACGGCTCCACCGTCATCCTCATCACCCACGACAACGGCATTGCCGCCACCGCCGAACGCATTGTCCGCATCTCCGACGGTGCCATCATCTACGACGGCGGCAGAGAGGGGGCCTTTGCATGAATTTGAAGCAGGCCTTCAAGATGGCCGTCAAGTCCATTGTCTCCAAGAAGATGCGCTCCTTCCTGACCATGCTGGGCATCATCATCGGCGTGGCCGCGGTGGTCATCATGGTCTCCGCCCTCCAGGGGCAGAACAAGAAGACCATGGAGTACATCGAGAGCCAGGGCACCAACAAGCTTGAGGTGAGCGCCTACAGCTATGCCGGGAAAAACGTGTCTCAGGAGCTGTACGACTACTGCCTGGGCCTGGGCGATCTGGTGCAGGGCGTCACCCCCAACGGCCAGATTTACTCCGAGGTGGTCATCAAGTTCGGAAGCAAGACCATCTCCACCCAGAACTATGACGACTGGGAAAATATGCCCACCATCTACCTGGGCAGCGATCAGTACGGCCTGTGCAACAACTACACCATCGCATCGGGCCGGGAGATGTCCCACCTGGACATTGAAAAGGAGAACAACGTCTGCGTGCTGGGCGGCCGGGTGGCGGAGAACCTGTTTGACTTCGTAAACCCTGTGGGCCAGACCATCACCCTCAACGGAAGCCCCTTCACCGTGGTGGGGGTGTATGAGCGCAAGGACGTGGACAACTGGCCGGAAATGGACAACATCATCGTCCTGCCCTACACCCTGAGCCGCACCATGAACGACAACCAGCCCATCGAGAACTACTCGGTCAAGGCGGTGGATGCCACCTCCGCCTCCCAGGCCAAGGTGTGGATTGAGGGCTTCCTCCAGGGCCTCATCGGGGAGAACGGCTACTACTATGTCCAGAACTACAACGCCTCCATCGAGTCCTCCAACGAAATGCTGCTGATGCAGTCGCTGATCATGGGCTCCATCGCGGGCATCTCCCTGCTGGTGGGCGGCATCGGCATCATGAACATCATGCTGGTCACCGTCACCGAGCGCACCCGGGAGATCGGCATCCGCAAAGCCATCGGGGCCGAGCGCCGCAGCATCATCGTCCAGTTCCTCATCGAGGCGTCCATGCTCTGCGGCATCGGCGGCATCCTGGGCATCTTCATCGGCTACCTGGGGACGCTGATCGTGGGCAAGCTGCTGCTGAACATGATCCTATATCCCAGCATGCTCATCACCGTGGGCGCGTTCGTGTTCTCGGTGGCCCTGGGCATCGGCTTCGGCCTGTACCCCGCCATCAAGGCCTCCGGCCTCCAGCCGGTGAACGCCCTGCGGGCGGAGTAGTCCGCGGCACCCCTCCTGGGGACGGCTGCGATACATTATATTATATAAGGAGAACATGCGTATGAGATTCAGACGATTCCTGTCCGGCCTGCTGACGGCGGCGCTGGTGGTTGGCCTGTTGGTGCTGCCGCCGGCCTCGGCTGCCGGCACCTCCGGCTTCACCGATATTGCCGACGCCCGCACCGCCGACGCCGCGGAGATGCTCCGCCTGCTGGGCGTGGTGGATGGCACCGGCGGCACCAGCTTCAAACCCGGCGGCACCCTGACCCGGGCGGAGTTCTGCAAGATGACCGTGGAGATCATGGGCCGCGGCGACGAAGAGCCTGCCCAGCGCAGCCGCACCATCTTCACCGACGTGGGCCCCACCTACTGGGCCCGGGGCTACGTGAACCTGGCCTCCTCCATCACCATCGGCGGCGGCACGGGGGAGGACGCCTCCGCCGGTACCCGGCTGATCATGGGCGTGGGGGACGGGACCTTCCAACCAAACCGGGCAATTACCTATGGGGAGGCCGTCACCATCCTCATGCGGGTGCTGGGCTACAGCGACGGCGACGTGGCCACCGGCACCAACTGGTATGACGGCTATGTGGGCCTGGGCCAGTCCAGCGGCCTGGCCAACGGCCTGACCATCTCCGGCGGGGACAACATCACCCGGGGCCAGGCGGCCATCCTGTTCTACAACCTGCTGTTCACCGAGAGTAAGGGCGGCGACCAGATCTACCTGACCACCCTGGGCGGCTCCCTGGAGAACAACGCCATCATTCTGTCCACCAACGCCACCGCCGACGACGGCACCACCGGCTCGGTGCTCACCACCTCCGGCACCTACAAGACCGACCGGGCCACCTTCGACGAGACCCTCAACGGCACCCGTGGCCAGCTGGTGCTGGACAAGGAGAAAAAGCTGCTGGCCGTCCTGCCCGAGGAGGGGAGCACCCTGCGCTCCGTCACCGTGATGGGCACCCCGGAGGCCAACGCCATCCCCGTCCTGGGCGATGAGACCATCTCCGTCACCCTCCAGACCCCGGTGTACAAGAGTGACAGCCAGAGCGCCGACACCTATGAGAATGTCTGGACCTCCCTGCGCTCCGGTACGCCCCTGAAGCTGTGCTTCAACGGCTCCGGCCAGCTGGACTACATCTACATGTCCGCTGGCGGCGCCGTGGTCAGCGACGACAACGTGCTTGTGGCCAAGAACAAGCCCAGCGGCACCTCCAATCCCTTCGCCTCCCTGTCCGACGGCAAGACCCCCCAGATCTTCAAGAACGGCATCCCCGCCGATCTGACCGACCTGCGTCAGTACGACGTGGGCACCTATGACGCCGGGAGCAACACTCTCTTTGTGTCCGATCTGAAGCTCACCGGCCTGTACGAGAACGCCTACCCCAACTCCAACGCCCCGTCCACCGTCACCGTGATGGGCGCGGAATTCAGCGTCCTGCCCAGCGCCATCCCCGACCTGGCCCAGTTCAAGGTTGGCGACCGGATGACCCTGCTGCTCACCACCACCGGCCAGGTGGCGGGCGCGGTGTCCACCGACGTGGCTAAATCCAACGCCGTGGGCGTCGCCAAGGTCACCGCCGGCGGCGAAGGCTCCGACGGCACGGCGGAGATCACCCTGCTGGACGGCCTGATCACCCTCAAGGGGAGCACCACCGGCTCCGAGAAGCTCAACGGCTATCTGGTCACCGTGTCTTCCGGTCGGAGGGGTTATCTGACCCTGAGCCGGGTCAACGGCAAGGGCGCCAGCGGCATCCTCAACCTGACCACGGGCCGCGTGGGCACCAAGGCCCTGTCCGAGGGCGCCCGCTTCTTCGAGCAGGTGGGCAACGGCGAGTTGGTGGAGATCGAGCGCAGCGACATCACCGTGGACACTGTCCCCGCCAACAAGATCACCTACGTGGGCTACGACTGGGCCGGCCGGGTGGATAAGCTGGTGCTGGACGACGTGACCGGCGACCGCTATGACTATGGCATGATCTACTACCGTCCCGCCGGGCCTCAGGACGTGGAGAACGCCGTTCCCGACCCTGACACCGGCAAGGTGCCTCAGACCTACCAGAACGGCGAGATCCGCGTCACCAACGGCAGCGGGCAGCAGTCCTATGTGGTGGGCTCCGTGGAGGGCGCCAAGAGCGGCCGCTACGGCGGCATTGCCGGCTCCCTGGACACCCTCAACGGCAAGCACCGCCTGGCGGGATATGTGCCCCTCACCTCCGCCGACGGCATCCGCCGCAGCCAGATCGACACCTCCACCATGATGCTGACCACCAACGAGATGGTTCTGCCCATCTCCAGCCAGGTGCAGATCTACAGCGAGGCTACCGGCGGCTGGTACACCGTGAGCAAGGACGCCTCCGCCAAGGATAACCTGGAGCGGGCCCTGGCCTTCTCCAACGACATGACGGTCTACTATGACCGCACCCCCGGCGAGGGCGGAAAAGTCCGCATCATCGTCCTGGAGTAAACCCATAAAAACGCCGCCCGGGTGTACGGAAACGTACCACTCCGGGCGGCGTTCTTCTGTTGGGTGGGCGGGACAGACGATTACCGACATACTCTGTAGGGGCGGATATCATCCGCCCGGATCCGTGGGGCGCGACGACCCCGGCGCGCCGTCCGTTTACCGGGGGGGCCCTCGAGGGGCGCGCCTGCGCGGCGGCCGGGCCTCCAGGGATCCGCCACCAGGGCCCCGGGGATACCCGCGAAACACCCCGGAGGCGGTCGGAATTGGGGGCATTGGGAAGGGCCGGGCGGAGTTTTACAGGTTTGTTACATTTGGCCCGGGGGTGTTGACCTTTGGGGCGGGATGGTTTATTATCTGTCCAGAGGCAAGGGGAGTCATACGGCTCTAGTTTCCCTATTTTACCTGATATTGGGATAAAATGGGTGCAAATTGGATGAAAGTGGCAAAACTGGCCTCAAATTTTAGAAGGAGGAAAATCCAAGATGAGAAACCTCAAACGGGCTCTCAGCCTGGTGCTGGCCGTCGTCATGGTCATTGGCCTGATGGTCGTCGGCGCTTCCGCTGTGAGCTACAACGATCTCACCGACAAGGATGAGATTGTCAACAAGGACGCGGTTTCCATGCTGGTTGCTCTGGACATCATCCAGGGCAAGCCCGATGGGTCCTATGCGCCCACCGAGAACGTGGACCGCGCGCAGATGGCGAAGATGATCTCCGTCATCATGAACAAGGGCGTGGACAACAGCGCCCTGTACGAGAACGTCAATTCCGGTCTGACCGACATTGACGGCAACTGGGCCAAGGGCCACATCAACTACTGCTACACCAACGGCGTGATCGCCGGCCGCGGCAACAACACCTTCGACCCCAGCGCCACCGTGACCGCGCTGGAGGCTGCGAAGATGCTGCTGGTGGCCATCGGCTACGACCCCGCCATCGAGGGCTTCGTGGGCACCGATTGGGCCCTGCGTGTGTCCTCCGTGGCTGACTCCGTGGGCATCTTCCGCAACTACACCAAGGATCTGACCGCCCCCCTGAACCGCGACGACGCGGCCCTGCTGATCTACAACGCCCTGGACGTTGAGATGATTCAGCAGTACTCCAACGGCTACGCCCTGACCTACGCCGACCACCGCACCATCCTGTCCGACAAGTACGGTGTGATCCGCGTGGAGGGTGTCGTCACCGCCAATGAGTGGGCTATCCTGGATGACGACAGCGACACCGCTCTGAAGGAGGGCCTGACCCGCATCGAGAATGCCGAGGGCATCTTCTCCACCACCACCAACACCCAGGTGGTTAACAACGCCGACAACACCCGTACCGGCACCTTCGAGGTCTCCACCCCCGTGGATATGCTGGGTAAGTCCGTGACCATGTACATCAAGAAGGACACCATCCTGTCCAAGTCCGTGGTGTACGGTGACCCCGTGGTTACTGAGGACAACAACGTTGTCACCACCGGCGACCACATCAACGGCGGCACCACCCGCGACGACGACTCCCTGGCCTCCCTGCTGAAGGGCACCGGCCTGTCCACCGATAAAGACACCGAGTACTACCTCAACTACGCCGAGGTGGACCGCGACTCCAGCGACACCAAGGACGTCATGAACGTGAAGGGCGCCACCCTGACCGTCATCGACAACGACAACGACGGCTATGTGGACTATGTCCTGTCCCTGCAGAAGACCCTGTCCGAGATCTCCGCCTACAACACCAAGAAGGAGTCCCTGACCGTTAAGGGCATGATCACCGAGGACTTCGCCAACGTGGTGGGCTATGAGGACGTGGAGAAGGACGACATCGTCCTGGCTGTGACCTACGGCGGCCGTACCTACGTGGAGAAGCCCGAGACCGTCACCGGCGAGATGGAGTACTACACCACCAAGGTCAAGACCGACAAGTACATGACCGTGGACGGCACCGACTACTACGAGGATGAGCTGGACAACAAGTCCTCTGCCACCAAATTCCTGGTGGATGAGTGCGACACCGATGCCGGCGTGAAGTTTGACGCCTCCTACATCTTCTATCTGGACGACTACAACAACGTGATCGCCTTCGGGGAGACTGAAGCCGCCGCCAAGAACTACGCTCTGATTCTGGACTCCGCCTTCTCCGTCAACGGCCTGAAGCTGTCCGCCGACGTGAAGCTGCTGCTGGCCGACGGCACCGAGGGCACCTACGAGGTGAACTGGAGCGCCACCCGCAACAACCTGTTCGGCAAGGATAACGACGAGGCGCTGAAGAACTTCTTCGGCACCGATGACGGCCGCTACAACAAGGAAGATAACTACGCGCCCGCCGGCAACGCCGCTGGCTACCTGGTGACCTACACCCTGAGCGATGACAAGGTCGTCACTCTGGACGCCCCCAACCTGAACCTGTCCTCCCGCACCTATGTGGCCGGCAAGGACGTTCTGGTGACCGGCTATGACCACGATAAGTATGAGACCCAGTCCGCTGTCGTGGCCGAGCTGAGCCGCGATATCGAGAAAGGTGACACCTATTTCGAGATCCAGGGCAACAACACCAACTATGTCTACTCCAGCAAGGACGCGGACAAGAAGGTCACCGACAAGTACACTGATGTCAGCAAGACCGCCCGCTTCGGCATCGACGACGAGACCGTGGTCTTCTACTGGGACGGCAAGGACGGCGCCGTGTCCGTCGGCTATGAGAACCTGTACGAGACTCAGGTCGGCGTCCACAAGTATGTTGACGCTGTCATGTACAACCCCGAGTCCTACCCCAACGGCAAGACCGGCGTGGCCAATGTGATGCTGGTGACCGGTGGGTATCACGCCGCCAAGGACAACGATTACTGCCTGGTTCTGGATACCTATCGGAACTACACCGACTACAACATCTACACCGTGATCCTGGAGGACGGCACCATCACTCAGCTCAAGAGCGAGGATGATCTGAAGGATCTGGACGGCGTGAAGAACATGGTCTATACCTATTCCACCGACTCCAAGGGCTGGACCGAGTTCGAGAGCATCTTCAAGGCCGACGACAGCAATAACGACAACGACAACGCCTACTATGCCGTTAATAAGAACGACGGCAAGACTCTTGATAAGGGTAAGACTACCTGGGTTGAGGATGTGGCTACCGGCTACAGCGTTGCCTTTGGCTACGTCTATGTGCCCTACGCCAAGTGGGTGCAGACCTATCACGAGAACTTCAAGGGTCAGACCGAGTGGGATAACATGCTGGCTGACCGCAATGCCGACGTGATCTTCAACGCTTTCGACGTGGACACCGACGCCGACACCGCTGACACCATCGCCTTTGAGGATGGCCAGCAGGCTGTCATCGTCTACGATGACAAGGATCGCGTGAAGGCCGCCTGGGTTATCGCCGACGCCGACGACGAGATCGTGCCTCCCGAGGCTTCCACCGGTGATGTGATCTCCAAGACCACCGTGAACGACCGCGTCACTCTCAGCGCCGATACCTACAGCACCGTTTCCAAGGCCATCGACAACGCCGCTGTTCTGGATCTGAGCGAGACCCAGGCCAGCAAAGTGAATCTGATGGTCACCATCGACTGCAGCACCTATAGCGCGCAGTACGAGGTCTTTGCCACTGCCGCCGCCGCTGATGATGCCGATAAGGACACCATTTCCCGGAACTTCCAGGATGTCACTGGTGCTTGGAGCGGCATCAAGGCAGTTGGCCCCTTCGCTACTGCCGGCGAGGCTCTGAGCAACAACAACGTGGTTGTTCTGGAGTTTACTGACATTGCCACTGGAGATGTTGTCTTCGCCGCCTATCGTGTGGTCGAGTAATTTCTCCACCCCCTGAAAACTGCATAGACAGTTCCACCCCCGGGCCGTTGGCCCGGGGGTGGTTTTTTGCCTACTTCACCGCCAGATAGCGGTACTCCTCTCCGCTCTTGTTGGTGACGGGCCGGTAGTCGTAATCCGTCAGGCCGGAGCGGTAGTACCCGTAATAGACCTGAAAGCCGTTGTCCGTGGTGGTAAGCATGGTTTTGTCTCCCGTGTGGCTGAGCCGGGGCCTCCCCTCGTAGGCCATGACGGAGTCGTACTCCCGGCAGAACAGGATCACTGCCTTGGGCCGGAACCCCAGGTCGATCTCCCGGTACTCCGCGTTGTTGCCGGTGTAGCTCCCGGTGACCACCTCCGGCTTGGCCTGAGCGGTCTCCACCGCCGAGCGGATCGCCGCGTCAATCTTGGCGAAGTCCTCATTGAAGTCCGTACGCAGGAAGTCGTCTGTAGCCTCCCACTGGTGCAGCTGGTAATTGGTCGTGTATGTTGCCAAAAAGCATCCCTCCCGGGCAGGCCGTCCGGAGGTGTGCCGGGGCACAGAAGGGCGCGGCGGTCGAACGGGGGCGGAAGGCCGCCGGCGGTGTCGCGGGGCGGAGAAAAAGGTCGAACGAAGTCGAGCGATTATATCCACAAATTTCCAGCAAATCCCTTGCGTTTGCTGTCTGATTATGGTAAATTATAGCCAACCGGTAAAGAGCCTTGGCCAGGCACAAACATAGGGCAGGGAGACCTGCCGGAAAGGGTGTCAACATTGGATAGCAAAACGAGGATTTTGGTGGCAGACGCCGGCGAGGAGTTCCGCCGCCTGATCGTGGAGGCTCTGGCGGCGGACGGCTCCATGGAGGTGGCCGCGGAGACCGGCGACGGCGAGGAGGCCGTCCGTCTGGCCGGGGAGCTGCACCCCGACGTGGTGGTGCTGGATCTAGTGCTCTCCAGCATGGACGGGCTGGAGGTGCTGGGCGAGCTGGCCGCCCTGCCGGAGCGGCCCCGCCTGCTGGTGCTCTCCAGCTTCGCCCGAGGCAATGTGGCGGAGCTGGCCGCCGCCCACGGGGCGGACTACTATATGATGAAGCCCTGCCGCATCCCCGCCGTGGTGGAGCGCGTCCGGCAGCTGGCGGCCCGGAGCCAGCCGGCCGGCGGCACTCCGGAGGACAGCGCCGAGGGAGAGAGCCTGGAGAGCCAGGTCACCTCCATCATCCACGAGATCGGCGTGCCCGCCCACATCAAGGGCTACCAGTACCTGCGGGAGGCCATCCTCATCGCGGTGGCCGACATGGATGTGATCAACGCGGTGACCAAGGTGCTCTATCCGGAGGTGGCCAAGCGCTTCGGCACCACCGCCTCCCGGGTGGAGCGGGCCATCCGCCACGCCATCGAGGTGG
>NBJMR02800__coassemble_2765_pt1 | contig 11524 bp, 9 predicted proteins | sample NBJMR02800__metabat2_high_PE_046 | metagenome-assembled genome bin NBJMR02800
GAAAACGGGAAGGAAGATAGCTACGAAAGAAACCCAGGAAGGGTGTCTTTCGTTTCCAATCAACCGATTCTCAGAACTTTGAAAAGTTCTGAGAATCGCAAGCAGCTTGTCGAAAAGACTTTTTCGACAAGCTGAGGGCCGGTCCTCACGGACCGGCCCTCTGCCAGCAGCTGTTATTTGATGACCAGGAGCAGCTGGCCGCCCTTGACGGTCTCGCCCTCCTTCACCAGGATCTCCGCCACCGTGCCGGACATCCGGGCGGTGATGGCGGTCTCCATCTTCATGGCCTCGATGGTGGCCAGGGTCTGGTTCTTCTCCACAGCGTCGCCCACCTTGACGGCGATCTTGCTGACCGCGCCGGGGATGGAGGAGCCCACCTGGCTCTTGTCCTCCGGGTCCACCATGGGCACCTTGACGATGCTCTTCTGGGCCTCCTCGTCAGGCACCTGCACGTCCCGGCGGATGCCGTTGAGCTCGAAGCTGACGGTGCGCATGCCCTCCTTGTCCACCTCGCCCAGGCCCAGGTACTTGATGACCAGGGTCTTGCCGTCTGCGATGTTGACCTTGTTGGTCTCGCCCACCGCCAGGCCGTGGAAGAACACATGGCTGCCCAGCCGCATGATATAGCCGTACTCCTTCTGGTTCTTCACGAAGTCCTCCACCACCTTGGGATACAGGCAGTAGCTGAGGACCGCCCGCCAGGAGGGATCCGGGTCGAAGACCAGCATCTCCCGCTTCTTCTCCTCAAAGTCCACGGGGGGCAGCAGCTCGCCGGGGCGGCAGGTGATGGGCTCCTTGCCCTTCAGCACCACCCGCTGCAGATCCTTGGGGAATCCGCCGGCGGGCTGGCCCATCATGCCGGAGAAGTAGCTGACGGCGCTGTCCGGGAAGGCCAGGCCCTCGCCCTTCTCCACGATGTTCTCCGGCGTCAGGCCGTTCTGGGTCATGAAGATGGCCAGGTCGCCCACCATCTTGCTGGAGGGGGTCACCTTCACGATGTCGCCCAGCATCTCGTTGACCCGGCGGTAGTTCTCCTTGACCTCCAGGAACCGGTCCCCCAGGCCCAGGGACTCCACCTGGGGCTTCAGGTTGGTATACTGGCCGCCGGGGATCTCATAGCGGTAGATGTCGGCGTTGTTGCACTGCAGGCCCGCCTCAAAGGAGTCGTACCGCTTGCGCACGTCCTCCCAGTACTCGGTCAGGTACTGCAGCCGGTCCAGGTCCAGGCCGGTGTCCCGCTCCGTGCCCTGCAGGGCCGCCACCACGGCGTTGAGAGAGGGCTGGCTGGTCATGCCCGCCATGGAGCTGATGGCGCAGTCCACCACGTCCACGCCGGCCTCCGCCGCCAGCAGATAGGCGGCCACCTGGTTGCCGGAGGTGTCGTGGGTGTGGAGCTGGATGGGGATGCCGATCTCCTGCTTCAGGGTGGAGACCAGCTTCTTGGCGGCATAGGGCTTCAGCACGCCGGACATGTCCTTGATGCACAGCATGTGGGCGCCCCGGTGCTCCAGCTCCTTGGCCAGCTTCACATAGTAGTCCAGGGGATACTTGTCCCGCTTGGGATCCAGGATGTCGCCGGTGTAGCAGATGGTGGCCTGGCAGATCTTGTCCTGCTTCAGGACCTCGTCCATGGCCACTTCCATGCCGGGGATCCAGTTCAGGGAGTCGAACACCCGGAACACGTCGATGCCGCTGCGGGCGGCCTCCTTGATGAACTCCCGGATGACGTTGTCGGGATAGTTGGTGTAGCCCACGGCGTTGGCGCCCCGCAGCAGCATCTGCAGCAGCAGGTTGGGGGCCTTCTCCCGGATCAGGTCCAGCCGCTCCCAGGGGGACTCGTGGAGGAAGCGGTAGGCCACGTCGAAGGTGGCGCCGCCCCACATCTCCAGGGAGAAGCAGTCGTTGAGGATCTCCGCCGTGCCCTCGGCGGCCTTCACCATGTCCCGGGTGCGCACGCGGGTGGACAGCAGGGACTGATGGGCGTCCCGCATGGTGGTGTCGGTGATGAGCAGCTTCTTCTGACCCAGCACCCAGTCCCGCACCGCCTCGGGGCCCTTCTGGTCCAGCAGCTGCTTCAGGCCGGTGCACTGGGGCGGGGTGTGCTCAAAGGGCGGGAAGCGGGGGATGTCGTGCTGGGGCCGCTCGGCGGAGGGGTTGTCCACCTGGATCTGGGCGATATACTTGAGCACTTTGGTGGCCCGGTCCCGGCCGGTGTCGATGTCGAAGAGCTCGGGGGTCTCGTCGATGAACTTGGTGTGGCAGGCCCCGGCCCGGAAGGTGGGGTGGGCCAGGATGTTGGTGACAAAGGGGATGTTGGTCTTGACGCCCCGGACGTGCTCCTCCGAGATGGCCCGCATGGCCTTGCGGCACACCCCCTCGAAGGTGTTGTCCCAGGAGGTGACCTTCACCAGCAGGGAGTCGTAGTAGGGGGAGATCTCCGCCCCGGTGAAGGCGTTGCCGCCGTCCAGCCGGACGCCGAAGCCGCCGCCGGAGCGGTAAGCGGTGATCTTGCCGGTGTCGGGGGCGAAGTTGTTGGCCGGATCCTCGGTGGTCACCCGGCACTGGAGGGCGTAGCCGTTGAGGTGGACGGCGTCCTGGCTGGGAATGCCGATGGCCGGGGTGGACAGGGGCTTGCCCTCGGCGATGAGAATCTGGGCCCGCACCAGGTCGATGCCGGTGACCATCTCGGTGACGGTGTGCTCCACCTGGATGCGGGGGTTCATCTCGATGAAGTAGTGGGCGCCGCTCTTGTCCACCAGGAACTCCACCGTGCCGGCGGAGACATAGCCCACGTGGCGGGCCACCTTCACCGCGTCCTCGTAGAGCTTCTGCCGGGTCTCCTCGGGCACGCTGAAGGCGGGGGCGAACTCCACCACCTTCTGGTAGCGGCGCTGGAGGGAGCAGTCCCGCTCGAACAGGTGCACCACGTTGCCGTACTGGTCGCCCAGGATCTGCACCTCGATGTGCTTGGGCTCCACCAGGTACTTCTCGATGAAGATGTCCTCGTTGCCGAAGGCCTTCTTGGCCTCGCTCTTCACCAGATTGAAGGCGGGGATCACTTCGTCCTCCCTGTCACAGCGGCGCATGCCGCGGCCGCCGCCGCCGCCGGCCGCCTTGAGGATGATGGGGAAGCCGTACTCCCTGGCCTTGGCCAGGGCCTCCTCCCCGTCCTTCAGGGGCTCAGCCGAGCCGGGGATGGTGGGCACATTGCAGGCCTTGGCGATGGCCTTGGCGGTGAGCTTGTCGCCCATCTGGGCCAGGATTTTGGAGGAGGGGCCGATGAAGGTGATGCCCGCCTCCTCACAGGCCCGGGCGAAGTCGGCGTTCTCGCTGAGGAAGCCGTAGCCGGGGTGGATGGCATCCACGTTGCGGCGCTTGGCCAGGTCAATGATGCCGTCAATGTCCAGATAGGCCCCCAGGGGGGACTTGTTCTCGCCGATAAGGTAGGCCTCGTCCGCCTTGGTGCGGAAGAGGGAGAAGGTGTCCTCGTTGGAGTACATGGCCACCGTGTGCAGGCCCAGGTCGTAGCAGGCCCGGAACACCCGGATGGCGATCTCGCCCCGGTTGGCCACCAGGACTTTGTTGAACTGTTTTTCCGCCATGCTTTCCTTCCTTCCTGAATGAAATGAGAGGGATTCTGTCAAAAAATAGGGGAGGATACAGAAGCAGCAGGCGTGTGCGGCCTGCTGTGCTGTCGGCATCATTGCCGACACATTTGTAATTCTTGTCGTTGACAGTATTATAACAGCGTGCGGGCTATTTTGCAAGAACAAACGGATTTTATTGCAATGATTGGCGGACAGCACAGGAATTTTGACCGACAGGTTTTTGTTTTGGCGCTTTCGTCCAGCAAACCGGGGAAAACGGGCGGGCCCTTGCCCGGCCCCGGGAAATGTGCTACACTACAAAGCAATCAGGGGGAGAGGAGGGAGCGCCATGGCACTGCGGCTTGCCGCCCGGCTGGACACCCTGCCCGGCATCGGCCCGGCCCGGGCCAGGGGCCTGGAGAAGCTGGGGCTGGTGACGGTGGAGGATCTGCTGCGCTGCTACCCCAGAAGCTACGAGGATCGGCGGAAGTTTTCCACCGTGGCCGCCGCGCCGGTGGATATTCCGGTGTGCCTGGAGCTGCTGGTGGCGGAGCCCCCCCGGCTCTCCCGCATCCGCAAGGGGCTGGAGCTGGTGAAGGCCCGCCTGGTGGACGACACCGGCAGCCTCACCGCCACCTTTTTCAACCAGACCTACATGAAGGATGCCCTGCGCCCCGGGGAGACCTACATCGTCTACGGGAAGGTGGAGGGCCCGCCAGGGCGGAGGCAGATGACCAACCCGGTGTGCGAGCGCTCGGACAGGGTGCGCTTCACCGGCTGCATCCTGCCGGTCTACGCCCTGACCCACGGCATCTCCAACAACCTGCTGGCCGGGCTGGCCCGGCGGTGCGTGGACGAGTGCGCCGGGCAGCTGGAGGAGGTGCTTCCCGGGCCGCTGCGCCGGGAGCACGCCCTGGCGGCGGCGGAGTTCGCCTGCCGGAACATCCACTTCCCCCGGGACGAGGAGGCCCTGGAGCTGGCCCGGCGGCGGCTGATCTTTGAGGAGCTGTTCTACCTCACCTGCGGCATGGCCCTGCTGCGCACCCGGCGGGATGAGGCGGCGGGGGTGCCCTTTGCCATTCCCCCGGTGGAGGAATTTTTGGCCCTGCTGCCCTTCCCCCTCACCGGGGCCCAGCGGCGGGTGATGGACGAGATCGCCGCCGATGTGTCCGCCGGCCCCCCCATGAACCGGCTGGTGCAGGGGGACGTGGGCTCCGGCAAGACCATGGTGGCGGCCTACGGCGCCTGGCTGGCGGCGAAGAACGGCCGCCAGTGCGCCCTCATGGCCCCCACAGAGCTGCTGGCCGAGCAGCACTTCCGATCTCTCGCCCCTCTGCTGGAGCAGGCCGGCCTGCGGGTGGGCCTGCTCACCGGGGCGGTGAAGGGCAGGGCCCGGAAGGAGCTGCTCGCCGCCCTGGCGGCGGGGGAGTTGGATCTGCTCATCGGCACCCACGCCCTCCTGTCCGAGGGGGTGGACTACGCCGAGCTGGGCCTGGTGATTACCGACGAGCAGCACCGCTTCGGCGTGGCCCAGCGGGCGGCGCTGTCGGCCAAGGCCAGGCGGCCCCCCCATGTGCTGGTGCTCTCCGCCACCCCCATCCCCCGCACCCTGTCCCTGGTGATCTACGGGGATCTGGACGTGTCGGTGATCGACGAGCTGCCCCCCGGCCGCACGCCGGTGCAGACCTTTGTGGTGGGGGAGGACAAGCGGCAGCGGATGTACGGCTTTGTGCGGAAGCTGGTGGGGGAGGGGCGGCAGGCCTACATCGTCTGCCCCGCCGTGGAGGAGGGGGAGGACGAGGGGGCCGGCCTGAAGGCCGCCACGACCTACGCCCAGGGCCTCCAGACGGAGGTGTTCCCCGACCTGCGGGTGGGCCTGGTACACGGGAAGATGAAGCCCAGGGAGAAGGACGCGGTCATGACCGCCTTCGCCGGGAGGGAGCTGGACGTGCTGGTGTCCACCACGGTGATCGAGGTGGGTGTGGACGTGCCCAACGCGGCGCTGATGGTGGTGGAGAACGCCGACCGCTTCGGCCTGTCCCAGCTCCACCAGCTCCGGGGCCGGGTGGGCCGGGGGAAGCACCAGTCCTACTGCGTGCTGGTCACCTCCACCCGAAACCCGGACAGCCGGGCCCGGCTGAAGGTGCTGACCAAGACTACCGACGGCTTCCAAATCGCCGAGGAGGACTTGAAGCTCAGGGGCCCCGGCGACTTCTTCGGCCAGCGGCAGCACGGCCTGCCCCAGCTGCGCATCGCCGATCTGGCGGGGGACATGCGGGTGCTCAAGGAGGCCCAGCTGGCCGCCCAGGAACTGCTGGAGCGCGACCCCGGCCTAAAGCGTCCCGAGCACGCCCCCCTGCTGAAGCAGGTCCACCGCCTGTTTGAACAGCACGGCGACATGTTTAACTGAGCATAAGGAGAGAACAGCAATGACGAGAATGGAAGAGACCCAGGGCCTGCGGGCCCGGACGGATGTGCACTTCAACTGCTGCCAGTCGGTGCTGGTGCCCTTTGCCGATGCCTGCGGGCTGGACAGGGAGACCGCGTTCCGGATGGGGGCCAACTTCGGCTCCGGCATGCGCCACGGCTCCACCTGCGGGGCGGTGACCAGCGCCCTGATGGTGCTGGGCCTGGCGGGCAAGGGCCCGGACGAGGCCACCCAGTTCATGCGCCGCTTCCGGGAGAAAAACCAGGCGCTGGACTGCGCCGGCCTGCTGCGCATGGCCAAGGAGAACGGGGAGGAGCGCAAGCCCCACTGCGACCGTCTGGTATTTGACGCGGTGGAGATTCTGGAGGACTTGCTGAAATAAGACGAGCGGGCGCCGGCCATTGGCCGGCACCCGCTGTTTCGATTTGGCCCCAGACTGTAGGGCGCGGCATCCCTGACGCGCCGCTTTCCGGGCCGCAGGCGCACACAGTGCGCCCCTACCGGATGGTCAGCGTAACGGGGGCATCGAAGGTGGTGGTGTGGGACCAGTTCAGCTCCAGGGTGACGGTATCCCAGGGGTAGTCGGTCAGGAACATATAGCTGTCGTACATGCCCTCGATCGTAATCCACTCGTCGTTTCCGACATACTCGTCGGCCTCGCTATATCCTCCGCCCCTGCTGCTCCACTGGGTGCCGTCTGGGGCGGTGTACACGCTGGAAAAGACATCGGTCTTCGGAGCGCGGTAGTGCAGAACAGGGGTGCCGTCGTCCTCATGGGTCACCCCCCGGATGGTCACCCCCTCGGGCAGGGGCCCGCTCTCCAGGGTATCCAGGTTTACGGTGACATATTGCAGATCCTTGTCCACCCAGTCCGCTCCGGTGACGTACAGGGTCAGGTGCTTCGGATCGCTGAAATAGGGGCTCTCGAACAGGTAGGAATCCCCCATGGCGGACAGGCCGCTGGCGGAGCCCTTCTCATAGCGGTTGCCCTCCCCGTCCTCCAGATAGAAGTCCAGACCCTGGAGCTCCTCGGCGTTGTCCGGGGCCTGCTCCAGGTTCAGCCGGGCGTGGGTGGGATAGAGCTCCAGATCCACGATCCGGATGTCGTTGCCGTCCAGCTGGATCCAGCGGTTCACCTCCACCGTCCGCCCCTGGCCCCGGAACCGCTGATCCAGGGGGAAGTCGAAGGTGAACACGGCGTCCGCCGTCCAGGTCTCATGGTCTGTGACGCCGGGTATGTGGGCCTGCACCTGACAGGTCATGTGGAGGGCCTCGGGGAGCTGGGGCTCCTCCTCCCCCTTGAAGGCCACGGTGACGGCGTTGGTCAGCTCCTCGGGGGCCACGCTGTCCATCAGGACGGAGCAGCCCTCCAGCCCCTCCCCGTCGGGGGTGGTGAACTCCACACGGGGCATGAAGGAGGTGGCCTCCTCCGGCCCGGTGATGGAGAGGAACAGCATCAGCCCGCCCTGGTCGGCCATCAGGTACTCCAGGTTGACGGTGATGCCGTTCTCCGTCTGGCTCTGGCCGATATACTGGACGTAGTCGTTCTCCACCGCCGCCTTCAGGCTGGGGGAGAAGGCCACGGCGGCGGTGAGCTCCTTCAGCACGGGCACCCTGGCGCAGGCCAGGGCGAAGGGCGTCCACAGGTTCACCATCAGCACGAACACGGCGAACACCGCCGCCACGCTGCCGGCGGGGGCGCTGATGCGCCTCCGCAGCTTCCGGCGGCGCGCTCTGGCCCGTGCCCGGCCCACGGCGTCCTCCAGGGCGGGGGGCAGCTCCTCCGGCTGGCGCAGGAGGGCCTCATATTCTTCCATACGGTTCATGGTTCAAACCTCCTCGGTCAGGTGCAGCTTCAGCAGGGACAGGGCCCTGCGCTGCCGGGTGGACACGGTGCCGGGCGGGATGTCCAGGGCCTGGGCGGTCTCCGCCAGGGTGAGCCCCTGGAAGTACCGCAGCACGATCACGGCCCGCAGCTCCTTTGGCAGGCGGGCGATGGCCTCCCGCAGGGGGAGGGCGTCGAATTCCTCCGCCGCGGTCTCGGGCAGCTCCGCCACCGCCAGCTCCCGCTTCCGGCGGCGCAGCTCGGCGTTGCAGGCGTTGATGAGGATGCGGGTCAGCCAGGTGTCGAAATACTCGGGCTGACGGAGCTTCTTGTAGTGCAGAAAGCCCTGGTACACCGCCTCGTCCACCGCGTCCAGCGCGTGGGCCTCACTGCCCAGATAGAGCCGCGCGGTGCGGTAGAGCCGGGCCTTGATGGCCTCGGCGCGGTCGGCAAATTCCTGTTCCGTCAAGGGTGGCGCCCCCCTTTCTGACCATTAGAGTAGCGAGCGGGCGGTTTTCATTGCGCCGCCTTGAAAAAAGTTTCGCTTCATTATATAATATCCGGGACAGCGCGCACAACACGGAGGTGTCCCCTTGAACGAACTGGATCAACTGCCCATACCCCTGCTCCAGTGGTACCATGAAAACGCCCGGGTGCTGCCCTGGCGCAGCGACCCCACCCCCTACCACGTGTGGGTCAGCGAGATCATGCTCCAGCAGACGAGGGTGGCGGCGGTGCTGGGCTACTATGCCCGTTTCATGGAGGCCCTGCCCGCCGTGGCCGATCTGGCGGCGGTGGAGGAGGACAAGCTCATGAAGCTGTGGCAGGGCCTGGGCTACTACAACCGGGCCCGCAACCTGCAGAAGGCCGCCCGGCAGATCGTGGAGGAGCACGGCGGGGTGTTCCCGGACACCTATGAGGCCATCCGGGCCCTGGCCGGGGTAGGGGACTACACGGCGGGGGCCGTGGCCTCCATCGCCTTCGGCCTGCCCGAGCCGGCAGTGGACGGCAACGTGCTCCGGGTGGTGTCCCGCCTCACCGGCGACGGCGGAGACATCACCTGGCCCGACGTGAAGAAGCGGATGGGCGCGGCCCTGCGGGAGGTGATCCCCCTGGACGCTCCCGGCGACTTCAACCAGGCCCTGATGGATCTGGGGGCCATGGTGTGTCTGCCCAACGGGGAGCCCCTGTGCCCACGGTGCCCGGCCAGGGGCTTCTGCGCCGCCCTGCGGGAGGGCCGCACCGCGGAGCTGCCCGTCAAGGCGGCGAAAAAGGCCCGCCGGGTGGAGGAACGAACGGTGTTCCTGATTTTTTACCAAAAAAAAGTGGCCCTGCGCCGGCGGCCGGCGAAGGGCCTGCTGGCGGGCCTGTGGGAGTACCCCAACGAGCTCTCCCCCGCCCCCTGCCCCGTGGAGGCGGCGGGGCTGGCCGACGGGCCGTCCGGCAAGCACATCTTCACCCACATCGAGTGGCGCATGGCCTCCCGCATGGTGGAGGCCGCGTCGGACAGGCTCCCCGGCGGCTGGGTGTGGGCGGATCGGGACGCGCTGGAGCGCGAATACGCGGTACCCAACGCCTTTCAGGCGTTTCAAGCGGCGGTGGAGGCCCGGCTGGGCCCCACGGAAACAGGAGGATGAGGATATGGCAAAGCTGTACTTCCGATACGGGGTCATGGGCTCCAGCAAGACGGCCAACGCGCTGATGGTGCGCTACAACTACGAGGAGCGGGGGCAGGACGCCCTGCTGGTGAAGCCCGCGGTGGATCAGCGGGACGGGGCCCGGTTCGTGGCCTCCCGGGCGGGCCTGAGCCACGACTGCATCTACTTCTCCGACCTGATGGAGATGACACCCCGGGAGCTCAAGCCCTATGCCTGCATCATTGTGGACGAGGCCCAGTTCCTCACCCGGGACGAGGTGCGCTACCTCACCGAGCTGGTGGATGACTGGAACATCCCGGTGATCTGCTACGGCCTGCGGGCCGACTTCAAGGGGGATCTGTTCCCCGGCTCGGCGGAGCTGCTGGCTACCGCCGACATCATCGAGGAGGTCAAGACCATCTGCTGGTGCGGCAAAAAGGCGGTGTGCAACGCCCGCTTTGACGAGAGCGGACACGTCCTCAAGGAGGGGGAGCAGGTGGTGCTGGGGGCCAACGACCAGTACATCGGCCTGTGCCGCAAGCACTGGAAGGAGGGCAACCTGGGGCCCAAGGCCTAGGGGCGAAGCAGCTCCGGCCCCAGGCACTCCACCGCCAGCAGATACCCCAGCCGGAGCCCCTCGGAGAAGGCATACTGCCCGTGGGCCAGCATGGGGTTGCTTTGCAGCTCCTCCGGCCACCGCTCAGGGCGGGGCTGGCCCACAAAGTAGTCGTAGAGCTGTTCGATGGCAGGTGACATGGGATTACCTCATAACGTCCTTTAAGTCGTCAATATCATAACACTACTAAAAGGTCGTGTCAAGAGAAAAGAGGAAAATATGCAATTTTGTGAGAAGCTATATGCCCTCCGAAAAGAGCGCGGTTTGACACAGAAGCAGGTGGGTGAGGCACTCTCCATGGCCCCACGCCAATACCAGCGTTTTGAAAAAGGCGAACAGAAGCCGGGCTTTGACAATCTGCGGCACATCGCAGATTTTTACGGGGTATCCGTGGACTGGCTCATGGGCCGCACCGAGCGCCGCGAGGTCTGGTCGTAGGGGCGCACCTATGTGTGCGTCCGCTTCGGAACCACCGGTCTGTGGGGCGCGACGACCCCGGCGCGCGTGTCAACCGCCATGCCTGTAGGGGCGGATATCATCCGCCCGCCCAGTGGAGGCCCGGCCTCCGGCGGCCCCACTTTCTTTCCGAAAGAAAGTGGGGGGAAAGAAAGGGCAGGGCGGGGGCTTTCGATTTCCCCCGCCCTGCACCCACCCCTTGAAACGACCAATCAGGGGGGAGCTGCGGCTCCCCCCTATTGGATGTACCCCCCAGGCTGTCCTACAGGCAGCTTCCCGGCCGAGGGGGCTTACGTTGTAACGCCCCCTCGGCTCGGAGCGGGCGCACACATAGGTGCGCCCCTGCGTGGGGCGCGACGACTCGGCGCGCTGTCGTCGGCCTAAGCTACGGATCGTTTGCTTCCGGGCAAGCCCGAAAGCTCATTCCCTCCGCTGGGCTTCGGCGGGGGCCCCGATTCCCGCGACTTCCAGAGTATTTCAGTTGCATGGCACCGACGGCGGCCCGGCGGGCCAAGCCGGTACAGCGCAACTACCCACAAGGCTTGCAGGGTAATCCCGATGCGTGCCGCCCGAGGCGCGGCAGCGCCTGTAACGTAAGTGAACACGGGGCCCCCGCCGAAGCCCAGCGAAGCGGGTTCGGTGGGGAGAGTTTCCCGGCGAAGCGCCGCCAGTGGCGGATAAAGCGAGCCGGGAAAAAGGAGCGGCGCGATTGGCGGGCCAGTTTGGCCCGGGAATCGCAATGCCGCGACGGGAGCAAGGGCACAGTGGAAGGAGTGAGCTTTGCCGCTTGCGGCGAAGCGAATGATCTGAAACTTGTGCCGACGAAACGGGCGGCAATGCGCGGTTGGTTTTTTGCCCTGGCCGTACAGCCTGCCGCCGCCATGATCCCCCGTACTGGGGGGGGCCAGGGCGGGCGAAGCCCCCCGGCCCTTCTTTCCCCCCATTTCTTCGGGAAGAAATGCCACACGGTGCGCC
>NBJMR02800__coassemble_2832_pt1 | contig 11165 bp, 12 predicted proteins | sample NBJMR02800__metabat2_high_PE_046 | metagenome-assembled genome bin NBJMR02800
GCCCCTGCTCCGAGATCTACTACGACCGGGGCCCCGAGTGGGGCTGCGGCAAGCCGGGCTGCACCGTGGGCTGCGACTGCGACCGCTATATTGAGGTGTGGAACATCGTGTTCTCCCAGTTCGACAACGACGGGGAGGGCCACTACACCGAGCTGAAGCAGAAGAACATTGACACCGGCATGGGCCTGGAGCGGCTGGCCTGCGTGTGCCAGAACGTGGCCTCCCTCTTCGACGTGGACACTGTCATGAACATCACCAACAAGGTGTCCGAGATCACCCACGCCCACTACGGCGAGACCGCCGCCAAGGACGTGTCCCTCCGGGTGATCACCGACCACATCCGCTCCTCCGTGTTCATGATCTGCGACGGCGTGCTCCCCTCCAACGAGGGCCGGGGCTATGTGCTCCGCCGGCTCCTCCGCCGGGCCGCCCGCCATGGCAAGCTGCTGGGCGTCAACGACCCCTTCCTCTATGAGGTGTGCGACACCGTCATCCACGAGAACGAGGGCCACTACCCCGAGCTGCGGGAGCGGCAGGACTATATCACCAAGGTCATCCGCACCGAGGAGGAGAACTTCGCCCGCACCATCGACGGCGGCCTGAAGATCTTCAACGACATGCTGGAGCAGCACAAGGCCAAGGGGGAGAAGATCTTCTCCGGCGCCGACGCCTTCAAGCTGTACGACACCTACGGCTTCCCCATCGACCTGACCATGGAGATGGTGGCCGAGCAGGGCATGGCCGTGGACGAGAAGGGCTTCCAGAAGCTGATGCAGGAGCAGAAGGAGCGGGCCCGCAAGGCCCGGGAGGCCCTGGGCGACCTGGGCTGGGCCGGCGTGGAGTTCGGCAAGGACGTGCCCGAGACCGAGTTTGTGGGCTACGACAACACCGCCATCGACGGCGCCCGCGTGGTGGCCCTGGTGGTGGAGAACGAGCAGGCTGAGGAGCTGATGCCCGGCGTGGAGGGCATCGTGGTGCTGGACAAGACCCCCTTCTACGCCGAGATGGGCGGCCAGGTGGGCGACCACGGCGTGCTCACCGCCCCCAACGGCGGCGTGTTCCAGGTCACCGACGTGCAGAAGAACAAGGGCGGCAAGTATATGCACTACGGCAAGATGTCCGGCGGCGTGCTCAAGCTGGGCGACACGGTGAAGGCCGAGATCGACGTGCCCCGCCGCAAGGCCATCATGCGCTCCCACTCCGCCACCCACCTGCTGGACGCGGTGCTGCGGAAGGTGCTGGGCGACCACGTGCACCAGGCCGGCTCCCTGGTGGAGCCCGACAAGCTGCGCTTCGACTTCACCCACTTCGCCGCCCTTACCGCCGAGGAGCTCTCCCAGGTCTCCGCCCAGGTCAACGAGGCGGTGCTGGAGGGCTACGACGTGCACACCGAGGTGCTCCCCATCGAGGAGGCCAAGCAGCGGGGCGCCATCGCCCTGTTCGGCGAGAAGTACGGCGACACCGTCCGGGTGGTGGACATGGGCCAGGGCTTCTCTGTGGAGTTCTGCGGCGGCACCCACCTGGACAACACCGCCAAGGTGGGCGTGTTCCACATCGACAGCGAGTTCTCCGTGGCCTCCGGCGTGCGCCGCATCGAGGCCACCACCGGCTTCAAGTCCCTGGAGATTATGAACCGCAACCAGGCCCTGCTCTTTGAGGCCGCCGCCGTCCTCAAGGCCAAGCCGGTTGAACTGCGGGAGAAGGCCGAGCAGAACATGGCCGAGCTGCGGGAGCTGCGCCACACCATCGAGAAGTTCCAGGCCAAGGAGGCCGCCGGCGAGACCGAGCGGTTCCTCATGGGCGGCCACGACCTGGGCGAGCTGAAGGTGCTCACCGCCACCCTGCCCAACGCCGATGCGGCCAAGCTGCGCCAGATGGGCGACATGCTCCGGGACAAGCAGCCCAACGTGGTGGCGGTGCTGTCCACCGTCAACGACGGCAAGATCACCTTCCTGGCCGTCTGCGGCAAGGAGGCCGTGGCCAAGGGCATCAAGGCCGGCGACATCATCAAGACCATCACCGCTATCTGCGGCGGCAAGGGCGGCGGCAAGCCGGACAGCGCCATGGGCGGCGGATCTGATGTTTTGAAGCTGGACGACGCCCTGGCCAAGGTGGACGATCTGGTGGCCGAAAAGCTGGGCCTGTAAACAGTTTCCGCCCGGCGCCGGTCGTCGTCCAGCCCCGCCGCAAGTGCGGCGTCTCAAGCGTTTTGGCCCGCTGGGGCCAAAACCTTGATGCCGGGGCGGCCGCCCGCCCCGGCAGATAAGATCCGGCGGCAAGCCCCGTCCCGGGAACCCAGGGCGAGCCCAGCGAAGCGGGTCGCCTTGGGAGAGGCGCCGCAAGGGAGCGGGTGAGGGATGGCCGTCAGGCCGTCCCGAGCGAAGCGGACTTTGCGGCGACGAGGGCGGCGGCTCTGATGTCCTGAAGCTGGACGACGCCCCGGCCGGCGCATCGATTTTCTGCGGAAAATCTCTGCCGCTGCGCGGCAGGATATGCGCCTTCCAGGGGGAACCAGTTCCCCCTGGATACGCGCCTTCGGCGCGATACCCCTCCGCTCTCCGAGGGGATTTGAAACGCACTTTCCCTATAACCACTTCATTTCAAAAGGAGACTACCCTATGCTTCCCAAGGACCCCGTGATTCTGCTCAGTGTCATCAACACCAAACTGCGGGATTTTTATCCCAGCCTGGACGCCCTGTGTGACGATCTCCAGGTGGACGCCGGGGAGATCACCCAGTCCCTCTCCGCCATCGACTGTTCCTACAGCCGGGAGCGGAACCAGTTCGTCAGAACCTGACCGCAGCCCCCGTCCGGACATGAGCCTCCGGACGGGGGCTCGCTTTTTCTTGCCCTTCCGGCCGATTTGGTGTAAAATAACCCGTGAAAGGAGGCTAATTCCATGAGCGATTGTCTGTTCTGCAAGATCGCGGCGGGGGAAATCCCGTCCAAGAAGGTGTATGAGGACGAACAGGTGTACGCCTTCTATGACATCGATCCCCAGGCGCCCACCCATTTTCTGGTGATTCCCAAGGCACACATCGGCTCCTGCGGGGAGATCTCCCCGCAGAACTCTGCCGTAGTGGCCCACGCCTTTGAGGTGATCTCCCAGGTCACCAAAGATCTGGGCATTACTGACTTCCGGGTGGTGTCCAACTGCGGGGAGCAGGCGGGCCAGTCCGTCCACCATCTGCACTTCCACGTGCTGGCGGGCCGGGACATGACCTGGCCTCCCGGCTGAGACATGAAAAAGCACATCCTGTTCCAGGGCCTGGCCGGGCTGGCAGCGTGGGGCTGCCTGTCCGGCCTGGCCTTGGTGCGCTTTTGGGCTGTTCTGTACGGCCATATCCCCGGGGAACTGATTCTGGCCGCCGCTGTGGTGCTCTCCGGCGTGGCAGTGCTGGCCGTGTGGAAGCTGGGACTGGTGCCTCGTCTGCTCCTCCCCTTCGGCCCCACCTGGAAAACCGCCCTGGCCGGCGGGGCCGCCTTTGCGCTGGGGGCCCTGCTGGACACCAGCTACAGCATGTTTGATGCCGGTGGGATGCTCATCGGCACCGCCCCCTTCCGGCTCCTCTGTGCCCTGGGCAGCGGCCTGATGCTGGCCGCCATTGTTCTGACCCTGTGCACCGCCCTCCGGCAATTCGGGCCGCTGAACCTGTCCTGCGGCAGAACTATTCTGGTGCTGGTGCTTGTGGTGAACATCCTCACCGCCCTGTACAGTGCGGGCAGCGCCACCATTTACTACTGGGACAGCGCCATCTACTGGAACTCCAGCATCCTGCTGGCTGGACAGCCTCTGGGCCTGGCCCAGCTCCGCCTGGTGGCAGAGAGTGTGATTACTTCGGAGTACAACTATCTGCTCTCCTGGCCTATTTCGCTGATCATGCGCTTCCTGGGCACCGGGCGATATATCTACAACTTCGCCGTTGCCAACCTGTATGTTCTCCCTGCCCTGGCGGGCATGCTGGCCCTGGGGCGGCGGGTGCGCCGCGGCGGCGCCCTGCTGGCCTGCGCTACCCCCATGCTGCTCTACACCGCTCTCACCGGCTTTGTGGATGTGGCGGCGGCCGGGGCGGGCATCTGGGCCTTTGTGATCTACACCGACGAACGCCGCCCCCAGGGGGCCCGGGGTATCCTCACCGGCGCCCTGCTCACCCTGGTGTTCCTGCTGCGGCGGTACTTTTTCTTTTTCGCCGTGTCCTTCGGCCTGGCAGCCCTGCTCGCCCTGGCCGTGCGGAGGAATCAGTGGAAATCTTTTGTTGCCCTGTTCGGCTCCGGCGCGGTGTGCGCCCTCTTCTTCGGCCAGAGCTTCCTGGTGGACCAGGTGCTGGGTAACAACTACCTGGACACCTACTCCGCCTACGACCAGGGCCGCTGGGTGGACGCGGTGATGCTGTGCCGCTATTTCGGCTGGATTGTCCTGGTGCTGGCCCTGGCTGCCCTCGTTTGGTCTCTGCTCCGGCGGCGCAAAGCCCGGTATTTCTCCCTGCTCGCCCTGGTGCAGCCAGTGCTCTGCCTGCTCTTGTTCACCCGGGTACAGTCCCATGGGCAGCAGCATCTGCTGCTCTATCTGCCCGCTCTGTGCGCCGCACTGGCCCTGGGACTGGAAGCCCTGCCCCGGATTCCTCTGTCCGAGATCGGGGCCTGGGCCCTGTCCCTGTGTGTACTGGGCAGCTCCTTTCTTCCCCGGGAGCAGCCCTCCAGCCCCCAGGAAATCACCAGTCTGGCCGCTCTGCCCACTTTCACCTATATACCGCCTCAGCGGGAGGATATCGCCCAGCTGGTGGCCCTGCGGGTGTATGTGGACAACCTCTCTGCGGAGAAGCCAAAGACAGCGGCCGTCGTCGCCTCCTCCTTTCTCTTCAACTCCAGTATCTACGACGCGGTTCTCCGCTCGGTGGGCATCCCGGAGGCGGAGAGTCCTACCACCCCCATCGTCCCCTTTGCCACGGTGGACAAGCGGGACGGCTTTTCGTGGAATGCCCTCACCGCCGACTACCTGATCGTGGCCGACCCCATCCAGTACCATCTGGGGGCGGACAACCAGCACCTGGTCACCGTGCTGGCCAAACCGGTGCTGGAGGGCACCGGCATCGGCACCGCCTATGAGCGGCTGGACGTGTCCTTCCACCTCCAAGACGGGGTGACGGTGTATATCTACCGGCGCACCCGGGACATCACGGCGGAGGAGTACCGGGCCATCTCCGACGAGCTCACCGCCCTCTACCCGGAGTACGCGGAACAGTACCGCTCGCCGGTATAACCCAGGTAAATCAACAGCGCGGATGGACGTCACCCCATCCGCGCTGTTTCCTATGTCTCGCCCAGCCAGTCCAGCAGCTCGTAGACCCGATCCCGGGTCAGCTCCGCCGCCGCCACGTCCTCCGCTACGGCCTGGGGATAGCCCTCGTGGGGGCCGGCCCCGGCCTGCGTCACCTGCTCCTCCTTCCAGGCTGCCCAAGCCTCCTGCTCCGCTGTCAGGGGCTCCAGCTCCGCCGGATCCAGCCGCTGCTCCAGGCAGCCCCACAGGTCATCGAGTGCCCCGCCCCATAGCTCCGCCAGACTGTTGGCCCATTCCTCCTGCTCCGCCTGGGTAAGCGTCCCGCCGGTAAGCTCTGTTTTTATCGAGGCGCTACTGTCCTCCATCCACTCCAGACTGTCCCGGATACTCTCCAGCCGGTCGTAGCTGGAGAAGCCCTGCTGGTGCACCGCATTGTTCAGGGCGTAGAAGGGCAGCTCGTCCCTGGTGTTTTCGCTGTAGCCCACCCAGCTCCGGAACTCCTGCGGCAGCTGGCCCAGGGGCGCGCCGGGCAGATAGATCAGGATGTCCTCCGCATCCTCCAGACCGTAGGGGTCGGTATAATAGTAGTGGGTGCCGTCGATGACCTCCTCGGTGCCCGCCTCCTTCTCGTAGGCGATCTCGTCGATGCGCACCGAGTAGGTGTAGTCGTTCACCCGCACCGGCTGGGTGAACTGCCCGGTGAAGTCGCAGCGATGCTGGATACCCCAGATCCCATCTTCGCCGCTTCCCCCCATGTCGCTGTCGCTGTACGTGCCGGAGAAGTCCCCGTACCCGTCGATGTGCAGGACGGTGCGCCACCCTCCAGCACCGCTGGCAAAGTAGAACTCCAGATCCTTGAGTTGGGAAAAGAGGGGGTCTGCTCCGGTCTGGGCGGCGTCCGGATCAGCGGACGGCTCCTGCACCGGATCTCCCCGGAAGCCCGCAAGGCGGGCCTCGCTGTACAGACCGTAGAAGGGCAGCTCCTCCTCCGCGGTGTCATCAGACCCCATCACCCAGTCGAGGAACCCCTCCGGCAGCTCCGCCGTGGGCGCGCCGGGCAGGTAAATCAGCAACTCCTCCGTGTCCTCCAGGCCCCGGGGCTCTGTGAAATAGTAATGGACGCCGTCGGCATATTCGTCCGTGCCCGGCTCCCGCTGGTACTCGATGTGTTCAATGCCCACGGAGTAGGTGTAGTCGTTCACCCGCACGGGCTGGGCAAGCTGGCCGGAAAATTCGCAGCATTCACACACAGCCTGGGTTCCGCTTTCGCTCTCCTCCCATTCTGAATCGCTGAAGGAGCCCGAAAAGCTCCCGTCCGGCTGGATGGTCAGCACCGTGCCCCAGCCGCTCGCGCCGCTGGCATGGACAAACCGGCACGCCTGGAGATCTGCGAAGGTGAAGTCCGCCTCCGCCGTCTCCAAGGGAGTCGGGGACTGGGGAGGGGCGGCGGACTCCCCGCAGGCGGAGAGGGAGAGGGCCAGGGCGGCCGCCAGGGTCAGGGCTGTCAATTTCTTTCTGTTCACGAACTGCACCTCCATGGAGGCCGCATCTGCCGCGGCCCTTTTAAGAAGAGGATAGCATTTCGATTTACATAATTCTTCTATTCCTGTTGACAATCCGGTTACAGTCCGGTTACGGCCGCCCCGCCACCGCCTCGATCCCCAGGGCCCGCAGCTCCGGCCCGGTCAGCGCCGGGAAGGGGCGCACCGGGGCCGGGTTTGGAACGTGGGGGGCCAGCAGCTTCTCCATCCACGCCATGTGGTACCACCGGCCGAATTTATAGCCGCACTTGTGGAACTCCCCCACCATGCGGTAGCCCATGTGGGTGTGAAACTCCACGCTGTTGTCGGTGAGATGCTCGTCCGCCTCCCCCGCCGGGCGGCCGATGCAGGCCTCCAGGTTGGTGAGGTTCTGGGCCCGGGCGATCCCCTCGATGGCCTCATACAGGGCGCGGCCCAGCCCCAGCCCCCTGCTGTCCATCCGCAGGTAGATGGAGGTCTCCGCCGCCCACTGGTAGGCGGCCCGGCCCACGAAGGGGCTGAGGTAGGCGTAGCCCAGCAGCTCGCCTCCCCGCTCCGCCGTCAGGTAGGGGTATCTTTGCAGGGTGCGGGCGATCCGCCTCTGGAACTCCTCCAGGGTGGGCACGTCGTACTCGAAGGTGATGGCGGTCTGCTCCACATAGGGGGTATAGATGTCCAGCAGCTGCGCCGCGTCCTCCGGCGCGGCCGCACGGATGCGGATGTTCTCGTCTCTCATGGCGGTTCTCCTCCCAGCTTGCTTTTTCCCATACGCGCCAGAGGCGCGCCCTCTGCCGGCGGGCGCGCCTCTGCTATCCCTCCAGGGTGAACAGCTCCTCCACCGGAACCTCCAGCAGGCGGGCCAGCTTCATCCCCAGGGCCAGGGTGGGGTCGTACTTGTCGTTTTCGATGGCGTTGATGGTCTGCCGGGTCACCCCCAGCAGCTTGGCCACGTCCTCCTGCCGCAGGCCCCTGGCCTTGCGCAGCTCTTTGACCCGGTTCTTCATACGCCCAGCGCCAGCAGCACGCCGAAGAGCACCAGGGCGGCGGTGAGGATGATCCAGATCACCACCTCCCGCTTCACCCGGTCATCCCCCACCCGGGCCCGGCCGAGCCACTGGGCCAGGCAGAAGATCACCACCTGGGTTCCCAACAGGAAGGCGGGCAGGTTGGTGTCCCCGCCCTGGATCAGCTCCCACACCTCCCAGAGAAACAGGGCCAGCACCAGGAACACCCAAGCCGCCCGGCAGGCGCGCAGGGTGATCTGCTGCTCCATCTCGTCCATCTTTTGGAATCCGAAGTTTTTCATGGCGTGCACCTCCTAAATGTCAAAGGCTTTTTACATTTAGGAGGATACACCCATACGCCCAAAATGTCAAGAACTTTTGACTTTTTATTTGTCCACGCAGGGGATCTCCGTCTTGTCCACCTCGTCCAGGTTGTTTAAGTAGTGCCTGGTCTCTTTCGCGATCACGCCGGAGAGCAGCAGCACGGCGATCAGGTTGGGGATAGCCATGAGGGCGTTGAGGATGTCGGCGATGGTCCACACCAGATCCAGGGCCAGCACCGGGCCCACCACCACAACCGCCACGAAGATCAGCTTGTAGGGCAGCAGGGACTTCTTCCCCCACAGGTACTGGGCACACCGCTCGCCGTAGTAAGACCAGCCCAGGATGGTGGACCAGGCGAAGGTGATGATGCCCACCACCAGGATGATGGGGCCCAGCACGGGGATCTGGGAGAAGGCCAGGGTGGTGAGCTGGCCGCCGTCGGTAACGCTGTCCATGTTGATGCTGGGGTTCTTCATGATGGTGGTCACCAGCACCAGGCCGGTCATGAGGCACACCACCACGGTGTCCCAGAAGGTGCCGGTGGAGGACACCAGGGCCTGCCGCACCGGGTTGCGGGTCTGGGCGGCGGAGGCCACCAGGGGGGCGGAGCCCATGCCCGACTCGTTGGAGAACAGACCCCGGGCCACGCCGAAGCGGAGGGCGATGAGCAGGCCCTGGCCCACCAGGCCGCCGGCCACCGCGCCGGGGGTGAAGGCCAGGCGGAGAATGGCCCCGATGGCGGGCAGCAGCGTGTCAAAATTGATGCCCAGGATAATGATGCAGCCCAGCACGTAGAAGATGGCCATGAAGGGCACCAGCTTCTCGCACACGCTGGCGATGGACTGGATGCCGCCGATGATGACGACGGCGGTGAGGATGCCGCCCACGATGCCGATGGCGATGGGCGGGATGTGGAAGGGCACGTTGTTCTCAATGACCTCGGCGATGGCGTTGATCTGGGTGCCGCAGCCGATGCCGAAGGAGGCGATGGTGGCCAGCAGGGCAAAGGCCACCCCCAGCCATTTCAGGTTCAGCCCCCGCTCCAGGGCGTACATGGCGCCGCCCTGCATTTTGCCGTCCCTGGTGCGCACCCGGTACTTGACGGCGATGAGGGACTCGGCGTACTTGGTGGCGATGCCGAACACGCCGGCGATCCAGCACCAGAACACCGCGCCGGGGCCGCCCAGGAAGATGGCGGTGCCCACACCGATGATGTTGCCCGTGCCGATGGTGGAGGCCAGGGCGGTGGTCAGGGCCTGGAACTGGCTCACGTCGCCAGGGGAATCCGGGTCCTTGGTGACGGACAGGCGGATGCCGGTGAACAGCTTGCGCTGAATGAAGCCGGTGCGGGCCGTCATGAACAGGTGGGTGCCCAGCAGCAGGACGATCATGGGAATGCCCCAGATGAAGTCGTCCAGCCAGTTGATAAATGTGATAATCGCGTCCATTCTCTCTCCCCTTCTCTCAAAAAATGATCTCCTCTATCCAAACAGCCGCAGCAGCCCCGGGCCGCCGGCGGTTTGTAACCAGTTTGTTCTTGACTTTCTCCCCTCTCTATCCTATCATGAAGGCAGAAAGGGCCGGTCGGCCGGAAAGGAGTCCGTCATGAATATCTCGTTCCCCGCGGAATGTCTGAAGGGCAGGCTCAATGCGGAGCTGCCGCCCCCAAACGACATGACCCGCGATGAGCGCTCCTGCCGCAAGCAGGCCCGGGAGGCCGAGTGGAAATTCCGGGTCTCCAAGGGCTATGTAAAGGACACCTTCTGGAGCCACCTGTGGTTCCGCATGACCCACAGATATTGAGCCATGACCCACGCCGCGGGCCTCTGCCCGCGGCGTTTTGCTGTGCTTTTGCACGGCAGGGCTTTGGGAGGCGCCGCTGCGTCTGCCTCTGCCCGCGGCGTGCCAATGGCGCAGAAGCTCTATGCCCGGACGGTCTGCACCGTCAGGCTCCAGTTGCCCAGCTCATCCAGAATGGGGATCAGCCGCCGGCAGGGCTCGGTAATCTCGTACTCCACCCGTACCGGCACCTCCAGATACTCCCGCCGCTTGACCAGCCCGTCCCCCTCCAGCTCCCGCAGGGCATTGGCCAGCACCGTGTTGGACACCCCGTCCAGGGTCTTTTTCAGCTGATTGTAGCGGGTGGGGCCGTTGTTTTAGAGGGAACAGAGTATCTGCATCTTCCATTTGCCGCCGATGAGGCCCATGGCCCGGTTCAGGGGGCAGGTATCCATACAGGGGCAGTTGTCGTGTTCCATGGCCATCAGGTCAGTTCCTCCTTACCTGGTATGAAATTTCTGCGTCCTTGTCAATTTCCGGTGCAGGTGATATTATAATACCAGGTTCAGAAAGAGAAGGAAAGACTTTTTTAGGAGGAATCATGTTATGCCGCCATATCTCCAGGGCCTGGGCATCGGTCTGGCCTACGTCGCACCCATCGGGATGCAGAACCTGTTCGTCATCAACTCCGCCCTGACCCAGCCCCGGCGGAAGGCCCTGCTCACCGCACTGATCGTCATCTTCTTCGACATCAGCCTGGCCCTGGCCTGCTTCTTCGGCATCGGCGCGCTGATGAGCCGGTTTGCCTGGCTCCAGATGGTCATTCTGCTGGTGGGCGGCGGCATCGTCATCTGGATCGGCATCGGCCTGCTGCGGGATCACCCAACCATGGACAACAGCGTGGATGTAAACATCCCCCTGCCCAAGATCGCCGCCAAGGCCTTCGTGGTCACCTGGTGCAACCCCCAGGCCCTCATCGACGGCACCATGCTCTTCGGCGGCTTCCACGCGGGAAACCCCGGCGCGGTGAGCACCCAGCTGATCCTGGGCTCCTCCTCCGCCTCCTTCCTGTGGTTCTTCGGCATCACGGTGCTGATCTCCTGCTTCTCCGCCAAGTTCAACGACAAGATCCTCCGGGTCATCAACATCGTCTGCGGCGTCATCATCATCTTCTACGGTGCCAAGCTGCTGTTCCAGTTCTTCCAGATGATCCTGTAAGCTCCGCTTTGGTTGGGGAGCTGTATGCGAGAGGCGGCCTC
>NBJMR02800__coassemble_2864_pt1 | contig 10997 bp, 10 predicted proteins | sample NBJMR02800__metabat2_high_PE_046 | metagenome-assembled genome bin NBJMR02800
ACCGCTTTATCGGCAAAATTGATTGAATGATACCAATATCTTTAACTATGTGATATCGGCCAGTCCGCCCCCAGCGCGGAGAACCTACACAGGCTGGCGGAACTGCTGGACACCACCGCCGGCGGCCTGCTGGATTCCCCGGCGGTGGGGAGCGGAGCCGCAGAGCAGGCCTACGCCCTCCTCCGGGCGGAGCGGGAGGCGGAGAGACGCCGGAGCCGGCGGAGACGCAACCTCCTGGCCATCCTGGCCGTGGCGGGGGCCTATCTGGTCATCTATCTGCTGGGGCGGATCTTCGGCACCGCGCCGGGCAGCTATTCTTTGGCGGGCTGGCTGTTCGGGAATGATCCTCAGCAACTCTCCTACCTGTACGGCTGGCTGCTCCGCCAGAAGCTGTTCTGGGCCGCCCTGCTGATCTCCGCCCTCCCCGCCCTTTGGGGAAAATACCGGTTCTCAGCCACCGCCTCCATCGGCTTTGCCCTGGGCCTGGCGCTGGGGGAGCTGGCGGGCCCCAACCCCGCCGGGGCCCCCTGGGGACACGGCCACGACGGATGGACCATCTGGGGCGGGTGCTTCCTGCTCTCCCTGGCTATGGGCGGGGTGCTGGAGCGGCTGTCCCGGCGGGGGTTGGCTGTCAAATCCCGGGCCTTCCTGCTCTGGTGCGCCCTGTTTGTGCTGGGCATGGCCGCTGTGGTACTGTTGGTCAAACTCGGAACCCCGGTTCCCACCGGGAGCTGAGACACGAAGAACGAGGTGCGCCCAGCAGGGCGCACCTCGTCACTCTATTTCGTCTCTTGCTCTGCCACGCCGTCCATAGTCTGCTGGACGATGGACTCCATGATGTCGCCGGTGAGGGCCCCGGGCACATAGCCGAACACGTTGCCGTCGACGCCGATCATGAAGGTGGTGGGGAAGGCGGTGATGCCGTAGTAATAGAAAATCTCGCCCGTGGTGTCCATCACCACCGGGAAGGTGTAGCCATTGTCCTCCAGGAACTGCTCCACCTCTGCCTGGGTCACGTCCTGGTTATAGGGCGCGTCCTCGGTCTTGGGGTTGGCCACCCCCAGGACGATCAGATCCCCCTGGTTCTCCCCGTATTTCTCATAGAGGGCCTGGATCTCCGGCATCTCGCTCTTGCAGGGGCCGCACCAGGTGGCCCAGAAGTTGAGGAACACCGTCTTGCCCGCGTAGTCGGACAATGTATGGGTCTCCCCGTACTGATCCACCAGGGTGAAGTCGGGGGCGGGGATCACCGGCCGCTCACTCGCCGCCGGGCTCTCCTCCGTCACCGGGGTTTCAGATACCGAAGCCTCGGACGGCGCGGGGGCCGCGCTCTCCTCCGTCTGGGACTGGTTGGATACGCCGCTGCCCGCCGCGCTGGACAGGTAGCTGGTGATGCCGTTCATGAAGCCGGTGAGGGTCATGACGCCCATGAGCACCAGCAGGGCCGCCCCCACCTTCACGGTGTAGCGCACCACCTTCTGGTGGCGTTTGAAGAAGTCCAGCACCGTGCCGGTGAACAGGCCCACCGCCAGGAAGGGCACCACGAAGCCCACGGTGTATACCCCGATAAGCAGAAAGCCTCTGGCCGCGCTGCCGGAGGAGGAGGCCATCAGCAGCACGCTGCCCAGGGTGGGGCCCACGCAGGGCGTCCAGGCAAAGCTGAAGGTGAAGCCCAGCACCAGGGCCACCAGGGGATTCATGGCCCAGCGATCCAGCCGGAAGGGCAGTCGGTGCTCGTTCTCCAGGGCCCGGGAGCGGCCGAACACGCCGAACTGATACAGGCCAAAAAGGATCATGATGATGCCGCTGATGCGGGCAAACCAGGTCTGATTCCGGGTGAAGAAGGTGCCCAGGGCGGTGAAGCCGAACCCCAGCAGGAAGAAGGCAAAGCTGACCCCCACCACAAAGAAGATGGTGTTCACCAGCACCCTGCCCCGGGGGTAACGGATATTGCCCTGGTCATCCACGGTCTTGGCGCCCCCGGCCAGATAGCCTACATACAGGGGCACCAGGGGCAGCACACAGGGGGAGAAAAAGCTGAGAAGCCCCTGTATCAGCACGGTAAGTACGGGTACGCTGGTCTCCAGTGTAAGTCCCATGGTCATCTCCTACTTAACAAGTTTTAGACGGCGGTCGAGCTCCGCCAGGGTAACGGTGGAAAGATAGGCGCGGCAGCGGTCGTCCAGCTCCCCCAGCAGGCCGTCCATCACGTCCGCCATGCCGGAGGCCACCAGGCAGGGCTGATCCAAGCTGCCGCTGCGCCAGCGGGCGGCCACAAAGCGGGCGTCCACTGCCGCCGCCACCCGATCCAGGGTGAGGGATTCCGGCTCCCCCGCAAAGCGGTAGCCCCCCTCACTCCCCTCCCGGGTCTCCACCAGCCCGGCCTTTTTCAGGCCCGCCATCACCTTGCGCACCCGGGCCGGATTGGTGCAGATGTTCCGGGCCAGCTCCTCGCTGGACACCAGCTCCCCCCGGTGGTGCAGGTACACCAGGGCGTGAACCGCCAGGCAGAACGCGCTGTTCATGCACTTCCCTCCCCCTCCGCCAGGGAGAGGAGATACTCCTCCGCGTAGTGGGCCGCCACGGCCCCGTCGGCGGCGGCGGTGACAATCTGCCGCACCGCCTTGGTGCGCACGTCCCCCACCGCGAACACGCCGGGGATGCTGGTGCGGGTGGACTCGTCCGCCGCCACATAGCCGGCTCCGTCCATGTCCACCTGCCCGGCGAAGAGGGCGGTATCCGGCACCCGGCCCACGGCCACAAACAGGCCGCCGCACGCCAGCTCCCGCCGGGCGCCGGTGTTCACATCCTCCAGCTCCAGCCCTGTCAGGCGTTTCTCCCTGCGCAGGGCGGTGATCCGGGTGTTCCAGATGATCTCCACCCCCTGTTCCTCCAGGGCCCGGTGGTACACCGCAGAGGCCCGCAGCCGATCCCGCCGGTGGATCAGCCAGACCTTTTTGCACAGTCTGGACAGATAGAGGGCGTCCTCCACCGCCGTGTTGCCGCCGCCGGCCACCGCCACTGTTTTGTCCTTGAAGAACATGCCGTCGCAGGTGGCGCAGTAGGCCACCCCCCGGCCCCGGAGGGCGCCCTCCCCCGGCAGGCCCAGCTCCCTCGGGGAGGCGCCGGTGGCCAGGATCACCGCGTCTGCGGTGAACTCCCCCTCGGAGCTCTCGATCCGCTTGGGGCAGGCGGACAGCTCCACACCGGTCACCTCGGCATAGACGGTGACCGCGCCGAAGCGCTGCGCCTGCCGCTCCATCCGCTCCGCCAGCTCAAAGCCGTTGATGCCCTCGTCAAAGCCGGGGTAGTTGTCCACCTGGTCGGTGGTGGCCATCTGGCCGCCGGCGGACAGCTTCTCCAGCACCACCACCGACCGGCCGCTGCGGGCGCAGTAGAGGGCGGCGGTATACCCGCCGGGGCCGCCGCCGATCACCGCCACGTCGTAATGGGCTGTGCTCATACCGACTTCCCTCCCCGCTTACAGGCCGGCCCAGTCCACAATCTGGGCCTTGGAGCCGGGGGCGATCAGGGGCTCCCCCGCCTGGCCGTTCCGGAACAGCAGCAGGGTGGGGATGGTGTCCACCTGGAACCGCTCCTCCAGCTCGGGCTGCTCGTCAATGTTGACCTTGCCCACCACGAGCTGTCCGTCGTACTGCTGGGCGATCTGGTCGACGGCGGGGCCGATGCGGCGGCAGTAGACGCACCAGGGCGCCCAGAAGTCCACCAGCACGGGCTTCTCCGCCCGCTCCACCAGCTCCGCGAAATTCTCCTTGGTAATCGTAACAGGGGTCATAGCAATCTTCCTTTCCCGGCCTGCCGCCGGCCTTAGGATGCCGCCGGCGGAGGCCTGCTATTCTATTTGTAATTTTTTTAGTTACAGTTTATGGTCAAATCATACCAAACCACTGTCATTTTGTCAAGGGGGGGATCAAAAAAATCTGCGGGGCGCGTCTGCATCGCGCCCCGCAGGGGGTTCAGGAGATGAACATGGCGTCTCCGAAGGAGAAAAAGCGGTACTTCTGCTCCACCGCCTCCCGATAGGCGGCCAGGACGTGCTCCCGCCCGGCCAGGGCGGACACCAGCATGATCAGCGTGGACTCCGGCAGGTGGAAGTTGGTGATCAGGCCGTCCAGCACCTTGAAGCGGTAGCCGGGATAGATGAAGATCTTTGTCCACCCGGCGCTCTCCTTCAGGGTGCCGTCCTCCGCCGCCCAGCTCTCGATGGTGCGGCAGGAAGTGGTGCCCACGCAGATCACCCGCCCCCCTTCCCGCTTGGTCTGGTTGATGGCCTCAGCGGTCTCGGCGGAGATCATGCAGTACTCCGAGTGCATGTCGTGATCGGTGATCTCCTCCTCCTTCACCGGGCGGAAGGTGCCCAGGCCCACGTGGAGGGTGACAAAGCAGGTCTTGACCCCCATGGCCCTCACCTGCTCCAGCAGCTCCGGGGTGAAATGGAGTCCGGCGGTGGGGGCGGCGGCAGAGCCCGCCTCCCGGGAGTAGACGGTCTGATAGCGCTCGGGATCCTGCAGCTCCGCCTTGATATAGGGCGGCAGGGGCATCTTGCCCAGCCGCTCCAGGGTCTCCAGGAAGATGCCCTCGTACTCAAAGCGCACCAGCCGGTTGCCCCCCTCGCACACATCCACCACCTCGGCCTTCAGCTCCCCGTCCCCGAAGGACACGCGGGCGCCGGGCTTCAGCTTGCGGCCGGGGCGCACCAGGCACTCCCAGGTCTTGTTCCCCCGGTCGATGAGCAGCAGCACCTCCACCGCGCCGCCGCCGGGCTCCCGATGGCCGATCAGCCGGGCGGGCAGCACCCGGGAGTCGTTGAGCACCAGGCAGTCCCCCGGACGGAGCAGAGTGGGCAGGTCATAGAAATGCAAGTGCCGGGTGGCGCCGGTCTCCTTGTCCAGCACCATGAGCCGGGAGGCGTCCCGCCGCTCCAGCGGCGTCTGGGCGATCAGCTCCTCGGGCAGGTAAAAGTCAAAATCAGCGGTCTTTATGGTGTGCGCACCTCGATTCCAGTGTAGTAGAAGGTGAGGATGTCCTCATATGTATAGCCCTGCTGGGCCATGGCGTAGGCGCCCCACTGGCTCAGGCCCACGCTGTGGCCCCAGCCGGAGCCGGTGATGGTAAATGTGCCGTCACCGGAGCTGACGGAGGCGGACGAGCTGCCGCCGGCGCTTGGCTCCAGCAGCGCGGTGGAGCCGCCGCCGGTGATGACATAGGCCTGCCCGTCGGTCAGGGCGCTCACGTCGCCGTCACTGTTGACGGCATAGGCCCCGTTCAGGGTGGACAGGGTGCCGGTTCCGTTGACGGTATAGCCGCCGGAGGCGGAGCCGCCGCCGTTGACGGTGTAGCGGATGGAGCGCAGGCCCAGCACCGTGCGGCAGTCGTCCCCCGACTCCACATACTGCTTGCCGTTGGCGTCGGTGAGGGTGAGCTCAATGGTGTTTCCGGTGGCGCTGGTCTCGGTGATCTGGAAGCTGACGATGTCGGCGGAGGCCCCCACCTTCTCCGCCAGCTCTTCGCCGGTGAAGGTGACCGTCCAGTTGTAGTTGGAGATCCTGTCCGCCACCGCCGCCTCATAGGGGTCGATTTTTCCGGTCAGATAGGGGTAGTCGTTGCCCCAGACGTTGACGGCGCTCTCACTGGCCCCGCCGTTGTGGGAGGAGTACACCGCCTGCTCGGCCACCTGGCCGTTGTACCACAGGTACTCCCCGCTGGTCTCCTCCACCGCCCGGCGGCTGTTGTCGCTCATCTCAGACACGCCTTTGTACGCCTGGCAGTGGACGGCATTGCACAGATCGAAGCCGTCGCCCTGGTGCTTGCTGGCCCGGAGGGTTCCGTAGGCATAGCTGCGGGCGCACACCGCCTGGGCCTTCAGCGCCTCCAGCGGCCAGGAGGCGCTCATCTCCTGCAGGATGACCCCCTGGATATAGTCGTCCATGGACAGCACGTTGACCACGGTGATGTCCCCGCCGCTCCGCCGGTACTCGAAGGCCCCGAAATAGAGGTTGCCGCGAAAGTGGGTCTGAGCCTCCTCCCGGTCGCTCTGGCCCGGGTTTACCGCCAGATACAGCCCCTGGGTGCTGTCGAACTGAAACAGGATCTCATTCGTCCCCGTGCGCACCACAGAAACCCCCGCGCCGGAGGTGCCCGCCACACTGGCCGACGAAAGGCCCAGGGACGCCTGGGCATCCAGAGCCTCGTCCTGATCCAGATAGGCCCCCACCCGTACGGTGTACACCCCGTCAATCCACGCCGGGAAGCCGCCCTCGTACCGGGCGGCCTCGTCCGCCGCATCCTCGAAGCTGCGGTAGGTGCCCGGCAGCTCCAGATGCCAGCAGCCCACGGCGATGTCGGAGGTCTGGCTGTCGTAGTAGCCCGAGCCGTTCCAGTCCACCCCGGTGCCGTACCAGACATTCTGGGTCTTGACCATGGAGACGGTGCTCTCATAGGTGTAGCCCAGCTCCTGGAACGCCCTGTCCTCATCAAAATAGCCGAAGCGGTAGCCCTCCCCCACCTCGTTGGCCAGGTTGGCGCCGGCCAGGGCGCTGCTGCCGTAGTACAGGCCCACCCGGATGGTGGGATCGGCCTCCACCGACGCCGCCTGGGCGCTCAGGGGCAGGGCCCCGGCCAGCAGGGCCGCGGAGAGCACCGCGGCACGAACCATTTTTCCGCATGTTTTACCCTTCATTTGGTGAAATTCTCAGCTCGCTTTCGTTGACACGCCGCTTTTCCCTGTGGTACAATTTTTCAAACTGGGCAGTATCCGTATCAGACGGGGCCGGCGGCCCGCGCCGGACGGATACCGGCAGAATACAGCCGTCTTTGACATTATAGTACAGAACCGGCTGTTCTGTAAACCGCGGATTTGCGGTTTCCCGGGAAATCCGCTGGATTCCACGCACACCAACCGGTGTTTGGAATAGGATACTATGACGATGGAGGTATTGGTTATGGAAAAGTACAGAGTTGGCGTCATCGGCGGCACCGGCATGGTGGGGCAGCGGTTTGTCACCCTGCTGGAGAACCACCCCTGGTTTGAGCTGACCGCCATCGCGGCCAGCGCCCGCTCCGCCGGCAAGACCTACGAGGAGGCCATCGGCGCCCGCTGGGCCCTGGATGTGCCCATGCCCGAGGCGGCCAAAGGCATGGTGGTGTACAACGCCGAGACCGACATCGAGGAGATCGCCGCCCGGGTGGACTTCGTCTTCTCCGCCGTGGATATGAAGAAGGAGGAGATCCAGGCCCTGGAGGAGGCCTACGCCAGGCACGAGTGCCCCGTGGTCTCCAACAACTCCGCCCACCGCTGGACGCCCGACGTGCCCATGGTGGTGCCCGAGATCAACCCCGAGCACATCCGGGTCATCGAGGCTCAGCGGAAGCGTCTGGGCGTGCAGCGGGGCTTCATCGCCGTCAAGTCCAACTGCTCCCTCCAGAGCTATGTCCCCGCCCTGCATCCCCTGCGGGAGTTCGGGCTGGAGCAGGTGCTGGTGTGCACCTACCAGGCCATCTCCGGCGCCGGTAAGACCTTTGAGACCTGGCCGGACATGGTGGACAACGTGATCCCATACATCGGCGGCGAGGAGGAGAAGAGCGAGCAGGAGCCCCTCAAGCTGTGGGGCCGGGTGGAGAACGGCGTGATCGTCAACGCCGATTCCCCCGCCATCACCGCCCAGTGCCTGCGGGTGCCCGTGTCCAACGGCCACATGGCGGCGGTATTCATGCGCCTGCGGAACAAGCCCACCATGGACGAAATCAAGGCCCGCTGGGCCGGCTTCCAGGGCCGGGCCCAGGAGCTGGAGCTCCCCTCCGCCCCCAAGCAGTTCCTCCACTACTTTGAGGAGCCCGACCGCCCCCAGACCCGGCTGGATCGGATGTCCGAGGGCGGCATGGCGGTCTCCATCGGCCGCCTGCGTCCCGACACGCAGTACGACTACAAGTTCGTCTGCCTGTCCCACAACACCCTCCGCGGCGCGGCCGGCGGCGCGGTACTTCTGGCTGAACTGCTGTGCGCGGAGGGCTACATCGTAAGGAGGTAAGCCCATTTCCATGAGAGAGCCCGTCTTTACCGGGGCCTGCACCGCCCTGGTCACCCCCTTTACCCGCAGCGGCGCCGTCAACTACGACCAGTTCGCCCGCCTGATCGACCGGCAGTTGGAGGGGGGTGTGGACGCCGTCTGCGTCTGCGGCACCACCGGCGAGTCCGCCACCCTCTCTGTCCGGGAGCACATCAGGCTGGTGAAGGCCTGTGTCAGGCGGGTGAACGGCCGGGCCAGGGTGATCGCCGGCGCGGGGAGCAACGACACCGCCGCCGCCCTCCGGCTGTCCCGGCATGCCCAGGACGCGGGGGCGGACGCCCTGCTCCTGGTCACCCCCTATTACAACAAGGCCACCCAGGACGGGCTCATTCAGCACTATACCACGATTGCAGACCAAGTGGAGGTGCCCATCCTCCTCTACAACGTGCCCTCCCGCACCGGCGTGTCCTTCACCGCCGAGACCTACCGGGTTCTCTCCCAGCACCCCAACATCAACGGCGTCAAGGAGGCCAGTGGGAATTTCTCCCTGCTCTCCCATACCCGCGCCCTCTGCGGGCCGGACTTCCATATCTGGTCGGGCAACGACGACCAGGTGGTGCCCATGATGAGCCTGGGGGCGGAAGGGGTGGTCTCGGTGGCGGCCAACCTGGCGCCTGAGGCTATGGTGCGCATGTCCCACCTGTGCCTGGAGGGGGATTTCAAACAGGCCGCCGCCCTCCAGCTCCGGTATCAGGCCCTCATGGACGCCCTCTTTATCGAGGTCAACCCCATCCCCATCAAGGCGGCCCTGAACCTGGCCGGCTGGGACGTAGGTTCCCTCCGCCTGCCCCTGTGTGCGCTCTCCGACCGCCACCGGAAGGTGCTCCGAAAGGCCATGGAGGAGGCAGGGCTGCTCCAAAGCCCGGCGGCATAATCCAGACAGAAACAGAGGGGCGCGAAGCCATGGCTTCGCGCCCCTCTGTTGTGATAAACTTTTTACGGGGTGTGCTCCTCCTCCGAGTCCTCCGGCTGGCGGCCAGCGCCCGGGAGGGGTCTGCCGTTTCCGTCCAGGCCCTTCCGCCGCAGGCGGCTGTTGGCCCAGTCACGCACCAGAGTGTACAGCACCGCGAAGGTGGGCACGCCCAGCACCATGCCGGGGAAGCCAAACAGCCCGCCGCACACCACAATGGACACCAGCACCCAGATGGCGGACAGGCCGGTGCTGTCGCCCAGGATCTTGGGGCCCAGGATGTTGCCGTCAAACTGCTGCAGGCCGATCACCAGGACGAAGAACCGCAGCGCAGCCCAGGGATCCACGATCACCAGGATCATCAGGCAGGGGATGGCACCGATGATGGGCCCGAAAAACGGGATGATATTGGTGACGCCCACCACCACGCTGATGAGCATGGGGTAGGGTATGCGGACAAGCAGGCAGAGGATGAAGCACAGCACACCGATAATGGCCGAGTCGATGAGCTTGCCGTTGATAAATCCCACAAAAATCCGGTTGGCCCGGCTGCACACATCCAGGAGCCAGTCGGCCCGGGGCTTGGCGAGGATGGCGTAGATGAGCTTCTTCAGCTGGGGCACCAGCCGCCCCTTCCCCGCCAGCATATAGATGGAGGAGATCACCGCGGTGATGCCGGACACCACGCCCGTGCCCACGGCATAGCCGAAGCCCAGCAGCTGGGGCAGGGCCTCGGACACCCGATGTGTGGCCGACTGGATCAGATCCTGATAGGAGCCCAACAGGCCGTTGACTCCCTCGGCGTCCAGATCGAACTGCACGATGAGCTCCTGCACCAGCTTGTCCAGGCTGTTGAGATAGCCCTGCATGTTGGTGGCCAGGTCGATCACGCTCTGGGCCACCTGGGGGATGATCAGATTGAGGAGGATCACCACAATGGCCAGGGCCAGCAGATAGACCGTCAGGATGGACAGGCCCCGCCTGTGCTTATACCGCTTGAATACCCGGCGCTCAAAAAAGCACATGGGGGTGTTGAGCAGGTAGGCGATGGCAAAGCCGGCAATGAAGGGCATCATCACATTGGTGAACATGCGCACGCGCACCGCGATGACGTCCACATGGTTCAGCCCCACATAGAACAGAATGGCGATCAGGAGTACAATCAGGAGCGATACGGATTTCCGCTCCAGGACATACCACTTCCACTTTTTCTCGCTGCGCTTGTCCTTTTCATCCAAAGTGCCCCTCCCCTTTCCACTCCTTGTCTCTGTTCAAATTGTACCATGACTGCCCGCGTTCCGCAACCAAAACAGCCGGGCGGGAAGCCGTAAATCAGCTCCCCGCCCGGTATGGATGAAATATCGGCCGCGTTTGCCCGCTCAGTTCAGAACCGCCCGGTGGAACACCTTCTTGCCCTTCTTGATGGTCACGCCCTCGCCGGAGAGCTGCTCCGCGGTGACAGAGGCGGCCACGTCGGTAACCTTTACCCCGTCCAGCTCCACGCCGCCCTGCTCGATGAGGCGGCGGGCCTCCTTCTTGGAGGGCACCAGGCCGCACTTGAGCATGAGATCCAGCACGCCGACGGCCCCGTCGGTGAGATCACCGGCGGCCAGGGCGGTGGTGGGCATGTTGGAGCGGTCGCCGCCCTGGGAGAACAGGGCACGGGCCGCGTCCTGGGCCTTCCGGGCCTCCTCCTCGGAGTGCACCAGCTTGGTCAGCTCAAAGGCCAGGATCTCCTTGGCCTGGTTAAGCTGGGCCCCCTCCCACTTGTCCATCTCGTCGATCTGCTCCAGGGGCAGGTCAGTGAGCATCCGCAGGCACTTGAGCACGTCGGCGTCGTCCACGTTGCGCCAGTACTGGTAGAAGTCATAGGGGCTGGTCTTCTCCGGATCCAGCCACACGGCGCCGGCCTGGGTCTTGCCCATCTTCTTGCCCTCGGAGGTGAGCAGCAGGGTGATGGTCATGGCGTAGGCGTCCTTGCCCAGCTTGCGGCGGATCAG
>NBJMR02800__coassemble_2983_pt1 | contig 10483 bp, 7 predicted proteins | sample NBJMR02800__metabat2_high_PE_046 | metagenome-assembled genome bin NBJMR02800
TCCTGAGCCAGGATCAAACTCTCAATAAAATGGTATCTAAAGAACCGAAATTCCTTAAATCATCTTATTGAAGCTTATCTTAGCTTCAAAGAAATTTGGAAGCCTTCTTCAAGCTTTCGCTTGTCAGAAGGACTCTTAGTCCTTTCTGGTGCTTCGTGTTTTTCTCACGTTGTTTAATTTACAAGGTACACGCTCCTGCTAGCCTCACGGCCAGCGTGCTATTTATTTTAGCACTTTCGCTTTCGCTTGTCAAGAACTTTTTTCAAGTTTTTTCGAAGTTTTTTCTTCAAATCCACTTGGTTTTCATCCTTTTCAAGCTCGTTCACGCCTTCCGGCGCGAACTCATTTAGTTTACCACGCACTTCCCGGTTTGTCAAGAACTTTTTTCAGGAATCTTTCAGAAGTCCGTCCGGCTTCCGCCCGGTCTCTCCTGTCTCTTTCCTTCTTTTTCTTGCCCTCCCGTGAGGCGCTCAGATAGAATACCAGCTTTCGGCCGCTTTGTCAACACCTTTTTCCGCTTTTTTTCAGAGTTTTTTCGAGGGCCCAGATCTGTGGTGCGCCGCCCCTTAGTATGCACAAGATCTGCCTGTCTATACCTGCCCTCTCAGCTTTTTGACCAAGAGCAGGAGCACCGGCAGCCCAAAGCCCAGCAGCAGATTGCCCGGCCACACCACGTTTTCCATCCACCGATCCAGGGAGAAGGCGTCGGGGAACAGCAGCCACGCCCCCGCCAGGGCCAGCCCCGCCACCGGCACGGCGGCGTGCCTTCTCTCTTTCAAGGAGAACACCGCCTGGGCCAGAGCGGCGCAGGAGGAGGCCAGCAGGGCCAGCAGGGCCAGGTCGGAGAACACCCACAGGGCGATGATCAGCGACTCCACCCGCTGGAAAGTGCCCTCGATGCCGATGCCCTTTACCATTAAGAAGAAGGGGGTGTCCGCCCGGGCGGTGAGGGTGGGGCCGAAGTTGCCCTGGCACACCAGCTGCAGGGCGGTGAGCACCAGGCAGAACACCATCCCCCACACCAGCAGGCGGCGGCGGTCGTTTTCCGTCCGCGTCACATTGCCCCCCAGGAAGGCGGCAAAGAGCCCATAGCCCAGCAGGCCCAGCACTGGCAGGGCGGCGGAGAGCAGGCCGGGCACATCCTCCGTCCAGATGGGGAGCACATGGCGGGGCTCGATCTGAAAGGCCCCCAGGGCCAGGGAGAAGGCCAGCCCCACCGCCAGGGCCAGGCGGAAGATCTCCCCCGCCCGGGCCAGCACCCGCACCGGCTTCCACGCCAGCCAGAGGGCCAGGGCCAGCAGCACCGCCAGAAACAGCCCGGCGGGGGAATTGCTGTAGCTGGTGGACAGGAAGCGCAGGGAGAACAGCCGGGCGTTGGCGGCCAGGAGCAGCAGCCCCCACCCCAGGCAGAGCAGCAGCACCAGCCTGCCCAGGGGCCTCCCCAGCACCCGCTGGGTCACCTGGGCCAGGCCCGCCCCCTCCCCCGCCGGGCGGAGCAGCGCCCAGAGAGCCCACAGGGCGGCCAGCAGCACCGGCAGGGCCGCCAGGGCGGACAGCCACCCCGCCTCCCCGGCCAGGGCCGCGGTCTGGGCGGGGAGCACCCCGATGGCCGGGGCCAGCAGGGCGGCAAAGAGCAGCGAGAGCAGCTGCCGCAGAGAGATGCGGTCGTCGGCCATGAATGTTCCTCCTTATGGTTTGGCTCTGTGATGCGCCTGCAAGGCGCGCCGGGGTCGTCGCACCCCACATCCTTCATCCCTCCTGCCGGGCGGCGTCGTAGCCGCGGCGGAGCTCCGCCTCCACGGTCAGCTCCAGCTCCAGCCCGGCCAGGGAGGCGCGCTCCAGGGCCGCCTTGTGCCACGGCCGGGCCAGGGCCGCCCGGCTCAGCAGGCCCAGGTAGTCGGCGTCCAGCTCCCAGGCCAGGGACAGGGCGGCCCACGCCCGGTCATGCTCCACCCGGGCCAGCGCCTCCTCCAGGGCACGGGCCGCCTGCTCGTCCCGCAAGTCCAAATCCCCCTCGGCCAGGTTGGCCTCCACCTTACAAATGACGGACAGGCCGGTGAGGGCGCCCCCCTCCACCACCGGGCGCACCGAGGAGGAGGCCCCCACCACCCGCAGGGCGGCGGTGCCGCCCCCGTCCAGGGGGAGCTCCACCACGTCGGCCTCCACCGAGCCCAGCAGCAGGTTGATCCCCCGGGCGGCGTCCTCCCCCGCCCAGGCCGCCAGGGCCCCGTCCTTCACGATGCCGTATCCGGCGGCGGGCAGGCCGGTTTCCGCCGTCACGGCGGGGAGGAAGGTGGCCCCCTGGGCGTAGAGGTCTGTGATGGCGTCCTTTACCGTCCGGCGGGCGGAGCCGGAGAGCAGGCCCGCGTCCTCCGCCATGGCCTCCAGCCGGCCGGCGGCGGAGCCGTCCCGGGCCGCCGCCTCCAGGGCTGCGCCGGCCTCCCCGCCCCGCACCAGATAGAGGGCGGTGTCCAGGCGCATCTCCACATCCCTGAGCACATAGTCCAGGGTGGGCCACAGCCCCCGGCGGGCCAGCTCCTCCCCCGCCAGCAGCTGGCCCACGTGGCCGAAATAGAGGTAGGAGGCCCCCTCGCTCTGGAGGCCCAGCACCGCGGCGCTGAGGGTGGCGGCCGAGCCGTTCACCACGGTGGCCCCGCTGTCCGGCCCGTCCCCCGCCCCGCTGGAGGCGGTGACGGCCACCTGCCCCGCCTCCGCCGCGTCCACCCCCAGGGTCTGCATCAGCTCCATGTCCTCGATCTCCCGGCCGCGGGGCAGCGCAGCCACGCCCCGGCGGCACCCGGCCAGGGGGAGGGCCAGGGCGGCGGCCAGGAGGGCGCACAGTACCCGCCTCACCGCTGGTTCCTCCGGTTGGCGGGGTGGATGGCCGCCGGGCGCCACTTCACCCGGGGCAGGGGGCGGCGGATCAGCCCGCTGCCCTGCGCCGGCCCGTCGGACTCGGTGGCAAAGGGGGAGAGATAGGACACGCCGAAGCTCTCCAGCCCCGCCAGGTGTGCCACCAGGGCGGCCAGGGCCGCCGCCGCGCCGAACAGGCCCGCCAGGCTGGCCGCCGCCACCAGCAGGAACCGCCAGATGCGCAGGGCCCCCGCCAGCTCCTGGGAGGGCATGGTGTACCCGGCGATGCCGGCCACGGCCACCACGATGAGCACCGCCGGGGAGACGATCTTGGCCTCCACCGCCGCGCTGCCCACCACCAGGCCGCCGATGATGGACACGGTCTGGCCGATGGACTGGGGGAGGCGCAGGCCCGCCTCCTGGAGGATCTCAAAGGCCAGCAGCAGCACGATCACCTCAAAGGCGGAGCGGAAGGGCACGTCCTGCTTGGCGGCGATGATGGATAGGGCCAGCTTGGTGGGGATCATCTCCTGGTGGAAGGTGACCATGGCCACGTAGAGGGCGGGGAGCAGCAGGGTGAGGAGCATGCAGGTATAGCGCAGCAGGGTGAGCACCGTGGCCAGCATCCAGCTCTCCGACTTGTCCTGGGGGGCCCGGAGGAAGTCCCCCAGCACCCCGGGGGCCAGGTAGCCCAGGGGCAGGCCGTCGATGAGGATGCCCACCCGGCCCTCCGCCAGGCCGGCGCAGAAGCGGTCGGACCGCTCGGTGTACTGGAGCAGGGGGAAGGGGGTGCGCTGGGCGGGGACGATATACTCCTCGATGTTGCCGGTGGCCAGGACGGCGTCAATGTCGATGTCCGCCAGCCGCCCGGCCACCCGGTTCACCAGGGCGGGGTCGGTGAGCCCCTCTATATATAAGATGTCCACCAGGGTGGCCGACTGGCGGCCCACGGTCTGCTCCCGGATGCGCAGCTCCGGGGCCTTGATGTGGCGGCGGACGATGGAGGTGTTGGTGCGCAGGCTCTCCACAAAGGCGTCCCTAGCGCCCTTGAGCACCGTCTCGTTGCTGGGGGCGGAGATGGAGCGCTTCTCCTCCGTGCCGGTGAAGAAGGAGAGCACGGCGGATTCCCCGGGAAAGAACAGCAGGCACCAGCCGGACACCAGGTCGAAGGCCGCCTGATCCAGGGTGGTGCGCTCCGCGGCAGACAGGTTGTACAGTGCCCCGTCCTCCATCTTCTTCATCAGCGCCCCCATATCGGCGCAGCCGGCCAGGGACTTGTCCTGGGCCAGGGGGCGGAGCACGTAGTCACTGACCCGCTCCATCTTCACCATGCCGCTGAGGTAGCACAGGGTGAGGGCGGGGCCCCCCTCCAGGGCCACCGGCCGCTTGGTGAAGTCCACACAGTCCCGGAAGATCTCCTCCACCCCCGCCAGGGTCAGGGGCCCCGGATAGCGGGGCTCCCGCCGGGGATGGGGCTCCCCCGGCTCCCTTCTCGGCCCGAATATACCCATGCCGCGCCCCTCCTTTTGTCGATTTTGTCGAATGGAACTTTGTTAGGATGCCCTTCTTTTGCCCGGTTATACAAATTTGTCCGCACCCGTTGCAATTTGCCCCCGTTGCTGATATACTTTTAACGAAACTCAGAAGTTCAATCAATGAACTACCCACTTTCCTTTTGGTCAGTACCCGGCGCCCCCCTTTTCAGGCGGGGTCTCTTTTGTCTCAATTTCATTGTAAGGAGGAGCGGAAATGAAACCCTTTACCCAGGCCGCCGAGACCCTGGATCAGGAGCTGGCGGAGAAGATTGACGGCATCCTGGCCGCCCACGGCGGGGATCCCACCCAGCTGGTGGGCATCCTGCTGGACGTGGAGGCCGCCGTGGAGCGGCACTATATTCCGGAGTCCGCCGCCTACTATGTGGCGGAGAAGCTGGGGGTCAAGCCCACCCAGGTGTACGACGTGATCTCCTTCTACACCGCCCTCCACGACAAGCCCCGGGCCAAGTTCACCCTGGAGGTGTGCTCCAGCGCCCCCTGCCGGGTGAAGGACAGCGACACCCTGCTGGAGCGGCTCAAGCGGCTGCTCAACCTGGAGGTGGGCGAGGTGACCTACGACGGCCGCTTCTCCATCGAGAAGGTGCCCTGCTTCGGTGCCTGCGACGTGTCGCCGGCGGTGCGGGTCAACGGGGTGGTCTACGGCCATCTGGACAGCGAGGAGCGGATTCTGGACATGCTCCAGCAGCTCAATTAAGGGGGAGAGGACATGAGCAAGACCGTCTGTTTCATCACCCGGAACTTCGGGAAGTACGACCCGGACAGCCTGGCCGGCTATGAGGCCGTCGGCGGCTTCCGGGCCCTGCGCCGCGCCCTTGGCATGGACGGGTACGCCATCGCCGACGTGCTGGCCGCCAACGGCGTCCAGGGCCGGGGCGGCGCGGCCTACGACATGGGCAAGAAGTGGCGCCAGGCCCGGGACGTGCAGGGCGCGCACAAGTGCGTGGTGTGCAACGCCGACGAGGGCGAGCCGGGCACCTTCAAGGACCGGGAGCTGCTGACCCGCGACCCCTTCCAGCTGCTGGAGGGCATGATCATCGCCGGCTGGGCCGTGGGGGCGGACAACGGGTACATCTACATGCGGGAGGAGTACTCCCACCTGCGGCCCCGCATCCTCTCCGCCATCGCCCAGTGCGAGGCGGCGGGCTACCTGGGGGACAACATCCTGGGCTCGGGGCTGAACTACCGCATCCACCTGTACTCCGGCGCGGGGGCCTATGTGTGCGGCGAGGGCTCCGCCCTGGCCGAGTCCATCGGCGGCAATGCCGGCCGGCCCCGCATGAAGCCCCCCTTCATCAAGCAGTGCGGCGTGTTCCACCTGCCCACCTGCGTCAACAACGTGGAGTCCCTGTCCCTGGTGGCCCCCCTGCTGATGGACGACGAGGGCTACTACAAGCGCCAGGGCACCCCGGACTGCCCGGGCACCAAGATGATCTCCGTGTCCGGCAACGTGAAGCACCCCGGCGTGTTTGAGGTGCCCTTCGGCATCACCATCCGGGAGATCGTCTACGACCTGGCCGGGGGCATGGAGAGCAGCGAGTACCCCCTGCGCCTGGTGCAGCTGGGCGGCGCGTCGGGCCGCATCTGCTCCCCGGCCCAGCTGGACACCCCCTACACCTACAAGGGCATGCGGCAGGCCGACCTCACCGCCATCGGCTCCGGCGCGGTGCTGGTGGTGGACGAGCGCACCAGCGTCATCGGCTTCCTGCGCATGACCCAGGAGTTCTTCTCCCACGAGAGCTGCGGCCAGTGCACCCCCTGCCGGGAGGGCAACCGCCACATCTCCCTGCTGCTGGACAAGGTGGCCGCCGGCACCCACACGGAGAAGGACATCGCCACCCTGAAGAAGTTTGCCGACATCATGTCCAGCGCGTCCCTGTGCGGCCTGGGCGAGACGGCCCAGTCCGCCCTGCTGTCCGCCATGAAGCGTTTCCCGGAAGTCTTTGCCGTGAAAGAGGAGGTCGCCGTCCGATGAGCGAAATGGTACATATCACCGTCAACCGCCAGCCCCTGGAGGTGCCCGCGGGCACCCGGGTCATCGAGGCGGCCAAGATGCTCAACATCGACATCCCCCACCTGTGCTACCACCCGGATCAGACCATCAAGGCCCACTGCCGGATGTGCATGGTGGAGGTGGTGGGCTCCCGCAAGCTCACCGCCGCCTGCTCCACCGTGGTGTGGGAGGGCATGGAGGTCATCACCGACTCCAAGAAGGTGTACGACGCCCAGACCGGCGTGCTGGATCTGATCCTGGCCGACCACAAGACCAACTGCCTCTCCTGCGCCCGCAACGGCAGCTGCGAGCTGCAGGATCTCTGCCGCCGGTTCAACCGGCTCCACCCGGAGCTGCCCGACATCTCCTCCAATGAGCCGCTGCGCATCGACAACCCCTCCATCGTCCGGGATCCCTCCAAGTGCGTCAAGTGCGGCCGCTGCGTGAAGGTGTGCTCCGAGGTGCAGGGCTGCGCCGCCCTGACCTACTCCAGCCGCTCCGCCGACTTCAAGGTCACCACCGCCTTCGACCTGCCCATGGACGAGACCGACTGCGTCCTGTGCGGCCAGTGCACCCTGGTGTGTCCGGTGGGCGCCCTGGTGGAGACCGACTACACCAACGAGGTGTCCGCCGCCATCCAGGACCCCTCCAAGCACGTGATCGTGCAGGTGGCCCCCTCCGTCCGGGTGGCCCTGGGCGACGAGTTCGGCCTGGAGAGCGGCGCCATCGTCACCGGCAAGATGGTCACCGCCCTGAAGATGCTGGGCTTTGAGAAGGTGTTCGACACCAACTTCTCCGCCGACCTCACCATCATGGAGGAGGGCAGCGAACTGCTGGAGCGCATCAAAAACGGCGGCAGGCTGCCCATGATCACCTCCTGCTCCCCCGGCTGGGTCACCTATATGGAGAAGCACCATCCGGAGCTCATCGACAACCTGTCCACCGCCAAGAGCCCCCAGGGCATGTTCGGCGCCGTGGCCAAGACCTACTATGCCCAGAAGATGGGCTGGGATCCCCACGACGTGGTGAGCGTCTCCGTCATGCCCTGCACCGCCAAGAAGTACGAGGCCAGCCGGCCCGAGCTGGGCCGGGACGGCTATCAGGACGTGGACTACGTCCTCACCACCCGGGAGCTGGCCAAGCTCATCCGCTACGTGGGCCTGAACCTGTCCGACCTGCCCGACAGCGAGTTCGACTCCCCCCTGGGCATCGGCTCCGGCGCGGGGGCCATCTTCGGCGCCACCGGCGGCGTCATGGAGGCCGCCCTGCGCACCGCCTATGAGCTCCACACCGGCAAGACCCTGCCCCGCCTGGAGTTCGACGCCGTGCGCAACGACGTCAACGCCATCAAGGAGGCCACCATCGACCTGGACGGCACCCCCCTGAAGGTGGCGGTGGCCAACGGCCTGAAGAACGCCGAGGAGATCATCCGCCGGGTGGAGAGCGGCGAGGCCGACTACATCTTCATCGAGATCATGGCCTGCCCCGGCGGCTGCATCGGCGGCGGCGGACAGCCCATCGGCACCAACAACGCCGTCCGGGACGCCCGCATCCAGGCCCTGTACGAGATCGACCGGAGCCTCCCCCTGCGCAAGAGCCACGAGAACCCGGAGATCAAAACCATCTACGAGGAGTTCTTCGGCGCGCCCCTGTCCAGCCGGGCCCACGACCTGCTCCACACCCACTACCACGCCCGCAAAAAGCGGCACGATTTCTCCCATCTGAAGTAAAGAGGGGCCGAGGGGCCGCCGATCCGGCGGCCCCTCGGCCTCTTTTTCGCCTCTATTCCGGGAAAAACTCCGTGGTGCAGTCCATGCCGTTCCAAACCTCCCCGTCGGAGCGGTAATACTTCCGCTCTGACGTGCCGTCCTTCCGGGTGTAGTCGATGACGAATACCTGCCCGGCCTCGATGGGTATGGGATAGTTGTTATAGGGCAGCACATCGCCGCCCTCGGGGCAGTCTTTGAAGTCCTCATAGGCCCCCTCCAGCCGCCAGAAGGCCCGGGACTGGCAGTCCCCGCTCCAGCCGGAGATGTCCTCCTCCCCGAAGCAGGACGCCTGGTACGCCTTCCCCGCCACGGTGAGGGTATCCGTCCCCTGGGGCTCCCAGGCCATCCAGGAGATGTCCTCGGTGCGGAGGGCATCCCCGTACCGCTCTGTCAGCTGGGTGGCCATGGAGGGGACGGTGCCGGCGGAGTCCGCCACGGCGTCCGGGTCGGTGTGGGCCGCGCCATAGATGCCCATGACGCTCTCCCCGCCCAGGGTCTCAAATTCCCGGATAAAGTTCTCTGCCATCCGGTTTTCCCGATAGGCATCGGAGCCCTGCTCTGCGAAGGCCTCCCCCTGCTCTATGGCCTCCAGGGTCAGGCGGTAGTCCTCCGTGTCCGTCAGGCCCCGCTCCTCCAGATAGTCCCGGTAGCGGGCCCCGGTGCTGTCGTACTGGTGGCCCACGTCGGTGCCGTGGAACACCGTCTCCGGGCACCCCTCCTTGACGGTGCGGTAAAAGTCCAGCGTCTCGGCGCCGGAGGCGTAAGTACCCTCCCAGGCCATACCGGGCCTTTTTTCTCAGTATAGCAGATTCCGCCCCGTCAAAAAAGGGATCTCAGATTAAAATGGGCTGAAACCCGCCCGCTGGGCGGGCCGGCCCAAATTTTACAAAAAAAGGGCTTGACAAACCGGGCCGCCGCCGTTATACTGTAGCAAATTAAATCAGTAAACCGATGACGAAGAGGAGTAGTCCGGTATCAAGGCCTCTCAGAGAGCCGCGGGTGGTGGGATCGCGGCAGGCGGCGTCCGGGTGAATGGACTTCCGAGGGCATGGCGAACGGCCGCAGGCTCAGTAGCGAGACGGGGACTCCGCCCGTTATCAGGGGAGCGCGTGCTGGTCGGCATGCGAAAGTGAGCGGGCGTGTGCTTGGCATACGTCAATCCGGGTGGCACCGCAGAGGTCTTGGCCTTTGTCCCAGAGAAGAAGATGGGACGAGGGCTTTTTTCATGCCCTCCTCCCCCGCACAACGGCAAAAAGGAGTGTATGAACATGACGAAGATCCCCCACCGCCTGTACCTGACCGAAGACCAGATGCCCCAGAAATGGTTCAACCTGCGCGCCGCCATGCCTGAGCAGCCCGACCCCCTGATCCACCCCGGCACCCTCCAGCCCCTGGGGGTGGACGATCTGTCCCCCATCTTCTGTGAGGAGCTGGCCCGGCAGGAGCTGGACGGCGCAACCGAGTACGTGGACATCCCGGAGCCCGTCCGGGACGTGTACAAGATGTACCGCCCCTCCCCGCTGGTGCGGGCCTATGAGCTGGAGAAGGCCCTGGACACCCCGGCGAAGATCTACTACAAGTTCGAGGGCAACAACACCTCCGGCTCCCACAAGCTCAACTCCGCCGTGGCCCAGGCGTACTACGCCAAGCTGCAGGGCCTCACCGGCGTCACCACCGAGACCGGCGCGGGCCAGTGGGGCACCGCCCTGGCTGAGGCGTGCAGCTACTTCGGCCTGACCTGCGACGTGTATATGGTCAAGTGCTCCTATGAGCAGAAGCCCTTCCGCAAGGCGGTGATGGGGGTGTTCGACGCCCAGGTGACCGCCTCCCCCTCCCCCACCACCGACATCGGCCGCAAGATTCTGGCCGAGACGCCGGACACCACCGGCAGCCTGGGCTGCGCCATCTCCGAGGCGGTGGAGGCCGCCCTGAACAGCGGCGGCACCAAGCGCTATGTGCTGGGCAGCGTGCTCAACCAGGTGCTGCTCCACCAGTCCATCATCGGCCTGGAGAGCAAAATCGCCATGGAGCAGCTGGGCGAGTACCCCGACGTGGTGGTGGGGTGCGCCGGCGGCGGCTCCAACCTGGGCGGGCTGATCGCCCCCTTCATGGCCGACAAGCTCCGGGGGGTGAAGAACCCCCGCATCGTGGCGGTGGAGCCCGCCTCCTGCCCCTCCTTCACCCGGGGCAAGTACGCCTACGACTTCTGCGACACCGGCAGGGTCACCCCCCTGGCCCGGATGTACACCCTGGGCTGCGGCTTCATCCCCTCCGCCAACCACGCCGGCGGCCTGCGCTACCACGGCATGAGCCCC
>NBJMR02800__coassemble_3019_pt1 | contig 10305 bp, 10 predicted proteins | sample NBJMR02800__metabat2_high_PE_046 | metagenome-assembled genome bin NBJMR02800
AAAGCCCGGAATATCAAGGAAAATCATCGCTCAGACGATTGAAGTACGGCCTGAAAGCCGCAAGACGTGCCCCCCAGTTCTGCAAGCGCTGATCTATCTGCCGGATTTATCAAAATGCCGCCCATATGGGCGGCATTTTGCTTGCGCTCTTTAGGGGCCCCATCGCAGATGGGGCGGCGTACTGCGCCCGCAGGCGCGTTTCGGAGCGCAGCCGCCGCTTGCGGCGGCTCCTGGCGCGGAGCTGGGGCAATTCACTTGCCCAAGCATGTCAAATCCCCCCGGGGGTTCCCGCGCGGCGGCTCCTGCCGCGCAGGCCTTCCCAGGCTGTAGATAAACCCTTCAGCCGAAGGATTCGGAGGGAGGGATAGTGTGAAAGGGAACCGTCAGGGTTCCCTTTTGCGTTGGATCAAATAACTTTTTGAAACTTTTTTGAAGTTTCAAAAAGTTCGTCAGCGTGTCGAAAAGATTTTTTCGACACGCTGAGAAGGCCCGCGGCTATGCCGCGGGCCTTCCTGTTTTATTTCCCCTCCTTGTCCCGGACAAAGAAGTAGGTGGCGTTGGGCTGGCTGCCCTGGCGCACATCCACCTCGAACCGGGGCAGGGCCTTCACCAGCTTGCTCAGCTTGGAGAAACCGAAGTTTCGGGGGTCGAAGTCCCGCTTCTTGCGCACCAGCAGGTTGGCCACCTCCCCCAGCTGGGCGTAGCCATCCTCGTCGGCCATCATCTCCACCGAGTCGGCGATGAGGGTGACGATGTCCTGGGGCACCCGGCTGGCGGGCTCCGGCTCGGGCTGGGGGGCGGGGGGCTCCCCCGTCTTTTTCTTGGCGGCCTTCTTGGGCTTGGGGGCCTGGGCCGCCGCCCGGGCCGCCTCCTCCGCCCGGGCCTGCTCGGCGGCGGAGCGGATGACCTCGATATACACGAACTTGTCGCAGGCCACGATGAAGGGGTTGGGGGTCTTTTTCTCCCCCATGCCGTACACCTTCTTCCCCGCCTCCCGCAGGCGGATGGCCAGGCGGGTGAAGTCGCTGTCACTGGACACCAGCACGAAGCCGTCCACCTGCCCGCCGTAGAGGATGTCCATGGCGTCGATGATCATGGCCGAGTCGGTGGAGTTCTTGCCGGTGGTGTAGCTGTACTGCTGCACCGGGGTGATGGCGTTCTCCAGCAGCAGGGGCTTCCAGGAGGCCAGGTTGGGGGTAGTCCAGTCCCCGTAGATGCGCTTGATGGTGGGGGTGCCGTAGACGGCGATCTCCGCCATCACATCCCCCAGAGCGGAGCGGGGTGCGTTGTCCGCGTCGATGAGCACCGCCAGGCGGAGATCCATTTCTTCCGACATAGGAGCCTCTCCTTCTTAAAGTACAAAGTGGTAGAACCGCAGCATCTCGTACCAGTTGTCCGTGCCGAAGGATATGGTCTTGTCGTCCTCCAGCGCCGCGCCGGGGTAGAAGCTGCGGCGGTAGGCATCCTTGTGCTCCCGGTAGCGGATGGTGGTGGCAAAATAGGCGGGCATGGGCACCCGGCAGGCGTCCGCCCGGGCCACGGCCTCCTGGGCGCCGGCCCGGATGTCCTCCACCGCCGCCTGGGGGTGCATGGCCAGCACGCCGCCGCCCCGGCCCTCGTTCACCGCCACGGTGACGATGTTGGGGATCAGATTGCGGGCGAAACCACACAGGGCCGCGTCCCCGGACAGGAAGGGCACCGGCACGCCGCAGTACCCGGCGGTGTAGGCGTTGATGAGGAACTCGCTGGCGGGCATCTGGTTCAGGGTTACCTGGTCACACTGGGTGGTCATGGTGTGGGACAGGGGGTTGCCACCGCAGGCTGCCCAGGCGTGGTAGCCGGTAAAGAGCACCGCGCCGAACTGTCCGACGTCCAGCCCCGCCATCATGGAGAGGAGGTCGCCGGTCCAGCCCCGGAAGAGCCGGGCCTGCCGGGGCAGCCTGCTCCCGTCCAGGTTGCGGGCGGAGTCGTGGGCGTCCTTCACCACGATCTCCTCCGCCCCGGCGGCCACGGCGCCCTCACAGGCGGCGGCCACTTCGGCGGTCATCTGGGCGGCGAAGGGGCGGTAGTCGTCCATGGTGGCCCGCTCGGTCTCCGCCCAGTCGGCGATGCCGCAGGTGCCCTCAATGTCGGCGCTGAGATAGACTCTCATGCCCGCCCCTCCCTTCTGCGGACGATGTCCTCCACCTGGTGGAGCTGCTCCACCGTGTTGACCCCCAGCATCTCCTCCGGGGTGCAGGTGGGGCAGGCCCCCACCTTTCCGCCCCTGGACAGGATGTAGGACGGCGCGTCGGTGAGGTAGTACTCCCCCTGGGCGTTATTGGGCTGGAGCTGGTCGATGGCCTCCCACAGGGGGCCGGCCTCAAAGACGTACACGCCCACGTTCAGCTCCCGGATGGCCTTCTCCTCCGGGGTGCAGTCCTTGTCCTCCACGATGTGGGAGAAGGCCCCGTCGGTCTTGCGCACGATGCGGCCGTAGGGCAGCTCCTCGTCTGACACGGCGGACAGGAGGGTGCAGGCGTTGCCCTCTTTTCGATGGGTGGCGATCAGGGACTCATAGGTCTCCCGCCGCAGCAGGGGCATGTCGCCGTAGCACACCAGGACGCTGCCGGTAAAGCCCGCCAGGGCCTCCCGGGCGCACTGGACCGCGTGGCCGGTGCCCCGCTGGGGCTCCTGCACGGCGTGGAGATAGTCGGGGTAGGCGGCCGTTACCTTCTCCCGCTCGTAGCCCACCACCAATATAATATCCTCCCGGGGCAGGAAGGACAGCTCGGAGAGCACATAGTCCAGCAGGGCCCTCCCCCTCGCCTGCCGCAGCACCTTGGGGAGATCCACCCCCTCCGTGCGCAGGCGGGTGCCCTTCCCCGCCGCCAGAACCACCGCTTTGATGCCTGTCTCCATGGAATTCATCCTCTTTTCTTCCGGTTCTTCCGGATTGCTGATACAATGAGTATACCATAATTCCCGGCGCCGTGACAATGCGGCCGGATATTTTTTCTCCGGCGGCGCAGCATCTGGCCCCGCCAAAGCGTTTATAGGGGTGAAAGGGGGCGGAGAGATGACAGACCCCGACCAGCTGGAAGAAGTGATCGCCGCATATGAAAATACTCTGTACCGCGCCGCCCTGGCCGTCCTGGGGGACGCCCACGAGGCGGAGGACGCGGTGCAGGACGCCTTCCTGCGCTATCTGGAAAAGGCCCCGGACTTTCCGGACGCCGCCCGGGAGCGGGCCTGGCTGCTGAAGGTGACCGTCAACGGCTGCAAGAGCCGCCTGCGGTCCCCCTGGCGGCGGCGCACCGCCCCTCTGCTGGACACCTACCCCGCCGCCGACCGGGAGGAGCGGGAACTGCTGGAGGCCATCCAGGCCCTGCCGCCCAGGGACCGGGCGGTGATCCACCTGTACTACTACGAGGGCTATCAGACCGCCGAGATCGCCGCCATGACCGGCCAGCGGGAGGGCACCGTCCGCTCCCGCCTGTCCCGGGCCAGGGACAAGCTGCGCAGGCTGCTGAAAGGAGAACTGGAATGAACCGCTATCGCGCCTACATGAACCGCATCCACGCCCCGTCCGGCCTGCGGCACCGGGTGCTGGAGGCGGCGGAGCGGGGCCGGCGCCCCCGCCGCCCTGCCCGCCGATGGATCGGGGCCGGGGCCCTGGCCGCCTGCTTCGCTCTGGCCTTCTTCGGCGGCTGGCAGGCGTGGCGGTACGCCGCACATTATCAGCCCGACCCCACCGCCGGGGTGGCCGACCCGCCCGCTGTGATCACCCCCGCCCCGGCGGAGACGGAGCACACTTTGGTGGTGGAGGATCCCTTCGACGGCCAGCCCCACGGCTTTTTTAACGTGCCGGCGCTGGAGTTTGCCGACTGCACCGGCTGTACTCCTTACCTGATCGACTGGGACTGGACCGGGGGCGCTTTTGAGGAAGCAATGACCGCCCAGGAGATCATCACCGCCCTGGGGGGCACGGACGAGGTGCCCTGGTCGCTGTTATGGTCGGGCTTCGGCCTGGACGGTACGGCCTGGTACGGCGGCGAGAACCTCGACGGGGAACAGGTCCTTATGGCCTCTATCACCGGCGTCAACGGGGACACCTCCTTCACCCTGGAGCTCACCCCCGGACAGCTCCCTCCCGGCGGCGAGGGGTACGCAGAGGCCGCCGTCCAGGACTATGACGGCGTGGCCGTCACCGCCTGGTACACCCGTCCTGACGGGGACGGCGGGTCGAACTACACCTACTGCGTGGAGCTCCTGAGCGGGGACATGGGTGTGCGCTTTACCTGCGACAGCCCCGACCAGGAGACCGCCAGCTGGCTGTCCTGCGTGCTGGTGCGGTATGCCGCCCAGGCGGACGGCGGCTTTACCACGGAGCATCTGGTCCCCAACTCCAGCCCAGTCCAGGTCGAAACCCTGGCGGAGTGTCCTCTGAGTGCCTGGCTGCCCCGGGACACCGCCATCCCAGACGGCTTTTCCTCTAAAGGCTCCATTTGGACTCAAGGGCTGGGTGTGGACGAACTGTCCGCCACCTGGACGGGGGAGCCCAGCATGCTGATCCAGGTGGTTGTGCATCGCTCCTGGAGCAGCGGCGCACCCCAGGCCGACCTGACCATCGACGAGGTGACGTTGGACGCCCTGCGGGAACTGGGCCGGCAGTATACGGCGAGTGGTGAGGGTTCCGGCGACTGGTACTGGCGGGATCTGGCCGTGGACTGGGAAGATGGAATTGTGGTGGAGTATTCCCTCTGGGGCCTCACCGTAACGGAGGCTTTTAACCTGATCCACTCCGCCCAGGTCTATGTCGAACCTGTGGAAGAGTCTGAGGACAGCGGGGTCACCCTCCCCGTCCCCATCCCCGATCCCTCCCCCTGGCAGGTGGTCCCGCTGGAATAAAATCGCGGGATTTTGTATACTTACCCAATCTTTTCTCCATCCACGCAAAAAGATACAGCAACATTTTCCCTTGACGGCCGCCGCAAAATCCGCCTATAATTTTTGGCAAGAACCAATTGTCGCGGATTTACCCGCTGCAATGATAGAGGTCGCGGAATCGCAAGAGTATCCGGCACTACCCTGCAAAGGGGCAGAGCACCCCGCCGGAGAAAGGGCCCTTCCGCCGAAGGGCCGGTCCCCTGCCTGGGGGGCCGGTTGCCTGGGACGTTGGGATAACATCTCACGGACTGCCACATATCGACTGTGTGGAGCGCTATCATTGGTCAAGGGCCTATGCCGCCGACTCTGGTTTTGCACGTCCATTTTCGGGACCGGTGGCGCCGCCGGGTCCTGGCCTTGGCCTGTGCGGAATCCGGGGCGGCTGTCCACTGCTCTTTACCGCCATGAACGCTTCCACCAGGAAGGTTCATGGCGTTTTTTTCGCCCATTTTGCCGGAAAAAACGCCAATCAACTAGACTGGAGGAAAGTAACATGAACAGAAACACACTTGCTGCACTGTCCCTTACCGCCGCCCTGACCCTCTCCCTGGCCGCCTGCGGCGGCGGGACCACCGGCACCGCCGAAACCCCCGCCCCCGAGAGCACCGCCCCTGTCACCGAATCCGCCGCCCCGGCGGAAACCGAGACCAGCGCCGTCCCCAGCGGCGTGGAGGATGGGGTGCTCACCGTTGGCATGGAGTGCGCCTACGCCCCCTATAACTGGACCCAAGCCGACGACTCCAACGGCGCGGTGCCCATCTCCAACGTGCCCGGCTCCTACGCCAACGGCTACGACGTGATGATCGCCCAGCGCATCTGCGAGGCCAACGGCTGGGAGCTGGAGATCGTCGCCACCGCCTGGGACTCCCTGATCCCCGCCCTCCAGGCCGGCACCCTGGACGCCATCATCGCCGGCCAGTCCATGACCGAGGAGCGGATGGAGCAGGTGGATATGGCCGGCCCGTATTATTACGCCACCTTCGTGTGCGTCACCAAGGCCGACAGCCCCCTGGCCTCCGCCCAGGGCCTCAGCGACCTCACCGGCACCGCCACCGCCCAGTCCGGCACCGACTGGTATGAGTTCTGCCTGCCCCAGATTGAGGGGGCGGAGATCCAGTCCGCCGCCGAGACCGCCCCGGCCATGATCATGGCGGTGGAGAGCGGCACCGTGGACTTCATCTGCACCGACATGCCCACCGCCATGGGCGCGGTGGCCACCTATGACGACCTGGTGATCCTGGACTTCTCCGACAACCCGGAGGACGACTTCCAGTTCGCCAGCGAGGCGGAGCGGGCCTCCCACATCAACATCGGCATGTCCGTCCAGAAGGGCAACACCGTCCTGCTGGAGGCCATGAACGACGTGCTCTCCACCATGACCGAGGACGACTTCACCGAGCTGATGAACCAGGCCGTCAGCGTCCAGCCCGAGATCTGAGCGGAACAAAACGCCCCGTGGGGGCAGAAAGGAGCGGCGCCTATGGAACGCCTCATCGAACTGTGCAGCGACATGGCCCGTCTGTGGGAGGCCTACGGCCCCCGCTATCTGGCCGGCGTCCAGAACACCCTGATCCTGGCCCTGGCAGCCACCGCCATCGGCTGCGTCATCGGCCTCATCTGCGGCATTCTCAACACCATCCCCTATACCAGACAGGATCCCCTGCCCAAGCGGTTCCTGCTGAAGCTGATCCGGGTGCTGGTCCGGATCTATGTGGAGGTCTTTCGGGGCACCCCCATGATGCTCCAGGCCGTGTTCATCTACTACGGCCTGCCCTACTTCACCTATAACTCGGTGCAGTTCTCCGGCTACTCCGGCATCTGGGCCGCCTCCATCCTCATCGTGTCCATCAACACCGGCGCCTACATGGCCGAGTCGGTGCGGGGGGGCATCCTCTCCATCGACCCCGGCCAGACCGAGGGGGCCCGCGCCATCGGCATGACCCACGTACAGACCATGACGGGCGTGATCCTCCCACAGGCCCTGCGCAACATCATGCCCCAGATCGGCAACAACTTCATCATCAATATCAAGGACACCTCGGTCATGTTCATCATCGGTTTTACCGAGTTTTTCGCCCAGCACCGGAACATTGTGGGGGTCAACAACCTGTACTTCCCCTCTGCCGCCATCGAGATGATCGGCTACCTGACCATGACCCTCATCGCCTCCTTCCTGCTGCGGCTGGTGGAGCGGCTGATGGACGGCGCCAGCGACTATCAGCTGGTACAGGCCGACGCTCTGACCATGACCGCCGGCACCTACCGTCTGCCCCGCAGGGGGCGGGCCCGTGCGGTACTGAATCGGAATCTTCAGCCGAGGGGGGAGCGTTAACATGAATCAGCAGCCTATTCTGGAGGTCCAGCACCTCTCCAAGTCCTTCGGCAGCCATGAGGTGCTGCGGGACATCGACTTCACCGTCCGCCCCGGCGACGTGACCAGCATCATCGGCGCCTCCGGCTCCGGCAAGTCCACCCTGCTGCGGTGCATCAACCTGCTGGAGACCCCCAGCCGGGGGGCCGTCCGCTTCCACGGGGAGGACGTGGCCGGCCGCAGGGTCAATACCTCCGCCTACCGGGCCAAGGTGGGCATGGTGTTCCAGTCCTTCAATCTGTTTAACAACATGAACGTGCTGGAGAACTGCATGGCCGGGCCGGTAAAGGTCCTCCGCCAGAGCAGGGAGGAGGCCAGGAGAAAGGCCCTGCGCTATCTGGAGCAGGTGGGCATGGCCCCCTACATCAAGGCCAGGCCCCGGCAGCTCTCCGGCGGCCAGAAGCAGCGGGTGGCCATCGCCCGGGCCCTGGCCATGGAGCCGGAGGTGCTCCTGTTCGACGAGCCCACCTCCGCCCTGGATCCGGAGATGGTGGGGGAGGTGCTCTCCGTCATGAAGGAGCTGGCCGCCAGCGGCATGACCATGCTGGTGGTCACCCACGAGATGGCCTTCGCCCGGGACGTGAGCCGCCATGTGGTGTTCATGTCCGACGGGGTGATCTGTGAGGAGGGGGACCCGGCGGAGCTCTTCGCCCACCCCCGCCAGCCCCGCACCCGGGAGTTCCTGGCCCGGTTCATGGCCAGCTGAGCGGACCATTCTCACCACAAAACAGACAGCGCCTGTTCCCATGGAACAGGCGCTGAGACTGTCGATAAACCCTCCAGCCAAAGGATTCGGAGGGAAGGATAGTGTGAAAGGGAACCGTCAGGGTTCCCTTTCGCGTTTGATCAAACAACTTTTTGAAACTTTGGTGAAGTTTCAAAAAGTTCAGCAGCCTGTCGAAAAGACTTTTTCGACAGGCTGAGCGCCTGTTCCATGGGAACAGGCGTTGTTTTTTCATCCCGGCGGCGGGACGCGGGGACACTATCGGCCCGCGAAGGTGATGGCCTGGGCGTGAGCGTCCACCACGGCGGGCACCCCGAAGGGGATGATGCACCTGGGGGTGGCGTGGCCCACGTTCAGGTTCCAGAGAATGGGCAGGGACGGGTCGTCCACCACCTCCAGAAGGATTCTCCGGTACTCCTCCGCATAAATCTCGTCCATGGGCTTCCCCACCAGGATGCCGGACAGGACGCTGAAAATGCCGGTGTCCTTCAGCGCCTCCACCATCCGGCGGCACTTCTCCGGTGGGGGCCGCTCCTCGCTGGTCTCCAGCAGGAGGAGCTTCCCCCTCCAGTCCTCCAGGGAAGGAAACAGCCCATACCGCTGGCACATCGACGCGGAATCCGCATATCTTCCGTTGTCAAACAGGTCGTAGAGGGTGTCGAGGCAGCCGCCCAGGATCTCCCCGGAAAAGACGGGCGGCCCCTGCAGGAGCTGGAAGCCCCCATTCGGATGGGCGGGCATGGTGGTCCCCAGGGCAGCCTGGCTGAAGTCCCTCCGCGCCTCATACCACACGTCGCTGGGACGGATCTGGCGGATGGCGCCGGTCTCCAGCAGCTCCTCCAGGCAGCGCCGGGTGTAGGGCAGCATCTCCCGGTCCGGCTCGCAGACATCCGGCAGGAACGCCTGCCCGTAAAAGGTGCTCAGCCCCACCTTGTGCAGCATCAGGTGGTTGACCGTGGTATCGGAGAAGCCCAGGAAGATCTTCTCTGTTACGGCCTCCGCCAGCTCGTTGTGGTCAAACAGCCAAGGCAGCAGACGGTAGGTGTCGTCCCCGCCGGTGGAACAGAGAATCATGTCCACCTCCGGCTCCCGGAAGGCCCACAGCAGATCTGCCGCCCGCGCCTCCGGGTGCCGGCTCAGGTAGTCCCGCCCCCGCAGGGCGTTGGGCGAAAACCGCACCTCCAGGCCATAGCCTCTCAGCCGCCCCAGCCCCAGCTCCAGCTCATGCCGGATGAACGGCTCCCCCAGCATGCCGCTGGAGAGGCTCACGATTGCGACGGTTTTGACCCGTATTTTCTTCACTTCCTTTCACAGACGTCGGCCTTTTACACAGGGGGTCTGCTGTAGCAGCGGCCGATCTCGAACTTGCCGGTGCTCAGGTTGTCGCGGGCCAGATCCCTGGCGTTCCAGTCGTTGAAGTGCCACCACTCCGACTCCAGCGGGCTCATGCCCGCGCCGGTGAAGTAGCCCCGCAGGGCGATGGCCGGGTCGTTCATGGTGTCGGCGAGGGTGTCGCTCCCCGGCGCCAGGGTGGAGGCGGCGGCCATGCTCAGCTCGTGGATGGCGGTGGGCATATCGTACTCGATGAAGTCGGTGACCGCCAGGTACTCCCGACCACCGGTGGTGCGCACCTCGGTCTGCTTCACCTTCACCAGGCTCACGTCCACAGCGAAGCCCCGCTGGTGGTTGGAGTAGCCGGTGTTGATGAAGTAGGTCATGCTCCAGGGCGGGGTGGTGATCCCCGCCTTTACCTCCGGATCCTCCTCCGCCAGGGCGGTGAGGCCGTCAATCACCGCCAGCTGGGTGGAGCGGGGGCGAAAGGCCTCGTAGAGCTTGAGACAGTTGCCCTGGGCCAGGGCGGCGTGCTGGGCGGCGCACACCCTTTTGGCGGCGGCGTACAGCATGGGCATCATGAACTCCTCCCGATCCAGCCGGGGGTTGTAGGCGGCCCCGGGATAAAAGCGCTCCCCGGTGACGCCGGGGATCTCCTTCCCCGAGCTGACGTAGACCGCCCCATAGGAATTCACCGCGTCGTAGAGCATGGACGGGATCACGTCGGGCAGGTTGATCAGGCAGTAGCGGTGATCCACCCACCCTACCCCTGCGGCGGCCTCCACCCTCCACCAGTGGCCCTGCTCGGAGAGGATGGTGAAGCCCTCCCCCGGCTCCAGCACGTCCAGGGCCCCTGCAAAGGGATCCGGGGAGGGCGTGGGCTCCGGCGTCGGTGTGGGCGCTGGCGTTGGAGTTGGAGCTGGGGTGGGGGTAGGGATTGGCGAAGGGG
>NBJMR02800__coassemble_3158_pt1 | contig 9703 bp, 10 predicted proteins | sample NBJMR02800__metabat2_high_PE_046 | metagenome-assembled genome bin NBJMR02800
CATCCACCTTCCCCCCAGCGGGGGAACGCTTCGGGCGGATGATATCCGCCCCTACGGGCCCGGCAGACGGCGCACTTGCGGTGGAGACGCTGGGGCAGTCAGATTTTCTGGAACACGTGAATGCGGAACTGGGCCCGCACACGCAGGCCGTCCAGGGCGGCCAGCCGCTCCGCCCCCGCCTTGGGCGTCTTCCAGTAGTAGGGGGTCATCTGGAACAGGTCGCGGAGATCCTCCCCGGCCACGTCCATCACGGTCTCCACCGGGACGACCTTTTCATAGGAGAACCCCTCGTAGGGGATGTTCTCCTCCTTGTTGGGGTAGGGGCTGTCGTAGAGCACCTGCTTCAGCTCCCACAGGTGCCCGGCCCCCGGCACCACATAGAGGAAGGCGCCGCCGGGGCGGAGCACCCGCCGGAACTCCTCCAGCGCCAGGGGAGAGAAGCAGTTGAGCAGCAGGCCAACCGAGGCATCCGCCAGAGGCAGGTGGTACACCGAGGCCACGGCGAACTCCGCCCCGGGCACCCGGCGGGCGGCCAGGCGCACCGACGGCTTGGACAGGTCGATCCCCGCCAGCCGGGGGCGGTTCAGGGCCTCCCACAGCCCGGCGGTGTAGTACCCCTCGCCGCAGCCGGAGTCCAGCACCCCCTCCTCCGGCCCGGCGTAGGCCCCGGCCAGCCCGCACAGGGCGTCCCGCAGGGGGGCGTAGTAGCCCCCGGACAGGAAGCGGCTCCGGGCGGAAGCCATGCCTTTGTCGTCGCCGGGGTTTTTGGCGTGCTTCCGGTTGGCGGGCAGCAGGTGGACGTACCCCTCCCGGGCGATGTCGAAGCTGTGGCCGCTGGGGCAGGCGTAGGCCCGCTCCCCCCGCTCCAGAGGGCCGCCGCAGTGGGGGCAGACGAACAGGCTGTTCATGGCATCTCCTCCTGTACCCGATCGTGCCAGGGGCAGGTGACCAGGTGGTCGTTGATCAGCCCCGCCCCCTGGAGGTAGGAGTAGACGATCACCGGCCCCACAAAGCGGAAGCCCCGCTTTTTCAGATCGGCGCTCACCCGCCGGGACAGGTCGTCCTCCGCCGGCATATCCTCCGTCCGCTCCAGCCTGTGATCCACCGGCACGCCGTCCACCCAGTGCCACAGGTAGTCGGCAAAGCTGCCCCACTCCTCCTGCACCTGCAGAAAGGCCCGGGCGTTGGTGACGGCGCACCGGGCCTTGCTCCTGTTTTTGATGACCCCCGGCGCGGCCAGGGCGGCGGCGATCTCCGCCTCCCCCCAGTTCGCCAGCACCGCCGGGTCAAACCCGGCGAAGGCGGCGTTTAATGCCTGCCGCCGCTCCAGGATCAGCCGCCAGGTCAGCCCCGCCTGGAAGCCCTCCAGCTCCAGCAGCTCGAACAGGGCCTTGTCATCCCGGCAGGGCCGGCACCACTCGTTGTCGTGGTAGGCGGCCTCGTGCTCCGACTTCGCCCAGGGGCAGCGTCTCGTCTCATCCACCGCTTTTTACCTCCTTGCGCTCCTTTATGCAATCTATTACACCACAAAAGGGCGGTCTTGTCCATTTTTTCTCTAGCCCCCGCGGGGGATCTATGGTATAATGCGCTCCGCATGGTAATGTTCTTTTTTTATCAATCATAAGGAGTACGACATGATTACAGTTTCCGATCTGGGCCTGGCCTACAGCGGCCAGCCTCTCTTTTCCCACGTGGATCTCCAGTTTACCAAGGGCAACTGCTACGGCATCATCGGCGCCAACGGCGCGGGCAAGTCAACCTTCCTGAAGATCCTCTCCGGCCAGCTGGAGCCCACCTCCGGCGAGGTGTCCATCCTGCCCAAGACCCGTATGTCGGTGCTCAAGCAGGATCAGAACGCCTACAACGCCTACAACGTGATGGACACGGTCATCATGGGCAACCAGCGCCTGTACGACATCGGCAAGGAGAAGGACGCCCTCTACGAGAAGGAGGAGATGACCGAGGAGGACGGCATCCGGGCCTGCGAGCTGGAGGAGGAGTTCGCCGAGCTGGGCGGCTGGGAGGCGGAGAGCGACGCCAGCCGCATCCTCCAGGGCCTGGGCGTGGGCACCGAGTACCACCAGAGCGCCATGGCCACCCTGGATCCCCGGCTGAAGGTGAAGGTGCTGCTGGCCCAGGCCCTGTTCGGCAATCCGGACATCCTGCTGCTGGACGAGCCCACCAACAACCTGGACATCAACGCCGTCAACTGGCTGGAGGACTTCCTGCTGGACTTTGAGGGCACCGTGATCGTGGTGAGCCACGACCGGCACTTCCTCAACACCATCTGCACCCACATCGTGGACATCGACTACAACAAGATCAAGATGTATGTGGGCAACTACGACTTCTGGTACGACGCCTCCCAGCTGATGCAGAACCTGATGAAGAACCAGAACAAGAAGAACGAGGAGAAGGCCCAGGAGCTCAAGGAGTTCATCTCCCGCTTCTCCGCCAACAAGTCCAAGTCCAAGCAGGCCACCGCCCGGCGCAAGCTGCTGGAGAAGATCACGCTGGAGGAGATCCCCGCCTCCTCCCGCCGCTACCCCTGGGTGGCCTTCTCCCCCGACCGGGAGGTGGGCAAGGACATCCTGTTCGTCACCGACGTCAGCAAGACCATCGACGGGGTGAAGGTGCTGGACAAGGTGAGCTTCATCGTGGGCCACGGGGACAAGATCGCCTTCGTGGGCGACAACGAGAACGCCCACACCGCCCTGTTCCAGATCCTCACCGGCGAGATGGAGCCCGACGAGGGCACCGTCAAGTGGGGCCAGACCGCCACCTTCTCCTACTTCCCCAAGGACAACACCCAGTTCTTCCAGGACTGCGACGACAACCTGGTGGAGTGGCTCCGCCAGTGGTCCTCCGACCCCCACGAGGCCTATCTCCGGGGCTTTTTGGGCCGGATGCTCTTCTCCGGGGACGAAGTGTACAAGCCCGTGAAGGTGCTTTCCGGCGGCGAGAAGGTGCGGTGCATGCTCTCCCGCATGATGCTCTCCGGGGCCAACGTGCTGCTGCTGGATCAGCCCACCAACCACCTGGATCTGGAGTCCATCGCCGCCCTGAACAACGGCCTGGAGGCCGTCAAGTGCAACGTGCTGGTGGCCTCCCACGACCACCAGCTCATCCAGACCGTCTGCAACCGGGTGTTCGACTTCACCCCCGAGGGGCAGCTCATCGACCGGAAGATGACCTACGACGAGTATCTGGAGAGCCAGAGCGCCCAGTAATCCGAACCATACGGCACCGCCGGATCGCGTCTGCGATCCGGCGGTGCTGCGTTACAGGGCGGGCGCGGCCCTCTTCCGGCGGAGCCAGAACCCCAGCCCGATCAGATCCGCCAGGCCCCAGCCGATGGGCACCGCCCACCAGATGCCCAGCAGGCCCACGGCGGGGATGGGGGAGAGGAGGTAGGCCAGGGCCACCCGGGTGCCCAGGGAGACGGCGGTGAGCACCACCGACACCCCCGGCCGCCCGATCCCCCGGAACAGGCCGTAGAACAGGAACAGGATGCCGATGCCGCAGTAGCAGGCCCCCTCGATGCGCAGGTACTGCACGCCGATGGCGATGATCTCCGTCTCCTCCGGGCTGACGAAGATGGTCATGAGGGGGGCGGCGAAGAGGCACACCAGGGCCGAGGCCGCCAGGCTGAACACCAGGGAGGTGGCCGCGGCGGCCCGCAGGCCCCGGCGCACCCGCTCCGGCTGCTCCGCCCCGGTGTTCTGGGCCACGAAGGTGGAGAAGGCGTTGCCGAAGTCCTGGACGGGGAGATAGGCGAAGGCGTCGATTTTCACCGCCGCGGCGAAGGCGGCCATGACATTGACCCCGAAGGAGTTCACCAGCCCCTGCACCATCAGGATGCCGAAGTTCATCACCGACTGCTGCACGCAGGTGAGCAGGGAGTAGTTGATGATGCGCCCCAGCTCCCCCCGCCGCACCGCGCAGTGGCGCTTTTCCAGGCGGAGAAAGGGCACCCGCCGCCAGCTGTACCACGCGATGCCCGCGGCGGAGGCCCCCTGGGCGATCACCGTGGCCCCGGCGGCCCCGGCCACCCCCCAGCCCAGGCCCAGCACGAACCAGAGATCCAGCGCGATGTTCACCGCCGTGGACACCCCCAGGAACACCAGCGGGGCCGCCGAGTTGCCCACCGAGCGCAGCAGGCAGGCAAAGTAGTTGTACACAAAGGTGAAGCAGATGCCCAGCAGCACCACCCGCAGGTAAGCGTGGGTCTGCTCCCAGGCCTCGGCCGGGGTCTGGAGCAGGGACATGACAGGCTCCAGCAGCGCCAGCACCCCGATGTTGAGGGCCACCGCCACCGCCCCGATGAACACAAAGGAGGCGAAGAGGCACCGCTTCAGCTCCTCCTCCCGCCCGGCGCCGTAGAGCATGGACCACAGGGCCCCGCTGCCCATGCACAGGCCCAGCAGCACCGAGGTGAGGAAGGTCATCAGGGTGAAGGCGAAGCCCACCGACGCCAGGGCGGCCGGGCCCAGAGCCCGGCCCACGATGAGAGTGTCGGCGATGTTGTAGCACTGCTGGAGCAGGTTGCCCGCGATCATGGGCGCGGCAAAGGCCAGCATGGGGCGGGTGATGCCTCCCCGGGTGAGATCCACCTGCACGGCCCTCTCTCCTTTCAAAACGCAAGTTATAAATTTCTTTTCGTAAGCATCATAGCAAATTTCTGCGGAAAATACAAGGGGACGCTTGCGTTTTTCTCCATACCGGGATAAGATACAGGCAGACTGTGACAGAGGAGGGGTCGGCGTGTTTCTCAGCGGCCTGGACGATACCGACCGGCGCATTGTGGAGCTGCTCATCCACAACGCCCGCATGTCCTACTCCGACCTGGGGGAGGCGGTGGGCCTGTCCCGGGTGGCGGTGAAGGCCCGCATCCGCGCCCTGGAGGAGCGGGGGGTTATCGAGGAGTACACCACCATCGTCAACCCCCAGCGCATCAGCGGGGCGGTGTCCTGCTACTTCGAGATTGAGGTGGAGCCCGCCTGGTTCCCCCGGGTGGTGGATACCCTGCGGGACAACGAGACGGTGACCCAGATCTACCAGGTGTCGGGCAACAACAAGCTCCACGTCCACGCCGTGGCGGCGGGGCAGGAGGAGCTGGAGGCCTTTCTGGACGGGGTGATCCACCGCCTGCCGGGGGTGACGGGCCTGAGCTGCAACATCATCCTCTCCCGCATCAAGGACATCAAGGGCCTGCGGCTGTGACAGAATGCGGCGGCGGGAAGAGTCCTCTTCCCGCCGCCGCATGAATGACAAGATATATGTTTACAGCTCCCGGCCGCAGCCGCCGCAAAAGAGGGCGCGGGGCGCGTTTTTTCTCCCGCAGTCGGGGCAGTACCAGCTTCCGTCCGGGAGGGGAACCACCTTGGCCCGGGCCGCCGGGCCGGGCGCCGGCTCCGCGGTGAACAGGGGCGCCACGTTCACGTCCCGCCGCCCGACGCCGGCCAGCCAGCGGAGATACAGGGAATCCAGCAGGGGCGGCCTGGGCTCCAGCCATGCCCCGCAGCCCTGGCAGTACCGCACCTCCGGGGCGTTCTCCGTCCCGCACTGTTTGCAGAAATTCCCATGCTTCATCTCTTACGACCTCCCGCCGTGGGCGCTTCCCCGAGCCGCCCATTTCATACCATGCGCCGGCACTTTTGCAGGTTCTACAAAGGCAGTTATAGCACAAAACAAAGATATGTCAATCCCAAAAGGGCTTTTTGCGGCTCCGGCCGCGGCCGGAGATACCGGCCATCTACGGCGCTGAGAAATCCACAAAAATGGTGCACTTTTTGGCAAAGTGTGCTATACTATATTTTCGATATCACTTCACTCCGAAAGGACGCGGACTATGCGAAAAGAAATCCTGCTGCCCGCTGTGGCCGCCGCGGGCGGCGTGGTGGGCTTCGCCTTCCGCCGCTGGGAGCTGGCCACCGCCTTCGAGGCGGACACCGGCCTGCCCATCGACGGGGCCCCGGCCACCATGGCCCTCATTGTGCTGTCGGTGGTCATGGCCGTTGTGCTGGCCCTGCTGTGCCGGGGCAAATACCCGGCCTTCACCGGCTATGACCAGGCCTTCCAGGCCAAGGGAAACACCGCCTACGCCACCGCCGGCATTCTCAGCGCCTTCCTGCTGCTGGCCGCGGCGGCCCTGCTGGTGTACGAGTTCCTCCAGGCCGCCCCCAAGGACCGGGTATACACCAATCTGCTGGTGGCCGCCCTGGCCCTGGTGTCCTGCTTCTGCGTGATGGGCACCGTGCAGAACAACTTCAAGGGCCTGGGCAGGGGGAAGCTCAACTTCACCCTGCTGCTGCCCGCCTACGCCTGCTGCGTGTGGCTCATCGCCGCCTACCAGGTGCGGGCCGGCGACCCGGTGCAGCTGGACTACGTGTTTGAGCTCTTCGCCATCATCGCCTCCCTGCTGGGGCTCTACTTCCACGCCGCCTTCGCCTTCACCAAGGGCCGCCCCTTCTGGGCGGTGTTCTTCGCCCTGCTGGGGATCTACTTCTCCACCACCACCCTGGCCGACGGGCATGAGCTGGGCTTCACCCTGCTCTACGCCTTCGCCATCGTCTACCTGGCGGTGTCGGCCATCACCCTGCTGTACAACGCCGGCCGGCCGGAGCTTCCGGCCCAGGCGGAAAACGATACCAATGACACGACGGAGGGAACGCCCGATGAACCCTGAGAAAAAGACCTTTTATATCACCACCCCCATCTACTACCCCTCGGACAAGCTGCACATCGGCCACACCTACTGCACCGTGGCCACCGACGCCATGGCCCGGTACAAGCGGCTCACCGGCTGCGACGTGCTGTTTCTCACCGGCACCGACGAGCACGGCCAGAAGATCGAGGACAAGGCCAAGGAGGCCGGCGTCACCCCCCAGGAGTTCGTGGACCGCATCGTCACCGGGGAGAAGGGGGTGCTGGACCTGTGGAAGCTGATGAACATCTCCAACGACCGGTTCATCCGCACCACCGACGACTACCATGTCTCCGCCATCCAGAAGATCTTCAAGGCCATGTATGACAACGGCGACATCTACAAGGGCAAGTATGTGGGCAAGTACTGCAAGCCCTGCGAGTCCTTCTGGACGGAGTCCCAGCTGAAGGACGGCTGCTGCCCCGACTGCGGCCGCCCGGTGGTGGACGCGGAGGAGGAGGCCTACTTCTTCCGCCTGTCCAAGTACGCCGATAAAATCCAGGATCTGCTGGAGAACACCGACTTCCTGGAGCCCCGCAGCCGGGTCAACGAGATGGTGAACAACTTCATCAAGCCCGGCCTGGAGGATCTGTGCGTCTCCCGCACCTCCTTCACCTGGGGCGTGCCGGTGGACTTCGACCCCGGCCACGTGGTCTACGTGTGGGTGGACGCTCTGTTCAACTACATGACCGCCCTGGGCTTCATGAACGACAAGTATGACGACTACGACAAGTACTGGCCCGCCGACGTCCACTTCGTGGGCAAGGAGATCGTCCGGTTCCACTCCATCATCTGGCCCGCCTTCTGCATGAGCCTGGGCCTGCCCCTGCCCAAGAAGGTGTTCGGCCACGGCTGGCTCCTGCTGGACGGCGGCAAGATGAGCAAGTCCAAGGGCAACGTGGTGGATCCCTATGTGCTGGCCGGGCGCTTCGGCGTGGACGCCCTGCGCTTCTTCCTGCTGCGCACCTTCCCCTTCGGCACCGACGGCAACTTCTCCAATGAGCTGCTCATCCAGACCATCAACACCGACCTGGCCAACGACCTGGGCAACCTGGTGAGCCGCACCACCGCCATGGTGGGCAAGTACTTCGGCGAGCACCTGCCCGAGGGCAGCGGCGCCACCGAGGACGAGCGGGGCCTGGCCGACATGATCGCCCAGGCCAAGGGGAATGTGGAGCTGTCCATGAATTTCCCGGAGGGCGACCCCCTGAAGTTCGACGCGGAGCTGGTGCTCCAGGCCGCCGGCCTGCGGGACGCCTATGAGGAGCAGATGGAGCAGTACGCCTTCCAGAACGCCCTGGCGGAGGTGTTCAAGCTCATCGGCCGGGCCAACAAGTATATCGACGAGAACAAGCCCTGGCTGCTGGCCAAGGACAAGAGCCAGAAGCCCCGGCTGGCCCACGTACTGTACAACCTGCTGGAGTGCGTGCGGCTGTCCGCCGTGCTGCTCACCCCCTTCATGCCCGCCACCTGTGAGAAGATCTTCGCCCAGATCGGCGCGGACGAGGGCCTGCGCACCTGGGAGTCCGCCGGGCAGTGGGGCCTGCTCCCCACCGGCGCGGCGGTGAGCAAGGGGGAGAACCTGTTCCCCCGCATCGACATGGAAAAGGAGCTGAAAGCATTGGAGGAGCTGCACGCCCAGGCCGCCGCCCCCGCCGCGGAGGAGGAGAAGGCCCCCGAGTATATCACCATCGACGACTTCAACAAGGTTCACTTTGTCACCGCCAAGATTCTGGCCTGCGAGGCGGTGAAGAAGAGCAAGAAGCTGCTCTGCTTCACCCTGGACTGCGGCGAGGGCAAGCCCCGGCAGATCCTCTCCGGCATCCACGAGTACTATGAGCCCGAGGAGCTGGTGGGCAAGACCGTGGTGGCCTGCACCAACCTGGCCCCCCGCAAGATGATGGGCCTGGAGTCCAACGGCATGCTCATCTCCGCCGTGAAGGAGGAGCCCGACGGCTCCGAGAAGCTCCACCTGATCATGCTGGACGACAAGGTGCCCGCCGGCTACGGCCTGTGCTGAGGAGACAGCCATGTACCGCTACGAGTACGAAAGCGTCAAGGTGGGCGGCGGCTTTTTGATCGACAACAGCGACTGCCGGCACCGGGAGGTCATTGACGCCCGGGCCCGGGACGGCTGGCGCTATGTGGGCTATGTGCCCATGGAGTATATGGGATCTGGCATTCCCCAGTGGCTGGATCTGATCTTTGAGCGGGAGGAAGCGGACGAGCCGTGCTGACCAACCTTCTGCTGGTGGCCCTGGGGGGCGGCCTGGGGGCCGCGGGGCGGTGGCTGCTGAGCCTGGCCCCCTTTCCCGCCGCCTTTCCCTTCGCCACCCTGCTCACCAACTTCCTGGGGGCGGCGGCCATCGGGGCCATTGCCGCCCTGGCGGAGCGCTCCGCCCTCCCCGCCCCCGCCGTGCTCTTCCTCAAGACCGGCGTGTGCGGCGGCTTCACCACCTTTTCCACCTTCTCGCTGGAGGCAGTGGGCCTGCTGGAGAGCGGGCAGTGGCTGAAAGGCGGCGGCTATGTGCTGGCCAGCGTGGCCCTGTGCCTGGCCGGCGTGGTGCTGGGCCGCACCTTGGTCAGATCTCTGGCCCCGGCCTAGGATTAGAGAAAAGGAACAGCCCCCCGGATGATTTCCGGGGGGCTGTTCCTCTACTCATTCCAAGTCCGCTTACAGTTCCTCTGAGGTGTGATGTCGTTCTATACCCTTATCACCCATTTGCAAGCGGTTCTTGAGATTTAATACATTGTTATAAATTTGTTTGATTGTCTGTATAAATGCCGCATCCCCGGAACCGCTCGGATCGTCAAGCCCCCAATCCTCCCGGTGCTTGCAGGGCAGATAGGGGCAGGCCACATTGCACCCCATCGTTATGACAATGTCTACGGGCGGAAGTTCGTTCAGCAATTTGCTATATTGCGTCTGCTCCATGTCAATCCCATAGAGTTGTTTTATCAGCCGAACTGCGTCCTGGTTGATCTGCGGCACAGTCT
>NBJMR02800__coassemble_3189_pt1 | contig 9588 bp, 9 predicted proteins | sample NBJMR02800__metabat2_high_PE_046 | metagenome-assembled genome bin NBJMR02800
GTCCCCGCCCATGGCGTCTACGATGATCTTCATTCCGTTCCCTCTTTTCTGTGTTTTCCTGCCTCTTCCGGCGTCAGGGGCCGCGGCTCGTCCGTCAGGCCCAGCAGATAGTCGGCGGATATATTGTAATGTTCGCACAATAGGGCCAATTTGGCAAGTGTAGTCGCCCCCCGGCCATTCTCCATCTCACCGATTTGGTTCGGCTTCACACCGAGAAATTCGGCCAGATCCTTTTGTGTTTCCTTGTCCCGGTTCCGCAGCTTTCTCAGTCGAAGGCCGAATAATTCGTTATGGTACATAGCGCCCCCTTGACAAGTCCAATAAAACCGTGTATATTAAAGTCATGGTTTTATTGGGGTGATGTGAATTGAACGACTACCTGGCTGAACTTCTGGACTATGAGATCGAAAACCACCACCTGGATTTCCGGGAGCTCCCCGGCCATCAGGAGCGGCTGGAGCGCATCTGCGCCTGCCACGACCGGATTCAGAGTGAGCTGGGGCTGAATTTCCTGGATCAGCTGGACGAACTGCAAGGCGAGGAAACCGACCTGGAGCGCCTCGCCTGCTTCCGCCACGGGTTCCGGCTGGCCCTGCGCCTGGTGCTGGATCTGCCCTGGTGACGGCGGGCCGTAGGGCGGGGGCTTGCCCCCGCCGGGCGCACACACAGGCGCGCCCCTACGGCGGGCATGGGCGGGTTTCCGCAACGCCCCGTCCGCCCTTCCGTCGCAGGGCGCGGCATCTCTGACGCGCCGGGATCGCTTCCCGCCGGTTTTGCGGCGCGTCCAGGAGGCCGCGCCCTACATGTCCAGGGTATCCAGAACCTCCAGGGCCCGTCTGGACAGCTCCGCGTTTTTGTTCCGCTTGCCCTTGACCCTGTAGCCCAGGGGCGGGATCAGGCCGAAGTTGATGTTCATGGGCTGGAAGTCGCTCACGCTCCCGTTGCTGATATACAGCGCCAGGGCGCCGGTGGCGGTCTCCTGGGGGAAGTCCACGGGGGGCCTGCCCTCCAGCCGCCGGGCCAGCTCCACCGCCGCCAGGAAGCCTGAGGCGGTGGACTCCACGTATCCCTCCACGCCGGTGATCTGCCCGGCGAAGCAGATGCGCGGCTCCTTCTTCACCCGGTAGTAGCGATCCAGCAGCCGGGGGGAGTCCAGATAGGTGTTGCGGTGCATGACCCCGTAGCGGACGAACTCGGCGTTTTTCAGGGCGGGGATCATGGAGAACACCCGCTTCTGCTCCGGCCACTTCAGGTGGGTCTGGAAGCCCACCAGGTTGTAGATCGTGCCGTCGGCGTTGTCCCGGCGCAGCTGCACCACCGCGAAGGGCTCCTTCCCCGTTCTGGGATCCCGCAGGCCCCGGGGCTTCAGCGGCCCGTAGCACAGGGTCTGCTTCCCCCGGCGGGCCATGACCTCCACAGGCATGCAGCCCTCGAAGACGCTCTTGTCCTCGAAGCCGTGAACCTCCGCCTCCTGGGCGGCACACAGCTCCGTCCAGAAGGCGTCGTACTCCTCCTCGGTCATGGGGCAGTTGATGTAGTCCGGGGTGCCCTTGTCGTAGCGGGAGGCGAAAAAGGCGGACTCCATGTCCACGCTCTCAAAGGTGACCAGGGGTGCGGCGGCGTCGAAGAAGTTCAGGTAATGGCTCTCGGGGAAGAAGTCCTTGATCGCCTCGGCCAGGGTGTCGGAGGTGAGGGGGCCGGAGGCCACGATCACGTTCCCCGACTCCGGCAGGGCGGTGACCTCTCCCTCCGCTACCGTGATCAGGGGGTGGCTGCGCACCTTCTCCGTGACGGCCCTGGCGAAGCCGTGGCGGTCTACCGCCAGGGCGCCCCCCGCCTCCACCCGGTGAGCGTCCGCGCAGGACAGGATCAGGGAGCCCATGCGGCGCAGCTCCTCCTTCAAAAGGCCCACCGCGTTCTCCAGCTGGTCGGAGCGCAGGGAGTTGGAGCACACCAGCTCCCCGAACCAGGGGCTGTGGTGGGCGGGGGTCATCTTGGCGGGCTTCATCTCCCGCAGCTCCACGGGGATGCCCCGCTCTGCCAGCTGCCACGCGGCCTCCGAGCCCGCCAGGCCCGCGCCGATTACGATAACCGATTCCATGGGTTCCTCCTCCAATTGGGTTCAGCGGATGAAGTTAGTCCGCTGGAACGCCTCCTTCTCCGGCAGGCCGTACCGCTCTCTGCCCAGGGCGATGCTCTTCACCAGGAAGGACATGTTGCGGGCCAGGGTGCGCATGGTCTGCAAGCCCTCCGCGTCCTGGCGGGCCTCGCCGGCCTCCCGGCCGTGGATGCTGTTCCAGTACTGGCTGGAGGCCACCGGCATGCCGCTGATGGTGAAGAACTTGTTCAACTCGTCAAAGGCTGCCGACAGGCCGCCCCGGCGGGCGGCCACCACGGCGGCCCCCACCTTCATGGTCTTGTCAAAGGGGGTGGAGTAGAACAGCCGGGTCAGCAGGGCCACCAGTGTGGCGTTGGCCGAGGCGTAGTACACCGGGCTGCCCACCACCAGGCCGTCGCAGGCCTCAAACTTGGGGGAGAGCTCATTGACGATATCGTCGAACACGCACCTGCCCGTCTCCGCGCACCGGCCGCAGGCGATGCAGCCACGGATGTCCCGGTTCCCCACGTGGATCAGCTCGGTCTCCAGGCCCTCGGCGGCAAACACCTTCTCCATCTCCTCCAGGGCGGCGGCGGTGTTGCCGTGGGGCCTGGGGCTTCCGTTGAGCATCAGGATTTTCATGGTCTCTCCCTTTCTCCGCCGCCGGGCTTACTCCGCCGGGGTCTCCCCGGCCGGAGCTTTTTGGGCGGCGGTCTTTTTTGCGGTGGTTTTCTTCGCGGCGGTCTCCTTTTTGGCCGGGGCCTTCCTGGCTGCGGTTTTGGTCGCCGCCGCCTTCTTGGCGGGGGCCTTTTTCGCCGTGGTCTTCTTGGCCGCCGTCTTTTTGGCGGGCTTCTTCTCCTCCACCGGCGGCTCCCCCTCCGCCGGGCTCTCCGCGGCGGCGGTGGCAGTCTTTTTCCGGTAGCCCCGCTGCTCCTCCGGCAGGAAATTGGGGCACTCCGGGTTGATGCAGAAGGGCTTCTTGAAGCCCCGGCCCGACTTCTTGAACAGGGTGTGGCCGCACTCGGGGCAGGTCTCCTTCACCGGCACATCCCAGGTCATGAAGTCGCACCGCTTGGACTCGTCCTTGTTGGAGTTGTTCTCACAGCCGTAGTAGGCGTACCCCCGCTTGGAGGTCTTTTTCAGGATCTTGCCGCCGCACTTGGGGCACTTGCCCGGCATCTCGATGACGATGGGCTGGGTGTGGTCGCACTCCGGCCAGCCGGGGCAGGCCAGGAACCGGCCGAACCGGCCCGACTTGTACACCAGGTTGCGGCCGCACTTGGGGCAGATCACGTCGGACACCTCGTCGGGCACCTTGATGCGCTCCCCGTCCAGATCCTGCTCGGCCTGCTGCAGCTCCTTCTCAAAGCCGCCGTAGAACTGGCCCAGCAGGCTTTTCCAGTCCACCTTGCCGGTCTCCACCTCGTCCAGCTGCTCCTCCATATTGGCGGTGAAGGCGGTGTCCACGATGTCGGTGAACTTGTCCTTCATCAGTCCGGTGACCACCTCCCCCAGGGGGGTGGGGCGGAGGTTGCGGCCCTCCTTCACCACGTACTCCCGATCCAGAATGGTGGAGATGGTGGGGGCGTAGGTGGAGGGGCGGCCGATGCCCTTCTCCTCCAGGGCCTTGATCAGAGTGGCCTCGGTGTAGCGGCTGGGGGGCTGGGTGAAGTGCTGCCCCGGGGTGAGGCCCTTCAGCTCCAGGTTCTCCCCCTCCTTCAGATCGGGCAGGGGGGACTGGAAGGCCTCCTCCTCCTCATCCTTGCCCTCCACGTACACGGCGGTGTAGCCGGAGAACTTGAGGGCGGAGTGGGTGGCCCGGAAGGTATAGCCGGCGGACTGGGCGTCGATGGACACGCTGTCGTACACGGCGGAGGCCATCTGGCAGGCCAGGAACCGGCTCCAGATCAGCTTGTAGAGCTTATACTGCTCGGCGGTGAGGGACTTCTTCACGTCCTCCGGCGTCAGGTTCACGTTGGAGGGCCGGATGGCATCGTGGGCGTCCTGGGCGCCGGACTTGGTCTTGTACACCCTCGGCTTGCCGGGGTAGTAGTCCTCGCCGTACCGGGACAGGATGAAGTCCCGGGCGGCGGCGGTGGCCTCGTCGGACAGGCGGAGGGAGTCGGTACGCATATAGGTGATGAGACCCACGGTGCCCTCCCCCTCGATGTCCACACCCTCATAGAGCTGCTGGGCGATGGACATGGTGCGCCGGGGGGTCATGTTCAGCTTGCGGCTGGCCTCCTGCTGGAGGGTGGAGGTGATGAAGGGGGGCGCCGGGTTGCGCTGCTTGTCCTGGCGCTTCACGCCGGTGACGGTGAAGGGGGCGGCCTGTACCGCCTCCATGACGGCGTTGACCTCCGCCTCGCTGTTCAGCTCCACCTTCTTCTCTTTTCCGTAGAAGCTGGCCTTGAACTGCCCCAGGTTGGGGGCGATGCGGGCCAGATCCGCGTCCAGGGACCAGTACTCCTGGGGGACGAAGGCCTTGATCTCCGCCTCCCGTTCACACACCAGCCGGGTTGCCACCGACTGCACCCGCCCGGCGGACAGGCCCCGGCGGATCTTCTTCCACAGCAGGGGGGAGATCTGATAGCCCACAATGCGGTCCAGCACGCGCCGGGCCTGCTGGGCGTTGACCAGATCCATGTCGATGGCCCGGGGGTGGGCGATGGAGTCGTTGACCACCTTCTTGGTGATCTCGTTGAAGGTCACCCGGTAGGTCTTGTCGTCGGGAATGTTCAGCATTTCCTTCAAATGCCAGGAGATGGCCTCCCCCTCCCGATCCGGGTCGGTGGCGAGGAAGACCTTGTCACTCTTCTTGGCGGCCTTTTTCAGGTCGTCAATGACCTCCTCCTTTCCCTTGATGGGCTGGTAGTCCAGGGCAAACCCGTGATCCACGTCCACGCCCAGCTTGCTCTTGGGCAGGTCGCGGACGTGGCCCATGGAGGCCTTCACCTCGTAGCCGGGGCCCAGATATTTTCCGATTGTCTTGGCCTTCGCCGGGGACTCGACGATCACCAGATTCGATTTTGCCACAGTACGATACTCCTTACGTGATGATAACGCGCCAGCGGGCGCGGAACAGACGCTATTGGGTCTCGGGGAACCGGACGGCGGCGGTGAACCGCCGGCCGGGCAGCTCGGTGAGGTATCCCCCCGCCTGGAGCAGGGTGAGGGCGGTGTTCACCCGCCGGGCGGGGATCTCCGTGCGGCCCACGATCTCGTCGGGCACCAGGGCCTTATCGCTGAGCAGGAAAAAGATCTGACGCTGCTCATCCCCCATCTGCTCCAGCTCCGACCGGGGGCGCAGGGGCAGGGCGTCCTCCCTCTCCTCCTCCGGCTTGGGCCCGGGGGCCGGACGGGCGGGCCCGGCGGGCCTGGCGGCCGCCAGGCGCTCCCGCTGCTCCCCCGGCGTCAGATGGGGAGCCTGCCGCAGCTTATGGGGAAAGCGTCCGGAAAATTCCACCAGAATGTCCTGGGCGGAGCGGGTCAGCTTGGCCTCGCCCCGGGCGATCAGGCCGTTGGTGCCCGCGCTCATGGGCGCGTCCGCCGGCCCGGGGACGGCGAACACCTCCCGGTTCTGATCCAGGGCCCGCCGGGCGGTGATCAGGGTGCCGCTGTGCTCGGCGGCCTCCACCGCCACCACGCCCACCGACAGCCCGCTGAGAATCCGGTTGCGGATGGGGAAGCGCCACCCCTCCGAGGCGGTGCCCGGCGGGTTCTCCGACAGGACGCAGCCGGCGGCCATCACGTCCTCGTACAGCCCCCGGTTCTGGGGCGGATAGGGCACATCCACGCCACCGGCCAGCACCGACACCACCGTGCCGCCGCCCTGGAGGGCGCCCTTCAGGGACGCGGCGTCCACCCCCTGGGCCAGGCCGGAGATCACCAGGGCGCCGGAGCGGGCCAGCTCCAGGCCCAGCCTCCCCGCCATGTTCACCCCGTAGGGGGTGCAGTCCCGGGAGCCCACCATGGCGATGGCCAGCTCCTCGTCAAACCGGGGCAGCTTTCCCTTCCCATAGAGCACCAGGGGATAGTCGTGGAGCTGGCGCAGCCGCTCGGGATAGGCCGCGTCCTGACAGGTCACCAGGAAGATGCCCAGCCGGTCGCAGTCGGCCAGGATGTGCTCCGCCCCGGCCAGGGACTTGTCCGCCAGGGAGCGGCACAGCCTGCCCGGCAGCTGGAGCAGCTCAAACTCCTTCTCGTCGGCAAAGTACACCGCCTCCGCCGTGCCGAACCGGCGCAGCAGGGCCGCGGCCGTCTCGGGGCGGAGCCCCTCCCGGCCGGTGAGCCACAGGAGATAGGGTAAGGTCGCCATGGTTCTGCCTCCCTTTTCCCACGGAGGGGATCAGCGCCAGCCCTCCCACAGCACCACGGCGGCCGCCGCCGCGGCGTTGAGGGACTCGCACCGCTCCCGCATGGGGATTTTCAGCGTCTTTTCGCAGGTGTCCAGCACCGCCTGGGATACCCCCCGGCCCTCGCTGCCGATCACCACGGCGGCCCTGTCCAGAGGGATCTCCCGCACGTCCGACGTGTCAGACCGCAGGGCGGTGGCGTAGAGGGGCATGCCCGCCCGGGCCAGCAGGGCCCTCAGCCCGTCCAGCTCCGCCTCCCACACCGGCAGGCGGAAGCAGGCCCCCATGGTGGCGCGCACCGTCTTGGGGGAGAACGGCTCGGCACAGCCGGGCAGGAGGAACAGCCCCTCCGCCCCGAAGGCGTCGGCGGTGCGCCAGATGGTGCCCACATTGCCGGGATCCTGCACCCCGTCCAGCACCAGGTACCGGCCGGGGGACAGCGCCTCCGGCGGCGTCAGGGCCGGGGTACGGCACAGGGCCAGCGTGTTCTGGGGGGTGTCCACGGTGGACACATAGGCCAGCAGCTCCGCCGGCAGCTCCACCACCTGGGTGTGCGCCGGCAGGCCGGCGGGGGCGGGGGTTCCCTCGGCCGCCGCCAGCAGCTCCACCTGAGCGCCCCAGCGCAGGGCCTCCCCCACCAGCTTGTCCCCCTCGCAGAGGAACAGCCCCTCCGCCCGCCGGGCTTTCTTATCCGTGCCCAGCTTCCGCAGGCGGGCGATCAGCGGATTGCGGCGGCTGGTAATGCGCTCCATGCTCACAGCTCCTGGAGGCGGTTGATGTCCTCGGTGCGGCCCAGGATCACCACCGCGTCGCCGCTTTCCAGCCGGAAGGAGGCGCCGGGGGCCACCGTGAGGGCCTCCTCCTCCCCCCGGCGCACGGCGATGATGGTCACCTTATGCCTGGCCCGCACGTCCAGCTCCTGGATGGTCTTGCCGCTCCAGGACTTGGGGATTTTGGTCTCCACAATGCCGTAGTCGTCGCTGAGCTCGATGAAGTTAAGCACATTGGAGCTGGACAGCCCCTGGGCCAGCTTGACGCCCATGTCGTACTCGGGGAACACCACCCGGTCGGCGCCGATCTTCTCCAGGATCTTCCGGTGGATGTCGCTCTGGGCCTTGCAGATCACCCGCTTGACCCCCAGCTCCTTCAGGTTCAGGGTGATGAGGGCGGAGGTGCCCACGTCCTCACCCACCGCCACCACGGCGCAGTCGTAGTTGCGCACGCCCAAGGCCCGCAGGACGGCGGGATCCCGGGCGTCGCCGGCCACCGCATGGGTGACCTTATTGGCGATCTCCTGGACATAGGACTCCCGCTCGTCCAGGGCCAGCACCTCGTGGCCCAGCTCGCTGAGCTCCAGGGCCACGGCACTGCCGAACCGGCCCAGGCCGATGACAACGAAGGTTTTCATGCTTGCACGTTCCTTTCCTGTGTGACGGCCGGTCAGCCGATCATGACGTTGATCTCCGGGTAGTGGAGCTTGGCCGGCCTCCGCTTGCCGGTCATAAGCGCGATGGAGAAGGACAGGATGCCCACCCGGCCCAGGTACATTAAAACAATCAGGATGCTCTGGGAGATGCGGGTCAGCTCCGGCGTGATGCCGGTGGTGAGGCCCACGGTGCCCATGGCGGAGGCCACCTCGTAGGCGCAGTTCAGGTAGGGCAGGCCCTCCACCGTGGAGATCACCATGGAGGCGATCAGAAACACAAAGAGAACCACCAGGGTCAGGGTCATGGCGTTGAGCACCTGGCCGAAGGGGATGGCCCGGCCCCGGAAGGTGACCTGCTCCCGGCCCCGCAGGTTGGCCCGCAGAGCCAGCAGCAGCACCGCCACCGTGGCGGTCTTGATGCCGCCGGCGGTGGAGCCGGAGGAGCCGCCGATGAGCATCAGGATGGTGGACATGGCCTTGCTGCTCTCGCTCAGCCCCCCCTGGCCGATGGCGTCAAAGCCGGCGGTGCGGAGGGTCACCGACTGGAACAGGGCGTTGAGGGCCTTTTCCCACACGGGCATGTCCCCCAGGGTAGCCGGGTTGTGGTACTCCTCCAGGAAGAAGAAGGCCGCGCCGCCCACAATCAGGAGGCCGGTAATGAGCAGCACCATCTTGCTGTACACCGACAGCCTGCCCCAGCAGCGGGCCCGCAGGATGTCCTCCCAGACAAAGAAGCCCAGGCCGCCGATGGCGATCAGCGCGGCGGTGGTGCCCAGCATGATGGGGCTGTCCTGATAGCCCGCCAGGCTGGAGAAGGCCCCGAAGCGCCCCCCCAGCAGGTCAAAGCCCGCGTTGCAGAAGGCGGAGACCGAGTGGAACACCGCCCGCCACAGCCCGCCGGCCAGGCCGAAGTCGGGCACCAGCCGGAGCGACATGAGCACCGCCCCCGCCCCCTCCAGCAGGAAGGTGCCCATCAGGGCGTGGCGCACCACCCGAACCACCCCGTCCATGCTGTCCAGGTTGAGGGTGGACACCATGATAAGCCGCTCGGACAGGCCGATGCGCCGGTGAAGGGCAAAGGAGATGAGGCTCACCACCGTCATGAAGCCCAGCCCCCCCAGCTGGATCATTGCCAGGATCACCACCTGCCCAAACAGCGTCCACTGCGTCCAGGTGTCCACCAGGATCAGCCCGGTGACGCAGCTGGAGGAGGTGGCGGTGAACAATCCGGTAAAAAAGCCGGCGCTCTGCCCGTCCCGGGAGGCGATGGGCAGGGTGAGCAGCAGGGCGCCCACCAGAATGATGATGGCGAAGGAGGCCGCCACAATCCGGGTGGCGTTGAGGCTCCGGCCCCGGACAAACCCGTTCCGCAGCCAGCGGGCACATCGTTTCAGCACGGTGAGATCCTCCTATGTGAAGGTAAAAACAAATTGACGCAGAAAAGCATGCCGAAGAAGGGGGTCTCCTCCGGCATGCTGCTGCGGATTTAGTCCAGGGGTTTCATGGTGGGGAACACCCCTCCGGTCTCTTCATCCGGTTTCATCACGGCCTGACGTGTTGAAAACGCACCATTTTTACGAGGTTTTTCTAACTTTTTGGGTTCCATAGGATGTCCTCCTGTGCCGTCTGGTTCGGGGCAAAAGTTGTGAAAAAATTGTAGAAAGTTGTATTGGCACAAAATCGGCTCAATATCGACTTCAAATTGGCAC
>NBJMR02800__coassemble_3279_pt1 | contig 9283 bp, 8 predicted proteins | sample NBJMR02800__metabat2_high_PE_046 | metagenome-assembled genome bin NBJMR02800
GGCCGGGCGGTGGCGCCGCCGGAGATGGTGTTCAGAACGGGGGTCTCCACCTCCAGGTAGTCCCGGTCGTCCAGGTACTTGCGCACGTGCTTGATGAAGGCGGTGCGGATCTGGAAGGTGCGGCGCACGTCCTCGTTCATGATCAGATCCACATACCGCTGGCGGTAGCGCATCTCCTTGTCGGTCAGGCCGTGGAACTTCTCGGGCAGGGGCTGAAGAGACTTGGAGAGAAGAGTCACCTTGTGGGCCTTGACGGAGATCTCACCCCGCTTGGTCTTGAAGACCTCGCCTTCCACGCCCACGATGTCGCCGATGTCGGTCTTCTTGAACTTGGCGAAGGCCTCCTCGCCCAGCTCGTCGATGCGGACGTAGATCTGGATGCGCCCCTTCACGTCCTGCAGATCACAGAAGATGGCCTTGCCCATGCCCCGCTTGGACATGATGCGGCCGGCGATGGAGGTCTCGGTGCCCTCCAGGGCCTCGAAGTTCTCCTTGATGTCGGCGGAGTGGTGCTTCACCACGTATTTGGTGATCTGGAAGGGATCCTGGCCGGCATCCTGGAGCTCCTTGAGCTTGGCGCGGCGAATCAGGCGCTGTTCGGACAGGGAGGGCTGCTCCTCAGGCTGGTTGACACTTCTCTCTTCAGTACTCATTGTTCTGGCTCCTTACTTTTGAATCTCTAGGATACGGTATCGCAAAACACCGGCCGGTGCCTCCACCTGCACCTCGTCGCCGATGGCTTTGCCCAACAGGGCTTTCCCAAAGGGGGAGTCCTCGGAAATCCGGCCGTTCATGGGGTCGGCCTCCTGAGAGCCCACCACCTGGTAGGTCTCCTCCTCCTCAAACTCCAGATCCATCACCTTGACCGTGGAGCCCAGGCGGACGGAGTTGGGGTCGGACTCATGCTCCTCAATGACCACATAGTTGGACAGGATGTTCTCCACCTCCGCAATGCGGGAGTAGAGCTTGCCCTGCTCGTTCTTGGCCTCGTCGTACTCGCTGTTCTCGGACAGATCTCCGAAGGAGCGGGCCTCCTTGATCTGATCGGCCACTTCCTTCTCACGGACGGTTTTCAGGTAGTTGAGCTCCTGCTTGAGCTCCTCCAAGCGCTCCGCGCTCAGCTTGAATTCTTTCGCCATGGTTGTCTGCGCACACCTTTCCTTTTTGCTTCCCGTTCTCTATTTCACGGGCCCGCCCGGGCCCGTCCAATCGTCACAATAGAAACAATCCGCCACGTTAATACGATATTATAGGTAGTTTCCATCCTCCTGTCAAGTCAATTCTTTGCCGTCACGCGGGGAAAATCCGGATCTGCTCCGGGCGCAGGCGACCGCACTCCCACAGCAGGGCCAGCAGCGGCAGCGGAGCCAGCCCCGGCGGCAGCGTTCCCTCCTCCGGCAGCAGGCGCAGCCCGTCCAGCTGCGGCGCCGGGCCGTACAGCCGGAGCACCGCGCCCCCGCTCTCCCCGCCCGCCGGGCCGAAGCAGGCCGTCACGTCCGCCGCCGTCCCCGGCGGCAGCACCGCCGCGCCGTACTCCTCCCGCAGCCAGGCCGCCAGCTCCTCCCCCTCGCCGGGCACGTCCACCACCAGGCGGCGCACCTGGGGGCACAGGGCCTCCGCCGCCGCGAACAGGGGGCGGCTCACCCGCTGCCCCGCCAGGGCCACCGTGGCCTGGGCGCGCAGGATCCGGGCCCGGCGGAGGGCCGCCAGGGCCAGGGGGACGGCCATGGCCTGGCAGAAGGGCTCCGTCTCCACCGGGCGAAGCCCGGCGGCCTCCAGCACCGGCCAGAGGGGGAAGTCCTCCGCCGCCAGCACCCGCCGCACCCCAGCCCGGGCCAGGGCCGCCGCGGCCCGCTCCGTCCTCCGGCGGAGCCTGGCCTCCCGCAGGCCTGGCGGCGCGGGCACGCCCGCCCGCAGGGCGGGCATGCCCCATACCGCCCCCTCCTCCAGCGCCGGCCTGCGGCCCTTCCGCGCCTCCAGCGCCACAATTCCCACCAAGTCCACCACCTCGGATACAGGATATGCGCCAGGGGCCGGTTTATGCCGGAGGGAAAACCGGAGGCACCGGGAGCATCTGCTCCCGGTGCCTCCGGTTCTCAGGAAAAGCCTCAGTGCCCCCGGCGCTTCTCCTTTTTCTTCTCTTGGCGGAGCTGAAATTTCCGCTCCGCCTCCGCCGCGTCCCGACGGCGGCTCTGTGCCTGACGCGCCTGCTTCCGCTCCTCCCGCTGGAGCTGGAGGGCCTGCTGGGCCCTGGTGCCCACCCCCCGCTGCTCCGCCGCGGCCCGGGCCTGCCGCTGGGCCCGCTTGGGGCTGAGCCGTCCGGCCTCCCGCCGCTCCAGAGCCACCGCCGGGCTGAACGCCAGGGTGCGCCACGACGCCAGCAGCCACTGATACACCTCTCCGTCCCGGGGCTCGGCGCCGAACACCTGCCGGCACACCGTCAGGCGCCCGGCCTCCTCCCGCTCGTAGACGGCCACCCAGAAGGGCGCTTCAAAGCAGACCGTCAGTCTCGCGCAGTCACATTCCATATGCAGTTGTCCTCCTTAAATATAGATACTGCGCGGAGCGCGGACAACCAAGGAGGCAGGTTACTGACGGCTCCTGGGGCTGGGACTCGCCCCGCCGCGCCCGGACTACCAACCGGGCCGTGTTTTTCGCTTCGCGGAGCCATGGTATCACGCCCTCCCCGCCCCGTCAATCCCTACCAACATCCTTCTTTACAATTTCTTACCCGTTTTTTGCAATCCTTTACCGGGGGCTGATAGCGGCATGGGGCAGAATTCCGCTATGATCTTCACGGTTTCAACCAGTCTAACAACAAACTTTGGAGGAATTGAGCATGAACTGGAAGCGTCCCCTGGCCCTCTCCCTGGCCGCCCTGACCCTGGGCGGCGCCCTGACCGCCTGCGGAACTCCCACCGCGTCCACCCCGGAGGAAACGTCCGCCCCCGCCGCTGAGGTGCAGGCCCTGGCCGCCACCTCTCAGGCCCTGACCGCGCCCAAGTATGTGTTCCTGTTTATCGGCGACGGCATGAGCTATCCCCAGATCCAGTCCACCAGCGACTACCTGGGCGCCCTGAACGACGCGGACTACTGGCAGGCCCAGCCCAGCCTGGACGACAACGGCGGCGCCGTCCTGGACGGCCCCGAGTACCTGAACTTCATGAACTTCGAGGCCGCCGGCTCCGCCGTCACCTACGACTCCAACTCCTTCGCCCCCGACTCCGCCTCCACCGCCACCTCCCTGGCCACCGGCCACAAGACCTACTCCGGCTCCATCAACGTGGACGAGACCGGCACCAAGGAGTATGAGACCATCGCCGAGAAGCTCCACAGCCAGAAGGGCTGGTCCATCGGCGTGATCACCTCCGTCAACCTGAACCACGCCACCCCCGCCGCCTTCTACGCCCACCAGGCCAGCCGCAGCAGCTACTATGAGATCGGCCTGGAGATGGTGGAGTCCGACTTCGACTACTTCGCCGGCGGCGGCCTGCTGGACCCCACCGGAAGTGAGGGCGACCAGACCGACCTGTACCAGCTGGCTCAGGAGGCCGGCTACACCGTGGCCCGCACCTACGCCGAGGCCGACGCCATCAGCGCCGACACCGACAAGGCCATCATCATCGAGGAGAACCTGGCCGACTCCGACGCCATCCCCTATGAGATCGACCGCACCGACGACATGTGGTCCCTGGCCGACTATGTGGAGAAGGGCATCGAGGTGCTGGACAACGACACCGGCTTCTTCATGATGTGCGAGGGCGGCAAGATCGACTGGGCCTGCCATGCCAACGACGCCGGCTCCTCCATCCACGACACCCAGGCTCTGGCCGACGCGGTGCAGGTGGCCATCGACTTCGCCGCCGAGCACCCCGACGAGACCCTGATCCTGGTCACCGGCGACCACGAGACCGGCGGCCTGACCATCGGCTTCGCCGGCACCGACTACGACACCTACCTGGACCTGCTGGAGAGCCAGAAGATCTCCTTCGCCAAGTTCGACAGCGACTACGTGGCCAAGTACAAGGAGAACAAGACCTCCTTCGAGGACGTGATGAAGGACGTGACCGCCCTCTTCGGCCTCAAGACCGAGGGTGAGGAGGGCGACAAGCTTGTGCTCACCGACTACGAGCTGGAGCAGCTCCGCGCCGCCTACGAGAAGAGCATCAACGGCACCGCCGCCAGCCAGTATGAGCAGGAGGAGTACGTGCTCTACGGCACCTACGAGCCCCTGAGCGTCACCATCACCCACATCATCAACAACAAGTCCGGCATCTCCTTCACCTCCTACAGCCACACCGGTCTGCCCGTGGCCGTGCTGGCCCATGGCCTCAACGCCGAGGTGTTCAGCGGCTACTACGACAACACCCAGGTCTACTACAAGCTGGCCGACATGCTGGGCGTCCAGTAATCCATCCCCCCGCTTTCCACTTTCCCACTCCATAAAAAACCAGCAGACGGATGCGGCAGATGCCGCATCCATCTGCTGGTGCAGAAAGGACAATCACACCCTATGACTTCCCTTCTCCGCGACCCGGCCAAGCGCCGGTATTACGCCCCTCTGGCCCTGTGCCTGCTGCTGATCGTCATCCTGATGGCCATCCCCACCGGCTTCGAGGGGGCCCTCCAGTACCGGGAGGCCGACCGCTGCGCCGCCCGGGTGCTGGCGGTGGACGACTCCGCCATCATCGACACCGGCCTGGTGCGCTCCGGCGAGCAGACCTGCACCCTGGAGCTGCTGGGCGGCCGCTTCAAGGGCCAGACCGCCACCGGCGTCAACATGCTCAACGGCTCCCTGGAGCAGGACAAGATCTTCGCCCCCGGCGACAAGGCCATGGTGGTGGTGAGCTACCAGGGGGACGAGATCCTCTCGGTCACCATGACCGACCACTACCGCCTCAACAAGGAGGTTCTGCTGGCCGCCATCTTCGCGGTGTTCCTCATCCTCTTTGCCGGGCGCACCGGCGTGCGGGCCATCGTCTCCTTCGTGATGACGGTGCTCATGCTGTGGAAGGTGCTGGTGCCCCTCTACCTCAAGGGGTACAACCCCATCTTCATGGGCCTGGCGGTGACCCTGGTGCTCACCCTGTTCATCATCGCCCTGGTCTACGGCTTTGACCGGCGGTGTGCCGCCGCCGTTTCGGGGGCCTTCCTGGGGGTGCTGGTCACCTGCGTGCTGGGTGTGATCTTCACCGACCTGTTCCAGATCCACGGGGCGGTCATGTCCTACTCCGAGAGCCTGCTCTACGCCGGGTTCCAGGATCTCAGCCTCACCCAGATCTTCATGGCCTCCATCTTCATCGGCTCCTCCGGCGCGGTGATGGATCTGGCGGTGGACATCACCTCCGCCGTCCACGAGGTGGTGGAGAAGCGGCCCGATCTCTCCCGGTGGGAGGCGGTGCGCTCCGGCATGAACGTGGGACGGGCCGCCATGGGCACCATGACCACCACCCTGCTGCTGGCCTACTCCGGGGGCTATGTGGCCCTGCTCATGGTGTTCATGGCCCAGGGCACCCCTCTGTACAACATTCTCAACTACAAATATGTGGCCTCGGAGATCATCCACACCGTGGTGGGCTCCTTCGGTCTGGTCACCGTGGCCCCCCTCACCGCCCTCACCAGCGGCTTCCTGCTGGCCGGGCGGAAGGGAACCGCAGAGGCGGGCCTTACTCCGCCTCCGCGGCCCGACGGGGCAGCGCTGCGGTCTGAATCCGGTCAATGAGGAAGGACGACAGGGTCACCGTCACCAGGGAGCAGGCAATGCGCCCCACGGGAATGTAGGTGAGGGACAGGGCCAGCACCGTCAGATCGGTGAACAGATAGGCCCTGGACAGCCGCCAGTGGGTCACACGGGAGATGGTGAGGGCCAGGGCGTCGTCGCCCCCGGCGGAGCCCCCCTGCCGGACGATCAGGCCCACGCCGATTCCCACGAAGGCGCCGCCCGCCAGGGCGGCCAGCAGGGGCCAGCGGGAGAGGTTGGGCAGCATGTTGGGAAACTGCTCCCACAGCTTGTAGAACAGGGCCACGCTGCCGGTGGACAGGACGGAGATCTTCAGGAACTGACCGCCCAGGCACTTGAAGGCCAGCAGGTAGCACAGCGCATCCAGCAGGGGCGTCAGCAGGGCCGGCGACAGGCCGAACCAGTGGTGGAGCAGCAGCATCAGGCCCATGATGCCCCCCTCGGTGATGCCCACCTGCTGGTGGATGTTGTGGATGCCGAAGGTGGTAATGGCCGCCCCCAGCACAATGCAAAGGATCTTCTTCCAGGTGAGCCCCTCCGTCAGCTTCCGGACGGGGCCCGCGAGTATCTCGGGTATCAAACTAAAACCTCCTTAATTGCTCTCTATTATAAACCCTCGTATTATACGAGGGTCAAGAGGCGTACCCTTCGCAGTTCAAACAAAAGCGGCGGCCCGACGGGCCGCCGCTTTATCTATATCGCCTGTTCTAGTTCCAGGGTAAATACCAAGTGGTAATAGGTGTCCGTCCCTCCCTCCAAGGAGAACAGCATGCCGGAGGAGCTAGACTCATACCCCCGGGTCTCCACGGTCTGGGTGATGGTCACGTCCCCGGCCTGGAGGGTGTAGTCGTCAAAGCGCCGGCTCTCAATGGCCTGGAGCACCCCGCTGCTCCACCAGGAGATGCCGTTGTAACTTCGCTGGGCGGCGGCGAAAGCCAGGGCCGCCAGGGATCGCTGGGTGGTGCTGCCGGACACCAGCTCTCCCCCGAGCTGCTCCACCTCAATGCACACGCCGGTGACATGGCCGTCCTCATCCACCGTGAGCTGGTGGGACGGCGTGCTCCCGCCGAACAGATTTATTACATGGGAATTTGGCGCGTCTACCCAGTTTCCCTCTGCGTCCATCCGCTCATAGGCTTGTATATCCAGGATCCGGCACATGTCGTTGACGTTGGCGGCGTACTGCTCTGGGGTGAGGGGCCCCCGGTGGATGGGCAGCATGGACTGGAGCGCCAGAAAGACACTCAGCCCAATCAAGGCCGCCCGGGCGGCCACGAAGCCCCAGCACCGCCGAACCCTGGTATCCCGGATGGTGTAGGAGGTGTCCTCCTCCCACGCCTCCGGCTCCCCGTCTTTGCACTGGCAGTAGCACTTGTACTTGCGCCAGAGCCTGTAAAACGGGATGCCGTAGCCCTCGCCCCGGGCGAACACCCCCCAGGTGCGATCCACGGCCTTGCCCCAGGTGAGCTTCTGTCCCAGGGGATTGCGCACCGCCAGGCCGAAGATCCACTTGCCCGGCGTATAGCCCCAGGTACACAGGAGGATGGGCTCCAGCACCAGCAGGATGCCGTAGGCCACATAGCTGTTCAGCAGGCGGATCGGCCAGGTGTTGTCCGGGTGCCAGCGGAACAGGAACAGGCAGACCGCCATCCACAGCAGACTGCACAGGCTCAGATCCAGGCTGCGGGCGAAGAACCGCCGCCAGGGGTGGGACACGGTGGGGGCCGCGTCGGCGCGCAGATCGAAGAAGCCGGGCTGATCCGCCGGGCGGTTCAGCCGGTTTAAGTACCTGGGGGCGTCCAGGGTGGCGAAGTCCACCCCGTCCTCCCGCATGGCATGGCATATCTGCCCCGCCCAGTCCAGATCGGCCCTCTGACGGGCCAGGGCGGCCTCCTGCTCCGCCAGCAGGGCCGCCAGGGGGCGCTCCCCCCGCTGGGCCTGCCGGATGTCCTCCAGGGACAGGCCCAGCTGCCGCAGCAGCTTCACCTTCCGCAGGGTGTCCGCGTCCTCCTCCGAGTAGTCCCGGTAGTTGTTGGCCTCCCGCTTTGGGTGGATGAAGCCCTCCTGCTCGTAAAAGCGGATGCTGGCCCGGGGCATGTCCAGCAGGGCCTCCAGCTCGCCGATGGTCATTCTGATCCCCTCCTTGGCCTCAAGTGTAAGGTATCAAGCGGGTTTACAGTCAAGGGTTTTCGCAGGTTTTTCCGGCTTTGGGGCGGAAATCACTCCGCCAGCAGCTCCAGGGCGGCCGCCAGCTGGGCGTCCGTGCCGTCGTCGGTGTTGTACACCTCCGCGTCCAGGGTCAGGCCGGTGCCGATCAGGGAGGTGCCGCTGCCGGTGCAGTAGGCGGCGGTGGAGATGTTGACCGCCCCGCCATAGGGGAGGGTGAAGGTCTGCTGGGAGTAGCCCTTGCCGCTGGTGGGCTCCCCCACGATCACCGCCACCCCCTGCTCCTGGAGCTCGGCGGCGAAGAACTCGGCGGCGGAGTAGGTGTTGGCGTTGACCAGCACCGCCATGGGCAGCTCCACGCAGGAGGCGTCGGAATAGGTGGTCTCCTCATTGCCCGCCTGATCCCGGCTGATGAAGATGGGCCCCTCCGGCAGGAGGAAGTCCAGCATGTCGGTGAGCTCCCGGAGGTAGCCGCCGCCGTTGTCCCGCATGTCGAACACCAGGGCGCGGGCCCCCTCCTCCTGGAGGGCGGTCACCGCCTCCTCCAGCCGCTGAGCGCTGTTGTCGTAGAAGTTGGACAGGGCCACGTAGCCCACGTCCCCCTCCAGCATCCTGCTCTCCACCGGGTCGGTCTCGATGCTGGCACGGGTCACCTCCACGGTGCGGGTGCCGCCGTCGGCCCCCAGCACCTCCAGGGTGACGGTGGTGCCCTCCTCCCCCTGGATGAGATCGGCCCCCTCGTAGCGGGCCTCCCCGGCCAGGGAGGTGCCGTCCACGGCGGTGATCACCTCGCCGGGGAGAAGTCCCGCCTCCTCCGCCGGGCCGCCGGCGGCCACCTCCAGGATCTCCAGGCCCTCCTCGTTTGCGTAGTTGACGGTGATGCCGATGCCCACATACTGGTTGGTGCGCCGCTGGTTCTGGGCGGACAACTCGTCCGCCGTCAGGGTGTAGCTCCACCGGTCGCCCAGGGCGTTCACCATGCCCTCCAGCGCGCCGTCGATCACCGCGTCCTGGTCGTACTCCCCCACAAACCGGGTGTTGATCAGGTGCCATGCCTCCACCAGCGAGCGGCCGCCGGCGCCGCCCAGCAGGTAGTTGACCGCCAGGGCGCCCGCCGCCAGCACCACCGCGGCGGTGAGCGCCGCGGCCAGAAGCAGTTGGAACAGAGAGAATCGTTTTTGCCGCATTGGGGTTCCTTCCTTTCCGGGTATCAAAGGGGGGCGGGCGGAGGCCAACGCCTCCGCCCGCCCCAGGTTTTCGTCGTTTTCCGCCAAAAGCCTCGCAGAGTTCCGCCGTCCGCAGACGGCGGAATCAAATAAAAGTCCGTCATTTCCGGCGACATGCGCGTCGGAAATGACACTTCTCATGGCGGAAGGG
>NBJMR02800__coassemble_3421_pt1 | contig 8827 bp, 4 predicted proteins | sample NBJMR02800__metabat2_high_PE_046 | metagenome-assembled genome bin NBJMR02800
ATTTCAATCTCCGGTGGCACCTTCTCCAGCGATGTGAGCGAATATCTGGCCGATAATACGGCACTGACTCCCAATGCAGATGGTACTTTTGAAGCCATAGAAGCAAGTGAAAGCAAGGCTGTGGCGCTCACTAACATTGATGGAGCTGTAGTCGCACATATGAGTTTGGCGGATGCTATTACCGCAATCAATAGTGCAGACCCTGCCAGCGAGGTCACACTGACCCTGCAACAAAGCCAGATCTTGACGGATACCATTACGTTTAATAAGAATCTCAACATTACTGTTGATTTGAACGGGAAAGTCCTCCGCGGCCCCTCCAACGGCTATGTGTTCCAGTTCGGCAGTTTCACCGCCACTGGAGGCGGAGCTGCAGACCAGGACTACACCAACACCGGAACCCTGACCATAAAAAATGGCACAGTGATTGGCTACCGGGGTGTGATGAACTACTTCGGTAATGTGGTGCTGGACAAGGGCCTCAGTATGGAGGCGAATGAGCGCATTGTCAATATGAGAGGCGGCAAGGTTACGGTTCAAGGGGCGAAATTGACCAGTGAAGCAGGATATGGAATCCTACTGTTTAACAGCTTCTACGCTTTTGATTCAGACCCCAAAAACCCTGAATATGCAAATAACAATCATAAGCTAAACAAAGGCGCCGAACTGGTAATGATTTCTGGCAGTATTGACGTGGCGCTTTCTGCTGTGAGTGGAAACAATCTGGCCTCCGCCGGCTCCAAGGCTACCATCAGCGGCGGGACGCTAAACGTGAATGAGAGTGGAACGGCCATTTACTGGCCCATGGAAGGTGAACTGACCATCACCGGCGGCAGTATTACTGGCGGCACCGCCATTGAGGCAAAGATGGGTACCATCATTATCTCCGGCGACGCGCAGATTACCGGAACCGGAAAATACACCGAGAGCGAACCGGAAAACGGCGGCTCCAGCCCGGAGGGCTCCGCCCTGCTGCTTTCATCTCAAATGTACGGCAACTATGAGGGACAGTGCCGTGAGAGCAACGAATTGACGGTGAAGATCACCGGCGGCACCCTGACCAGTCAGAACGGAAACGCCGTGACCGTGTATAATACCGAACAGCAGACCGGCGATGACGCACAAACCACGGACGTTGCAATCACCGGCGGCAAATTGTCCGGCGAACTGGGAGCTATTGTTTCTGTGGTTGCCAGTGACAAGAATGAAGTTACGACGGGTGAAAACCAGCAGACTGCCAGCAAGTCCCAAACCACACTGACAGTCTCCGGCGATGTGGCCCCCGCTTCCATTAACGCAGATGGCAAGACCACTTATTACACCACTGTAAGCGATGCAGTAGAGGGTATTGAGAATTCCGAAGATGAGACTCAGATTTCTGTCTTTGGCAACACAACAATTTCCACAGATGTGGAACTGAAAGCTAACATTACGCTGGTGGTTGCCCCGGGCGTTACTCTCTCGGCGGACGTGACTTCCGGCGAGAGCGACAAGGTTGTCACGGTCACTACAGACGAAGATGATAATACCATTTATAAGCTTGCAGAGGAACCGGATGATCCGACAACCACCTATACTGCCTCCATCACTGACGCGGAGGAAAATGTGCTGTCCTATTTTGACACCCTGGCAAACGCAGTCAAGACAGTTCAGGACGGACAGATTATCACTCTGCTCAGGACGACCTCTGAGGGGACTATTACAGTCTCCCGCCCGGTCAGTTTTACGATTAATCCAGGAACTACCACGGGCAATTCCTACACCATCGCGGCTGGAAGCGGGTATGTGCTGTCCGTAAGCGGCAACACCTATACAATCACTGCATACGTACCGCCCACCCCCGTCGATCCCGGCGATGACGACGACCACGGTTCCAGCAGCTCCACCAGCGTACGGCGGTACGATATCAAGGCCGACGCGGGCCGTGGCGGCGACATCAGCCCGGACGGCCGTGTGCGGGTGCGCCGGGGCGAGAACCAGACCTTCCGCATCACCGCCGACGACGGGTATGAGATCTACGACGTGGAGGTGGACGGCGAGAGCGTGGGGGCGGTGAGCCGCTACACCTTCGAGAATGTGCGGGAGGACCACACCATCTCCGCCACCTTCCGCCAGACCGGCGCTCAGACGGAGGAGGCCCAGCTGCCCTTCCTGGACGTGGCGGAGGGCGCATGGTACTACGACGCGGTGGCGTACTGCTATGAGAACGGCATCATGGACGGCACCAGCTCCGTCAGCTTCGCGCCCGGCATGCTGCTGAACCGGGCCATGGCGGCCCAGGTGCTGTACAACTTGGCCGACGGCACGGCCTCCACTGCGGCGGGCTTCCCCGACGTGGCAGCTTCCGCCTGGTACGCCGACGCGGTGAACTGGGCGGCGGCCAACGGCTATGTGACCGGCTACGACAACGGCAGCTTCGGCCCTGAGGACAGTCTGACCCGGGAGCAGCTGGCGGTGATCCTGTACCGCTACGCCGGCTCCCCCGAGCCCACCGGCTCCCTGGACGGCTTCACGGACGCGGCGTCCACGTCCGATTACGCGGTAGACGCCCTGCGCTGGGCAGTGGGCGAGGGCCTGCTGACCGGCAAGGACGGCGGACGGCTGGATCCCGCCGGCACCGCCTCCCGCGCCGAGCTGGCCCAGATCCTGGCCCGGTTTGCCCAGATGTAACCACAGCCATGCGCCCAAGACGGCGCGGAAAAGCCCCCGACCACGGAACTGGATTCCGTGGTCGGGGGCTCTCTTATGCCCGCTTGATCAGTCTGAGGACCGGGACAGTATGCGCGCCTGCGGCTGCGCCCGGATTCTCCGGGTATAGCCGGCAAAGATTCGGCAGACATTTGGAGCTTTATTATGCTAAACATGCTGCGCAGAAGATAGAGAAACTGATTGGTATCAAAGGAACTGCACTCTGCCGGGCAGTGAGAATAAATCTGATGGTACAGAAATGTATAGGACAAGAGGCCGCAAACAAGATGAGGATGTGAAAACAGGCACAGGAGAAGTTAAAAGCTGAGTATGGAGGGCGGTAGGCCAAAGCGTCGTTATACCCCGCTTCCGGTCGCCCCGTCTCGCTGAGGGCCTCCATCATTTCCAGGTGTGCTTTTTTTACAGAATCAGACAGGGAATGATGCTCGCATCCGGGGGAGAGATGCCGGCGCGGTCAGAGAAGGCCGTCCGCCCGGAGACGGTTCAGGAGCCGGGCGATGAGTCCCACCCGCTGAAAGGGGGTCATAAGGTAGAAGCCGTCTACAAAGGGCGCGATCTCCTTGGCGATGGCGGCGGAGACGGTCAGGGCGATCTCCTCGCCCTCCTCCCGGCTCTTGTCCCGGTAGAGCCGGATGATCTCCTCACACACCCGGATACCCGCCACCTCGTTGTTGAGGAAGCAGGCGTTGCGGTAGCTGACCACCGGGAAGATGCCGCCCAGCAGCCTGCCCTTCAGAACCTCCCGGGCCCGCCTCAGGTTGTCCAGCGCCTCCCTGGACAGCACCGGCTGGGTCAGGAAGCCCCGGATGCCGCAGTCCTCCTTCTCCCGGGCCAGGCGGAGCTGCACGTCGAAGTTGCGGGCGTTGAGGTTCAGCGCGCCGAACAGGCGGAAGGGGGTGGAGAAGGTGTCCTCCCCCAGGGAGCTGACGTAGCGGGCCAGCTTGCGGGAGTTGAAGTTGAACACGCTCTTGACCTCGTCCCGGCTCTCGCTGGGCACGGGGTCGCCGGTGACCAGCAGCACGTTGTGCACGTCCTCCATGGACAATCCCAGCAGCAGGGCCTTGATGGCGTTCAGGTTCCGGTCGCGGCAGGTCATGTGGGGGAGGGGCTCCACCCCCAGCTCCCGCTTGAGCTTGCAGGCCAGCAGGCAGCTGTCCGCCCTCGGACGCCCCACGGGGCAGTCGGCGATGGTGATCACGTCGGCCCCCGCGTCCCGCAGGGTGCCCACACCGGACAGGAAGGGGGCGATATCGTCGTTGGCCGGGGGATCCAGCTCCACCGCCACGGCCTTCTCCCCCCGCTCCAGCTTGCTCCACAGCCGATCCGTCCCCGCCGGGGCCCGGACAGGCGCCTGAACCGGGCCGGACACCACTGCGGCGGGCGCGGCGGGCTCCTCCCGCAGCAGCCGGGCCAGGCGGGCGATGTGCTCCGGCGTGGTGCCGCAGCAGCCGCCCGCGATGGAAGCCCCCGCCCGGAGGATCTGCGCCATCTGCTGGGCAAAGTAGTCCGGCGTGCCCTGATAGGCGGTGCGCCGGCCCAACACCGTGGGATAGCCCGCGTTGGGCATCACGGAGAGCATGGTTCCCTCCAGCTCCAGCCCCCGCACCAGGGAGAGCAGGTGGTGGGGCCCTGACATGCAGTTGAAGCCCACCCCATCCACGCCGGGCAGCGCCGCCGTGCGCTTCAGCAGCGCCCGGCCGGACAGGCCCTCCCGGGTGAAGCCGTCGGGCCCCACGGCAAAGGAGACAATCAAAAACGCCTCCGGGCAGTTCGCCTCCAGCCAGGCGGCCAGCTGGGGGATACCCTCGTCGGAGGACAGGGTCTCCACCAAAAAGTGGGTCACACCTGCGCTGACAAATTGCTCCGCCTGGAGGAGGAAGAGCTCCTCAGGGCTCCGGAGACTGTCCCCGGGTATGGGGCCCAGATCGGCGAACACCAGGGCACCATAGGGAGCGGCGGCCTCCAGGGCCAGGCGGCTGGCGGCGGCAATCAGCTCCCCGGCCAGGGCCTCATTCCCCTGGGCCAGCTCCGTCCCCAGACCGAAGGTGTTGGTCTTGATGGCCCGGGCCCCCGCCTCCAGGTAGGCGTGGTGGATGGCGGAGATCTCCCCGGGGTGGGTGAGGCTGGCCTCCTCGCACCGCTCCCCCACCCGGCCGGGCAGGGCAGCGAACAGGGTGCCCATGGCCCCGTCGAACAGCAGGGGATGCTCCGGGGTATATCCGATTTTACTCATGCGCCCAGCACCTCCCGCGCAATCTCCACGCTCTGCCGCGCGTCCCTGGCGTAGTAGTCCGCCCCCATCCGCTGGGCGTACTCCGGCGTCACCACCGCGCCGCCCACAAAGACGGCGGGGGGCTCGGGCAGGGCCTTGAGCATCCGGATGGTCTCCTCCATGGCGGGCAGGGTGGTGGTCATCAGGGCGGACAGGCCCACCAGGGGGATGCGCCGCTCCGCCACCGCGTCGCAGATCGCCCGGGCGGGCACGTCCCGGCCCAGGTCGATGACCTGATAGCCGTAGTTCTCCAGCACGGTTTTGACGATGTTCTTGCCGATGTCGTGGATGTCCCCACGGACGGTGGCCACCGCCAGGGCCCCTTTGGCCTCCATGCCGCCGCCGGTGCGGGCCAGGGCGTCCTTCAGCACCTCAAACACGGCCTGGGCTGCCTGGGCGGCGCTGAGCAGCTGGGGGAGGAACAGGGTGCCCCCCTCGTAGCCGCTGCCCACTGTGTCCAGGGCGGGGATCAGCCGGTTGTTCACCAGGGACAGGGGCTCCTCGTTCTCCAGGGCCTGCTTCGCCAGCCGGGCCGCATCAGCCCGCAAGCCGCGGATCACCGCGTCCTCCAGGGTCATGCCGGTGCCGGCGGCGGGGGCGGCAGATGCCGCCGGGGCACTCTCCCCGGCGAAGCGGGCCACGTAGGCCCGGCACCCCTCGTCCTCCCCGGACAGCACCCGGAAGGCGGCCACCGCGTCCATCATGGTTTTCTGGTTGGGGTTGAGTATGGGCAGGGTGAGCCCCGCCTCCAGGGCCTGCACCAGAAACGTCTCGGTGACCAGGGCGCGGTTGGGCAGGCCGAAGGAGATGTTGGACACACCCAGCACGGTCTGGAGGCCCAGCTCCTCCCGTACGGCCCGGAGGGCGGAGAGGGTCTCCCTGGCCTGCCCCTGCTGGGCGGAGACGGTGAGGGTCAGGCAGTCGATCCACACGTCCTCCTTCGGGATGCCGTGGGCCAGGGCGGCGTCCAGGATGCGGCGGGCGATGTCCACCCGCTCTTGGGCGGTCTGGGGGATGCCCCTCTCGTCCAGGGCCAGGCCCACCACCGCCGCGCCGTACTTCTTCACGATGGGCAGGATCTTCTCCTGCACCGCCGGGTCGCCGTTGACGGAGTTCACCGCCGCCTTGCCGTTGTACACCCGCAGGCCGGCCTCCAGGGCGGCGGGGTTGGAGGAGTCCAGCTGGAGGGGCACGTCCAGGGCGCTCTGGAGCTTCTTGACCACCCGGGGCAGCATGTCCACCTCGTCCACGCCGGGGTAGCCCACGTTCACGTCCAGAATGTCCGCCCCCGCGTCCACCTCCTGGATGCCCACGTCCAGAATGTAGTCCAGATCCCCGTCCAGCAGGGCCTGCTGGAACCGCTTCTTGCCGGTGGGGTTGATCCGCTCCCCGATGGTGCGCACCCCGTCAATGGGCAGGGGGACGGTGGGGGTGCACAGAAAGGAGACGGGCCGGTACGCCCGGCGGACGGGGGCCCTGCCCGCCAGAACCTCCCGCACCCGGCGGATGTAGTCCGGCGTGGTGCCGCAGCAGCCGCCGAAGATGGTCACACCCGCCTCCCAGCAGGGGAGCAGGGCCTGGGCGAAGCTCTCCGGATCCATATGGTAGTGGCCGTCCACCGGGTCGGGCAGGCCAGCGTTGGGCTTGGCGATCACCGGCAGGCGGGTGCTTGCGCACAGCTCCTTCACCAGGGGGAGCAGTAGATCCGGCCCCAGGGAGCAGTTCAGACCGATGGCGTCGGCCCCCAGGCCCTCCAGCGTGCGGGCCATGGAGGGGATGGTGCAGCCGGTGAAGGTGCGCCCGCCGGTCTCAAAGGACAGGGTGACCAGGACAGGCAGATCGGTGTTCTCCTTCACGGCCAGCAGGGCGGCCCTGGCCTCGTACAGGTCGGTCATGGTCTCGATCACCGCCAGATCCGCCCCGGCCCGGGCCCCGGCCATCGCCACCTCACGGAAGAGGTTGTAGGCCTCCTCAAAGGACAGGCTCCCCATGGGCTCCAGCAGCTCCCCCAGGGGGCCCATGTCCACGGCCACCAGGGTTTCGGTGCCCTCCGCCGCCTTCCTGGCAATACGGACGGCCTGGGTAACCACCTCCTCCGCGCCGTGGCCGGTGGCGGCCAGCTTGCGGGCGTTGGCCCCGAAGGTGTTGGCGTAGATGATCTGGCTGCCCGCCTGTATGTATTCCCGGTGGATCTCCTCCAGCAGCTCCGGCCGGGTCAGGTTGAGCAGCTCCGGCTGCCCGCCGGCGGGCAGGCCCCGCTGCTGGAGGACGGTGCCCATGGCCCCGTCCAGAAAGATCAGGTTATCGGTAAAATCAAGAGAGCCCACAGCTCTTTCCTCCTTTGCGCAGTTGACAGGTCTGGTTCATGGAGCAATAGCGGCACCCCCGCACCCGGGCCATCTGGGGCTGGTCGGCGACGCCCACGATGGCGGTGACCGATTTTCCCGGATTGAGCAGGCAGCTGTCCGTCACATACAGCCCCAGGGTGCGCTGGGTGTCCAGGGCTCCGCAGATGGCAGGCTGGAGGGACAGGGGCAGGTCGCCGTACCCCGGACTGAACCGGTCGGTGAGAAAGCGGCCGGGCAGGCGGGCGGAGACCTCCCCCTCCGCCGCGTCGCAGCCGGCCTCCACCCAGGCGCTGCCGCAGCCGTCCAGCAGGACGGCCTTCGCCATGTCCCGGGCCTGGGCGGCCCGGAGTCTGGCGTCAAACACCGCCCCCAGGGTGCAGGCCAGCAGGGCGGCCTGGGTACACTCCTTTAACATGAGCGCCGCCGTCCGGCCGGGCAGGAGCAGGTTCAGCGCCGGCAGGTACGGCCCCTCCGGCGTGTGCTCCAGCTCGAACAGCCGCCACCGCCACCGGGGGGTGACGGCCGCCGTCAGCCCGGCGGCCACATCCTCCATCTCCCGCCGCAGAGCCTCCGGCGGCGGGGACGGCACCCCCGCATAGCGCAGGGCCTCCTCCAGATTCAGCTCCATCCTTTCACCCCTCCCGCGGCCAGGCCTCGGCCGGTTATATACAATAAATATGATCATACCTGTTTTTACGGAAAATGTACAGAGCTTTGGCAGAAAAAGGGGCCGCTGCCATTGGCAGCGGCCCCTTGAGGTTCCTTCGATTGTCACGCTTCGCCTGTTCGCGACGCCCGGCTTCCCTCCGTCTCGGGCTTGAACCGCCCCGCTGTGCGGGGCTGGGTTCTCGCCCTCGCTCCGGTCCATCCGGGCTGCTCACGACGGCTCCGCGCTTCTTCTTACTTGAGGTTGAAGAAAGCGCCCATGCCCAGATACTGAGCCACGTCGCCCAGCTCCTCCTCGATGCGGAGCAGCTGGTTGTACTTGGCCACGCGGTCGGTGCGGCTGGGGGCGCCGGTCTTGATCTGGCCGGCGTTCAGGGCCACAGCGATGTCGGCGATGGTGGCGTCCTCGGTCTCGCCGGAGCGGTGAGACACGATGGCGGTGTAGCCGGCCCGGTTGGCCATCTGGATGGCGTCCAGGGTCTCGGTCAGGGTGCCGATCTGGTTGACCTTGATGAGGATGGCGTTGGCCACCTTCTTCTCAATGCCGGTCTTGAGCCGCTCGGTGTTGGTGACGAACAGGTCGTCGCCCACCAGCTGCACGCGGTCGCCGATGGCCTTGGTGAGCATAGCCCAGCCCTCCCAGTCGGTCTCGGCCATGCCGTCCTCCAGGGAGACGATGGGGTAGGTGTCGGCGAACTTCTTCCACATGTTGACCAGCTGCTGCTGGGTCAGCTTCTTGCCGGACTTGGGCTGGATATAGCACTTCTCCTCCTCGTTCCACCACTCGGAGGAGGCGGCGTCGATGGCGATCTTGAAGTCCTCGCCGGGCTTG
>NBJMR02800__coassemble_3763_pt1 | contig 7886 bp, 7 predicted proteins | sample NBJMR02800__metabat2_high_PE_046 | metagenome-assembled genome bin NBJMR02800
CCAGCATGATGTTCATGATGCCGATGCCGCCCACCACCAGGGAGATGGCCGCGATCACGATCAGGATGGTCATGAGCACCCCCAGCATGGAGTCCATCATGTCCATCATCTCGGCCATGGTGATGACCTGGTACCAGCTGCTGTCCTCGTAGATGCGGAAGAGCATGCTCTCAATGACGCCCTTGGCGGCGGAGGAGGTGTCCTCGCTGGTGCTGGCCACCAGATAGCCGCTCATGCCGGAGCCGCCCGCCGTACCGTTGAGCTGGGAGGCCAGGCCGTAGGGCACGTAGATGAAGTCGTCGCCGCTGCCCTCGGTGGAGTCGGCGGTCTCCCTCATGGTTCCGATGACGGTGAAGGGCACGCCGCCGATGGTGAGGCTCTGCCCCACGCCCCTGCCGCCGAACATGGCCTCGTTCAGATAGCTGCCGACCACGCACACGTGCTGGTTCCGCTCCACGTCCACATAGCTGAGGAAGCGGCCGTCCTCCATCTGCTCGCCGTTGACGGTCTGGCTGGTCTCCGGGTTGTAGACGGTCTCGCTGACGCCGGTGACGCTGGTGCGCTCATACTCGTCGGCGCCGTGGCGGACGACGCCGCTGATGGTGAGGGCGGGGGTCACCGAGTCGATGTACTGGGGATATTTCTCCGCCAACTCATAGAAGTCGTCGGCGTCGGCATTCCGGTTGCCCGGCTGCTCATACACCATGACCTGGATCAGGTTGACGCCAACCTGCTCAAACTGGCTGTTCATGTAGGTCTGCATGCCGGTGCCCAGGGAGACGATGACGATCACCGCCGCCACGCCGATGATGATGCCCAGCATGGTGAGCAGCGCCCGGGCCTTGCTGGTCAGCAGGCTCTTGATGGCCAGGCGGAAGGATTGGCCCACGTTCATACGTTCAGCACCTCCCTGGCCTCTCCGGCGGCCGCCTCGTCCTCCGGCTGCACCACGGCCCGGGGGTCGTGGGCGTCGCCGTCGTAGATGATCCTGCCGTCCTGGAGGCGGACGATGCGCCTGGCCTTCACGGCGATGGAGTTGTCGTGGGTGATGAGCACCACCGTGTCCCCCTCTGCGTTGAGCTTCTGGAGGAAGCCCAGCACCTCCCGGCCGGTGCGGGAGTCCAGGGCGCCGGTGGGCTCGTCGGCCAGGATCACCGATGGCTTCCCGGCCAGGGCCCGGGCGATGGACACCCGCTGCTGCTGGCCGCCGGAGAGCTGGCTGGGCAGGTTTCTGCACTTATCCGCCAGGCCCACCCGCTCCAGGGCCTCCATGGCCCGCCGGTGCCGCTCCGAGGCGGACACGCCGCCGTAGAGCAGGGGCAGCTCCACGTTCTCCAGCACGTTGAGCTTGGGGATGAGGTTGTACTGCTGGAAGATGAAGCCCAGCATCTTGTTGCGGATCTCGGCCTGCTGGTCGTCGTCCATGGTGGACACGTCCACCCCGGCCAGGTGATAGGTGCCGGAGGTGGGCACGTCCAGGCAGCCGATGATGTTCATGGCGGTGGACTTGCCGGAGCCCGACTGGCCCACGATAGCCACGAACTCCCCGGGATCCACCGTCAGGGAGATGCCGTCCAGGGCGTGAACCGCCTCGTCCCCCATCTGGTAGATCTTGTAGACGTCCCTGAGTTCAATGAGGTGTTCCATGGCTTACTCCATCCCCATTGCGCTCATCAGGCTGGAGCCCTGGGGGCTGAGGGCCAGCACCACGTCGCCCTCCTCCAGGCCGTCCAGGATCTCGATGTAGTTGTCGTCGTTGCGGCCCAGGGTCACCTGGCGGCTCTCGGTGGCGGTGATGTCCGCGATGCTGCCGTCCTCGTCCAGGCAGCCGGGCAGGGCCACCAGCACGGTGTTCCCCCGCTCCACCGCCTCCACAGGCAGGGAGAGCACATTGCCCGCCTCCTCCACGATCACCCGGGCGGACACGTTCATGCCGGGGTAGAGCTCCTCCGGGGAGCCGTCCACCAGCACGGTGACGGGATAGGTGGTGTTGCCGCTGGTGGTGGTGCCGTTGATGTTGATCTTGTCCACCACGCCGGTGAAGGTCTGGCCGTCCAGGGCGTCGGCGGTGATCTCCACCTGCTGCCCCACCTGGATCTGGCTGATGTCCTGCTCGCTGATGTCCATGTCAAAGGTGAGCTGGGAGCGGTCGTAGATCACCGCGGCGTAGGAGGCGCTGCTGCCCGAGGTGGTCATGCCACCGATGTTGTCCCCCACGTCCAGGTTCTTCTCGATCACCTCACCGTCGATGGTGGAGGTGATGGTGTAGTCCTCCAGCTGCCGCTGGGCGTTCTGGAGGGAGAGCTGGGCGTTCTCCAGGGCGATGCGGGCGTTCTCGATCTGGCTGTCCAGGTCGGACTCCGAGATCACGCCGATCACCTGCCCGTCGGCCACCCGGTCGCCCTCCCGGATATTGAGCACATCCAGATCGCCGGCGGCCTCGGCGGTGATCTGGCCGGAGGCGGCGTATGTAAAGGTATTGCCCGAGGCGCAGGCCAGGCCGCCCACCGAGGCGGTGCCCCGGCTGGCGTCGGTGAGGACGCCGGGGTTATCCACCCGGATGGTCACCTGCCGCACCAGGGTGCCGCCGGGGCCCACGCTGTCGGTGGCGGCGATGGAGTCCACCGTGCCGGTGAGCTGCTCCGCCGTGCCGTCCACCATGACGGCGGCGGGCTGGCCCGCGTAGAAGCCGGCCGCGTCGGCGGAGTGGAAGGGCACCTCCAGCTTCATGTGGTCACGATCCAGCACGTCGGCGATGACGGTGCCCACCGTCACGGCATCCCCCTGCTCCACATACAGCTCGGTGATGATGCCGCCGTCCTCGGCGGTGACATTCCGGTTTTTCTGGTTGTCGCTCTGGGTCTCCAGCAGATCGTCCAGGGCCAGCTGAGCGGACTGGACGTTGAGCTGGAGCTGCTGGATGTTGTTCTCCACGCTGCTGGCGTCGATGCGGAAGAGCACATCCCCCTTGTGGACGGTCTGCCCCTCCTCAAAGGGGGCCTCCAGGATCTCGCCGCTGACCAGGCTGGTCACCCGGTAGGCGCTGATGGGCTCGATGGTGCCGGTGCCGGAGACCGAGACCGTCATGTCCCGCATCTCGGCGGTGTAGGGCAGATAGACGGAGCTGAGGGCCTGCTGCCCCGCGCCCATGCACCGGGAGAGCAGGAAGGCCAGCAGGGCCACGATCACCAGAATGACGATCAGCCGCTTGACCCACTTGCGCTTCTTCCTGGGTGCCTGGAACTGGGGAATCTTCTTCTCCGGCGCCGACGGAGCCGACGCGGATCCCTCCGGCTTGACTTGGGTTGCTTCCATAGTGGTTTCTCCTTTTCTTTCCTTTGCTATGACTCACAGCAGGGGGCGGGCTTGGCCGCCGCGCCCCGCTGCAGGAGGCTGAACACGCGCTCCAGGTGCTCCCGCTGATCCGACTGGCCGCCGCCGGCGCATCCGGCCGTCAGCGCGCCGAGGGTGGAGATGGCCAGCAGGCGGAAGAGATCCGCCAGATCCGTCTCGGCCCGCAGATCCAGCCGGGAGAGATCCACCTGCGGCCGCAGGCGCTCCAGCACCGCGCCGGGGCGCAGCCCCTCCAGCAGCAGCCCGGGCTGCATCTGCCGGTTCCGGTGCAGAATGGCCGCCAGCTCCTGAAAGGGCACGCTCTCCCGGTTGGCCCGGATAAAGTCAAACAGGGCCAGGAACGCGGCGAAGAGATCCCCGCCGTTGCGCGCCAGCTGCGCGCCCATCCAGTCCGACAGCATGCCGCTGTAGGTCTCCATCAGGAAGCGGAAGAGCTCCTCCTTGTCGGTAAAGTACATGTAGAAGCTGCCCCGGGGAATGCCGGCCGCCCGGATCATCCGGTTGACCGAGGCCTCCTCGTAGGGCGCCCGGGCAAATTCCGCCCGGGCCGCCGACAGGAGCCGCTCCCGCTTCTCCGCCGGCAGATTGTAAAACGTTGTGCTGGGCATGGCGTCCCTCCTGACCTGACAAGCTGTCACATATCATAGACGACAGCCTGTCATATGTCAACGGAGCCGGCCAAAAATTCGCAGTTCGTTCACAATTTCCCCGACGGGGAACAGCTTACCAGAATTGTATGAAAGCAGGGATGAAGGAAACATTAAAAATTCCTTAAAACAGGCCCGGCGCGGTGGCGCAGGCTCCATTATAAATCTTTGATAATAAGAAATAAACTATTATTTCTGTATTTTTAAGAATCAGAGGGGGAACCATTCCTTCTTCGATTACAATGGACAAAAAGGAGCGTGTGGCTATGGAGGAGTTTGGCTTTGCCCTGCGGGTGGCCCGGGAGAAGCGCGGGCTGACCCAGACCCAGGTGATGCAGCTGACCGGAATCAACAACAAGACTCTCTCGGGATATGAGAACGGGGTTTCGGAGCCGGATCTCCAGACCCTGTCCACCCTGCTCAGGCTGTACCACGCCTCCGCCGACCGGCTGCTCCGGCTGGAGTCCAGGCCCCAGGCCCGGGGCCTTTCGGCGGATGAGGCCCAGCTGCTGGCCCTGTACCGCGCCCTGCCGGAGGGAACCCGGGGGGAGGTCTCGGCCATGCTCCGGGCTCTGGCCGAGCACCACCGGGAGAGCACCTAGGGCTTGTTTGAAAATTGGCGATGTCCAGACAAGCCCCGGAAAAAATTTGCAATTCCATGTATAACCAGCTCCGGGCCTGTCCACAATAGGGCTCGGAGGTGCTAATCACATGAAAAAACCGTTCCACCAGCGTGTGGGCGACTTCCTGGAGGGCAAGGGCTTCTACATAGTCCTGTTCCTCTGCGTCGCCGCAATAGGAATTTCGGGCTATTATCTCTTTGACTCCCTCACCCGTGACGGGCCGGACGCCCCCGTGGCGGCCACGGCGGAGATTACCGTCACCCCCACGCCGGCGCCGGTGCGCACACCCGCCCGGCCGGAGCACTCGGTGCCCGCGGCCGTCCGGCCGTCGGCTGTGCCGACCCCGGCGGCGGAGCCCACCCCTGAAGCGACCCCCGCCGCCGCGCCGACCCCGGAGCCCGCGCCCCAGACGGCCCCCACGTCCTTCGTCTGGCCCGTCCGGGGGGAGCTGGTCGCCGCCTTCAGCGTGGACGAGCTGATGTATAATCCCACCATGGACGACTGGCGCACCCATGACGGCGTGGACATCGCCGCCGCTCTGGGCAGCCAGGTGTGCGCGGCGGCTGACGGCACCGTCTCCGCCGTCAGCCAGGATCCCCTGATGGGAACCGTCGTCACCGTCAGCCACGGCGGAGGCCTCACCAGCACCTACGCCAACCTGGCCGCCGAGGCCATGGTGGAGGCGGGCGACCATGTGAATGCCGGGCAGGTGCTGGGCACGGTGGGGGACACCGCCATCGCCGAGAGCGCCCTGGCCAGCCATCTGCATTTTGCCATGGCCCTGGACGGCGCCGCCGTGGATCCCGGGGAATATCTCCCCGAATAAGCGTTTTCCTATCTTCCCTTCCTTTCCCTTTCCGGCCTTCCCAGAGACAGTGGGCGGGGGCATGGCGCAACGCCATGCCCCCGCCCCCTGTTTTCCCTAAAACTCGATCTCACGGCGGGCGGTGACGCCCTGGTCGTAGGGGTGCTTCTCCTTGGCCATGCGGGTGATGTAGTGGGCCCGGGCGGCCAGCTGCTCCGGCAGGCTGTGGCCGGTGAGCACCACCTCCAGCCCCGCCGGGCGGCGATCCAGGAAGGAGCACAGCGCCTCCAGGGAGAGAAAGCCATGAGTGGCGTCGATCACCTCATCCAGCACCAGCAGGCGGGCCTCCCGCGCCTGGGCCAGCTCCACGGCCTGCTGGAAGAGGGCGGCGCACTCGGCCGCGGTGGCGGCCTTCTCCGCCTCATCCATCTGGAAGGTGAACTTCCGGATGCCCTTGCTGCGCAGGACGGTGAGCTCGGGAAAGCGCTCCGCCGCCGTCACCTCGCCGCAGGGGCTGCTCTTGAGAAACTGGGCGATCACCGCCCGCTTCCCCCAGCCCGCGCACCGGAAGGCCAGGCCGAAGGCCGCCGTGGTCTTGCCCTTGCCGTCGCCGTAGTAGATGTGTACCAAACCCTGCTGCTCTGCCATAAAACTGCCTCGATTCTGATAGGATAAGGCCAGTATAGCAGACACGGCGGCCGGGCGCAACCAAAACAGGAGGCCGCCCGACGGGCGGCCTCCTGGGGAGAATCGCTGTACAGTTGGGGGAGGGCTCAGCCCTTGTGGGCGGCCATCCAGTCGCGGTTGAAGCGGTGCTCGTCCACCAGCAGCACCAGCACCACGTTCACCAGGGCCACGCCGGCGAACACCAGGTAGGCCATCTTGATCTCGCCGCCGGTCATCTTCTGGACAACGCCGTTGACCAGGAAGCACAGGGCGGTGATGGCGCCCTGGATGGGGAAGATGACGCTGTTCACCTTGTCAAAGCCCTGACGGCCGAAGATGGAGGTGGGCAGGGAGGTGGTGAAGTTGGCGGAGCCGCCGATGCCCATGGCGATCATGAACAGGGAGATGTACACCAGGGGGGAGGAGCTGTCGGCGGCGCCGAAGTTGACCAGCAGGGCGATGGCGTACCAGATGCCGAAGCCCACCATGGTCTTCTTGGTGCCGATGGCGTCGTCGATGATGCCGATGAGCCAGGAGCCCACCACGCCGCCCAGGGCCAGGATGGTCATCACGTTCATGGCGGCCTGGGGGGTGAAGCCCAGCTGGATGTTGCGGGTGACCAGCTGGCTCATGACGCCCACGGAGCAGATCTGGAAGAAGCCGGTGGTGATGGCGGCCAGCCACAGCTCCTTGATCCGCAACAGCGCGCCGGTGGTCCAGCCGCCGTCGCCCTCCACCGGGTCGACGGTGTCGTACTCGGTCTCATACACCCGGTCGGACACGTTGTCGGGGTTGATGCCCCGCTCCTGGGGGGTGTTGCGGATGAAGATCATGCTCAGGATGCCCAGCACGATGGCGGCGATGCCGATGGGGACGATGCCGGCGGAGAAGTTCTCGCCCACGTTGGCCAAGTCATTGCCGCCGGCGCTGAGCTGGGTGGACACGGGGGCGATCAGGATGGCCACCAGCTGCACATAGAAGGCGGAGGCAAAGTTGTGGCCCATGGTGGTGTAGCCCATGACCACGCCCTTCTTCTTGGGGAACCAGTCGGCCACCAGGGTGCCGCCCGCCACGTAGCCGGCGGACATGATGCTGCCGTACACGAAGCACATGGCAATGGTGTAGACCGCAATGCTGGGGGCGTTGCAGGCGATGATGTAGGTGATGCCGGAGATGATGCAGCACACGCCGGAGGTGATGCGGGGGCCGATCTTGTTGTTGATCTGGCCCACGATGATGAAGAACACCACGCCCACGATGCCGGCTAGGGAGTTCATGTTCATGATGTCGCCCTGTTCCAGGCCCAGGCGGTGGGCCACGTTGGGCGCCGTGATGTTGGCGCCGTCGTTGCACATGCCCACGTACAGGAAGAACATCAGCAGACAGTAGATGATAACGACCCAGCCCACGCCGAAGTTGACGACCGAGGTCTTGTTGTCGTTGGTCGGTTTTTTTGCCATTTTGTTCCCTCTTCTCTCGTCAGATTTCCGGGCGGCGGCCTACGGCCGATAGCGGTCCGGCGCCCTGTGCGAGGTATACTCTAACCGGAGGACGGAATTCTTGCAATCCCCACAAAGTAGTAAGCAAATTACCAAAAAGTAATCAGTAACGGCGAGGTGAGTGACTTATTTTTGTGCATATTATCAAAAAATGAAGGGGGATTTTTTGGACCGGAAAAGGGGAAATGGAAGACTGATAAATCTAGAATCGGCAGTTTCCACAAGTAAGACGTGCGAAATTTGGCACTCCACGCGAGGGGCGCGGAACCCCGTCCGGAGCCGGCGGCGGACT
>NBJMR02800__coassemble_4142_pt1 | contig 7008 bp, 7 predicted proteins | sample NBJMR02800__metabat2_high_PE_046 | metagenome-assembled genome bin NBJMR02800
AGATGCGGCCGCCCCCGTTGCCTGCGCTCTATTCCAATAAATCCGGGCCGGGCAGATCCATCTGCCGCTTGCGGGCGGCGGAGTGGGCCAGCTTGTCTGCCAGGGCGTCCCGGTCGCCGGAGGCCAGGGTGTCCCGGTAGGCCTGGAGGTTGCCCAGCAGCCGGTCCAGTACCGAGAGCAGGGCGGGCCGGTTGAGGGAGAACAGCTGAGTCCAAAGCCCCACATCCAGGGCGGCCACCCGGGTGCAGCCCCGGAAGGAGGAGCCCTCGAAGCCCCGGCAGTCGAACAGCTCCGGGTCGTCGCACACCGCCACGGCGATGATGTGCATCACCTGGCTGGTGTAGGCGATCAGGGCGTCGTGGGCCTCCGCCGTGGTACGGCACACGTCCTTGCAGCCGATGTACTCCGCCAGCCGCTCCAGCAGGGCGATGTGCTCCGGTTTGCTGCTCTCCCGGGGCACCAGCAGGAAGTGGGAGTCCCGGAACATCTCGGCAAAGGCGTGCTCCACACCGGAGAACTCGGTGCCCGCCATGGGGTGGCAGCCGATGAAGTCCACCGTCTCCGGCAGCACCTCCGCCGCCTCCAGAATGGCGGTCTTGATGCCGCACACGTCCCACACCAGGGCACCGGGCTTGAACTGCTCCCTGTACTGGGCCAGGAAGTCCACGATCCCCTGGGGGTGGAGGGCCAGGGCCACCACGTCGGCCTTGGGCACCACGTCGGCGGCCTTTTCCGTGACCCGGTCGCCCACCCCGTGCTCGGCGGCGTAGCGGAGTGTGGGCTGGGACACGTCCACGCCCACGATCTCAAAATCCTCAAAGCCCTTCAGGGCCAGGGCCAGCGAGCCGCCAATCAGGCCCAGGCCCACAATGACAAGTGTGCGTTTCATCTCTGCCATTCCTCCTAATCGCTGCGGGCCTTATTGGCGGCTCGGCCGCGCGTCAGCGCGTCCAAGCGTTTTGACGCCCGCGTCAAAACCTTGATGCCGGGCGAATTCATTTCGCCCGAGCAGATAAAATCAATCGGGAACCCGCACGGCGCCCTGCGCCGGGTGGGCGCCGCCGATGAGGCCCAGGCCCACAATGACAAGGGTGCGTTTCATATACCATTCCTCCTGACCGGCGGGGGCAAGCCCCCGCCCTACGATTCAGAGCCGTGAGCGGTCTGTCCCCAGTTACAGCTCCCGGCCGGCGCAGGGGGCCAGCTGGGCCAGCCTGCCCATGAGGGTATCGAACTGCTCCGGGGTGATGGACTGGGCCCCGTCGCACAGGGCGTGGGGCGGGTCGTTGTGCACCTCGATGAGCAGGCCGTCGGCCCCGGCGGCGATGGCCGCCATGCTCATCCGCTCCACCATCCAAGCCTTGCCGCAGGCGTGGGAGGGATCCACCACCACCGGCAGGTGGGACAGCTGCTTCACCGCCAGCACGGCGGAGAGATCCAGGGTGTTGCGGGTGAAGGTCTCAAAGGTGCGGATGCCCCGCTCGCAGAGGATCACCTTGTTGTTGCCGCCGGCCATGATGTACTCCGCGCTCATGAGCCACTCCTCAATGGTGGAGGACAGGCCCCGCTTGAGCAGGATGGGCTTGGAGGTCTTGCCCAGCTGCTTCAAAAGGTCGAAGTTCTGCATGTTCCGCGCCCCCACCTGGATCACGTCCACGCACATCTCGAACATCTCCACGTTGTCGGTGGACATGATCTCGGTGACAATGGGCAGGCCGGTGGCCGCCTTGGCCTCCTGGAGCAGGCGGATGCCGTCGTTGCCCATGCCCTGGAAGGAGTAGGGGGAGGTGCGGGGTTTGAAGGCGCCCCCGCGCAGGGCGGCGGCGCCGCTGGCCTTCACGGCCCTGGCCACGGCCACGATCTGCTCCTCGCTCTCCACCGAGCAGGGCCCGGCGATCACCGCCAGCTTTTTGCCGCCCACGGCGGCGCCGCTGCCCAGGTCGATCACCGTGTCCTCCGGGTGGTACTTCCGGTTGGACTTCTTGTAGGGCTCGGTGACCCGCATGACCCGGTCCACGCCGGGCAGCAGGGACAGCTTCTCCTGGTCGATGTGCTCGGCGTTGCCCTCGGCGCCCAGGATGGTGGTCTCCGACCCCTTGGACACCATGACCTTGACGCCGCCCTCCTCCATGGTGTGGATGGCGGCCTCCAGCTGCTCAGGGGTGAACTCCCGCTTCATAATGACGACCATATTCCAAAACTCCTTTCCAAATTCCAAAAACAAAAAACCCGCGGCCGCCCAAAGGCGGCCGCGGGTTCCATGAACTCTGTGCAGAGTGTCCCGGGTTCCCTGGCTGGCCGGTTATGGGCAGGCAAAAGCACCGCTATCGTAATAGCGGTAATAGCCGTACTCATAACCGATGGCCTTGCGCATGAACGGGTCACACTCCTTCTTGTGAGAGACTTTAGCACGTTTTGGTATGAAAGTCAAGAGGAAATTATCCTTGATTTCCTACCTCTATTATGGTATTATATTGTCAGAAAAGGTGGGATAGGCATGAAAATTTCCACGAAGGGCCGCTACGCCCTGCGCCTGATGCTGGACATCGCCCTGAACAGCCACGGTGCGGCGGTGCCCCTGCGGGACGTGGCCCAGCGGCAGGAGATCTCGGATAAATACCTGGAGCAGATTGTGACCCAGCTCTCCCGGGCGGGCCTGGTGCGCTCGGTGCGGGGGGCCGGCGGCGGCTACCTGCTGACCCGGGAGCCGGAGGAGTACACCGTGGGGGAGATCCTGCGGGTGCTGGAGGGCAACCTGGCCCCGGTGAGCTGTGTGGATCAGGACGACACCTGCCGCTGCGGCCGGGCCGACCGCTGCGTCACCATGGAGGTGTGGCAGCAGATCCAGGCCGCCGTCTCCGGCGTGGTGGATCACCTGACCCTGGCGGATCTGGTAAACCGGTATCACGAGAAATGCACCGGCGAGAGATGAGGTGACGAGGGGCCTGTGGAGATTTCCACAGGCCCCTCATTTTTGGGGGAAATTTCATTACTTCCCGATGGAGACGCAGGCGCCGTCCGGGTACCAGTTGGTGTGGTAGCCCAGGCCCTCCATCAGGGCGCGGATGCCCACGTACTGAGCGCCGTTCACGTCCTTCACAGGCACGGAGGCGGTCTTGCCGTCCAGGGTCACGGTGGCGGTGCCGCCGCTGACCGTGGACTGGGCGCTGATGCCGTTGACCACGTCGCTGAGGGGCACATAGATGGTGCCGGGCTCCACCACCAGCTCACGGTTGAAGGTGAGGGGGTCGCCCTGCCACACCACAGTGGGGGCGGAGGTGTCCTTGGTGTAGACCAACTCATTGCCCACATAGGTGGCCAGGACCTGGATGTCCTTGATATCCGCCTCGGGACAGGTCATGTAGTCCCGGTCAATGATGATGAAGTCAGCCAGCTTGCCCGGCTCCAGGGAGCCCTTGAGATCCTCCTCAAACTGGCCGTAGGCGGTCTTGATGCGCTCAGAGCCGATGCGATCCTCCGCCATGTTGGAGTCGGAGGTGGCGTGGGTGAACTGCATGGCAGGCAGGATACCCATATCCAGGGCCCTCTGCATATCCTCGGCGGTGATGATCTGGAAGTGCTCGATGCGCAGGCGGGCATCCTCCCGGGGATTCTCCTCCATGACTCTCTCGTAGGCGTTCAGTACCTGGTGGTTGGTACCGTCACCGATGGCGTGAACGCCGGTCTGATAGCCGTTGTCATAGGCCAGCTTGACGGCCTCATACATCTGTTCATCGGTGAAGCGGTACTCGCCCTTGGTGCCGGGAGCGTCGCTGTAGTCCTCCAGCATGGCGGAGGAGCGGGAGCCCAGGGAGCCGTCGCCCACGATCTTCACACCCCGGACCAGCATGCGGTTGTCGTACAGCTCCTCGGAGGGGGCGTGGGTGCGGATGTACTCGGCCTCGGGGCTGGTCAGATCAGTGGTGAGCATGATCATGGGGTAGGTGCGCAGCTTCATCTCTCCGCTCTCATACAGGGCCTTGAAATTCTCCAGACCCTGCACCGTGGTGCCCGCGTTCACCGCGCTGGTGAAGCCATAGGAGAACAGCTGCTCCTGGGCCAGCAGGAGGGCCTGCTGCTGCTCTTCAACGGTGTAGGCGGGAACCAGATCCCGCACCAGGTTGATGGCAGTGTCGGTGAGACAGCCCCACAGCTCTCCGTCATCGGTTTTGAGGATCTTGCCGCCCTGGGGATCGGGGGTATCCTTGGTGATGCCCGCCAGCTCCAGAGCCTTGCTGTTGACCCAGCACATATGGTTGTCGGAGCGGATCAGGATCACCGGATTGTCGGGGGCCACTGCATCCAGCTCCTCCTTGGTGGGGTAGCCGGGGGTCTCCCACAGGGTGTCCAGCCAGCCGGAGCCCTGGATCCACTCGCCGGGCTCGGCCGCCTCCGCCTCCTGGCGCACCAGCTCCAGAATGGCCTCCTTGCTTTTCCAATAGGCATCAATCTTCATCTGATTCTCGCCCAGGTTATTGATGTGCATGTGACCCTCGATCAGGCCGGGGAGCACCGTCTTGCCCTCCAGATCCGTCACTTGGGTGCCGGCGCCCAGATAGGCCTCCGCCCCCTCCTGGTCGCCCACGTAGAGGATGCGGTCCCCCTTCACGGCCATGGCGGTAGCGGTGGTAAAGTCGTCGTCCACGGTGTAGATGTTGCCGTTGATGTAGATGCTGTCTGCCGTTTCAGCCGGTTCTGCGGCCATGGCGGCGGGCACCATTCCGGCCATCAGCGCCAGGCTCAGGCCGACTGCACACAGGCTGCGCGCGGTTCTTCGTTTCATCGACTGCATTCCCTTCTCTTTCAGCATTTTATAGGCTCGATTAGAAAAAGAGCCCGATTACATGGTATAGCTTACAAAAACAGGGCGCATTTTTCTGTAAAGCACTTTACAAAATATACAATTTTTGCGAAAATAGAGAGGAAAAAGTGCCAGAGGCCAGGCAGGGAGGGCGGCCAGTGGAACAGGAAACAGCATGGGAAAAGCAGTGGATGCCGCAGCATCTCTCTTCGCTCGGGAATGAGCCGTGGGACGCGGTGTGGGACCGGCTCATGGACGGGTTCTGCAGGGAGACGGTTCCGGCCGGAACGGTGTTCTATCAGCAGGGCGACCCAGCCGACGAGGTGCTCTATCTCCAGTCGGGGCAGGTGCGGGTGGAGTGTGTCCACAGCGACGGGAAAAAGCGTGTCCTCTATCTGCTCTTTGACGGAATTGTCGTGGGAGAGGATGAGTGCATCTACGGCGGCGTGCGGGAATTCCGGGCCGTCGCCGCCAGCGAGTGCCGGATCTTCCGCATCCCGGCGGAGGTGTTCAAGCGGCGGGTGGAGGCATCTCCCGCCCTGGCACTGAAACTGTTCCAGGTCTCCGCCCGGAAAAGCCAGGTACTCAGCCGCGTGCTGGTCCGGGACAGCTTTTTGAGTGTGCAGGGGCGGGTTATCCAGTTTCTGCTCTCCCTGGCGGAGCGGAACGGCGTACAGGAGGAGGCGGGAATCCGCCTCACCATCCGGCTGACCCATCAGGAGGCCGCCGACTTCCTGGGCATCTCCCGGGTGGCGGTGTCCCAGTGCTTTCAGACTCTGGCCAAAGCGGGGCTGCTGCGCAAGCGGGAGCACTGCTATATCCTGCCAGACCGCGCGGCGCTGGAGGCCCAACTGGAGTGAGGCATCCTGATAATATGAGAACAGCGGGGCCGCAGAATGCGGCCCCGCTGTAGGTTGCCGAGAAACCCTCTAGCTAAAGGATTCGAAGGGAAGGATAGTGTGAAAGGGAACCGTCAGGGTTCCCTTTCGCGTAGGATCAAACAGCTTTTTGAAACTTTTTAAAGTTTCAAAAAGTTCAGCAGCCTGTCGAAAAGACTTTTTCGACAGGCTGCAGCGGGGCCGCAGAATGCGGCCCCGCTGTTCTGTGCGGCTCGCTTAGTCAAACAGCCCGGCGGAGAGGTATCGCTCCCCGGTGTCGGGGAGGATCAAGGCGATGGTCTTGCCCGCCATGTCCGGCCGCCGGGAGAGGGTCCGGGCGGCGTGGGCCGCCGCGCCGGAGGACACGCCGGCAAGCACCCCCTCACTGCGGGCCAGCTCCCGGGCGGCAGCATAGGCCTCATCGCCGGTGACGGTCATGATCTCGTCCACCACCGACAGATCCAAGGTGCCGGGGACAAAGCCCGCGCCGATGCCCTGGATCCTGTGGGGGCCCGGCCTGCCGCCGGAGAGGACGGGGGACTCGGCGGGCTCCACCGCCACCACCCGGATGTCCGGGTTCTGCTCTTTCAGGTAGCGGCCCGTGCCGGTGATGGTGCCGCCGGAGCCCACGGTGGCCACCAGCACGTCCACATTCCCCTCGGTGTCCGCCCACAGCTCGGGGCCGGTGGTCTCGTAGTGGGCCCGGACGTTGGCCGGGTTGTTGAACTGGTTGGGCATCCAGGCGCCGGGGGTGTTTTCCAGCAGCTCGTTGGCCTTTTCAATGGCCCCGGCCATGCCGCGGGCCCCGTCGGTGAGCACCAGCTCCGCGCCCAGGGCGGCCAGGAGGGCGCGGCGCTCAGCGCTCATGGTCTCCGGCATGGTGAGCACTACCCGGTACCCCCGCAGCCGGCCGATGTAGGCCAGGGCCACGCCGGTGTTGCCGCTGGTGGGCTCCACGATCACCGCGCCGGGCTTCAGCAGCCCCCGCGCCTCGGCGTCACGGATCATGTACAGCCCCGCCCGGTCCTTGGCAGAGGACAGAGGATTGAAGCTCTCCAGCTTGGCCAGCAGGCCGCCGCCGGGGGCGAACCGCTCCAGCCGGAGCAGGGGGGTATGCCCGATCAGCTCGGGCAGGGTGTTGGCAATGCGCATAGGCGGAGCCTCCTTCTGTTTTTTTCCAGTATAGCACGCCGCCGCCCGCAGCACAAGGGGAGGCCCGGCGGAACATCCGCCGGGCCTAAGACTGTCGAAAAACCTTCTGTGAGGGAAAGCCGCGCAGAGTTCCTGCGGCCGCAGCCGCAGGAATCAAATGAAAATCCGTCATTTCCG
>NBJMR02800__coassemble_4268_pt1 | contig 6763 bp, 6 predicted proteins | sample NBJMR02800__metabat2_high_PE_046 | metagenome-assembled genome bin NBJMR02800
ACCACACCATTCCCACGCTGACTTTTGCTCAACCGATACAGCCGGAGGGCTGGATGACAAAAAAAGGCGGTATGCGCCCTGTGGAGGGGTAGCATACCGTCGCTGCGGAGCAGATGGCCCAGGGCCAGGCTCACCATGGTGGGTACCCCGCCGACCGCCACCACCCACAACAGGTAGTCCTCCGCATAGCCGTAGTTGTCTACGCTGGCCCCCAGGAAGGTGAGCAGGGGTTCCCGGGCCAGGAAGCTGGCCAGGGAAAAGCAGGCGGTGACCGCCGCCCCCGCCCAGATGCTGAAGGAGGACACGTAGCGGATCTCCCCCTCCCGCTGCACCCCCAGCATCCGGGAGATCAGGCTGTTGCCGCCCAGGCCGAAGAGGTTGCCCAGGGCGGTGAGCAGGTTGAACCAGGGGGACACCAGAGACACCGCCGCCACCATCAGCGGCTCCCCGGTCTGGCCGATGAAGAAGGTGTCGGCCAGGTTGTAGATCATGGTCACCTCCTGGCTGATGACGGTGGGGATGGCCAGTGTGGCCACGGCCCTGGGAACCGGGACGGTTTCAAACAGCTCTCGCTCACTGAATTGCGCCATGGAAGCGGGTCAGCCTTCTTTCCTGCTCAGACTTTTCTGCCCAGCTGGCAGGCCTCCTGGAACGCCTTGGTGTCCATGACCTCCCCCTTCTGGTAGACGCCGGAGCCATAGATAATTCCCTTCACCTGGGCGCCGGGCAGGCAGTCGGTGAAGCCCCGCATGGCGTCCATGGTGCGCTCCATGGCCCCCCGGCCCGCGGCGGCGGTGGCGATGAGGCAGACCTCCTTGTCCCGGATCTCCGTGTACCGGGGCAGGGTGCGGTCGATGAGAGTCTTGAGCTGCCCGTCCATGGAGTAGAAGTACACCGGAGTGGCCAGCACCAGCACATCGGCCTCCACCATCTTGTCCAGAATGGCAGCCATGTCATCCTTCTGGACACAGACGCCGGTCCCCCGGCAGCCGTAGCAGGCCAGGCAGGGGGAGATCTTTTTCTCCTGCACCCGGATTTTCTCCACCTGGTGCCCGGCCTCCTTCGCCCCCTTTGCGAACTGGTCACACAGCAGGTCGGAGTTGCCCCCCTTCCGGGGGCTGGCAGATAAAATCAAGACTTTCTTGGACATGTTTCCCGCTCTCCTTTTTCAAAATCAAGTCATGAGCAGACGGGAGCCGGAGCCTCCGCCCCGGCTCCTGCCGCTTCTGGTTATTCCGCGGACAGCCCCAGGCTGTCCACCCACTCGTCCACGTCCGCCTGGCCGGCGCTGGAGCGGAACCGCTGCCCCTCCTGCCAGTCGCCGGTGCCGGCCAGCTCGGCCAGCAGCTCCCCGCTCTCCCCCAGGCCGGAGCTGGAGGAGGTACAGAAGGGGATCACCGTCTTGCCGGTGAAGTCGTTGGCCTCCACAAAGCCGTCCACCGGCCAGGCTGCGATGCCCCACCAGATGGGATAGCCGATAAACACCGTGTCATAGCTGTCCCAGTTCTCCACCTCGGTGGTGGTCAGCTCCACGTCCCGCAGGGACTCGTCCTCGTGCTCCCGGGTGACCCGGCTGTCCGAATCCGACCAGTTCAGATCGTCGTCGGTATAGGGCTCCACCGGGGTGATTTCAAAGATGTCGCCCCCGGTGGCCTGGGCGATGTAGCCGGCCACAGTCTCCGTGTGGCCGGAGGCGGAGTAGTACACCACCAGCACACTGCCGCTCTCCGCTGTGCTCTCACCGGCGGAGGCCTCCGGGGCGGTGGTGTCCGTACTTGTGTCTGCGGGAGGCACCGTCTCCTCCTGTGTCTGATCCTGTGCCGTCTGGTCATTTGCCGCACTGTCATTGCCGCCGCAGGCCGCCAGGGACAGGGCCATGGCGCCCGCCAGCAGGCAGCTGAAAAGCCGCTTCCAATTCTTCATAAAAAGTTTCTCCTGTCTGATCGTTCTGTTACTCCGTCACATTTTCTTGAATCCAGGCCTCGATGTGGTCGGCGATCACGTCGTTGTTCAGCTCCTGGAACATGAAGTGGGAGTTGCCGGTGATGCCCTCGTCGGGCAGGTGAACCACGGTGCTGCTGCTGCCGGCGGCGTTGTATGCCTCGGTAAAGGTGTCCGCGCTGGCGGCCATCATAGCCCACATGGCGGCGGCGGGCACGTCGGTGAACTCCTCGCCGATGTAGTCGCCGTAGTAGAAGGTGACGGGGATCTCCTGCTCCACCATGGCGTTATAGGCATCGCTGTCCACCTGGGGCGCCCCGCCGGGCTCAATGGCCACGATGGCGGCCACGTGGTCGGTGTACCGGGGCACCTCCCAGCCGGGCAGGCCGCCCTGGGAGTGGGTCACCAGGATGGAATCCCGGCCGGTGCGGTCATAGATCTCGTCGATGGCGGCCGCCACCGCCTGGGCCACCACGGTGTTGTCGATGTTCTGGTCGCCGGCGGCGTTGTCCATGCCGGTGTCCGGGGTCATCTGGCGGAAGAACTGATCCAGCACGTCCTCCCCCTGGGGGAACTGGGAGCCCTCGTTGTAGGTGAACTCGTTGTTCAGGTAGGTGCCGATGCGGAACTGGGTGTACCAGGTCTGGTCGGAGGGGGTGGTGGTCATGGTGCCCGCCACCGAGGTCTGGCCCGCCTCGCCCCGGCGGGGCTGGTCGATGAGCCACACGCTGTGGCCCATGCGCAGGAACATGTCCGACCAGCCCTCCCGGCCGTCGGGGGTGGTCATCCAGCCCATGCGGGACTGGCCGTAGCCGTGGAGAAACACCATGGGAAGCTCCGTGTTGTCCTCGGGGATCTGGTAGAGCACGTTGGCGTGATCCACGTGGGAAGTGGAGCCCTCCCGGGAGGTGTAATAGTTGGCCACATCGAAGGTGCCGTCGGACTGGATCACCGTGCCGCCGGCGGAGAAGATGCCCTGCTCGGCGATCACCAGGGCGTCGGAGGCGGCCTCCGGCGTCTCCTCGGGAGCTGGGCTGGCGCTGGATGCGCCGGGCGCTTGATTCCCGGCGCATCCGGCCAGCAGTGAGAGGGTTAAGGCCCCGGCCAGGGCCAGAGCCAGCCATTTGCGGGTCTGTTTCATGGTCGTTCATCCTTTCTGAGTCATATGGGAACCGGTCGTTATCTGCTTTTGGCGGCAGTGCCGCCGAACACGGCGGACATGGGGATGGTGTCCAGGGCTTTGTCCAGGGCCTCCACCTCGGCGGGGGAGAGCACAACCTCTGCCGCCCCGGCGTTTTCCCGCATCCGCTCCACCTTCCGGCTGCCGGGGATGGGGACGATGTACGGCTTTTTGCACAGCATCCAGGCCAGGGAGATCTGGGCGGGGGTAGCGCGCTTCCGCTCCGCCAGATCCCGCAGCAGCTCCAGCAGCGCCCGGTTCTGCTCCGCCGCCTCCGGGGTGAACTGGGGCATGGCGCTGCGGTAGTCCAGCCTGGGGTCAAATCTGGAGTCCTTCCCGTAGGCCCCGGTCAGCAGGCCGTTGGCCATGGGGGAGAAGGCCACAAAGCCGATGTGCAGCTCCTCCAGAACCGGGAACAGGGCCTCATGCTGCCGGGCCATCATGGAGTAGCGGTTCTGCACCGCCGTCACCGGGCACACCGCGTGGGCCCGGCGCAGGTAGTCCTCCGTTGCCTCGGAGATGCCCCAGTGGGTGATTTTGCCCTCCCGGATCAGGTCGGCCATCACCCGGGCCACCGCCTCGGGCTCCACCCTGGGATCCATGCGGTGCTGGAAGTACAGGTCGATGTGGTCGGTCTGGAGCCGTCGGAGGGAGCCCTCCACCGAGGAGCGGATGGTCTCGGGCCGGGAATCCGGGATCAGGGGCTTGTTGACCGCCGTGCTGGTCTCGTCGAAGCGGATGCCGAACTTGGTGACGATCTGGACGCTGTTCCGGACGTCCTTCAGGGCCTCCCCCACCAGCTTCTCATTCTCGTGGGGGTCGGCGGCGGTGCCGTAGGTTTCGGCGGTGTCGAACAGGGTATAGCCCAGGTCACAGGCGGCCCGGATGGAACGGATCGCTTCCTTTTTCTCCGTGGGCGCCCCGTAGGCGTGGCTGAAGCCCATGCACCCCAGGCCCACGGCAGAAACCGTCAGATCCGCGCCCAATGTACGTGTGTTCATGCTGAAAATCCTCCTGCTTGTCTGTCTTCGTCCTGTATTATAGGGGCGTTTCCCCCTCTGCGGAAGTTCCGATTCGTTACGCAGTGTGTACCAAAAGGTTTTTGGTGGACGGAACCTTTTCCAGCCGCCTCCGGACAGCCGCGCCCAGCTGCTCCGGCTCTGTGGGCAGGGACAGCTCCGCCAGGAGGGCCGCCAGGGCCGCGGGATGCCCCTCCGCCTCCCGGCGGCAGAGGGCCAGCAGGAGGACGGCCAGCACGCCGGCGTACTCCTCCCAGTCCGACGCGGCCAGGACGGCCGCCTCCCGCACCGGCAGCGCCGGGAAGGAGAACCGCCGTCCCAGCTGAAAGAACCGGTTCCCCCACAGGGCGCACCGCCACATCAGGCTGCTCCGGGCGTTCTCGTCCCCCGGGGCCTGCCGGCAGATGCGCAGCTCCCGGGCCATCCCCTCCATCAGGGTCTCCAGCATCTCCCGGGAGACGCTCATGCCGTCCGCCAGGGTCAGGTATTCCTCCAGCGCCCCGGCCAGGGCGGAAAAGCCCTGGAGTATGAGCTCCCGGCGGGACAGCTCGCGGGTGCGGGCCGGATCCAGCAGGGCGAATTTGGGGTCACAGGGGGGATAGTCCCGCCAGACGCACCGGCGTCCGTGGAGCAGGCCCGCGGCCCCGCTGACGGCCCCGGTCTCCAGATGGGACGCCACAAAGCCTGTCGGCAGGGGCGGCACATCCACCACGCCCTGGGATTCTCCGAAGTTCTCCCACAGATCTCCCCGGCACACCGCCGCCAGGGAGGCGGCCTTGCAGCCGTCCAGCACGGCGGAGCCCCCCACCCCCAAAATCAGATCCACACGGCGCTCCCGGCACAGGCGGGCCGCCCGCTGCACCTGTTCATACCGGGGGCAGAAGGGGCCGGCGGAGCACTCCGCCATCGTTTTCCCGCTCCGGCGCAGGATATCCCGCACCTCGTCCGCCGCGCCGGAGCGGTGATCCCCTTCCTCTGTGATCAGCAGCACGCTGGGGCCGTATCCCTTCACGAAGCTGCCCAGATATTCCTGCACGCATCCGCCGCCAAAGAGCACTCTGGTTCCGTTTTCAAAGAGAAAGTTGTTCATGGCACACCTCTGATCCCGTCCCCGCGGGGGACGCTTCCTGTTGTGCTCCCATTATAAAAAAATCGAGACCTCCGCAGAAGTCTCGAAAAGTTATGCAGTATGTACGTTTGCGTTATAACTGATACACCGTCCGAACCGCCTTGAGAAACCGCCGCACCGTCGGCGTGGGGCGGGGGGAGTGGAGCAGCCCGTAGGGGATGGTGTAGCTCCAGTCCACCGGGATGGTCTTGAGCAGGGGGTGAACCTGCCGCCAGTTGTCGATGGTCATGAGGATGTCCTCGGAGTTCTCGCACTGGTTGAACACATTGATGTTGAACATCTCAAAGTCCACAATGTGGATCTGGGGGTGATCCCGCCACAGCTCGTCCCGCATCTGATCCAGATAGCGGTTCCAGCCCCGGCGGATGAGCAGGAAGTTCTCCCCGTGCAGATCCTCCGCCGTCAGACGATCCCTGGCCGCCAGGGGGTGGTAGATGGACACCGCGCAGCGGATGGGCTCCCGGGACAGCTCCAGGGCGTCGCACTGCCGGTTTTCCAGGAAGTTCTGGTCGAAAAGGCCGGCCACGATGTCGATGTTCTGTCCCAGGTTGCGCAGGATCTCCACCGAGTTCTCCGGGGTGTTCTCGTAGGGAACCATCTTGAATTTGATATTGGGGCAGTGGGTTTTGATGGCCGGCCAGAGATCCAGCAGGAACTGCCCCGGCGTCATGGGGGAGACCCCGATGCGGATGACCTTGTCCCCATCCTCGGCGGCATTCTTGGCCCGCACCACGGAGTCCTTGCAGTACTGCACCACATACTGGGCGTCCCGGTAGATGGACTTTCCCGCCTCGGTGAGCTTCAGCCCCCGGGGGCTGCGGATAAACAGCTTCAAGTCCAGGCTGGACTCCAGGGAGGTGATCTGCTTGATCACCGCCGGCGGCGTGATGAACAGCTCCTCCGCCGCCTTGTTGAAGCTCCCCGCGTCCGCCACCCGGAGGAAGGTCTCCAGCTGGGGGTTGTACATCATATGCGCCGCCGCCTTTCCGCCTGTGCCGCTGGGCCCTGTTTGAGCACTATTTTACTGGTTTCCGGCGGAAATAGCAAGAAAAAATGCGCGGACAGGCCCATCCGCCTGTCCGCGCACCCTGTCTCACATTCCAAACAGCTCCGCCGCCCGGCGCATATTCTCCAGCACCGGGACGCCGAAGGGGCAGCGCCTCTCGCAGGCCCCGCAGGAGATGCACTCCCCGCCGTGGTGGGGCAGGACGGCATAGTGCTCCCGCACGGTCTCCGGCACCTCCCCCTGGGCCCGGGCCAGGTTCAGGAACTTGGTGACGCCGGCCACGTCGATGCCCACCGGGCAGGGGGCGCAGTGGCCGCAGTACATGCAGTGCCCCACCCAGCTGATCCTGGGCAGGGCCGCAAGGGCGGCGGCATAGTCCCGCTCGGCCTCAGGCGCATCCTCATAGGCGATGCTGGTTTTCAGCTCCTCCAGGTTCCGGGCGCCGGACATGACGGAGGCCACGCCGGGCCGGGTCAGGGCGTAGTGGA
>NBJMR02800__coassemble_4396_pt1 | contig 6528 bp, 6 predicted proteins | sample NBJMR02800__metabat2_high_PE_046 | metagenome-assembled genome bin NBJMR02800
GAGGCCCAGATCTTCCAGCTGCTGGAGGAAAAGGGAGTGTCCACCGTGGAGCAGCTGGAGGACACCGCCGCCAACTACGACTTCAACTTCTCCTTCCTCAAGGGGGTGCTGCCCCTGGGCGATCCCAAGCGGCTGGAGGGCTATCTGTTCCCCGACACCTACGAGTTCTATATGGGCGAGGATCCGGTGAGCGTGCTCAACAAGATGATCCTCCGCTTTGACGAGATCTTCACCGAACAGATGCGCGCCGACATCCAGGCCTCCGGCCACACCATCAACGACGCGGTGATCATCGCCTCCATGATCGAGAAGGAGACCGACGGCCAGGATCAGGCCCAGATCGCCTCGGTCATCTACAACCGTCTGGACAACCCCACCAGTGAGACGGCGGGCTATCTGAACATCGACGCCACCATCCTGTACGCCACCGGCGGCACCGAGGTGGATCTCAACGCCGACACCCCCTACAACACCCGCACCCACACCGGCCTGCCCCCCACGGCCATCTCCTGCCCCGGCGTGGACGCCCTGCGGGCGGCGGTGTACCCGGACGACACCAACTACTACTTCTACGCCCTGGGCGACGACGGACTGCACCACTTCTTCCGCACCTATCAGGGCCAGCAGGACTTCATCGCAACCCAGGAGCGTTACCAGAATGGCTGAACACATTGAATTGCTCGCCCCCGCCGGGGACATGGAGCGGCTGCGCATGTCCCTGGCCTACGGTGCCGACGCGGTATATCTGGCGGGCACGGATTTCGGCATGCGCTCCTTTGCCGGCAACTTCACCCCGGAGGAGCTGAAACAGGCGGTGGCCCTGTGCCACAGCCGGGGCGTGGCCGTCCACGTCACCTGCAACACCATGCCCCGCAACGGGGAGATCGCCCGGATGCCGGAGTGGCTGGAGTACCTCCAGGAGCTGGGGGTGGACGCGGCCATCCTGGCCGACGTGGGGGTGCTCTCCCTGCTGAAAAAGCACGCCCCCAGAGTGAAGGCCCACATCTCCACTCAAGCCAGCGTCTCCAACTACCAGGCGGCCGCCGCCTGGTATGAGCTGGGGGCCAGCCGGGTGATCCTGGCCCGGGAGCTGTCCCTGGACGAGATCCGGGAGATCCGGGCCAAGACCCCCAGGGAGCTGGAGATCGAGGCCTTCGTCCACGGAGCCATGTGCGTCAGCTACTCGGGTCGCTGCCTGCTCTCCAACTATATGACGGGCCGGGACGCCAACCGGGGCGCCTGCGCCCAGCCCTGCCGCTATCAGTACGCCCTGGTGGAGGAGAAGCGCCCTGGCGAGTACTTCCCCATCGGGGAGGACGCGGGAGGCGCCTACATCATGAACTCCAAGGACATGTGCATGATCGACCATATCCCGGAGCTCATCGACGCCGGGCTGGACTCCCTGAAGATCGAGGGGAGGGCCAAGTCGGCCTACTACGCCGCCGTGGTCACCGGCGCCTACCGCCACGCCATCGACGCCGCCCTGGACGGCCGGCCCCTGGACCCGGTGTGGCGGGACGAGGTGGAGAAGGTGAGCCACCGGCCCTACTCCACCGGCTTCTACTTCGGGGAGCCGGGCCAGCACACCAGCCACTCCCGCTATGTCCGGGACTGGCAGATCATGGCGGTGGTCACCTCCTGCGCCCCCGACGGCACCGCCCTGTGCGAGCTGCGCAACAAGCTCTCCGCCGGGGATGAGCTGGAGCTGGTGGGCCCCGGCCTGAAGCCGGTGCCCGTCACCGTGGAGGGCCTCACCGACGGAGACGGGCTGCCCATTCCGGAGGCCCGGAAGCCCCAGATGCCCTTCTACTTTCGGCTGCCCATCCAAGCCCCTCCCCTCTCCCTCCTGCGCCGGAAGGCGGTGGGCCTATGACTGGCCGCCGGCTGGACTACGATCTGCTGCGGGTGCTGTCCATGATTGGGGTGGTGTATCTCCACACCGCCGCCGCAGCCCTGCGCAGGCTGGGCAACCCGCTGTGGCACTTCTCAAACCTGGCCTCCTCCCTGGCCACCGCAGCAGTACCTCTGTTCTTCATGCTCTCCGGGGCGCTGCTTCTCTCCCAGCCTCAGACCGCCCGGCTGGACACCCTGTTTCGCCGGCGGCTGCCCAAAATCCTGGTACCCCTGCTGGCCTGGTCGGCGGCGGTCATCGCTGTCACCGGCGCTCTGGCCGGGCCCCAGGCCGCCCTGGGTAAGATCATCCCCCTGCTCAACACTCCGGTGCTGGTGCCCTACTGGTTCCTCTATGCCCTAGTGCCTGTTTACCTGATCTCCCCATTCCTGAAAAAGATGGCTGACGGCCTCACCTCCGCTCAGTGGAATTATCTGGTCGTGCTGTGGTTTGTCGCCTGCATCGGTATGGGCACCCTCCGGGATATGGCTCCAGCCGGGACGCTGAAAACCGTTGTCACTGTCCACTGGACCCTCAACCTGAACTTTATCGGCGGGTACTTGGGCTACTTTCTGCTGGGGGCCCGGCTGGCCCGGCTGGAGAAGCTGCCCCGCCGGGGCGTTCTCTGGGCCGCCGCTCTGACCTGTTTCGCGGTCATTGCCGTCGGCACCTGGTATGCCTCCGCAACTGCCGGCTCCTACAGCGAGGTATTCAAGAGCTATCTGCACCTGTTTTGTGCCGGGCTTGCCTGTGCCCTGTTCCTGCTGGCCCGCTCCTATTGGGAGGGACGGGAGAGCGGTCGGGCGGTCACCCTCTTCTCCGGTCTGTCCTTCGGGGTCTACCTGGTCCATCCCCTGGCCATCGAATTCTGGCAGCGGCTTTGGCTCACCCGGATTACCCCGGCAGTAGACACCATTCCTCTCCACCTGGCCTATTATCTGGCCATTCTGGTCAGCTGCCTGCTAGGCACCTTGCTTCTCATGTCCATCAAGCCCCTATGCTGGATATTTACCGGACAGAGCTTTGCCTCCGCTTGCCGGGAGTGCAACCTGTTCGCCCTGCTGCGGAGAAAGGAGCCGTCATGAGGGATTACCGGCGGAGCGCCCCGGCGTTCTCCCTGTGCGGGCTGTGCTGCGCCCTGTGTCCCATGCACCGGATGGAGAAGGGCTGCCCCGGCTGCGGCGGCGGGGAGGGGCACCAGAGCTGCGCCGTCATCCGGTGCGCCCTGGCCCACGGCGGGCCGGAGTCCTGCGCCTTCTGCCCCGGCTATCCCTGCCCCCGGCTGACAGAGGCCGCCCGCTTCGACTCCTTCGTGCCCCACCGGAACCAGCTGGAGCATTTGAACCGCTGGGCGGCAGCGCCGGAGGACTTTCGGGCGGAGCTGGCGGAGAAGAGCCGCCTGCTCACCGAACTGCTGGAACACTACAACGACGGGCGACACAAGAGCTTCTTCTGCACCGCCGTCAACCTGCTCCCCGCTGGGGACACGGCGGCGGTGGTGGAGCGTCTGGACGGCTCCCTCCCCCTGAAGGAGCGGGCCGCCCAGGCCGTCCGCCTGCTGAACGGGGCGGCGGAGACCCGGGGCATCTCCCTCAAATTGAACAAAAAGCCAAAGTGCTAGGGCGGCCGGTTCGGCCGCCCTGTCTCTCTGTTTAATTTTATTGTTTTTCATTAAAATATTGTTGACTTTCATCTCTGCGCGGCGTATACTGGCCTCAGTGAGGTGATGTTGCATGAGGTCAAGAGGAACCGTTCCAGGCCGGTTCGGCGGGTTTGCTGTCGGACACTTTGCCCTCGTGCTTCTGTATATTCTCTTTGCGCTCCTTCCACGTGCAGAAATATCGGCGCCCTCTCCCCTCTCCCAGGTTCTCTCCGCACTCTCCTTTTTCGTGCCGATCCTCTGCTATCTGCCGGCGGGCTATGTGGTGTCCCGCCTGCGGCGCTGGCCCAGGCCGGACCGGAAAACCGCCTTCCTCTCTGTCCTTTTCCCCACCCTGTGCGCCTGGGGCTGGGTGGCCGCCAGTATAGGCGCCGACATCGTCGGCTCTCTTGCGGGTATTCCGGAATTGCAGCAGGCCGGCATATGGATGCTCTTTTCTACCCTCTTTTGGGCGACCCCCTCCGCTCTGTTTGCCGGTTTTGCCCTGGTGCTCTCCCTCGTGGAGCCGCTCTTCTGGCTGTGGCTGGTCTGTGTCCCTTTGGCGGGCCTGCTTCCGCCCCTGCTGTTCTTCCTGGGGTCCCTTCTGCCCCACAGCTTCCGCCGGCCCCAGCCGCCGGCGCTCCCGGAAGGGGGAGCTCCCGCATGAGGCATACCGGCTCTGTCCGCGGCCGCTTCGGCGGGTTTGCCGCCGGGCATTTTACCCTCTCTATCCTGGGGTTTGGGGGCTGGCTGCTCCTGTCCGGAGCGTGGGGTCTCCCTGTATTTCCCGTCTATGTGTACGTCCTGATGCTCCTCTATGTGCCGGCGGGCTGGGTGGTGTCCTCCCTGCGCCGCTGGCCCGCCCCGGATCTGAAAACCGGCGTCAAGGCCGTCCTGTACCCCGCCCTATGCGCCTGGATCTGGGCCTTCGGCGGGCTGTGGCTCTTCTCCTCCGGCGGCACCTTGCCGTCGGTGGGCTATCTGGGCCTTCAAATTCTCCTGTCCACCTTCCTTCTGGCCTCCCCCTCGGCCCTGTTCGTCCTGATGACCGGCCTCGCCTTTCTGGACGGGGCCGCCCCGTGGCTGTGGCTGCCCCAGGTTATTCTGGCGGGCCTGCTGCCGCCCCTGCTGTTCTTCCTGGGGTCGCTTCTGCCCCGGGCATCCCAGGAGGGTTGTTCTCATGAAAGCGAAAAAAGCATCGGTGCTCCTGATTCTCCTGTGTGCGCTCCTCATCCCGGCCCTGCTCCTGACGGCGGGCCGGGGCGGAATCCGGATGGCGAGGGCTGAGTGGTTTGTCATCGCCCATCGGGCGGCCCTGGAGAAGATTGCGGCGGACTGCCTGAGCGGCGGCCAGACGGCGGCGCGGTACAAGAGTGTAGAGATTGAGGGCGTCTTTCCCGGGGAGCACCGGATCGTGCAGTTTTTCTCCGGCGGTTTTGGCCTGACCCCCTCCTCCACCTACTGCGGGTTTTACTACTCGGAGGACGGCATCCCGGCCGCCTATCAGAACGTGGATGTTCCGCTGACTCCCGCCGGGGAGGGTGAGTGGCGCTGGAGCGACGGAACGGACAACGGCGGCATGACCCGGCGTATTACGGAGCACTGGTTCTCCTACCGGGCGTGGTTCTGAGCCGGACAGCTCCGGGAAAGGTGGTTCTCCATGAAAAGAAAGCGCGTCCTTAGGGCCGTTTTGGCTGCCCTGGCCGGCCTGCTGCTTCTGGCCGGTCTCCTCGCCTGGCGGCTGGTGCCCGGCTACGCCTCGGCCCTGCGCCTGAACTGGGGCATCTCCCTCCCCATTCTGGCCCGCCCTTCGCTGTGCTATGAGGCGGACTCCGGCCCCAGCTTCCACGGCGACGGCATCCGGTACCATGTGTTTTCCTACCAGTATGAGGATCCCGTCAGCCTCATGTTTGCCTGGGGCTCCGTGGAGCGGGAGACCATCTACTGTGACAGCTACCGCGAGGCCGCCGAGGCTTGGCTGGACGAAATTCAGGTTCCCGCCGGGGACCGGCCCGACTATGACGGTTGCCTCTATTGGTATCGGGCCCAGGAGGACAACAGCGAGCTGCTCGTCTTTTGGGACGCGGAGCAAAACCGGCTTTACTTCCTCGAATCCTTTCTCTGACCGCTCAAGATCCCCGTTCTGCTCCGAAAATGGTTGACAACGGCGAAAAATGTGATAGAATAATTCAGCTATCAGAAAAACGCCGCGACGAAGCCAAGCGGATGCCCGTGCGCTGAGCGAGGAGGGGACGGTGGAAGCCCTCTGCGGCACGGCTCCGCAAGCCACTTCACCAGCCGCCCGGGACGACCGGGACGCCTCATCCCCGTTACCGGATGGCATGAGATGCCCTTCGGGGCAGATCAGGGTGGTACCGTGGAGTGAATACGCTCCGCCCCTGACATGGGGGCGGGGCTTCTTTTTTGCCCGGCAAAGCCCAAAATTTTGGAAGATAGGAGTTTGGTCTGTCCATGCACAAGAACTACGGTCTCAACGAGCTGCGCGAGATGTTCCTGAAATTCTTCGAGACAAAGGGCCATCTGCGCCTGCCCAGCTTCTCCCTCATCCCCCAGAACGATGCCTCCCTGCTGCTCATCAACAGCGGCATGGCGCCCATGAAGCCCTGGTTCACCGGCGAGCAGGAGCCCCCCCGCCACCGGGTGACCACCTGCCAGAAGTGCATCCGCACCGGCGACATTGAAAACATCGGCCACACCGCCCGCCACGGCACCTACTTTGAGATGCTGGGCAACTTCTCCTTCGGCGACTACTTCAAGCGGGACGCCATCCACTGGGCCTGGGAGTTTCTGACCTCCCCCGAGTGGGTGGGCCTGGAGGCCGACCGGCTCTACCCCTCCGTGTTCGCCGGCAACGAGACCACCCCTGCCGACGACGAGGCCTTCGCCATCTGGCGGGACGAGATCGGCATCCCCGAAGACCGGATCTTCAAGTTCGGCAAGGAGGACAACTTCTGGGAGCACGGCTCCGGCCCCTGCG
>NBJMR02800__coassemble_4722_pt1 | contig 6001 bp, 5 predicted proteins | sample NBJMR02800__metabat2_high_PE_046 | metagenome-assembled genome bin NBJMR02800
TGTTTACAGCCGGGAGAAGAGCCCGCGCAGCACGCCGGAGGCCCACAGCTGCCGGGCCAGCACCCCGGCCAGGGGGGCGAGCACCATGCCGGCCACCCCGAAGGCCCGGAAGCCCACATACATGCAGGCCAGGGCGGCCAGGGGCGGCAGCCCCACCCGTTTCCCCACCAGCCTGGGCTCCAGCAGGCTGCGCACCAGGGTGACAACTCCGTAGAGGAGCAGCAGCCCCAGGCCAAGCCGGACATCTCCCAGCAGCAGGGCGATGGCTCCCCAGGGGAGCAGCACCGTCCCCACCCCAAAGACGGGCAGGGCGTCCACCAGGGCGGTGAGCCCGGCCAGCAGCAGGGCGGGCTCCACCCGCAGCAGGAGAAAGCCCAGAGCCAGCTCCCCGAAGGTGAGCAGCATCAGCAGCCCCTGGGCCCTGAGCCAGCCGCCGAAGGCCGTTTTCAGGCCGCCGGACACCCGGCCCAGCCGCTCCTGCCAGGTGCCGGGCATCAGCTGCCGGAGGGAGGCGCGCAGGGAGGGGCGGCCTGCGCTGGTAAAATAGGCGGCCAGGAGGGTGGTAAAGAGAAAGAGGGCGGCGGAGGGAAGGGCGGCGGCCAGGCCGGCAGCCCCCTCCGCCAGGGCCTGGGAGAGCCGGCCGGGCAGGGCGGCCCCCTGGCGGGCCAGGTTCTCCAGCCCCTCCCGGGCGGCGTCCTGGAGGGGGAGGGGCAGGGCCACCAGGAAGCGGTAGGCCCACCCCTCCAGCTCATCCGCCAGGGCGGGAAGCCCGGAGAGCAGCACGGGCAGGCGGGCCACCAGCCGGGTCAGCTCATACCAGGCCCGCCAAAGGGCCAGGGCCAGAAGGCCCAGCAGGGCGGCGGCCAGCGCGGCGGTACACAGGGCGGCGGCCCCCCACCGGGGCAGGCGGAGCCGCCGCATGAGAAGGCCCACGGCGGGCTCCAGCAGGGCGGCCAGCCCCCAGGCCAGCAGAAAGGGGAGCAGCCAGGGCAGCAGGAAGCGGACGCACAGCCACAGCCCGGCCAGGGCCAGGGCGGCGTAGAGGAGGCGGAGCAGGAAGCGCAGGTGCCTGTTTTCCGGCAAAAAGACGCCCCCTTCCCCGAGAATATGTAGGATTCCACAAAAAAGCGCGGACTGATCTGGAAGAAATCGGCGGGATTGGCGGAGGTTGGCCCTTGCGGCGGGGTGGGTGGATGTGCTACAATAGACCACAAGCGGAAAACAGATGGCCTTCCGCTGTGGACACATAAAGCGGGAGGTGCATAGTATGGGAAAAACGCCGGGCTATTTTATTGTGGAGGCCGGCGCGCTGCCCGAGATTTTCCTGAAGGTGGCGGAGGCCAAGCGGCTCCTGGAGACCGGTGAGGCCGAGACCGTCCACCAGGCGGCCCAGCAGGTGGGCATCAGCCGCAGCGCCTTTTACAAGTACAAGGACGCGGTGCGGCCCTTCAACGACATGCTCCACGGGCGGATCGTCACCTTTCAGTTCCTGCTGAAGGACGAACCGGGGGTATTGTCCGCCGTCCTGAATATCTTTGCCCAGACGGGCGGAAATATTCTCACCATCAACCAGTCCATCCCGGCCAACGGCTGCGCGGCGGTGACGGTGGGGGCGGAGACCTCCGGCCTGTCCCTGCCGGTGGAGGAGCTGATGGAGCGGGCCCTGCGGATGGAGGGCGTGCTGCGCTGTGAGATTCTGGCGGGCTGAGTGCCCGGATGTGAGGAGGAGAGACAGAGTATGGTGAACGTGGCAATTCTGGGCTTTGGCGTGGTGGGCTCCGGCGTGGCCGAGGTGCTGGCCACCAACGGCCCCCATATTGATCAGAAGGTGGACGATCTGATCCGCCTGAAATACATCCTGGATGTGCGGGACTTCCCCGACAGCCCCTTTGCCGACAAGGTGGTTCACGACTTCTCGGTGATCGAGAACGACCCCGAGGTGTCCATCGTGGTGGAGACCATCGGCGGGGCCAAGGCGGCCCTGGACTTCACCCGCCGGGCGCTGCGGGCGGGCAAGAGCGTGGTCACCTCCAACAAGGAGCTGGTGGCCGAGCACGGCTGCGAGCTGTTTAAGCTGGCGGCGGAGAAGGGGGTCAGCTACCTGTTCGAGGCCAGCGTGGGCGGCGGCATCCCCATCCTGCGCCCCCTGAACCAGTGCCTGGCGGCCAATGAGATCGAGGAGATCACCGGCATCCTCAACGGCACCACCAACTATATCCTCACCCGGATGATCCGGGGCGGGCTGAGCTTTGACGCGGCGCTGAAGGAGGCCCAGGCCAACGGCTATGCCGAGCAGGATCCCACCGCCGACATCGAGGGACATGACGCCTGCCGCAAGATCTGCATTCTGGCCTCCCTGGCCTTCGGGCGGCACATCTATCCCCGTCAGGTGCCCGCTGAGGGCATCACCGGCGTCACCCTGTCCGACGTGGCCTGGGCGGAAGCCTGCGGGAAGAAGCTCAAGCTGCTGGGCCGGGCCATCCGGCAGGCCGACGGCAGGGTGTGCGCCTATGTGTCCCCCCACCTGGTGGACGTGGAGAACCCCCTGGCCGGGGTGGAGGACGTGTTCAACGCCATCGCCGTGAAGGGCAACGCCATCGGCGACGTGATGTTCTACGGCCGGGGGGCGGGCAAGCTGCCCACCGCCTCCGCCGTGGTGGCCGATGTGATCGACGCGGCCAAGCACCGGGATGAGAAAAAGCGGGTGTTCTGGGCCGAGGGCGGCGAGGACACCACCGTGTCCCCCGACGGCCTGGCCTCCGCCTGGTACGTCCGGGGCTCCGGGGATGCCGGGGCCGTGCAGGCCGCCCTGCCCGGGGCCAGGCTGCTGGAGCGGGCGGACGCCCCGGCGGGCGAGTTCGCCCTGGTCACCCCGCCCATGACCCGGGCGGAGCTGGACGGCAAGCTGGCGGGGGTGGCGCCCCTGTCCGTGTTCCGGGTGCTGGACTGAGGGCATAGGATGGCCTGGGGCGCCATGCCCGGCCTGTCCTGACTTTTTCCTTTGTAGGGGGTACATATACCAATGGGACTGATTGTACAGAAATTCGGCGGGAGCTCGGTTGCGGACGCCGACCGCATCCGCAACGTGGCCCGCATCATCACCGAGACCTACCGCCGGGGCCATAAGGTGGTGGCGGTGCTCTCCGCCCAGGGGGACACCACCGACGATCTCATCGCCAAGGCGGCGGAGATCAACCCCAACGCCTCCAAGCGGGAGATGGATATGCTGCTCTCCACCGGGGAGCAGATCTCCTGCTCCCTGTGCGCCATGGCCATCGAGGCCATGGGCTATCCGGTGATCTCCCTGACCGGGTGGCAGGCGGGCTTCCGCACCAACTCGGCCTACGGCGACGCCCGCATCAAGCGGGTGGACGTGGAGCGGGTGCTCACCGAGCTGGACAAGAACACCATTGTGATCGTCACCGGCTTCCAGGGCATCAACAAGTATGACGACATCACCACCCTGGGCCGGGGCGGCTCGGACACCTCGGCGGTGGCCCTGGCCGCGGTGCTCCAGGCGGATTTGTGCCAGATCTTCACAGATGTGGACGGCGTGTACACCGCCGACCCCCGCCACGTGACGGGGGCGCGGATGCTGGAGGAGATCACCTACGACGAGATGCTGGAGCTGGCCACCCTGGGGGCCCAGGTGCTCCACAACCGCTCGGTGGAGATGGCCAAGCGCTACGGCGTCAATCTGGAGGTACTCTCCAGCTTTTCCGGCAAGCCCGGCACCAAAGTCAAGGAGGTTGCGAAAACCATGGAAAAACTGCATGTCAGCGGCGTTGCCTGCGACAAGAACGTGGCCCGGCTGGCCGTGGTGGGCCTGCCCGACGAGCCCGGCATCGCCTTCAAGATCTTCTCCCTCATGGCCAAGGAAAACGTGAATGTGGACATCATTCTCCAGTCCATCGGCCGCCACAACACCAAGGACATCAGCTTCACCGTGGGCAAGCAGGACATGGAGCGGGCCAAGCAGGCCCTGGAGAGCCGGAAGGACAACCTGGGCTTCGACCATGTGGACGTGAACGACGCCATCGCCAAGGTGTCCATCGTGGGCGCGGGCATGGTCCACAACCCCGGCGTGGCCGCCAAGATGTTCGAGGCCCTGTACAATGCGGCCATCAACATCCACATGATCGCCACCAGCGAGATCAAGCTCTCCGTCCTGGTGGACCTGAGCGAGGCCGACCGGGCGGCCCAGGTGATCCACGACCGCTACTTCCACGAGGTGGGCGTACAGTAAGCGACAAAGCGCGGAGCCGGTTCCCAGCGGGAACCGGCTCCGTTTTTGTGTGCTCAGGCGTTGAATACGTACTTGTCCAGGCGGTGGAAGGCCTCCTGGATGCGGGAGAGGGGGGAGGCCAGGTTCATGCGGATGTGGCAGGGGCCGTGGAACGCCCGGCCGTCCTGCCAGGCCACGCCCACATCCCAGCCGGCCTTGATGACCTGATCCAGGGTCTTGCCGGTGCGCCGGCAGTAGTCCGTCAGATCCAGGAAGAGCATGTAGGTGCCCTGGGGCATGGACACGTCCACGCCGTCGTAGTGCTGCCGGATGTGGTCACAGGCGTATTTGCAGTTGCCCTCCAGCACCTGACGCAGCTCGTCGGCCCATGCGCGGCCCTCCTGGGAGTAGGCGCCGATCAGGGCGTGCATGGACAGCACGTTCATCTCGTTGTAGTGGGTGGCGTCGCCGTGGGCGGTGACCCGGTCCCGGAGATACTGGTTGTAGATGATGTGGTAGCTGCCGATCAGGCCCGCCAGGTTGAAGGTCTTGGAGGGGGCGTACACCGCCACAGTGTGCTCTCTGGCCCAGTCGTTGACCATGAGTGTGGGGATATGCTGGTGGCCGGTGTAGGTGATGTCTGCCCAGATCTCGTCGCTGATTACCAGGCATTGGTTAGCCTCAAAGACCTCCATGGCCTTTTCCAGCTCCCAGCGCTCCCAAACCCGCCCGGCGGGGTTGTGGGGGGAGCAGAAGATCGCCAGGTGGATGTGGTTTTCCTTCAGCTTGCGATCCATATCCTCGTAGTCCATGCGCCAGATGCCGTTTTCATCCTTTTTCAGAGGGCTGTACACCGAGGTGCGGCCCAGATATTCCACGTCGGCGGCGAAGCCCACATAGGTGGGGCTGTGAAGCAGAACCTTGTCGCCGGGGGCGGTCAGGGTCTGCACCGCGCTGGTGACACAGCCGTGGACGCCGTTCTCGTAGCCGATGTACTCCCGTTTCAGATCCCGGAAGCCGTTGCGTTCGGTCTGCCAGCCGATGATGGCGTTGTAATAGGCGTCGCTGGGGAAGAAGTAGCCATAGAGGGGGTGCTTGGCCCGCTCAATCATGGCGGCGGGGATGGCAGGGCAGGTGGCGAAGTTCATATCCGCCACCCACATGGGGATGGGGTCGAAGCTCTCCTTGGGAGCATCGGGCTCGTTGCCCCAGATCTTGCGGCCAATGCCCTCCACGGCGGTGGAATCCTTGCCGCGCCGGTCAATGAGAGATGTAAAATCGAACTGCATGATAAGACATCCTTTCTGAAAAGTAAAGGTAATTATAAAATCGCTTGCCGGATTTGTCCAGTCAGTTATCCTCGGCGGCGGTGGCGGCCAGAGCGGCGGCGGCGATTTCCTCCCGCTTGGCCAGCAGATCCTCCTTTTTGACCACACCGCGCATCAGCTGGACTCTGGAGAGGATAAGCAGGACGGCGAGAATGACCACACAGAGGATCATGGAGGTGACGTCCAGGGCGATAAAGAGGTAATAGGCCACCGCCAGGGCACAGAGGGTTCCCAGCGCGCACAGGCAGCAGAACAGGGGGAACGGCATGTGGAGGACGGAGTTCTTCCACTGGGCCGGATATTTCTTGACCAGCCTGATCAGGGAGATGTTCATATAGGTATTAATGATCATCATGGGGATCATGGTCAGGGAGATGAGGGTGTCCACCGAGAGGGAGGTGAAGATGGGGACGATGGCAAAGATCAGATAGAGGCCCATGACCACATA
>NBJMR02800__coassemble_5064_pt1 | contig 5603 bp, 3 predicted proteins | sample NBJMR02800__metabat2_high_PE_046 | metagenome-assembled genome bin NBJMR02800
GTTTCAAAAAGTTCAGCAGCCTGTCGAAAAGACTTTTTCGACAGGCTGAAACCCGGCGGAGTCTTGACAGCTCCGCCGGGTTTTCCACATTCTTTTGCGGTTGAGGGGAAAAACGGCTTACTCGCCGTCGTCCTCCTCCTTCTTGGTGCACACGATGTTGAGCTCCTCTAACTGTTTCGGATCGACAAAAGAGGGCGCGCCCATCATCAGATCCTGGGCGTTCTTGTTCATGGGGAAGGGGATGATCTCCCGGATGGACTCCTCGCCGGCCAGCAGCATGACCATCCGGTCCACGCCGGGGGCGATGCCCGCGTGGGGGGGCGCGCCGTAGGTGAAGGCGTTGTACATGGCGGGGAACTTGGCCTTCACGTCGTCCTCCCCCAGCCGTACCAGCTGGAAGGCCTCGATCATGATCTCCGGGTCGTGGTTCCGCACCGCGCCGGAGGACAGCTCCACGCCGTTGCACACCAGGTCGTACTGGAAGGCGGTGATGGTCAGGGGATCCACCTCGCGGTTGGCGGCCTTTTTCAGGATCTCCAGCCCGCCGTTGGGCATGGAGAAGGGGTTGTGGCAGAACTCCAGCTCGCCGGACTCCTCGCCGATCTCGTACATGGGGAAGTCCACGATCCAGCAGAACTCGTACCGCTCCCTGTCCATGTGGGCGGGGCAGAAGGCGCCCAGCTTGGAGCGCAGCACGCCGGCGGTCTTCTGGGCGGCCAGCAGCTTGCCGGCGGTCAGGCCCACGAAGCAGCCCTTCTCCAGCCCCAGGGCGGCCACCACCTGGTCCTTGATGGGCTGGACAAACTTGGCGATGCCGCCCACGATCTCGCCGTTCTCGTCGTAGCGGAACCAGTAGGCCTTCTCGCCGGCCTGCACCTCCACGTCGGCGCACAGCTTGTCGATCTGCTTGCGGGTGCCCTCGAAGCCGGTGACCACCACGGCCTTGACGGTGTTGCCCTCAAAGGGCCCGAAGCCGCAGCCGCCCAGCACATCGGTGGCGTCCTGCACCACCAGGTCGATGCGCAGGTCGGGCTTGTCGGAGCCGTACTTGTCCATGGCCTCCAGGTAGGAGATGCGCTTGAAGGGGGCCTCAGAGGCCACGTTGTAGGTGCCGTACTGGGCGAAGATGGGGGGCAGCACGTCCTCCAGCACCGCGAACACGTCCTCCTGGTCGGCGAAGGCCATCTCCATGTCCAGCTGGTAGAACTCGCCGGGGGAGCGGTCGCCACGGGCGTCCTCGTCCCGGAAGCAGGGGGCGATCTGGAAGTACTTGTCGAAGCCGGAGGCCATCAGCAGCTGCTTGAACTGCTGGGGGGCCTGGGGCAGGGCGTAGAACTTGCCGGGGTGCTTGCGGCTGGGCACCAGGTAGTCCCGGGCCCCCTCGGGGGAGGAGGCGGTGAGGATGGGGGTGGTGATCTCCAGGAAGCCGTGGTCGATCATGGCCTTGCGCAGGGCGGCCACCACCTGGCAGCGCAGGATGATGTTGTTCTTCACCGCCGGGTTGCGGAGATCCAGATAGCGGTACTTCAGCCGGGCGGACTCGTCGGCCTCCCGGCTGCGGTTCACCTGGAAGGGCAGCTCGTTGTGGCGGCAGCGGCCCAGCACCTCCACCGCCTGGGGCACCACCTCGATGTCGCCGGTGGGCAGCTTGGGGTTCTTGCTGTCCCGCTCCCGCACCACGCCGGTGATCTGTACCGTGGACTCCTTGTTCAGGCCCTTGAAGGCCTTCCACATGTCCTCGGTCTCAATCACCACCTGGGTCACGCCGTAGAAGTCCCGCAGCACCGCGAAGGCGAAGTTCTGGCCCACCTCCCGGACGTTCTCCAAAAAGCCCGCCAGGGTGACGGTCTGGCCCACGTGCTCCATGCGGAGCTCCCCGCAGGTGTGGGTGCGGTAGTGAGTGCGCACGTTTTCCATCAAAATCAACTCCAAATAGTATTATTTTATAAAATGATAACAGATATGGGGGCTCTCCAGAGGAGAGAACCCGGCAGCCGCCTTTGCCCGTAGGGGCGGATATCATCCGCCCGTCTAATGGGGCCCCGCGGCGACCCAACGGAGTGGTCGTCGTGGGGAGAGGAGGCACAGTGGAGGGAACGAGCTTTGCCGCTTGCGGCGAAGCGAGCGATCCGTAACTTGTGTCGACGACGTGGGGCGCGACGACCTCGGCGCGCCATCCACCTGCCGGGGAACCCCCGGGGGCGGGCCGCCGGAGGCCGCGCCTCCACTGGGCGGCCGCCATGTATGGCGGCCCTACGGTTCGATAACGGGCTCACCGCCGCGCGGGCGCACGCTCTGGGGCTACCCTTATGCGCCCCGGAGATCCAGCAGGCGGGAGTAGTAGACCTGTACGTCGAAGTTCTGGTACAGCTCCGTGCCGTCGTCCTCGGTGACGCCGAAGCGGGCCAGGGCGGTGTCGGTGACGTAGTCCAGGAACTCCACGCCGTCCACGGTGTTGAACCAGTTGAACTCCATGCCCTGGGCGGCGCAGTCCGCCTCCAGGCCGTCGATGAGCTCCTGCACCACGGGCAGGAACTGCCCGGCGGTGGTGCCGCCTGTGAACAGCACGTCAGAGGGCTTCATACCGGCGGCGGTGAATATATCGTAGTCGGCGGGGGTGAAGGTCTGCCGCAGCTCTGGCCGGGCCACCCGGGCCACCATGGCGGCGCACTCCGCCCGGGTGAGGGTCTTGTCCCCGGCAAAGGTGCCCCAGTCGTCCACGCCGGTGAGGATGCCCGCGTTGTAGAAGCGAAGCACGTCGGGGTCGGTGCTGTCGGGCAGGGCGGTGATGGTGTTGATGGGGGCGAGCATGTCCTCAGGCACCACGGCGGACAGCAGGGTGACAAACTCCTGCCGGGTGGCCTGCTTGGTGGGGTCGGGCACGTCGATGCCCAGGCTCTCAAGGTACTCCACATAGGAGAAATACCAGGGCAGGGTCTCGCCGGGCTTGGGGGTGGCCATGGGGATAGCCTCCCCGGTGACGGCCTGGTTCATGCGGGCGGCGATGGCGGCTACCTCCCCCATGGTGAGCAGCTCGTCGGGGGCGAAGGCGTGGCCGGTGCCCTGCATCAGCCCCACCTCACAGCACACCCGGGCGGCGTCGGCGTACCAGGCGCCCTCCTCCACATCGATGAAGCCGGGGTAGGTGTTGACAGCGGGGAAGGCCTCCTCCGGGGTGACGGCGGCGGCGGAGCCGGCCAGCAGGGCGGCGGAGAGCACGAGGGCGGCGAGTTTTTTCATGGAAGGTTTCCTCCTTACGATGGTCTGAGTTTCCACCTTTAGACGGCGGGGAGGGGGAAAAGTTCCGTTACGCCTCCGGTTCCCGGATGGGCGCGCCGCCCGCCCGGGCGGCCAGGGCGGAGCGCACCAGCTCCACCGCCTCCGGGGGGGTGAGGGTCTCCTGCACGCCGGTGGACAGGTCCTTCACCGTCACCTTGCCCTGGGCGATCTCGTCCTCCCCCAGCAGGGCGGCGTAGGGGATGGACAGCTTGTCCGCATAGGACAGCTTCTGCTTGAACTTCTTCTTCTCGGTGTGGATCTGGGCCCGGATGCCCGCCTCCCGCAGGGCGGTGGCGAAGGAGATGGCGGCGGTGAGCTCCTCGGTCATGGGGAGCACCAGCACGTCCGCCGGGGCGGTGATCAGCTGGTCGTTCAGATAGCCCTGGGCCTCCAGCACGGAGAACAGGCGGGTGAGGCCGATGGAAATACCCACGCCGGGGAGTTGTTTATCGGTGTAATATTCCGCCAAGTTATCATACCGGCCGCCGGAGCAGATGGAGCCCACCTCCGGGTGATCCAGCATGACGGTCTCGTAGACGGTGCCGGTGTAGTAGTCCAGGCCCCGGGCGATGGTGAGATCCACCATAAAGTGATCCTCCGGCACGCCGAAGGCGGACATATACTTGACCACGGTGGACAGCTCGGCCACGCCTTGGTCGAAGAGCTCGTTCCGGCCCTTAAAGGGCTCCAGCGCGGCCATGGGGTCGGCGGCGGCGAGCAGGGAGAGCAGCTGGTCGGCGGCCTGGGGCGGCACGGCGAAGTCGTCCGCCAGGATGGCCTTCACCTTCTCCGGCCCGATCTTCTCCAGCTTGTCGATGGTGCGCATCACGTCGCTGGCCTGCTCCTCCAGGCCCAGGATGGCGAACAGGCCGTTTAAGACCTTTCGGTTGTTCACCCGGATTTTGAACCGGTGCAGGCCCAGGGCGGTGAAGGTCTTGTAGATGATGGAGGGGATCTCCGCCTCGTTGGTGATGTCCAGGGCGCCGTCGCCGATGACGTCGATGTCGGCCTGGTAGAACTCCCGGTAGCGGCCCTTCTGGGCCCGCTCTCCCCGGTACACCTTGGAGATCTGGAACCGGCGGAAGGGGAAGGTCAGCTCGTTCTGGTGCAGGGCCACATACTTGGCCAGGGGCACCGTCAGATCAAAGCGGAGGGCCAGGTCGGTGTCCCCCTTGGTGAAGCGGTAGATCTGCTTCTCCGTCTCGCCGCCGCCCTTGGCCAGCAGCACCTCGGCCGCCTCGATGGCCGGGGTGTCCAGGGGGGTGAAGCCGTACAGGGAGTAGCTCTTGCGCAGGATCTCCACCATCCGGTCGAACTGCACCTGCCGCGCGGGCAGCAGCTCCATAAAGCCGGACAGGGTTCTGGGTTTGATGTGTGCCATAGGGATGCTCCTTCTTTTCATATTTGATTGCTGCCCGCCCCGCCGCGGAAGCGGCGTCAAGCGTTTTTGCGCAGCAAAAACCTTGAAATAGGCCGAATTCACTTCGGCCTATTTGAGTGAAATCCGGGGTCCCCTGCGGGTCAACGACCCGCAGGGGCCAGCAGCTCCATAAAGCCGGACAGGGTTCTGGGTTTGATGTGTGCCATAATCGTGCTCCTCTTATAGAATTGATGATGAATCATTGAAAACAGATGGTCGACCGGGGGATTGGCCCGACCGGTGCTGGTCTGTCAATTTCCGGGTCTGTAGGGGCGGATATCATCCGCCCGTGATCTGCCGGGATATGACTTAACCGTCCGTAGGGGCGACCTGTGGTCGCCCGCTGGACATTGGGGACCTCCTTCTTCGTGGGGCGCGACGACTCGGCGCGCCGCCCGATTACCGGGGGCTCCCCCCGAGGGACGCGCCTACGCGGCGGGCGCCCCCATTTCTTCCCGAAGAAATGGGGAGAAAGAAGGGCCGGGGGGCTTCGCCCGCCCTGGCCCCCCCAATACGGGGGTTCATGGCGGCGGTGGGTTGTAATTGGCCTGTAAGAACCGGGCCCGCATTGCCGCAAGTTTTCCTGGTAGTTTTGTCACAGGCGCTGCCGCGCCTCGGGCGGCACGCATCGGGGTTACCCTGCAAGCCCTGGGAGTGGTTTCGCTGTGCCGGCCTGGCCCGCCGGGCCGCCGTCGGTGCCATGCCTCTGAAATACCGGGGCACTTGCGGTGGCGTTCGAGCGGCGGAGGCGTTACGAAGTAAGCCTTTGCCGCCGGAATGTTACCTGTAGGACAGCTCGGGGGAAGTTCCAAGAAGGGGGAATCGCAATTCCCCCTTCTTGGTCGTTTCAAGGGGTGGGTGCAGGGGAGTTTGGGCGTTAAGAAACGTGCCGGTGGCACGTTTT
>NBJMR02800__coassemble_5606_pt1 | contig 5012 bp, 5 predicted proteins | sample NBJMR02800__metabat2_high_PE_046 | metagenome-assembled genome bin NBJMR02800
CAAGCCCGGCGACGGCTCCGCCCGGGAGCAGGCCGCCTCCTGCCAGCGGGTGCTGGGCGGCGTGGCAAACCTGTGTGCCGAGTATGCCACCAAGCGCTACCGCTCCAACGTGGTCAACTGGGGCATGCTGCCCTTTATCGCCGAGGACGTGAAGGACTGGAACATCCAGCCCGGCGACAGGCTGTACCTGCCCGGCATCCGTGCCGCCGTGGACAGCGGGGCGGAAGAGGTGTCCGCCGTCCTTATCCAGAACGGGGTGGAAAAGCCCGTCACCCTCAAACTGCCCGGCATGACCCGGGAGGAGCGGGACATTGTCCTGGCCGGCTGCCTGATCAATTACTACGCCAAGTAAGACGCCGCACTCTGCCAGGTGGACGGCTGCTATAAGCGCCTGCTCTACCCCCGGGAGGACAGGTAGGGGCGGATATGATCCGCCCGTGGTCTGCCAGGATATGACTTAATCGTCCGTAGGGGCGGCCTATGGTCGCCCGCTCATCGAGGGTGTCCCCCGGGGGACGCGCCTACGCGGCGGGCGCCCCCATTTCTTCCCGAAGAAATGGGGGGAAAGAAGGGGCGGGCGGGGGATTTCGATTTCCCCCGCCCTGCACCCACCCCTTGAAACGACCAAAAAGGGGGTTCCGACCCCCTTTTTGGATTTTCCCCCGAGCTGTCCTACAGGTAACATACCGGCGGCAAAGGCTTACTTTGTAACGCATTCGCCGCTCGCACACCACAGTGACCGCCCCGGTATTTCGGAGGCAAGGCACCGACGGCGGCCCGGCGGGCCAAGTTGGTACAGCGCAACCACTCCCAAGGCTTGCAGGGTAATCCCGATGCGTGCCGCCCGAGGCGCGGCAGCGCCTGTAACGTAAGTGAACACGGGGCCCCCGCCGAAGCCCAGCGAAGCGGGTTCGGTGGGGAGAGTTTCCCGGCGAAGCGCCGCCAGTGGCGGATAAAGCGAGCCGGGAAAAAGGAGCGGCGCGATTGGCGGGCCAGTTTGGCCCGGGAATCGCAATGCCGCGACGGGAGCAAGGGCACAGTGGAAGGAGTGAGCTTTGCCGCTTGCGGCGAAGCGAATGATCTGAAACTTGTGCCGACGAAGCGGGCGGCAATGCCGGCCTGGTCTTTGCGGGCCAAACACAGCCCACCGCCGCCATGGACTCCGGGTCCAGGGCCCGCAGGCCCTGGTGGTTTTCCCGCCGCTTTTGACACCAAAAGCGGCGCCCCGGCCGGGCAGGCCCGTCCCCGGGGGAGCCCCGGAAAGTGGAATGCGGGCGGATGGTATCCGCCCCTACGGGCATGGCAGTTGTCCGTCCCGCGAGGGGTGGACACCCCGGCAAACGAACGGCGCGTCAGGGATGCCGCGCCCTACAGGGTGCGTCTGGGAGAAGGAGGATCGGTATGAAACGTCGTCTCTTTGCAGCCCTCGCATGTGTCCTGCTCTGTCTGGCGGTGCTGCCGGGCACCGCCTCTGCCGATACGGGGCCCAAGCCTGCCGTCACCATCACGGTGGTCAATGCCCCGGCGGGGGAGTACTACCTGGATCTGCTCATCACCGGCCCTGGCGACTACGAGAACATCGACCCGGCGGACTACGACCCGACGCTGATCGCCGGGCTGAAAAGCTGGGAGGACGAGGGCTGGTACCCCGCCCTGGTGACGGGAACCAGCGCGCCCCTGTTCGGCGATCTGGTGCCCGGGGAGGACGGCACCCACTACTTCGGCTACCACGGTCTGCCGGACACCTTTCGTATCGCCGTGTCCGGACCGGACGGGGCCCAGGCCACGGCGGAGCCCTTCACCCGCACGGTGTTCTACACCCACCTGACCTACGACTGGAGCACCAACTCCATCACCCGGGCCACCTCCCCGGCGGGGTACTACGCCTTTCAGTTCCTGTCCACCCTGGTGCCCACCCTGATCATAGAGGGCATCCTGCTGTGGCTGTTCGGCTTCCGGGCCAAACGGGACTGGCTGGTGTTCCTCGTTGTCAATCTGGTCACCCAGGCGGGGCTCCACCTGTGGATCGGCTCCGGGGCCATGGCTGCGGGCTCCCACCCCCTGTACTACCTGGTGCTGATCGTGGCGGAGGTGCCCATCCTGCTGGTGGAGCTGGTTGTCTACGTGTTCCTGCTCCAGGAGCACAGCAGGCTCCGCCGGGCGGCCTACGCCGCCTGTGCCAACGTGGCCAGCTACGCCCTGGGCTACCTCCCCCTCCACTGGGCGGTGGAATTTCTCTCCCGCTGAGAAGAAGTGTTTTACAGAGCACCCAAAATGCGATATAATACGATATGCCGGGTAGGGTTTGCCCGGCATATCGTATTTCTGTTTAGATAGGGGAACTGTATGAAGAAATTGCTTGCGGCGGCCTGTATGCTGGGCCTTCTGCTGACGGCCTGCGGCGGGCCCGCCGCCACCGAGACGGAGGACGACGATACCCTCCATATTCTGGCTACCACCTACCCGGTGTACCTGTTCACCACGGCGGTGACCGAGGGGGTGGAGAACGTGGAGGTGAGCCTGCTGGTGAACCAGCCGGTGTCCTGCCTCCACGACTACACCCTCACCGTCACCGACATGAAGGCCATCGAGGGGGCCGACGTGATCGTCATGAACGGCGCGGGGCTGGAGGACTTTATGGACGACGCCCTGGCCGCCTCCGAGGGGGCGGTGATCGACTGCTCGGCGGGACTGGAGCTGCTGCCCGCCATGGGCCATGAGGGCCACGACCACGACACCGAGTACGACCCCCACATCTGGATGGATCCCGCCTGCGCTCAGGACATGATGGCAGTCATCGCCCAGGGGCTGGGAGAGGCGCTCTACGGGGACGACTGGGCCTCTCACGGGGAGTTCCACACCAACCAGCTGGTGGCCAAGGACGTGCTGGAGCAGGCCCGGCAGCGGTGGGCGGAGCAGCTCGCCCCCCTGGCCGGGGCGGAGCTGATCACCTTCCACGACGGCTTCCAGTACTTCGCCCGGGCCTTTGACCTGACTCTCCTCAAGGCCATCGAGGAGGAGGAGGGGGCGGAGGCCTCCGCCGCCGAGATCCAGGAGATCGCTGGGCTGATTGCGGAATATGACATTCCCGCCATCTTCACCGAGGTCAACGGCTCCGACGCCACGGCCAACGCCATCGCCCGGGAGACCGGCGTGGCGGTGGAGCAGCTGGACATGATCATGAGCGGCGGCGGCACGGGCATCGGGCCCTACATCGACGCCATGCAGGGGAACATTGACACCATCGTGGAGGCGTTGGGATGAGCGTACACAGACACGGAACCACCGGCCCCGGCTGCGCCGGAACCTGTTGCCTGAGGGTGGCCGACCTGGGGGTGAACTTCGGCCACGAGGAGGTGCTGCGCAACGTCTCCTTCCACCTCCACTGCGGGGAGATCGTGGCCCTCATCGGCCCCAACGGGGCGGGGAAGAGCTCCCTGTTCCGCACCATCCTGGGGCAGATCCCCCACACCGGCACCATCGAGTTCCAGCGGGCCGGGGGCGACAAGACCCGGCCCCTGATCGGCTATGTGCCCCAGTCCCCGGTCTTTGACCGGGGGGATCCGGTGAGCGTATTCGACTTCTTCTCCGCGGCCATCTCCCCGTACCCGGTGTTCCTGCCCTCCCCCAGGCGCCTGCGGGCCAGGGTGGCGGAGTGCCTGAGCCGGGTTCACGGGGAGGGCCTGCTGGATCGGCGGATGGGGGCCCTGTCCGGCGGGGAGCTGCAGCGGGTGCTGCTGGCCCTGGCGCTGGAGCCCCTGCCCCACATCCTGGTGCTGGACGAGCCCCTCTCCGGCGTGGACATCGACGGGGAGAAGCAGATGATGGACATGCTGGACGAGATCCGCACCAAATACGACCTGTCCATCCTCCTGTCCACCCACGACTTCGCCACCCTGGGTCAGTTCGCCGACAAGGTGATTCTCCTCAAGAGCGAGGTGCTCAAGGTGGGCACGCCGGACGAGGTGCTCTCCTCGCCCGAGTTCCAGGAGGTATTCCATCTGAACCTGGGGAAGGGGGGGAGAGGCTGATGGATATCCTGACAGAGCTGCTCCAGCCCTTCCAGTGGGGTTTCATGCGCAACGCCCTGCTGGCGGTGCTGGTGATCTCCCCACTGTTCGGCCTGCTGTCCACCATGGTGGTTACCAGCCGCATGTCCTTCTTCTCCGACGCGCTGGGCCACTCCGCCTTCACCGGCATCGCCATCGGCACCCTGTGCGGCCTGGCCGACCCCCTGTGGATGGCGGTGCTGCTGGCGGCGGCCTTCGCCCTGCTGTTCACCTATGTGCGCCGCAAGTCCAACATGGCCAGCGACACGGTGATCGGCGTATTCTCCTCCACCGCCGTGGCCCTGGGCATCTTCATCGCCACCTTCGGCGGCGGCAGCTTCACCCAGTACAACAGCCTGCTCATCGGCGACATCCTCAGCGTGGAGCCCTCCAAAATCACCCTGCTGGCGGTGATCCTGCTGGTGGTGGCGGCGCTGTGGCTGGTGTCCTTCAACCGGCTCATGCTCTCCGCCATCCACCCCGCCCTGGCCGACAGCCGGGGGGTACGGGTGTTCTGGCAGGAGGCGGTGTTCTCCATCGCCATCGCCGTGGTGGTCACCGTGTCCATGACCTGGGTGGGCCTGCTGGTGATCAACTCCCTGCTGGTGCTCCCGGCCGCCGCCGGGCGCAACGTGGCAAAGAACATGCGGCAGTACCACCTCTCCTCCGTCCTGGCGGCCTTGGTCGCCGGGCTGGCGGGCCTCATGACCTCCTACTACCTGGGCTCCTCCGCCGGGGCCTCCATCACCCTCTATCTGGCGGTCTGGTTTGCGGTGACCTTCCTGCTGCGCAAGCGCCGCCTGTAACAGCTCAGCCGCCGGGCTTATGGCCCGGCGGCTCTTTTTGTAAAGATGAACTTTATGTAAACTTTACATAATACCACTTGCATTCATCGGAGGAGAGGCGTATACTGAACCTATCACATAGAAAGGAGGTGGGAATTATGGTGAAGATCTACGGCAT
>NBJMR02800__coassemble_5820_pt1 | contig 4819 bp, 8 predicted proteins | sample NBJMR02800__metabat2_high_PE_046 | metagenome-assembled genome bin NBJMR02800
CAGAGGACGGGCGGATGATATCCGCCCCTACAGGTCTGTCGGTGGGCGTACCCGCGTCAGGTCAGGCCAGCCGCCGCGCAAGCCCGTCCCCCGGCCAGCTCTCCGGACGCAAAAAGGCGCTCTCGTCCCCAGTCACGGGACGAAAGCGCCCTGCTTTCGTGGTGCCACCCATGTTCAGAGCGGAACTCCGCTCCCTCTGTCCTTCTGTTGCGGGAAGGGAACCGCGCCCGTCTCCGGGCCCGCTGGTAGGGCCGTCTCCCGCGCCCCTGCCGCGGACGCTTTCAGCCGATGGCGTCCTCTCTGTGGCGGTGGATGTCGCGGTACTTGCCCCGTCAGGGCGGTTTTGCCTGACTATAGTATCCCAAACCGGGAAAAAAGTCAATCCTTATTCCTCCCAGGCGGGGGAGAAGTCCACATCGCCGGAGCTGCCACTGCTTTGTTGGAGGGTGACCACCGGATTCGGATCGGTGAGCTCCAGCCCGCCGGCGGTGGTGAGCACGTCTCCCGTCCACAGGGAGTCCAGCGTCTCCTGCCGGGTGCCGGCGGGGGAGGTGAAGGACACGGCGGGGGAGAGCTCCTGCACCAGGGGGAGGGTGAGGGTGAGGGTGCCGGTGTACGTCCCGTCCGCCCCGGCGGTCATGGGGACGCTCACCCCGCCGGCGGAGAGGGTGAGGATCTCGTCCGCCCCCACCTCCTTGGGCAGGACGGAGGCGGTGAGCACCAGGGCCCCGTCCCGGTAGTCCAGGGTGGTGTCAGAAGCGGAGAACAGGCTGGACTCGCGCTCCAGCTCCCGGCGGATGTCGTTATCAATGCCGCTGATCCCATCGGTGAGGCTCTGCTCCATTTGAAGCAGGCGATCCCGGAGGCCGTTCACCTCCACCCGGAGGGCGGAGACCTGCCGGAGGGAGAGCACCAGCAGAATGAGGGCGGCAACGGCCCCGGCGGCGGCGAGGATCTGGCTCCGTTTCATGGGGGCCCCTTTCCAGCAAAAAGGCGGACAGCCCTGGTGGCCTGCCCGTCTTGCCTGATCGGTAGGGGTGCGTGTTATGCGGTAAAGGGCTTGGTCTTGGGATTGATGATGTCACGCCAGTCCAGATCCCCCCGCTCCAGGCCGTGGATGAGCACCTCGGCGGTAGCCAGGTTGGTGGCGTAGGGCACGTTGTACTGGTCGCACAGGTTGGTGATATACTTCAAATCCGCGTCCAGATCGCCGGACTGGGGGTCGTTGAAGAAGAGCACCATGTCGATCTCGTTGTAGGCGATGCGGGCGCCGATCTGCTGGCTGCCGCCGTGCTCGTGGGAGAGGAAGAGCTGCACGGGCAGGCCGGTGGCCTCGCTCACCAGGCGGCCGGTGGTGTTGGTGGCGCAGATGGTGTGCTTGGACAGCACGCCGCAGTAGGCGATGCAGAACTGAACCATGAGCTCCTTCTTCCGGTCGTGACTCATCAGGGCAATATTCATCATGGGAAACCTTCTTTCCAATTTACAGATTCGCTTAGTGGAGCTTCATGAGGGGGACGCGCTGCCCCAGCAGGCGCCTGGCGATGTTCAGATAGGCGATGGCGGCCCCCCGGCTGGCCCGGAGGATCAGGGGCGTGCCCTGGTTGGCGCACAGCAGGACTTGGGGATCCTCCGGCACGATGCCCAGCAGGGGCAGGCCGGCGGTGTCCATGGCGTCGTCAATGGTGGTGTGGAGCCGGCGCAGCAGCTTGGGCTGCACCCGGTTGACCACAAGATGGATGCGCGGGATGCGCCCCCGGAGGACGGCCACGGTGCGCTGGGCGTCCCGCAGGGCGGAGGCGTCGGTGGTGGACACCACCACGGCCCGGTCGGCCCCGCAGCAGGCCAGGCGGAAGCCCTCCCCCAGCCCGGCGGGGGAGTCCATGAGGATGTAGTCGTACTGCTCCCTGGCCTGGCGGAGGAGCGCCTTCATGGCGGCCTCGTCCAGGGGCGTGCCGGGCAGGTTCACCGGCGCGGTGAGCAGGAACAGGCCCTGGATTTCCGGGTGGGGGACGGCGGCCCGCTCCAGGGTGCAGCGGCCCGACAGCACGTCGGTGAAGTCCATCAGCGCCCGGTCACTGAGCCCCAGGGTGAGATCCAGGTTGCGCAGGCCGATGTCCATGTCGATGCACAGCACCCGGTGCCCCAGGGCGGCCAGGCAGGAGGCTACGCCGCCGGTGAGGGAGGTTTTTCCGGTGCCGCCCTTTCCCGATGTGATTACGATTGCAGTGGACATAGGCTCACTCCCGTCATTACCTTATCATACTTCGGGTTGGGAATCAATGGCTATTTGTGCAAATTGGTAAGAAAATTCCGCGTTAAAGGGGGGCTTTCTGGATTTTTGCCCAGCGCCGGGGGTAGCCCTTGGGGGTGGGGGAGAGCTTTTCCACCCGCACCACCCGGTGGCGCACGCCGCAGCCGGGGATCTCGTAGTCCACCGGGGGCAGCAGGCGGCCCCCCAGCTTGGCGATGGCCCGGCCGGCCTGGTTCAGCTCCTCGCCGCTGTCCACGCTCTTCATGGCAAGGAAGAGGCCGCCCACCTTCACGTAGGGCAGGCACAGCTCGCACAGGAGGGGGAGGGCGGCCACCGCCCGGGAGGTCACCAGATCAAAGCCGTCGCGGAAGCCCTCCGCCAGGGCCTGTTCCTCCGCCCGGGCGTGGAGACAGGCGACATTGTCAAGGGAAAGTGCTTCACAGACGCTCTCCAGCCACCGGACGCGCTTGCCCAAGCTGTCCAGCAGGGTGAGGCGGAGGGAGGGCTCCAGGATTTTCAGGGGCAGGCCGGGGAAGCCCGCCCCGGTGCCCACGTCGATGAGGGATTTGTCCCGGAAGTCCACCCCCAGGGTGAGCAGGGCGGCGCAGTCCAGGAAGTGGAGATCCACCACCTGGTCGGGGTCGGTGATGGCGGTCAGGTTCATGACCTGGTTCTGCTCCAGCAGCAGGCGGCCGTACTCCGCCAGCTTTGGGGCGGCGTCGGGCGGCGGGGTGAGCCCCAGGGCGGCCAGGCCCCTGGCAATGCGCTCCTCCACGGCTCACACCCCCAGTCCGGCCAGCAGGGGCGGAATCCCCTGCACCAGGCCCACGATAAATACCACCACACAGCCGGCGGCCACCAGGCCCATCACCGCCCTCTGGGAGGGCAGGCAGTCCTTCTGCCGCAGCCGCAGCAGGGCAATCACCGCCAGCCCGGCGGCGGCGGGGCAGGCCAGCAGGGGATAGATGCCCCGCAGGTACTGCCCGCCGCTGAAAAAGGGGTAGAGGTTGAGCCCCACAAAGGCCAGCATATACACCAGCCCCACCCACGCCAGGGTGCGCTTCAGCGGGGAGGCGGGGGTGTAGGAGGGCTGCTGCTCCTGGTTCTCGTTGTTTTGGTTGGGTTGATCAGACATGCTTTTGCTCCTTCAACAGATCGCGGATTTCGGTGAGCAGGATCTCCTCCGCCGAGGGGCCGGGGGGCGGGGGAGGGGGCGCCTCCTCCTTCCTGTGGAGGCGGTTGAACACCTTCACGATGCAGAACACCACGAAGGCCATGATGAAGAAGTTGAGGACGGCGTTGATGAAATTCCCGATCATGAGCGCGCCGCCGCCGGGCAGCTGCACGGCCATGGCGGCCAGGGCCTCATTGCTGCCGGCGAAAATGCCCAGGATGGGGTTGAGGATGTCGTTGACCAGGGAGTTGGTGATGGCGGAGAATGCGCCGCCGATGATGACGCCCACCGCCAGATCCATCACGCTGCCCCGGGCGATGAACTTGCGGAACTCGGCAAAGAAGCCGGTGGTTTTCTCTTTTGCGGACATAAACTGCTCCTTATGGGATTCTGGTTACGGCTGGGCGGCGGGGGACTCCTTGATGCTGACGCCCCAGTCCGCGCCGGTGAGCGCCTCCGTCTGCTGGGCCGGGCTCTCCAGGCCGTATTTATCGGAGATGGCGTCGATCTGCTCCTGGGTCAGGGTTTCCTCCGCCGGGGGGGTCTCCTCCGGCTGGGCGGCGCAGCCGCCCAGCAGCGCGGCAGGGAGGAGGGCGCAGGCGAGGAGCAGCGCGGAAAGCATAGATTTCATAGATTGAGATGTCCTTTCTGCCCGGACGGCCGGGTATTGTAAAGGCGTGCCGTGCCGCCGCGATCCGCAGAGGGCCGTCCTGTCTGGCGCCCTTACTTTTTGGGCACCAGGACTTCCTTGCCGCCCATGTAGGGTTGGAGGATCTTGGGGATTTTCACGCTGCCGTCGGCCTGGAGGTTGTTCTCCAGCAGGGCGATGAGCATGCGGGGGGGCGCTACGCAGGTGTTGTTGAGGGTGTGGGGCAGGTAGGTCTTGCCGTCGGCGCCCTTGACGCGGATTTTCAGGCGGCGGGCCTGGGCGTCGCCCAGGTTGGAGCAGGAGCACACCTCGAAGTACTTCTGCTGGCGGGGAGACCAGGCCTCGATGTCGCAGGACTTGACCTTGAGATCGGCCAGATCGCCGGAGCAGCACTCCAGCTGCCGCACGGGGATGTCGAAGGCGCGGAAGAGCTCCACGGAGTACTGCCACATCTGCTCGTACCACTTCATGGAGTCCTCGGGCTTGCAGACCACGATCATCTCCTGCTTCTCAAACTGGTGGATGCGGTAGACGCCCCTCTCCTCGATGCCGTGGGCGCCCTTCTCCTTGCGGAAGCAGGGGGAGTAGGAGGTGAGGGTCTGGGGCAGCTTGTCCTCGGGGAGGATCTGGTCGATGAAGCGGCCGATCATGGAGTGCTCGGAGGTGCCGATGAGGTAGAGATCTTCCCCCTCGATCTTGTACATCATGCCGTCCATGTCGGTCTGGCTCATGACGCCCTCCA
>NBJMR02800__coassemble_6060_pt1 | contig 4639 bp, 4 predicted proteins | sample NBJMR02800__metabat2_high_PE_046 | metagenome-assembled genome bin NBJMR02800
CGAACCTCCGGTCTACCGCTTAGGAGGCGGTCGCGTTATCCACTACGCTACCAGGGCTTATGCAGAATATTCAATTTTTTTGTAACTCTTGGCGTATGCTCCTACTTCCGCTTAGGAGGCGACCGCTCTATCCAACTGAGCTACGGGGGCTTATACAGAAAATATTCAATTTTGCAGGGCTCCAGGATTCGAACGATTCGATTTTTAGGAGGCGGACGCTCTATCCAGCTGAGCTACCAGGGCAGGTGAGGTTTTCCGTTCTCCGGAGGAGATACCGGATAATTGTACCCCAATTCGCGGCATCTGTCAACGCCGGCAGGGGATTTTGACCGGAATTTCGGCTGATTTTTTGGAAAAAGAAGTTGCACAGGTGATTTTTCTACGGTATAATAAGTGGTCGAGCCTATGGAAGGCGGAGCCATCCGGTTCCGGCTTCGACGCATATTTCCAGTGAAACAGCCGCTCCGCGCCGTGATCGGACGGGGCGCCGCAGGATAGTCCTTGTCAGTTTTAGGAGGAACGAGAGAACATGCAGGATCAACATCTCAGAAATGTCGCCATCATCGCCCATGTCGACCACGGCAAGACCACGCTGGTGGACGAGATGCTCAAGCAGGGCGGCATCTACCGGGAGAACCAGGCCACGGTGGATCGGGTCATGGATTCCAACGATCTGGAGCGGGAGCGGGGCATCACAATCCTGGCCAAGAATACCGCCGTCCACTACAAGGACGTGAAGATCAACATCGTGGACACCCCGGGCCACGCCGACTTCGGCGGCGAGGTGGAGCGCATCCTGAAGATGGTCAACGGCGTCATCCTGCTGGTGGACGCCGCCGAGGGCCCCATGCCCCAGACCCGCTTCGTGCTGTCCAAGGCCCTGGAGCTGGGCCACAAGGTGATCGTGGTGGTCAACAAGATCGACCGCCCCGACCAGCGCATCCACGAGGTGATGGACGAGGTGCTGGAGCTGCTGCTGGATCTCAACGCCACCGACGAGCAGTTTGAGTCCCCCACCCTGTTCTGCTCCGGCCGGCAGGGCACCGCCTCCTACTCTCCCGACGTGCCCGGCACCGACCTGGTGCCCCTGTTTGAGACCATTCTCAACTATATCCCCGCCCCCGAGGCCGATGTGGACAAGCCCTTCCAGATGCTGGTGTCCTCCATCGACTACAACGAGTTTGTGGGCCGCATCGCCATTGGCCGCATCGAGCGGGGCGTGGTACGCCAGAACCAGGAGATCGCGGTGTGCAATTTCCACACCCCCGACGAGGCCCCCCGCAAGGCCAAGGCCACCGCGCTCTACCAGTTCGACGGCCTGGGCCGGGTGCCGGTGACCGAGGCCACCGCCGGCAACATCATCGCCATGAGCGGCATCGGCGACATCACCATCGGCGACACCATCTGTGCCCCCGAGGCGCCGGAGCCCATCGAATTTGTAAAGATCTCCGCCCCCACCATCGAGATGACCTTCTCGGTCAACGACTCCCCCTTCGCCGGGCGGGAGGGCAAGTTCGTCACCTCCCGCCAGATCCGGGAGCGGCTGTTCCGGGAGACGCTGAAGGACGTGTCCCTCCGGGTCACCGAGACCGACTCCACCGACGCCTTCAACGTGGCCGGCCGGGGCGAGATGAGCCTGTCCATCCTCATCGAGACCATGCGCCGGGAGGGCTATGAGTTCCAGGTGTCCCCGCCCCGCGTGCTCTACCAGGAGATCGACGGTAAGAAGTGTGAGCCCATCGAGCGGCTGGTCTGCGACGTGCCTGCCGACGCGGTGGGCGCGGTGATCGAGAAGATCGGCGCCCGCAAGGGCGACCTGCTGGAGATGACCCCCGTGGGCGAGCGGATGAAGCTGGAGTTCCTGGTGCCCTCCCGAGGCCTGTTCGGCTACCGGAACGAGTTCCTCACCGACACCAAGGGCGAGGGCATCATGGCCTCGGTGTTCGAGTGCTACGCCCCCATGAAGGGGGAGATCCAGCGGCGCAACTCCGGCTCCCTGGTGTCCTTCGAGACCGGCGAGAGCGTCACCTACGGTCTGTTCAACGCCCAGGAGCGGGGCGTGCTCTTCATCGGCCCCGGCGTGCCGGTGTACGCCGGCATGGTGGTGGGTGAGACCCCCAAGCAGGAGGACATCTCCGTCAACATCTGCAAGAAGAAGCAGCTGACCAACATGCGGGCCTCCGGCTCCGACGACGCCCTGCGGCTCACGCCCCCCCGGCAGATGAGCCTGGAGCAGTGCCTGGAGTTCCTGGCCGACGACGAGCTGCTGGAAGTCACCCCCAAGTCCCTCCGCCTGCGCAAGCGCCTGCTGGATCACGCGGCCCGCATGCGGGAGGCCTCCAAGAAGAAGGGCTGAGCGCTTCCGCGCCCCTGTCCCACCAAGCAAAAGCCCGAACCCGGCAGAGCCGGGTTCGGGCTTTTTGTTTTGCGCGGGGATCGGTCAGATCAGCTTCCAGTACCCCTCCTCCCCCCGTTCAAAGGGCAGGAGCAGAGCGGGCGGGATGTCCAGGAGGGTTTTGCAGCCGTACTCCCCCGCCTGACCCAGCCGCCAGGCCGCCCGGGCGCAGGCAGCCAGCACGCCGCCGGTGAACTCCGGGTTGGAGTCCAGGCGCAGCCGGAACTCCAACCCGGCCCGGTGGGCCTCCCCCCGCCCGGTGCGGCCGGTGCGCAGCACCAGCCCCCCGTGGGGCAGGCCGCTGTGGTCACGGGCCAGCTCCTCCGGGGTGACGAAGCGCACCGTGGTGTCGTAGTCCGCAAAATAGTGGGGCATGGTGACAATGGCCCGCCGGACGGCCTCCGGCTCCGCCCCCTCCTCCAGCGCCACGCAGCACACCCGCCGGTGCATCAAGCCGGGGGTCAGCTCCGCCCCCTCCCCCGCCCGGGCGGCCTCCAGGGCGGCGGGGATGGGCACGGTGTACGCCCGGGCATCCAGGACGCCGGGCAGGCGGCGGATGGCCTCCGAGTGCCCCTGGCTGACCCCCTCTCCCCAGAAGGTGTGGCTCTCCCCCCGGGGGAGGGCCGCCAGGGCCAGGGCCCGCAGGACGGAGAACAGGCCGGGATCCCACCCGGCGCAGATCACCGCCGCCCTGCCGCCCCGCCGGGCGGCGGCATCCACGGCGGCAAAGTGCTCCGGTGCGCGGGCGTGGGTGTCGAAGCTGTCCACGATGTGGAAGCGCCCGGCGTACCGGGGGCTCTGCCGGGGGAGATCCCCGGCAGAGCCCCCGCAGAGGAGGAGCACATCCACCGGCGGGCCGCCCTCCTCCAGCAGGGCGGCGGGGCAGACCGGCATTCCCCCCGCCTCCGCCGCCACCTGCTCCGGCGGACGGCGGGTGAAGATGCCGGCCAGGGCCATGTCGGGGCTCTGGGATACGGCTGCCGCCGCCCCCCGCCCCAGGTTGCCGAAGCCCAGGATACCCACCTGAAGCTGTTCCATGGCCGCCTCCTCACTGTGCCGGGCACTGCCGCCCGGTGTGGTCGATGGTGTAGTCGGCGTTGTATTCGCCGGGGAGGATCAGCTCCGAGATGGGAACGAAGGTGTACCCCTCCTGGAGCAGGGCCTCCAGGATGCCGGGCAGGGCCTCCGGCGTGTGGAGGGCCGCGTTGTGGAACAGGACGATGGAGCCGGGCTGCACCCTGGTGGTGACTCGCTCGGTGATCTCCGAGGCGGAGAGCTCCTTCCAGTCCAGGCTGTCACCGTCCCAAACAGCTTCAAGGGCCTGCGCCGCCGCACTGATCCAGCCCGCGGAGATGGCTGGCCAGCAGATCGAGGAATTCGCTGTTGGTGGGCGGGGCCCACAGGACGGTTCCTGCAATCTCCTCCAGAAACACGTGGTCGCACTGTCTCCAGCAGCAGCGGATCACCGTTCTCAGGTTGCGCTCCACCGATGCCGCGGAAACCCCGAATTTGCTGGCCGTTTCCTGGTAGAGCCGCTTCGTAATCAGGCGGAGGTGCCGGGGATCGCTCCGGATGCGCTCCACCATATAGGCGGCGGGCTGGAAGCCCGCCAGCTTTCCGCTGATGCCCAGGGCGCGCAGCAGGTGCTCCGCGTCCGTGCCTCCGCCTGCCCCGTTTTTCTCCCGGCCGGGTATACCGTGACTGGTCAACATTTCTGATACCATCCTTTCCTCGTGAAAGCGAGGGCATCTGAAATGATGCTTCCTATAGCTTGCAACCAAATTCTTCTGTATGCCAGCCGGGTTCCCACCGGCAGGCGGCCTCCGGTCTGCGGAGCGTTCCGATCCCCTCGCCTTCGTCCTCTATTGCTGCTGCTTGTCTGAATGTCTGCAATTCTGTTCTAAGAATGAGAGCGCGATTTCCCCCACGGCAGGGAGAGAACCGGGACGGCAGCCGCCCCGGTTCTCTGTGGAATCAGCGGACCCACACCGTGTTCGTGGTACGTGTACGGCTGTCATAGACGCCTTTGTACTCAGCGAAGACTGTCACCTCCGCATAGTAGTAATCACCAGAAGGGAGATCATAGTCAAAATCGGCCATGTGAAAGCTATAATTAGTACGTACCAAACCATTGCTAGTCGATCCGTAGACAGTATCCACAAGATCTCCGTCCTCTGTATAGAACCGAATGCACTCCACACCAAGAGAATCAGCCCATATGCTCGCTGCAATATCGTAGCTAAC
>NBJMR02800__coassemble_8880_pt1 | contig 3117 bp, 2 predicted proteins | sample NBJMR02800__metabat2_high_PE_046 | metagenome-assembled genome bin NBJMR02800
GGCCGCAGGAACTCTGCGAGGCTTTTTCTCACGGAAGGTTTTTCGACAGCTTGAGGGGCGCACCGGAGGTGCGCCCTTTTTTCAGCCCGAATTTTCTGCAAAAGCAGAAAAATGCTTGACAACTTTCTTCTGCAAATGTAGAATAGAAGCAGAAAGATTTGCAAATGCAGAAAAAGAAGGGATGGCCATGAAGCGGGACGGACGGCTGCCCGAGTCGGAGCTGGACATCATGCTGGCGGTGTGGGAGGCCGGAGAGAAGGGGGCCACGGCCCCGGGCATCCTGGAGGGGCTGGCCCGCCCCCTGACGGCCAGCGCCCTGCACAGCTATCTCAAACGGCTGGAGGACAAGGGCTTTCTGACCTGCCGGAAGGAGGGGCGGACCAACCGCTACTTCCCGCTGATCTCCCGGGCGGAGTACGAGAAGCAGGAGAGCCGGACGGTGCTGGACAAGCTGTACGCTGGGTCGCTGAAGCGGTTCGCCGCCGCCCTCTACGACGGGGGCGCCCTGTCGCCGGAGGATGTGAAGGAGCTGGAGGACTATCTGGACACCTTGAAAAAGGAGGGGTAGTATGGAAAACCTGTTCCTGCGGGTGCTCACCCTGTCCCTGACGGCGTCGCTGGTGCTGCTGCCCCTGCTGGCGCTGGCCCCCCGGCTACACTACCGCTACGCCGGGCGCACCTTCTATGTGCTGTGGCTGGTGCTGGCCGTCCGGCTGGTGCTGCCGCTCCAGCCCGTTCTGCCGGAGCCGGCGGTGACGGTGGAGCTGCCCCCCTCCCAGGCGGTAACCGTGCCCGCCGTGGTGCGGCCCCGGGCGGAGGCGGCGGTGTCCGATGTTCCCCAATCCGCCGGGGCCGCGGAACCCGCGCCCGCTGCGCCGGAGGCGGGGCGCACCTTCTCCTGGACGCAGTTGGGAACCTGGCTGTGGCTGGGCGGCATGGCGGCCCTGCTGGTATATCAGGGGGCGGGCTACGCCCTGGCCCGGCGGAAGCTGCTCCGGGACGCGGAGCCCGGCTCAGAGGAGGAGACCGCCCTTCTGGCGGATCTGGCGGCCCAGATGAAGGTGGGGCGGACGCCGCCCCTGCTCCACACGGCGGACGCGGCCTCCCCCATGGTGCTGGGGCTGGCCCGGCCGGTGCTCCTGCTGCCGGAGGGGCAGTTGCCGGAGGAGGCGCTGGAGGTGGTGCTCCGCCACGAGCTCACCCACCTGAAGCGCCGCGACGTGGCCTATCAGGCCCTGCTGCTCCTGGCCCGCACCGTCCACTGGTTCAACCCCCTGGTGTGGTGGATGGGCCGGGAGGCGGGCCGCAGCCTGGAGCTGTGCTGCGACGACGCGGTGGTGCGGGGGAGGGACGAGGCATTCTGCCGCCGGTACGGCTCGGTGCTCCTGCGCACCGCCACCGGGGGGCGGATGCCCCTGTCCACCCAGTTCGGCGGCGGCAAGGGACAGCTGAAAGCCCGCCTGGGCAACCTGTTCCGCAAAAAGCGCAACAGCGCCACCCTGGTGTGCATCGCCCTGGCCTGCGCCCTGCTGTGTACCTCCCTGGTAGCCTGTGAGCAGGCGGAGCTCACCCCCGAGGAGGCCCTGGACGCCCTGGAGGACAGCATCGCGGTGGAGGGCGACCGCATTTCCTTCACCGTCCCGAAGCACTGCGGCCCGGAGGATCTGTGGGAGATCACTGTCAGCGGCTTGTCGGAGACGGAGGAAGGCGTGGTCAGCCTGCATTACTTTGAGAACGAGGCGTGGAAGGTGGGGCAGGGCTACGCGGTAGGGATGACAACAGAGGTGTGGCAGACAGTCACCGAGCTGACCCTGGAGGCGTGCCCGCCCCAGGCCTACGGCACGGGCACCTATACCGCCGCGCGGCTGGGACGCACCATCGACCTGCTGGCCCTCTGGCGGACGGCCAACGGCCTGCCGGCCGAGGATATTGGTGAGTGGAACCGGATGGCCGCCGATGCCGCCATGGACGCTCTGGAGGGCAGCATGACCTATGACGAGGGCACCGTGACCTTCACCCTTCCCAAACTGGATCTGCCGGAGGAGCTCTGGCGGGTACAGATTTCCGGCCAGGCGGAGACGGCGGAACTGGGAAGCATCAGCCTCCACTATATGGAGGATGCCGAGTGGACGCCGGGCGAGACCTACATTCTGGAGATCCCGCCGGAACAGTGGGAGGAAATCACCCAGCTCTCCCTGGACGCCTATTGCACAGCACAGCCGGACAGCGACTTTCTGGGCTTTGAGGGGACAGTGGATCTCCTGGCGGGATACCGGGAGGCCAACGGGATCCGCGGGGATGCGCTGGTCTACGAAAATGAGGCCCGGGGACTCACCCTCACCCTGCCAGGCAGCTGGAAGGAATATGGAGCCTGTCAGGAGGGAGAGGACAGCGTCATCTTCTACTGCGCGGCCCTGGGGCCGGAGACGGGAGGAATTGCCCAGGTGAGCTTCCTGGACGAGCCCCTGGAGGCCGTCACTGACCGGGACACCCTGCTGGGCTGCAGGCCTGGGTGCTATGTGTACAGCTATGGCTATCAGGTCCCGCTGCCCGCCCTCCAGCAGGCGACCCGGGAGGTGCGCAGCCGGTATAATGCTCTGTATGAGGACTTCCAGCACCGGCTGATCCTCTCTTTTAGCGACGGTCTGCCGGTGCTCCCTTCGGATAAGCCGGACTTTTCTTTCAATGGAACCACATTTTCTTGTGGGAACCAGAGCTGGGACATCACTTCCCGCATCAAGGCAGCGACTGGCATCGTATCCGCCGTTCCCGTGGGTGATAAAATTGTGGTAGAGTGCCATGTTGGGCCGAAAAATGGCGCATACTGTATATTTGATACTGCCAGCAAGTCTTTTGAGGCCAATTTGCAGGGGAATCATCTGACCTGGTACAACGACGACATCACAACAGCGGTATACTCTTTTTGGTCGGATGTCTACGCATACGATGGGCGAATGATAAAATCATATGATCTGGCAGAAGATGCTTACATTTATGATCTGGCTTTTTCAGAGGACAGAAACGCATTGCACGTGACGATTGTCCACGGAGATGGCACGGAAGAGGCGGACGTGATTGACCTATAAACCCAGTGGAAGGGAGCAGGATGTGAGATAC